>Ga0209341_10003771_pt1 | contig 14105 bp, 13 predicted proteins | sample RifCSP13_2_FD_184020 | JGI IMG/M metagenome (GOLD analysis project Ga0209341, IMG submission 184020) | Soil microbial communities from Rifle, Colorado - Rifle CSP2_sed 13_2 (SPAdes) (version 2) | ecosystem: Environmental > Terrestrial > Deep subsurface > Rock core/Sediment | place: Rifle...
GATCGCGGCGGGCGCCAGGGCGGGCCTCGTCACCTGCGACTGCTCGACCGTCAGCCCAGAGGCGACGATCGAGGTCTCCCGCACGCTCGCGGCCAAGGGCATCACCCACATGGACACGCCCATGCTTGGCTCCCAGCCCCAGGCGGTCTCGGGCGAGATCTTCTTCATCGTGGGCGGCGACCAAGCCAAGCTCGAGCGGATCACGCCCTACCTCGAGATCATGGGCAAGATGCACATGTACGTGGGCGGCTCTGCCATGGGAAACCGCGTGAAGCTGATCCACAACGGGCTTGCCGCCGTCACGTCCGTCGCCGTGGCCGAGGCCCTCGCCGTGTGCGTCCAGTCGGGAGTGGATCCGTACACCTTCTACGACGTGGTCCGGAATGGCGGTGGCATGGCCTTCGGCACGTACTTCGACCGCCGCGCCAAGCGCATCTTCGACGGCGAGTTTTCGCCCACCTTCATGTGCGAGCTGATGCGGAAGGACGCGGGCCTGGCGCTGGCCCTGGCCCGGGCCTCCAAGGTGCCGACCCCCATCCTGGAAGAGACCAAGCGGACCTACGACGAGGCGGTGGACGGCGGCTGGGGCAAGGAGGACTTCTCGGCCGTCACCCACATCATCGAGAAGCGGATAGGCCGGAAGCTCTCCCGCGGGTAGGGGCCCGCCAGCCCCTATACCAGCCCCTATGTAATGTAGGGGGGTCCAAACGGCCAAGGCCCAATAAAGTTCTTGACAATCCCGATAGATATAGGGATTATGGGCCAATGGCCCAAGGAATCTCGGTCCAAAGCCACGCCGGCCTGGGGGCGCCGCAAGACGCGCCGGGGCGCTGCCACGTCTGCGGGGCCAAGGTAGTGGTCAAGACCCCGGGTGAGGTCGTGATCAAGAACGCCATCCTCCGGGTGGATCAGCCCTCGGGCCGTGTCGCGGCGAAGTGTTGCCGCTGTAAAGCGTGGGTGGCGGTGCCGCTTACGTACACGGGGTAGGGGAGAGCCCAAAGGCAAGAGTCGAAGCCGAAGACAAAAGCCGGGAGGCGGGGTCGCAGCGACGACCCGCTCCCGGCTTTTTCATTTTGACGGCCGTTCAGCTTGGAGGCACGCATGATCGAGACGAGCAAGGAAACCAAGGCGCAGCGGGCGGAGCGGCTCAAGGCAGCGCTCAACCCCTGGTCCGCGTATGCCGAGATCGAGCGCTTCGCGCGCGAGGGCTGGGACTCCATCCCGCCGGAATGGCTCAACACGCATTTCCGCTGGTGGGGGATCTACACGCAGGGCGATGGCGTGGGCGCGGTCGGCGGCACGGGCGGCGAGTTCTGCAAGATCGCGCTGACCGAGACCAAGGGCTTCGCGCACCGGCTGGTCGCGGATCTCGAGTCCCGGCTGCCCGGCTTCGAGCAGCATCTCAAGATCCACGTGACGGGCTGCCCCAACAGCTGCGGCCAGCACTGGATCGCCGACCTCGGTCTCGAGGGGAAGAAGGTCAAGGTGGACGGCCGCCTCGTGGATGCCTACTACTTCTGCGTCGGCGGGGCCGCCGGGGCCCACCAGGCCGTGGCGCGGCCGGTCGGCTACCGCGTCGCCGCGAAGCGAGGTGCCGGAGGCCATCGAGTGGCTGCTGCGTGCCTACCTCGCGGAGCGGGGCGCGGGGGAGAACTTCCGGCAGTACTGCGCGGCGCATACCGACGAAGAGCTTCGGAACGCCCTGGCCGGCGAGCTGGTGGAGTCGGTCGAGCGCGACGTCGCATTTTCGCTTTCGGCTAAGGAGATGGCCATGGAAAAGGCGCTCAACTGGAAAGACAAGCTCGCGGCGCGGATACCCGAAGAGCTCGGGCGCGAGATCGATATCTTCGAGCAGCAAATGGAGCTGCGCAAGCAGGGCAAGATCGACGAGAAAGTTTTCGCCGAGACGCGCCTGAGGCGCGGGATCTATGGCCAGCGTTACGACAACGGCCAAAGACACGACGGCAAACGGATTCAAAAGCTCAAGCTATCCGCCGACGTGATCAAAGGGCCGGACACGCTGTGGGACGCACCCGGCATGATGCGCATCAAGATCCCCTTCGGCGGGCTGAGCCCCGCGCAGCTCGAAGTGCTCGCCGATCTTTCCGAGGAATACGCTGACGGCGTGTCTCACGTCACGACGCGCCAGGATATTCAATTCCATTTCGTCCATATCGACGACACCCCGGCATTGATGCGCCGGCTGGCCGCCGTCGGCATCACCAGCAGGGAAGCTTGCGGCAACGTGGTGCGCAACGTGACGGCCTGCCCTTTGGCGGGAATTTGCCGGGATGAAACCTTCGACACGACACCCTATGCGAAAGCCTGCGCGACATTTTTGTTAGGACATCCCGACACGCAAGACTTCGGGCGCAAATATAAAATCGCATTCTCCGGTTGCCAACAGCATCCCTGCGGTCTGGTGACCATGCACGACATGGGCGCCGTCGCTAAGACCAGGGTCATCGACGGCAAAGAGCAGCGCGGTTTCGCCTTGTACGTCGGGGGCGGTTTGGGGTCGGTGCCGTACAAAGCGAAACTGTTCGATGAATTTCTTCCCGAAGCGGAGTTGCTGCCGATCGCCCAGGCGATCTCGCGCGTCTTTGCGCGTCTCGGCGAAAAACGCAACCGCGCCAGGGCGCGCATCAAGTTTTTGATCGCCAACCTCGGCATCGAGGAGTTTCGCAAGCTCGTGCTCGAAGAGCGGCAAAAACTTTCGCCCGATCCGCGCTGGACGGATTTCCTCTCTTCGGTCAACGAGCCAAGCGAACAACCGCTCAAGCCCGGCGTGGGTCTCAACGCCCATCAGCGCCCCGATGGCTTCGCGGCCTGGTGTGCGACCAATGTTTACAAGCAGCGGCAGCCCGGCTACGTCGCGGCTACGGTGACGCTGCCCCTCGGCGATGCCAGCGCCGATCAACTGCGCGCCCTCGCCGACATCGCGCGGCGCTTCGTCAAGGACACGCTGCGCACGACGGTGGAGCAGAACATTCTTTTTCGCTGGGTGAGCGAAGCGGATCTGCCGGAATTCTACCAGGCGATCAAGGCCATCGGCCTGGGGGCGGCGGACGCGGCGACCATCGTCGACGTGACGGCTTGCCCCGGGACCGATACCTGCAAGTTGGGGATCGCTTCCTCTCGCGGCCTCGCCCGCGAGCTGCGCGATCGTCTCGGCGAAAAGAGCCTGGAGCTGGACGCGGCGGTCAAGAATCTGCGCATCAAGGTCAGCGGCTGTTTCAATTCCTGCGGCCAGCACCATATCGCCGACATCGGTTTTTACGGCATCAACCGCAACGTGAAGGGTTTCCAGGTGCCGCACTTCCAAGTCGTCCTCGGCGGCAAGTTCCACGACAACGCCGGCGAGTACGGCGTGCCGATCGGCGCCGTGCCGTCGAAGCGGATTCCCGAGGCGGTCTCATCGATCACCGAGTATTACGTGCGCCAGCGCGATAAGAATGAACGGTTTCAGGACTTCGTCGCGCGCATCGGCAAGAAAGCGATCAGGGATTTGCTCGAAGACCTCACCAAGATTCCCGCGCCGGAGGTGGATCGTTCGTATTACACCGATTGGGGTGATCCGCGGGAATTCACCCTGGCGGACATGGGCGTTGGCGAGTGCGCCGGCGAAGTGGTGAGCCAGGCGGAGTTCGCCCTGGCCGCGAGCGAGCGCGAGTTGTTCGAGGCGCAACTGCTACTCGACGGCGGGCGCTCGCAGGACGCGGTCAAGGCGGCCTACGCGTCCATGCTTCACGCCGCGCAGGGTCTGGTCAAGAGCCAAGATGCCAGCGTCTCGGAGGATGAAAATAAGATCATTGCTGAGTTCACGCGCCGATTCTACGATACGCAGCTCTTCTGGGATAAATATGCCGGCGGGAAATTCGCCGAATACCTATTCAAGGCGAAGGATTTCGTCAGGGAAGGCAAAGCTGCGGACGGCGACCGGGCGGTGCAAGTATTGCAGGAAGCGCAGCTTTTTATCGACGCCGCTCACGATTGCCACAACCGCCTGCGCGGCACGGTTCAGAGCGCGGTCAAAATCGAAAACGCCGCTCAGCCGAGCGCGTAATCAGGGGACGAAGATGGAGTTGCAAAAAATCGAGATTAAATTCTTCGCCGTGGAGCGCGAGCCAGTGCCGCTAGCGGTTTTCATCGATGTGTTTCACGGTTGGATTCAGGCCAGCGACGGTGTCTACCACGACGTCGTGGACTACAGCCATATGCACCAGGGGCCGGGGGTCGTTTTGGTGGCGCCGGACTTCAACGTGAGCGTCGATGAGACCGGCGGCCGGCGCGGTTTCCTGTTCAGCCAGAAAACCCTACTTGAAGGATCCAACCAGGAAAGACTCACCCGGGTGTTTCAAAACGCGCTGGAAAACTGCCGGCATTTGCAGACGGAACCGGCGCTGCAAGGGAAAATCGAGTTCCGCTTCGATGAATTTGAAATCACGCTCAACGACCGGCTGTTGGCGCCGAACGGCGCCGAAAGCTATGGAGCGCTCACGGCCGAGATCAAGCCGTTTGTCAACCGGATTTTCGGCGGCGCTCCGGCTTCTCTCCAACAAGAGAGCGATGCGCGGCGGCGCGTGCGCCTGCGCATCCAGGCGATGGCGCCGGTGGATCCCGCCGCGTTTTTAAGCCATGTGGGAGCGCAGGCTGACGGGCCGGCGCGTATCAACTAGACGATAAGAAAGAACGATGATGTCTTACAAGTTAGCGACAGAAGATTGGGGAACAAAAAGCGTGGAGCTGGAGCGGCTATCGGCGGAAGAGCTTCTGGCGTGGGCTTTCCAAACCTTTCTGGACGGCATCGCCTTCGCTTCATCGTTTCAAGCCGAGTCGTCGGTTCTGATCTATATGGCACATCGGCTGAGGGGCTCGGACTTTCGAATTGTACCTTGGACACCGGGCGGCTCAATGAGGAAGCCTACGATTGCATGGATGCGATACGGCAGCGCTACGGCGTGGCGGTCGAAGTGTACTTTCCCGACGCCCTTAAAGTGCAAGAGATGGTTCGACGAGATCCTCCGCGTCATCGACTCGCTCCAGCTGACCGACGCTCACCGCGTCGCCACGCCCGTGAATTGGAAACAAGGGGAAGACGTCATCATGGTCCCGGCGGTCACGGACGAGGAAGCCAAGGCGAAGTTCCCCAAGGGCTGGAAGGCGCTCAAGCCCTATCTCCGCCTGACGCCCCAGCCCAAGTGAGTCAGTACTACCCCGTCGCCCTCGACCTCCGGGATCGCCCCTGCCTCGTCGTGGGCGGCGGTTCCGTGGCCGAGGGCAAGGTCGAGGGGCTCCTCGATGCGGGCGCCCGCGTCACCGTCGTGAGCCCAGCGCTCACCGAGCGCCTGGCGTCGTGGGCGACGGAGGGCCGCATCGCGCACCGGCCGCGCGAGTACGCCATTTCGGATCTCGACGGGCACCATCTGGCCTTCTCGGCGACGGACCGGCGGGAAGTCACCGAGGTTGTGGCGGCCGACGCGAGGCGGCGCGGCGTGTGGGTGAACGCGGCCGATGACCCCAAGTACTGCGACTTCCTCCTGCCCTCGGTGCTGCGCCGTGGACGGCTGCAGGTCGCCGTCTCGACGGGCGGCGCGAGCCCGGCGCTGGCAGCCCGCGTGCGGCGTGATCTCGAATCCTACTTCACGCCCGAGTACGAGGACCTCGTCGAGCTGGCCGCGGAGGTGCGGCGCGAGCTCCGCGCCGGCGGGAGGCGGGCGGACGGGGCCTTCTGGCGCGAGGCGCTCGACGCCGATCTCAGTCGGCTCCTGGCCGAAGGGCGGCGCGGCGACGCCAAGGCGCGGCTGCTCGATCGCCTCGGGGTGACGGCGTGAGGCCCGGACGCGTCTGCCTCGTGGGCGCGGGTCCGGGTGATCCCGGGCTGCTCACGGTGCGGGCGCTCGAGCGCCTGAGAGAAGCGGAGGTCGTCGTCTACGACCGCCTCGTCAACCCCACGATTCTCGACGAGGCGCCCCCCGAGGCGCTCCGCATCTTCGCCGGCAAGCGCGTGGGCTCTCACTGCCTGCCGCAGGCGGCGATCAACGCGCTCCTCGTCCACCACGCCGAAGCCGGCCGCTTCGTCGTCAGGCTCAAGGGCGGCGATCCTTTCGTCTTCGGCAGGGGCGGGGAGGAGGCGCTGGCGCTCTCGAAGGCCGGGATCGTCTTCGAGGTGGTGCCGGGCATCAGCTCGGCCATCGCCGTGCCGGCGTATGCCGGCATCCCGGTGACTCACCGCGGTCTCGCGTCCTCCTTCGCGGTGCTGACGGGCCACGAGGATCCATCGAAGGACGGCGACACCGTGGACTGGGCGAGGCTCGCGACGGCAGTGGACACACTCGTGGTGCTGATGGCTGTCGGCACGTTCCCGAGAATAGTCGGCGCGCTGCTCGCCGGCGGCCGGCCGCCCGAGACGCCGGTCGCGCTGATCCGGTGGGGGACGACCGAAGCGCAGGAGGTGCGGGTCGGGACGCTGGCCGACATCGTCGGGCGGGCCCGCGGCCTCGAGCCTCCCGTAGTCGCGGTGATCGGAGAGGTCGTCCGACTGCGGCAGCGCCTCGACTGGGCCGTCGAGGCGGCAGAGGTCAACGCGCAATAGGATTGGGGATTCCGCAGCCGTCGCAGGCGCGACACGCCGGTTCTCCGGAACTTCCACGCCCGTACACCTCAACAACTCTTTCCGCCGTCACGTAGCCGTTGATCACGTCCTCGCGCAGCCTGGCAGGGTCGCGCTCGGACGGCGGGCCGTAGCCGCCGGAGCCGGGCGCGTGCATGACGACCTGGGCGCCGGGGGGCGCGGTGAAGGTGCCCTTGGTGTTGAGCGCGCGTAGGCGGCCGTCGGGCGAGATCAGGAGCACGCGGGCGGGGCCGCCCGGGCCGCCGCCGGCCAGGCCGAAGGGCGGGGCCACGCTGCGCTCGCAGCAGATGCTCACCTGGGCGGGCTTCCCCAGGATGCGCCAGACGCGCTCGACGCCGCAGCCGCCGCGCCAGCGGCCGGCGCCACCCGAGTCCGGCAGGATGGCATAGCGCTCGATGCGCACGGGAAAGCTCATCTCGAGGATCTCGATGGGCGTGTTCATGGTGTTCGAGATGCCGCTCGCCATCCCGTTGACGCCGTCCTTGGTGGGGCGGGCCCCGAAGCCGCCCTTGATGGTCTCGTAGGAGACGTAGCGCGCGCCGCTGCGGTAGTCCACGCCGCCGACGGTGAAGATGGCGGACGTGCCCTGCGAGCAGGCCATGACGCGCTCGGGGCAGAGCTGGGCGAGCGCGCCGAAGAGCATGTCCGCGACGCGGTGGGAGATCTCGTGGTTGGCGAAGACGACGGGCGCGGGGGCCTGGGCGTGAACCACGGTGCCGGGCTCGGCGTGGAGCTCCACGGGGCGCCAGCAGCCGGAATTGGGCGGGACCAGGTCGGTCGGATCCGCCACCATCTTGATGGCGCAGTAGATGCCGGAGGCGGTGACATTCAGCGGCGCGTTCATGGGCCCGGGCACCTGGAGGTCGGTGCCGGCGAAGTCCACGGACAGCGCGTCGCCGCGCTTGGTCACGGTCATGCGGATGCGGAAGGGGCGGTCCTTGGTCTCACCCTCCTCGATGATGCCGTCGCCGTCGCAGAGCTCCTCAAAGGATGCGGTGCCGTCGGGCAGCGCGGCCAGCATGGCGCGCATCATGCGCTCGGAGTAGTCCATCACCTCCTGCATGACCTTCAGCAGCCGACCCGCGCCGTACTTCTTCGCCAGCTCCTGCAGGCGCAGCGTGCCGCGCAGGTTGGCGGCGATCTGGGCGCGCAGGTCGCCGCGGCGCTCCTCGGGCGTGCGCACGTTGGTGAAGATGATCGCCTCGACGTCGGCGTTCATCACCCCGGCTCTGGCCAGGCGCACGGGGGGCAGGCGCAGGCCCTCGCCGTAGATCTCCGTGGCCGTCCCGTAGCTGCCCGGCGTATTGCTGCCGATATCGGGCCAGTGGGCGCGCACGCAGGCGAAGCCCAGCAGCGTGCCGTCGTGGAAGGCGGGCATGACGACGTTGACGTCGGGGAGGTGGCTGCCGCCGAAGTAGGGATCGTTGTGAATGAAGATGTCGCCGGGCTCGAACTGCGGGAAGGCGCGGATCACCGCCTTGACGGCGAGCGGCATGGAGCCCAGGTGAATGGGCAGATCGGGGCCCTGGGCCACCATCTCCCCCGCCACGTCGAAGAGGCCGCACGAGTAGTCGCCCGCCACCTTGAGCAGCGGCGAGTAGGCGGTCTTGGCGAGCACCACCTTCATCTCCTCGGCGGCGCAGTAGAGCGCGTTCTTGACGACCTCGAAGGTCGCGGGATCGGTGCTGGGCATGGTCGTCATGGCCGGGTCTCCTGCGTGAGGATGATGACGCCACGCGCGTCCACGCGGCAGTGCCAGCCGGGCGGCACCACGACCGTGGTGTCCATGGCCTCGATGATGAGCGGGCCCGCGGGGCGCGCGCCGGGCGGCAGCGCCTCGCGCGGGATCACGTCGCAGCGGACGGGGCCCGTTTCCCTGAAGTAGGCCTCCCGCGGTTCGACGTGGCGCGCCACCGCGGAGGGATCGGGCCGCCGCGAGAGATCGAGGCCGCGGAGCTTCCCCACCGCGGAGAGGCGCAGGTTGACGAGCTGGACGGGCTCGTCGGGATTGGAGTGACCGTAGGTGTGCAGGTGCTTGTCGTGGAAGTCGGCGGCCACGCGGCGCATCATCTCGGCCGTGACGGGCCCCGCGGCCGCGGGCACCGTCAGCTCGTAGGCCTGGCGGATGTACCGGCAGTCGGCCGCGCGCGCGATCTCCCAGCGGCTCTCGGGCACGCCCGCATCGCGCAGCATGTCCCTGGCCGATGCCTCCATGGCGGCCCAGACCGCGCTTATCTCGTCGAGGCGGGCCTCGTCGAACCGCGCGTAGAAGGTCTTCACGTAGTCGCGCCGGAAGTCGGAGGCGACCAGGCCCAGCGCCGAGAAGCCGCCGGGGATGGGCGGCACGATCACCTGCGGGATCTCCAGCTCCTGGGCGAGACGCGCGGCGTGCACGGGCCCCGCGCCCCCGAAGGCGACGAGCGCGAACTCGCGCGGATCGTAGCCGCGCTCGACGGAGACGATGCGGAGGGCGGCGGCCATGCCCGCCGTCACCACGTCCACGATGCCCGCGGCGGCCTCGAGCACGCCCTGGCGCAGCGGGCGCGCGATCGTCACCTCGATGGCGGCGCGCGCGCGGTCGAGATGCACGGGCAGCGCGCCGCCCAGGAGCGCCACCGGGTTCAGGTAGCCGAGCACGAGATCCGCGTCGGTGACGGTCGGCCGCTCGCCCCCCTGGCCGTAGCAGACGGGCCCGGGCTCGGCGCCCGCCGACTCCGGTCCCACGCGAAGCGCCCCGCCCGGGTCGATCCAGGCGATGCTCCCGCCGCCCGCGCTCACCTCCGCGAGGTCGATCACCGGCACGCGGATCGGATGCCCGGTGCCCTGCGTCCAGCGGCGCGCATTGCTGCCGCCGCCCACCTCGTACTCGCTCGTGGTGTTGACCAGGCCCTTCTCGATGAGGCTCGCTTTCGCGGTCGTCCCGCCCATGTCAAACGAGATGAGGTTGGGCAGGCCGAGCTGCAGCCCGATGATCTGGGTGGCGATGACGCCCGCCGCGGGCCCCGACTCGACGGCCATGGCCGGCATCTTGAGCCCTTCCGCCACGGTGAACACACCGCCCGAGGAGCCCATCACGTAGGGCGCGGGGAAGCCCCGGCCCCGCACGGCCGCTTCCAGGCGCTCCAGATACGAGGCGAGGATGGGCCCGACGTAGGCGCAGACCGCCGTCGTGCTCGTGCGCTCGAACTCGCGGATCTCGGGCAGCACCTCACTCGAGAGGAAGATGGGGAGATCGGGCAGCGCTTTGCTGAGGCGCGCGCCGATCTGCCGCTCGTGGGCGTCGTCGAGAAATGAGTAGAGGAGGCAGACGGCGACGGCCTCGACGTCGTGGCGCTTGATGAAGTCCACCGCGTCGTCCACGTCCTCCATGTGGAGCGGGACGACCACCTGGCCCTGGGCGTCCAGCCGCTCGCGGACCTCGAGCCGCAAATGACGCGGCACGATCACCGACGGCCCGTCCTGGAAGAGGTCGTAGAGATGGGCGCGCGCGGAACGCCGCAGCTCGAGCACGTCGCGGAATCCATGGGTGGTGACGAGTGCCGTTCTCGCGCCCTTGTGCTCGAGCAACGCGTTGGTGACGATGGTCGTGGCATGCGCGAGGAAGGAGACGTCGCCGGGCCGCACGCCGTGCGCGCGTGCGGCGGCGGCGAGCGCGTCGAGGACGCCGCGGGCGAAGTCACGCGGCGTGGTCGGTACCTTGACCACCTCGAGGCTCCCGCGCGCCTCGTCCGCCACCACGACGTCGGTGAAGGTGCCGCCGATGTCCACGCCGATGCGCCAGCTCATGGTCGCCGCCGCTACTCCCTCGTGCCGGGCGCGCTCCTCGGCAGCGCGGCCAGCGCGCCCTCGAACGCCTCCAGCGTCTTCGCGATGTCCTCGTCGCTGTGCGCGAGCGACATGTAGAGCTTCTCGCGGCCCTTGCAGACGCCGCGCCTGAGGCACTCCGCGTTGAAGGCCTTGAGCCGGGTGCCGTCGGCGGTGAGCAGCGAGCGGTAGTCGGTGACGGGCTTGTCGGTGAAGACGATGTCGAACACCGTGCTCTCGCCGATCACCTGGGCGGGGAGGCCGGACCTCTTCACGAGATCGGCCAGCCCGTCCCTGAGCCGGCGCCCCGCGGCGTGGAGGCGCTCGTAGGCGCCGGGCTTGCGCAGCTCGCCGAGCGTGGCCAGGCCCGCCACCGCGGCGATGGGATTGCCGTTGAGTGTGCCGATCTGGGCGACGAACTCGCCGGTGCCGTCGAGCCGCGGATCGAAGGCGCGCATGATGTCCTGCCGCCCGCAGACGGCGGCGAGCGGGAAGCCCCCGCCCAGGATCTTGCCGCAGGCCGCGAGGTCGGGCACCACGCCGTAGTATTCCTGCGCGCCGCCATAGGCGAAGCGGAAGCCCGTCACGACCTCGTCGAAGATCAGCGGGATCTCGTGGCGCCGGGTCGCCGTGCGCAGGCCCGCGAGGAAACCGGGCGCGGGCGGGATGAGACGCTGGAAGGGCTCGACGATGACGGCGGCGAGCGCATCGGCATGCGCGTCGAGCAGCGCCTCCACCGTGGCGAGGTCGTTGTAGGGCGCGATCAGCACCTCGCCCTCGATCGCCTGCGGGATCCCCGCCGAGTCCGCCGTCGCCGCCGGGAAGGCCTTGGGCGATTTTGGCGTGGAGGACATGAGGGCGTAGTCGTGGCTGCCGTGGTAGCCGCCCTCGAACTTGAGGATCTTGTCGCGCCTGCGGAAGGCGCGCGCGGCGCGGAGCGCGAAGAACGTCGCCTCCGAGCCCGTGGAGGTGAAGCGCACCTGCTCGGCGCAGGGCACGGCGCGGCAGACCTCTTCGGCCAGGCGCACGATGGGCTCGTTGACGAGGTAGTAGGTGGTGCCGTCTTCGATCTGTTTCCGCACTGCCTCGACCACCGCGGGGTGCGCGTGGCCCAACACAAGGGGACCTGAGCCCAGGAGGTAGTCGATGTACTCGCGGCCGCTCTTGTCGAAGAGGCGGGAGCCGCGCCCGCCCTTGACGATGAAGGCCACGTCGTCGGGGAAGCGCGCGGAGCCGAGCACCCCGCCGGGCAGCGTGCGGGCGGCGGCCTCGAGCAGGGCGATCTCCTCGGGGGTGCGTGAACGGGACGTGTTGGCCATGGGGCACCTCGTTCGGGTATGTGAAACGATCCCCCGGGGCGCGCCGGGCCCCGTGGTGGACACCTGTGAGACTAGCACGGTCGGCTAATCCAGACGGTGGCCCTTGAGACGCCGCGCGACGAAGACGGCGCGAAGTGCTACCATGTCGCCCCATGAGCACCCAAACGATCCGTGTCGGTTTCGTCGGCGCCGGGGCCAACACCCGGCTCCACCACCTCCCCAAGCTTCGCGCCCAGCCCGGTGTCGAGCTGGTGGCCGTCGCCAATCGCTCGAGGGAATCTGGCGAGCGCGTCGCGAAGGAGTTCGGCATCGCCCGGGTCCACGGCGATTGGCGGGAGGTCGTGCGGGCTCCCGACGTCGACGCCGTCTGCATCGGCACCTGGCCCTACACGCACTGCGAGATGACGCTGGCTGCGCTCGAGGCGGGCAAGCACGTGCTCTGCGAGGCGCGCATGGCCATGAACGCCGCCGAGGGCCGGCGCATGCTCGAGGCCTCGCGCAAGAAGCCGCAGCTCGTCGCCCAGCTCGTTCCCGCGCCGCACACGCTCGAGACCGACTCGACGCTGCAATCGCTGCTCGCCGACGGGTACGTGGGCGACGTGCTGGCCGTGGAACTGCACGCGAGCCAGGGGCGCTTCGTCGATTCTGACGGCGTGCTGCATTGGCGCCACCAGGTGGCGCTCAGCGGCCACAACATCCTGAACATGGGGATCTGGTACGAGGCGATGATGCGTTGGCTGGGCCCGGCTCGCCGCGTGATGGCGATGACCAGGATCGCCGTCGGGCGCCGGCGCGACGGCGGCGGCACCTGGCAGGACGTCAAGGTGCCCGATCACGTGGACATCCTCGCCACCCTCAAGTGGGACGCGGTCGCCCACCTGCGATTCAGCGCCGTCACCGGGTTGGCGCCGGCCGCCGGGGTGTGGATCTTCGGGAGCGAGGGCACGCTGCGTCTCGAGGCCGACGCCAAGCGCCTCTCGGGCGGGAAGCGCGGCGACAGGGAGCTGCGCGAGATCCCGATCCCCTCGGCGCGGCGGGTCGGCTGGCGCGTCGAGGAGGAATTCGTCAACGCGATCCGCGGCCGCGAGAAGGTCACGCACACCAGCTTCGAGGACGGCGTGCGCTACATGGAGTTCACGGACGCGGTGACCCGGAGCGCCGCCGAGGGCCGGGCTGTCGACGTCGCGGAGCTGTGACGGCTGCGGGGTCTGTCAGATGAGAGGGGGACGATCATGGCTGTGACGTATCGCGACGACCCGTACCCCGCCTTTAACTTTGAAGTCGTGGTCAATGGAATCAGCGATGATGGCAGAAGCGTCAAGGGCTCTTTCATGGAAGTCTCGGGCCTTGGCGTGGAGATCCCGGCCATCGAGTATCGCACCGGCAGCGAAGACATCACCGTGCGCAAGATTCCCGGCCTCAGGAAGTTCTCGAATATCGTTCTCAAGAGGGGCATCATCGGCGATCTCACCTTCTGGAACTGGCTCTTGGAGGCCATGAACGGCCGGGTCCGTCGCGCGGGGGGCTCGATCATCCTGCTGGATGAGAGCCGGAACGAAGTCCTGCGCTGGAACTTCAAGCGAGGCTGGCCCTGCAAGTGGAGCGGCCCCGCCCTCAACGCCAAGGGAAACGAGATCGCCATCGAAACTCTCGAGATCTGTCACGAAGGGCTCGATGTCGACGGCCAGGGGTGATCTCTCCGCCGCAATTGGGCAGCCGTGAGCGTGGTTGAAGATGCCTCGCAAGAAGATTCCGCGCCGCAAAGCCGCTCGGCTCAGCGGGCCCGACGTCATCCTGGATTTTGTGTTCGACCGCGGCCTGCTTTTCATCTCGATCAAGAACATCGGCGACCGGCCGGCCTTCACCGTGCGCGTCCAGTTCAGCTCGCGCCTCATGGGCATCGGAGGCACCAAGGAGATTTCCGCTCTGCCCCTCTTTCACAACCTCGAGTTCCTCCCTCCCCAGAAGGAGATCGTTACGTTCTTCGACACGAGCGCTTCGTTCTTCGGCAGCGGCCAGGCCACGAAGATTTCCGCCAGGATAACCGCGCGGGACTCGAACCGCGCCCGCCGGGTCGTTACGATCCGGCACAACCTGGAGATCTACCGCGAGATCGGCTACATCAATGGACATGAGTCGTAGTCCCGGGACCACGGAGGGACCGATGCGGGTGCTCCCGCAGCAGATCCGAGAGCAGGTCGTCTCCGTCTTGCGCGCCTGGGGCATGTCCGACGCCCACGCCGACACCACCGCCGGGATGATGCTCGAGACCGACCTGCGGGGCGTCGACTCGCACGGCATCTCGATGCTGCCGGCGTACGACCGCGAGTTCCGCAGCGGCCGGCTCA
>Ga0209341_10003773_pt1 | contig 14104 bp, 17 predicted proteins | sample RifCSP13_2_FD_184020 | JGI IMG/M metagenome (GOLD analysis project Ga0209341, IMG submission 184020) | Soil microbial communities from Rifle, Colorado - Rifle CSP2_sed 13_2 (SPAdes) (version 2) | ecosystem: Environmental > Terrestrial > Deep subsurface > Rock core/Sediment | place: Rifle...
CGGCCGCCGCCGCACCCAGGGCCGGGCCGATGATGGGTATTTCCGCCATTGCCGTGTAAGCCTTCTGCGCACCTTGATATGTCGATATGACAGTCTCTGCGATCGCGAACATTTTCATGGCCTCGAACATCGCCTTGTTTTTGCTGCCGGTAGCCGTGTACAGGTTCTGCATAAGGTTCGACATTGACCCTGCCGCGTCGGCCGCGTATGAGATCTGAAAATCCCTCTTCTTTTTCGCGTACTCTTCCTCGAGCTGGCTCTGCCTTGCGAGCATTTCTGCCTCACTCGCACCCCGGTGCGCCATCGCGTTGAGCACGTTGTCGTTATATACAGCCAGGGTTTCCAGTTTTTTCTGATATTTGATGTAATCCTGCGCGACCTCGTTGTCTCCCTCGTAATTCTGGAGGTTGTTCAGATAGGGGCTTTCATTGAGGAGCTGATAGTACTCCATCTCGGCCTGGAACCTCTCGGCGGCGCGCTGCCTGTCTGCCTCTATAAGTGCCAGGACAGCCTCAACCTCGGCCTTATCGCCCTCGTCCTTTATCGCATTGTGTTTCTGCGCGAGCTCGATGAGCTTTGTGGCGTGCTCGATCTCAGCCGCTTCGCGCACCTCCTTGGGCTGACTTGCCAATGCTTCCTCTTTTGCCTTAAACAGGGTCACCTCGGCGGCTATCTCCTCCTGGATGGCATTGAGCATCGCCTGGCGGGCCCTGTTCTCGAGCAGGAGCTTCCGGTTGTAATACTCGTCCGCCTGGATATCCTTCCGGTTGTACAGTCTCTCGATCTCCTGAAGCTCGATGCTCGAAGCCCTCTTTATCTCTTCGATACCCGCCGCGCTTCCGGCCTGCCTGAACTTCTGCTCGGCCTCGAGGAGCTTCATTCTCTGCTCTATAGTTGCCCTGGCCGCATCCTGAGCCGCACCTGCCTTCCCTCCCGTTGAGGAGGCCTCGGCCTGCTTTGCCTGCTCCACGCTCAGGTTCTTGAGCGTGGAGCTGAACTCGGAAATCTTTTTCCCCGCTGCATCATACGCCGCGTTCGTCGCTTCTATGTCCTTTAAGACCTCCGCCGTGACGTCCCGAGACGAGAGCTGGAACCGGCTTATGGCATCTTTCATCTGGTCGAACGGGTTGGACTCGATCGCGCCGAGTTTAACGAGGCCCTGGAATATCAGATCGAGAGGCTTTAAAACGAGCCTCAGCCCTTCGAAGATAATCCGCAGCGAGTCCGCAAGGACGACCGCCGCGGCGTTCCCGACCAATTTGATGCCGAGCCAGCCGTTGTGGAAGAACCTCATCACCTCGACGGCTTTTCCAATGCCTTCGATAACGCTGACGATCCCGCTCTTGGCCAGCTCCATCAGGTACTGCCGGTTCTCGTTTATCTTCTGCGCCAGCGAGGCCAGGTATTCCGTTGCGAGCTTTATCGCGTCGACGAAGAACGTGTTCTGAGTGAATATGAAACCGATCTCCTCCTGCAGGTCGCCGAAGGCATTTTTGAGCTGCATGAGCCTGCCGCCGAAAGTATTCGCCTGGGCCGCAGCCTGCCCTCCGAACTGAGTTGCAAGCTCGCCCAGGATGACCTTCTGAGCGGAGGCGACGTCGTTCAACCTCATGAATTGCTCTATCTGGTTTTTCTGCGTATCCGAGAGCTGCACGCCGACGCGGCCCAGGGCGGACACGCCCTCTATAGGGTCATTCAATGCCTTGCCGAGCTGGATGACGCTCGACTTGAGGTCCTGCCCCATGCCTACCGACATATCTGCAGCGAGCCGTATGGCATCAGGGAAGGTCTCCCTCCCTATCTTCGTAAAGGTCAGCATAAGAGATTCCGCGCTCTCGACAGCCTCATCTCCGAATATTGTGGTCCGCTGCATCTCAACCGCGAGGGCCTTAAGTTCTGCCATAGTGAGTCCTGCGGCACCTGCCGTTGACCTGAGCGTCGCCTCCAGCTTGGCTGTTGCCTCTTCCTGGGCGTTCGCGGCCTGGACCGCCTTTACGAGCGCATACGTCAGCCCGGCAACTGCGGCAGTTGCCGCGACGGCTCCCAGCTTAAGGACCTTGTTCAGGCTATTGCCGAACTTGTTCGTCGCGTCAGAAGCCTTGTCTACGCCCTCTATGTACGCCTTGCCGTCTGCGTCGATTATTATCGTGACCTTGTTAGCCATGCCTCGTATTCGTCCCTTAAATCGCCTATTGCCAACCACTCCGCCACTGTCAAATCGTCAGCCTCGAAAGGGAACCCTCCGCGCTGGAGCCGGTACAGATACCAGATGTGATTGAACCATCTGCCCGGTCTGTATGCCTCCCTGAGGGGGCATTTAGCGCAAAGGAGCGGGAGGTGCGCCCCCGCGTTTTCAGCACATTGTTTTTTCTTCTCCGGGGTGCACCTCTCCAGAACCCTCCTCAGCTCCTGGCCAAAGGGGGCGGCTCCTCCTCGACGGTCTCCTCGATCTCTATCTCATCCGCGCTTTGGACCCTGACGCCCTCGAAGACGGTAAAGGCCATCGTGCGAACTATGTCGGACGCGCCCTCGGCGACTATCGACTTCCAGTCCTCCCTGTAATGCGGAGAGTCGGGAGTCGACGATATGGGCTGGCCGTCAACGCAGAAATCGCCGTCCCTGAACCCCGTGAGGATCTTGAGGCCAAAGTCGAGCCTCGTGTCGAAGGACCTGACGATTACCTTGCCGCCCTTTCTCTTGACGAGACGCGCCTGGTAAAGCGCCTCTTCGCGGGAGGTGGGGTTGCGGTAATAGAGCTCTATCTCCGTCCCGCTCCTCGCGTCGTTTATTGCTATCGAATTGTTGTCGCTCCTTTTAAGTTCCCTCATCTCCTGCCTCCTTACTGGAATGAAAGCTTTATTTCGTCGTTGCCCGCGTTCGGCGTGAAAATGACCGGTGTCGAGAATGTGAGTATGTTTTCCCTGTCCCCGTACTTGAGCAGGTCGAGCTGGACCTTGGGGGCCGTTATGACGCATTTGTTACCCGCCGTTTGCCCGGCCGTGGCCGAGAGCGCTACCCTTGACGAGTTCGACCACAGAGCCCAGAAGTCCTTTTCAGAGAGCGCGACCGCTTCGGGGTCGAACTCGCCTTTTATGTTCCTCTCCTTGATCCAGTACTCGAGTATTCCCGTGGCCGCGTTCGCGTTCGGCCTCTTGCCGATCTCGTTGCCCACATCGAACTTGAAGTTCTCTATCACGGCAGAATATCCGTCGATGCCGAAGGCTGCGGAAAGGAATCTTGCAGGATCCGTCGCGTTATAGGTCGGGTTTGCGGGTATATTCTGGTCCACTGGCCCCTGATAGATGCCGGTGAAGTCGAATTTGATGTTCCCGTATTCGCCGCTCTTGAGCTCGACTCCGAAGGTACCCCTGCATCCGGATACTTTATGGAGCAGGTTGTGCCTGTAGAAGTAGATCGTTACAGACTCGCCGGTTGAATTCGCCGAATTGGGGTCGTAGTCGACCTTTGTGCCTGCCGTGACCGTCTCTGTGAAATTGCAGGCCCTGAGGAGCGGACCTATTTCCGGCGCCGTGCCTGCAGCTCCGGAGCCTTTCAGCTCGACGCTGAAAGAGACCTTGATGCCCTCGCCGATGTTTACGCCCACAGAAGCGCCGTAATGGGGCTTCACGTTCGCGCGCTCGATCCGCCTGCCAAGGACCTCTATCTCAGGCGCCGAGCAGAGTATGGCGTTCGCGGCCGATGTGGGCGTCGGGTCGACCCCGTAGGTCACCTCTTGTTTCGCGAGCACCACGGCCTTACTTTTTTGAAACATCGCCTGCCTCCTTCCTCTTTTCCTTCTCGAGCTTCAGCCGTTTGGACGTGGCCTCGTCATCGGGATTTGGCTTTATGGCTCCCTTATCGTCCATGACGAAGGAGCCTACTCTTTCTTCCATACGGTTATCTCCTATTCTGTTGGAACCGGCAGGTATTGCCTTGTGCTGAACCTGAGCGCATACTCGATGACCCCGGCCTCGTAGCCTGCTATCTCCCGCGAGACAAGTGTAAAAGGCTCGATATCGGAGATCTCCAATGTTTTGCCGTTCAGCGCATCCCGTACCGAATCCATGATCGAGTACGCGTCCCTTGCCGCTTCCTTTTCGCTCTTCAGGTTTTTGACGGCTATTACGACCTCGAAGACGAGCCCCATAACCGGCCTGGGCCTGGTCCCGGTATCTCTTTCAGAGACGAAAAAGACATAGGCGGCAGGGTACGCTATCGATGCAGGAACCTCTTTTCTGCCGACCGACCAGACGCCCTTGAAAATGCCGAGCTTGTTGACCGTGTTTATGAGCTTGTCTTCGATGTCCGCTATCGAGCTCACCTAAAAATCCTCCATCCCGTTGCGGGTAAAGGTTCTGTCCGGGCCGCTTATATCCGGCTTTTCGGACTGCGTTCCGGCCTGGGGAGGCGGGTCCTGACCGAGCGAGACCGTTCCCCTGGATATCCCTTCAAGCTGCCGGATAGCATTTTTGTATCGGTCATTCCTCAGCGCTGGCACTTCTTCAACCCGTCTCGAGTAGAGGTTGTACAAGGCTATGTCCACGGACAACTTCCTGACCAGGTCGGTAACGACGGCAAAAGGAACCGTGTACTTGACCGCGCAGTAAGAATTGATCTCCGCGTCTGCCTGGGAGATGGCTTCGTTTATCCGCTCCTGGTTGACTATGCCGTGTCCCTCATCATCCGTGAGCTGGACCAGGGTCGCCTCGTCCATCATTTTTTTCAGGTCTTCAAGCGTGCAATACATGGCCGGTCCTCAGGAGAGGGCGCTTACGCGCCCTTCTCCTTGTCCTTTTTCTCTGCATTGAGGACCTCTACAGCCAGCATGGGCTCGTCGCGGAGGACCTTGAGGGTCTTCTCGTCGACATCGACCACCGCGGCTTCCCTGGTAAACTCCATCCCGGCGCGCCTGAAGCGCTCGGGTCTCGAACTGACTTTTGCCTTAGGCATCTTTTTCCTCCGTTAATGAATTACGTCCGGCCCTTTACCCGAGCCAGGGCGTTACAAGCAGATCCGCCGTGTTCCTCCAGCTGTTAGTGGCGCCTGCCGCATCCCTTTCGTTCAGGAGTATCTCCCTCGCTTTGCCTTCGAGTGAAGGCGGGACCACCAGAAGGCTCGGCTTTACGCCGAGAGGCTTGCCTTCCTCATCCTTGAATTCCATCATGGCGGCCCTGGCCGCCGCATAGTTCGCCGCGTTCAGTGTGTCCTTTGACGCATAGGCGAGCTGCCAGAGGCCGAACCCGGCATTGTCCCTGCAGTCCACGCCGTAGATGAACTTCTTCCTCATGAAGACGTTCTCGTCAGTAGGCTTATCCAGAGAGACGAACTCCGCAGGTTTCCTCTTCTGGAGTATGATGGGCTTTATCGCCCTGGTCGCGTCGAGCAGATACCAAGCAGCGCCTCCGCCTCCGCCGAAGTTAGAGACGCTTGCGACGCCGACCGGGTGATCGGTGTCGAAGAAATACTGCCCGTCGTAGCAGAAGGTTGTGAAGCCGGCAGGCAGAAGGCCGAACGCCAGGTCGTCATAATGTACTGCCGAGCTCCTGCCCATCTCTGATATGACAGGGTTGTACAGGCCGTAGTTGTCGTCATCGATATCGTTCCGGTCGACCGATATGGACGATTCCCAGTCCTTGTTCTTTATGGCGTACCCGTGTGCCTGAAGGTTCTTTATGTGCCTCTCACCTATCCATTCCCTCATCTTCGGGAACGCGCCGAGCCAGCCGTAAGTTTCTTCCCTTACGGAAGAGGGGACGGTCATGGCCACCTTCTCGAAGTCGCCCTTGACGCCCTGGAACGCCTCGTTGAATATCGTCCTGTAACCCTTGTACAGGGCCCCGAGGTTTGCCTGATTGATTATCATCTTTTCGCCTCCGTGTTTTTTGATGCCTGTTAGTTACTCGAACTTGACCCAGACGCCGCTCGCGTCGACATCGAAGACCTTGCCTGCCACGCTTCTCGTGTTGCCTCCGGGATTGGTCTTCGCCACGGTCTGATCGTCCACGATGTAGCAGTCCGCTCCTATCTCCGCGCGAGTTATCTGGTCGGCATCCGCCGAGTTGCCGAACCTGAAGACGCCCTTTTCGATCCGCACGGTCTTGTCGCCCGCGACGCCGCCCGAGTTGTCGACAAACTCCGCGCACCTGCCCGCGCCTAAAAGGGTAGCTGCCACCGCCCCCGGCGTTGCATTGCCTGAGGCGTCCCTCGCCGCAAGCGAGCCCGCGAAAAACTTCTTGGCTGCTGCCGCCGGAAGGACCAATTCGTCTCCGGCCCTGCTCGGAGTGTCTCTATCGCCGGTCAGGGCGGCGAAGCCGAATACGGGCAGAACGGACGCGGTGAGCGATGCCTCCGCTGTTGAGATAAAGCCGCCCATGTAGAGGGCAGTGACTGCTATGATGGCCACCACAAGGCCGATCAAAACGCTCTTTTTCATTTCATGCTCTCCTTTATTGGATTGATACCGGGCTTAGTTCCCGGAGTTGTGCTTCTTGAAAGTCTCGTCCGAGATGCCCAGGGCCTTGTTTACGAGCTTCTGAGCCTCGTCCGCGTCGCCCTCTTTCCTATCCCCGCCTCCGGGCATCTTGTCCATCGGCACCACCTGCGGGGCCTTGTTCACGAACATCTTGAAGCCCTCAGGGTCAGTAAGCGCGTACTCCTCGGCCCATCCCTTCTGCGCGGCGGTAATCTTGCCTTCCTTCATTGCGAACGCTACAAGCTCGTCCCTGTTCCTTTTGGCGAGGTCCTCCTTGAGCTTATTGAACTCCTCTGCGCTCACGCCGCTGCCGGGCTGCTTGAGAGCCAGTATCGTGGCCTTTGCCTCGGAGACACTCGCGCTCTCCTGAAGACCCAGCGCCTCGATGATCTCCTTGGGCATCCCTTTGTTCTCAAGCGTCGTGGGCTTTGCCTCATCGGCCTTCTTCTGCAGGTCCTCGATCGCCTTGAGCACGTCCTCCTCGGTAGCGCCCTCGCCGAGCTTCAGGGCCTGAATGAGTTTCTGCAACATGTCCATCTCTGTTCCCTCCTTTGTTTTTAATTCGAGCTTGTTGACAATCGGCACCATGCCGTCTATCTGCGGCGTGTTGGTAAGCCCTGCGGAATGGAATATCGAAGGTCGCCAGAACCCGTCTGCGTCCTTTTTTTGTGCCAGGAGCACCGGCGAGAGATAGCGGTACTCCTTGTTCTTGAGATACTCTGTTGCCCTTCCGGTCCAGTCCACAATGCCCCAGAGTCCTTCCTTGCCCTTGTTGATGTATTCCTTCACCCACCCGGCTGCCGGGGCCTGAGTGCCTGCCAGGGTCTGATGCTCGTAGTCGATTACCGCATCGTTCACTTTTCCGGCTGCGTTCTTGATGATCGCTGCGACATCCTCCTCCTTCACCCGGAAGGGCCTGCCCTGGGAATCCTTGAACTCCCCAAGCGGAGAGAGCTGTATCTCGGCGGGTACTTCCTCGATCTGGCTGGTCTTCAAAACCAAAAACCCGTACACTTATCTGCCTCCTTTCTCTGCGGCCATTATGTGAGCCGTTATAGATGCCCTGATTTCGGCTATGTCCTCGTCCTGGACCAAGAGATAGGGCCGGGCGGGGATCGTGACCCGCTTGCTCTTTCTTCCCGCCTCTCCTCCGAACTGATGAATTGCCGCGTAGACCTTATTTGTCCCGACCTCGACGCTTCTGGCTGTTGCTTTCCAGCTCACAGAATTCATGAGGTGGGTCTCCTCCATGAGAACCCGTCCCTTGTTCCTCTTCTTCTTGAGCGTCTTCGGGCTGAGGGGGGTCCATTTCTCCGGGCGGCCGCCCTCAAGGAAGTTCCTCACCACCGACGTCTTGACCGTCTCTCCTATCCGTTTCATGACAGGGGTCAGGTCTTCTCCGGCTTTCCTGAGCCTATTGAAAAGAGCCTTTACTCCGTCGAGGTCCATTTTGGTGTCTATTTTCATGTTTGCTAAATCAAACCTTCTTTGATATATTCATCTCGTGGAATAACTGTTGGGCTGCCGCCCCTATAACTGTTATTCCTGCCCGCCCTGCGGCAGAATGGGAGTGAGGGCCCTTAGGGAGCGCGCTGAATAGCGCGCTTTCATCATTTCGCCCTGCTCCATATAAGCTTCCCGATCCTCTGCCGGGTTAAATATTTCATGTCTGTGGTCGGCACCACGGTCCATGCCTCCATGACCCCGTTCACAGAGTTGGTCACCATGAGCAGTCCTTCTTTTTTCCCTGTCTCGACCGCCTTTATGATCCTCTGCCTCAGTACGACCTTGCCGGTCCCCTTGTGTTTTTCAAAAGAGAGCCATACCTCAAAAGGGTTCTCAAGCGTCTCGGGCAGGAAAGGCAGGTAGACAGAGCGCGCCGGGTCGATATGTTCCGCAAGCGTCTTTGCGTTCACAAGGACGTCGTAGCTGAAGTCCCCGGCTTTAAAGCCGTATGCCTTTTTATCCGCCCCGAGCACTTTCCTTATTCCCGATTCCATATCTTCCTTTGAAAGCTTTTCACCAATGACGGCCTTGGGGCGGTCTACCGGCACTCCCTTTGGCCTTCCGTGCGTCTCCCAGTTGCCTGGTGTCAGCCTCTCCCATGCCTTTGCGCCCTGGGCCTTCCAGCCGTTCATGGCGTCATTCGATAACTGCTGCCCCCATGCCGCCGCTCCGGGGTTGTATGCCCAGCCTGGGTCAATGCCCTTTGGGACCATGACCTCCTCTCCGGTATGCGGGTTATCCCAGGGCCTATATTCGACCGGAGGGGCCTTGCTTACCTTGAGGCCCTGTCTCTCCATCTCCCTTTCCGAGAGGCTTATGACCTTGCATTTGCAGCCCCATCCGTTCGGAGGGTAATGCGTCTTCCACCACGGGTCGTCAGCGCGGAGCACCATCCCGTTCCATTCAAGGTGCTCGGGCCTCGGATCCGCCGAGAGCCCTCCTATGTACTGCCAGTAAGGGCGCTCGCTAATGACGTCCTTGTCTGTCATCTGGCTATAATGCCCGGTCGCGTAGGCCGTCCGCATGTTCGTGTTGAAGATGGTCGCCGTCCTCCATCCACGACTCCCCTTATACGACCAGCCGTGCTTCTCCACCGTCTTATCAAAGGACTTCCGGAACTCCTCAAGCGTGGTTCCTTCGGCAATGGCTTTATCGACCGCACCCCGGAGGTCCGAGAGGAGCTCCCCCTTCATCGCCCCGGCAACTACAAAGGCCCTTGAATGCATGCCTTCCCAGAGGTCAGTCCACCGCTCGGTCGGGAGGCTTACCTTCTGCCTGAAAAACTTTATGGCCTCCTCGAAAGGGAGGCTTGTAAATTTAGAGTCCATAAGCCTTCAAATCCCGAAAATGCTTTTTCGCTTTAAACCCTCGATTCAGGAGTTTTACATACCAACAGCCGTGCTCCGGAGAACGGCCTCTCGTAGGCCGTTTATAAACGCTGTGAAGGGCTATTCTGCCTCATACCTGCCGAGCAACTCGGCTGCCGCAAAAGCCCTTTGGAGGAGATTTCCGATTTTCACCGGGTCCATGCCCTGGAAAGCGTCCAGGAGCCTGTCCCTGAATTCCTCCATTGACCCGGCTTCGTTGAGGAGCTTTTCAACCGGTTCCATCAGGGCGCTGAAGTCTGCCTCGTTCAGGAGCCTCTCGGTAAGGGCATCAACCGTATCAGTCTTTGCACCGGCCTTGTTCACCAGGCATGCCGGGCAGGTGTGCCTGCTCTTCATCTGAAAGGCCGGTGCCTGAGCTGCCTGGCTTATGGTCTCCTCACCGTCCTTCGGCATTGGTATCCCGAACCTCTCGTGTACCCATTTGACCGGTATAGTCTTCACTCCGGCTCTCGTGAGTATGTCGATCTTCTCCGCCTCGGCCTTAAGGTCCTCCTCAGGTTCGTATTTGAACCTGAGCCAGGGCAGGGGAACTTCCCATCCATAGTTGAATCCGACAAGGGGTCTAATGAGATCGCGCCTCGAAGACTTCGATACCATCTCGCAGTCTGCGCGCTTGAGGTCCTGTCTGACCTCGCCAGCCTGGTTTTCATTTCCGAGCTTGCCAGGCGTGGAGTCCGCGCTTGCGGCATGGCCAAGGACCGCTTTTGACATCTGTGCGTCGCAGAAATTGGCGAGCGCCTCATAGACGGACTCTCCTGAGTTCTTTACAGCCTCGATGAACTCGATCTCCGTGGACTTGGATATTATCCCTGCTGCATCGCTGCCCAGGGAACGCACGGCCTGGACAAGGGCTTCCTTATCCTCCTTGGTCGCGCCTGGGTCGTACTTGCCGAGCCGCAAGGGCATTCCATAAACCTCTGCAAACGCGACCCAGTCCTTAATGTCGTAATTTTTGAAAAGGTACATCCAGGCGCAAGTACGAAGGACGCCCTGCCTGACCGGGAACCCTGACCTGGTCTTATGGAGATGGAAGATAAATTTGAAGGGCGGCAACTCTATCCCGTTTCCCGGGGCCTCGTCCGTGAGGAGCCGTGGGGTCATAGAATTGGCCCAGGTAAACTTTTTCGGATGCACCCACTCCATGTGCCTCGGGATGTTCTTCCCGTTCCTTACATCCCAATAGATTTCAAGAGCGCTGAAGCCCTTGCCTACGGCATCAAGTATGTCCAGGAGGTTATCCTCAAAATCAGGGAGATTGGAGATCGCCTCAGAGACGAACTCCGCGATCTCGAGGTCCTTCTTTTCCTGCGAATAGGGCTCTACCTCAAAGTCAAGGCCGGTCACAGCGAGCTTGCGGGTCTGGAGGATTGAAAAAAGGTGTCCGTCTTTTTCCTCCATCTCCTCAAAGAGCTCCGCTTGCCTGTAAACGTCGCCTGCGTCGGCCTCCCTGAATATCGTTCCCAACCTCTCCGGGGTCAGGCCCTTTGACGGATAGCCGCTCCAGCGGTCTCGCACGGATGCGACCGCAAGCACTCTTTCATCAGGCCGACTTGCTGGCCTTATATCTCTTCCAAAACCGTCGTACAGCATCAATACGCTCCTGCGCCGGTCATCTTGCGCGATTCAATCTTCTGATATTCGGGCTTCTGATAAGGCGTATGCGCTCCGTAAAGTCCGAGGAATCCTGCCCAAGTTCTGTCAGCGTGGCCAGAGGTGTCGCTGCCGTCCACATCGAACCGTATGTTGCCAGCTGCAGTCGTGACCTTCCTGAGCGAATGGAGGTCTCCCCGGAGTTCCCTGTCTCCCATCGGTATCCTGCACTTCCGGTCCTCGAACCGCTGTTTTCCTATTGTGGCGAGGTGCTGTTTTGAAGGCGATGTGAAGAGCACTCCTTCGACCCTCATGGAGCCGTGCCTCCTTTGAGCATCCTCGACCGGCTTCTCTCCCATGCCGGTCTGGTCCATCACAAGCCTTGCGACCCTGTACTTGTTCATCAGCTCATCAAGGACAGCATCCTGCTCTGCGAAGGATTTTCTTTTAAGGGTCCTTATCTCCCGCGTCCAGAGGACGTCGCCGACCTCTTCCCACACCCATGCGACCCAGAGGTCATTGCGCCTGCCGATGTCATTGCCTATGTAGCAATGCCCGCCCTGGTAAAGCTCCGGCAGACCTGCGTTATCGTGCTCCACGGCGTTTATAAGGTCATAATCAAGCCATGCGCTGGCTTCGTCGAGCCACTTGAGCTCGTATTCCTGCGACCAGGCGTCCTCGTCATTCAGGCCTGTCCTGAGCTCCTCTATGTCCCTCGGCAGCCCATCGCTGACCGCTTCGTAGATATCCGTCGTCTGCCTGTACCAGAGATTATCTTCTCCGGTCATGATCTCGTAGAACTTGTTGCCCTTTCCGTTGGGCGTGGATACCACCCGCAGCTTGTGGCCGGCAGAGATCACCGGGAAGAGGGCCTGCCAGATCTTTCGGCTGTCAGCGTGGAAGGCGAACTCGTCGAGAAAGACGTTCGCCGAAAAGCCCCTGGCAGTATCCGGGTTCGCAGGGAGGGCCGTTATTCTCGACCCGTTCGGGAATACGACCTCAAGGGATTTATATGTCGCCTCTCCGGTCCATTCCCCTTCTATGGCTGTGATCCCAGCTCCGTATGCCTGGCAATGGCGTTTCACTCCTTCTTCAACCGCCTCCTTTGCCTGCCGTTCTCCCCTGGAGAGGATTACCCACCTGGCCTTTCGTCCCATTGCTTCAGCCTCAAGACAATCGTCAACAATTTCCAGAGTCGTCGTAAATGTCTTGCCTGTTTGCCTGGCGAACATACCGGCTTTGAAGCGGGCGCGGTTCTTGAACCACCGCTGCTGAAAGTTATAGAGGGTAATCGCGGGCATCAGAATACTCCGTATATCTCTTCCCGTACCCTCTTCAGGGTAGTCGGGTCGAGTTTCCCGTTCTTGCCAGCTTCCGCCTCAAGCGCTTTAAGCCTTTCATCCATCTTGCCCCTGACCTCTGCGCGGTACTTCTTGAGTGTTACCGAGGACCTGTTCAGGTCGGCGACCATCTTACCTATGGAAGCGAGGTTGACCTTGCCGGGGTCATCGAGCTTCATCAGCGCATCGAACGCCTTCTGCTGTACGACCTGGGTCAGCGCGTCACCGAGGGCATTCTCCTCGTCTCCCACTTCCTCTACAACGGCCCTTGCCTGCTCGGTCGCCAGCTTTATAGCTGCGAGCTTTCCCTCAAACTCCCGCCCGTACCTGTGGATGGAACTCTTGGAGATCGAAAAACCCTTTTCCTTGAGTGCGTCCTCCAGGGCCTTGTAATCCGAAAAGTTATTCTTGATCAGGGCATGGTCCAGCCAGGCCTTGACGTCTGTAGGGAGTCCTTTTACCGCGCTTCTCTTCGGCATGGCGCTAATCCCACCATTTGGGCGGCCTGGCGATGCCAGGGTCGCACTCGACCGTGTACTCTACGACATCGATGCCATCGCGCGTCAGTTTTGCGAACCATTTCTTCGACGGGTCGGGCTTGCCTTCTATGGAGATAAGCCCTCTGGTATCCAGATAATCCAATTCCTTATGGAGTTCGAGTCTCGTTATCTGGACAGGGACGGCGTTTATAGCTGAGAGGACCATGTCCTCGTTGGCCCCTATGGGACGCCCGGCGTCCAGGGTTGCAAGTATCAGCCAACGCACCTGTTCCCGTATCTGCTTCTGTAAATCAAAACCGCTCATACTCCGCGCCTCCCCCAAACATCAATTTTCTCGGCAAGGGCATCGAGCTTGGCGTTTATCACGACCTCCTGCCTGATAGCGTCCTCCCGGCGGACATACTCCATAGGCAAAGCCGCCTTAAGTCCGAGGAGTTCTCTTTCAACCCTTTGCCATTCTCTGGTTTCATCCTCATTCGCCTTCTCCAGCGTTGAAAACCTTCTGTCTATGTGCGCCTGGTTCCTGTCAAGCAGCCCTTTAATAATCCCGACGAGCAGACCGCTCCAGGCGAGTAACACGGTCACCAATACTGCAATAAGCTCAATATCCACTCCGCTCCTTTCGTACTTCAGACCTTATAAATTAAAACCTCAGTCCGGCCTTTATCCTGAAATCTAATCCGTATGACTCTGACTGATTGACCTCAGCGCCCACGCGGAAGGGGCCGAGGTCACGGTCTACAAAAACTCCGTAGCCGCGTGTGATGGGGCTCATGGTCAGGCCAGCCGCCCACTTAGGCTCCGAGACTGGGCGTGCCGACTCGACCGGGATATCTACCCCGGCCAGTATCTCGCCATTCGAGCTGGAGGCGATTACCCGGCGTGTCTCATCAGGGAGGCGGACGAGCGAGAGGTCAACATCTATAGACGGGCAGTCCGGCTTCTCCTTCGACTTGACCTCCAGCTTAACGACCCGCTCCACCTTGCTGTCCTTGGGTACCTCATGAGCGGGCTTTGCTTTAGCGTCCGGCTTCCGCTCGAGCATCACGCTGCCGTCTGCCTGGCGCTGCTCTGCCGACCAGGTCTCCATGACAGGCTCCTTGTGCCAGAGCTTCCAGCCGACGAATAAGGCCGCAGCGGCAGCAGCGACGATCGCGGCAATGATGAGGTTACGCTTTATCACGGGAGCCTCCGATATTGATGTTCGCCGTGTTGAAGCCGTACAGGCCGACGAGAAGCCCTGCCACGCCATAAGGCAGGTCCGGGATTATGCGTGTGGTGAAGACGATGTAAGAGGCCCAGCAGATA
>Ga0209341_10003777_pt1 | contig 14098 bp, 24 predicted proteins | sample RifCSP13_2_FD_184020 | JGI IMG/M metagenome (GOLD analysis project Ga0209341, IMG submission 184020) | Soil microbial communities from Rifle, Colorado - Rifle CSP2_sed 13_2 (SPAdes) (version 2) | ecosystem: Environmental > Terrestrial > Deep subsurface > Rock core/Sediment | place: Rifle...
CGGTCGGGGTCGGGGTCGTGGTCGGGGTCGTGGTCGGGGTCGGGGTCGTGGTCGGGGTCGCGATCGGGGTCGTGGTCGGGGTCGGGGTCGGGCGTGTGACCGACGCCCGCCGCCTCGCCAGCGTCCTCACCCTCGCGGCCCTCGCCTGTCTCCTGGCCGTCTCCCTCTGGCCCGAGCCGGTCTGCCGGGCGTGCGGGGTCGAGGTGCTGCGGGAGCGCGCATCCATGGAGGGCCCCAGATGAGCCGCATGAGCCAGGACCGAGCCTTTGATCTCCTCAAGGAGATGCTCGACCCGAAGCAGCGGTGGTGGTGGACGCTCTACGGACTAATCACGCTCTCGACGATGGCGCACACTCCAGAGGGACGATTCTGGGCAGAGGTCTACGAGCGACTGACGAACGGGGGGAGACGATGAGTGAGCTACTGTGGGTCATCGAGCGGAGGCGGCGCCGAGGGAAGCTGTGGCGCCCGACGATCATGGCCACCCTGACTCGGCGGAGTGCCTTGGAGGATCTGCGTGTCTGGACGCAGCATAACGCCATCGATGCGTTCCGCGTCGTCAAGTATGTGCGAGCGAAGGGAGGGAGACGATGAGTAAGGCGAGTGAGTTTTCAAAAGAATTCGCGAAATCCCCGAAACCACCAGGATTCAACGTTGGCAGCGTTATGGACCCCATCGCGGTGGTGGACAAGACTGGCGGCCTTTCTCTCAATGGTCACTGTTCGGCAGAAAAGGCGCTCCTCCTCGCCCGCTGGCTTCTCGACATCTTCGAGGAGGCCCCATGAGCCAGCTCAGTGCGTGGGCGGCGAGGCAGCAAGCGGTGCGCGCGGATCGGCCGGCGGATCTTGGACAAGGGCCGCATGAGTTGCGCTGGGCCCGCGCCGCCATCACCGACGATGGGCTCGTGGCCGTGAGTGTCAATGGCCCGTTGCACGAAGCGGAGGCGCTCCGCCTCGGCCGTTGGCTCATGGAGACGTGCGGCGAGGAACCGACGCGGTATTCGCCCGACGAGTTCCATGACTTGGACTGGCGCGCCGCTGTGCGCGAGTGGGCGGAGAGATGCAAGGTAAAGTTTCCCTCCAAAGACGCGGAGCGGGACAAAGGGTGGAACGAGGCGCTCGGCTATCTCGTCGAGCGCCTGGCCACGATCCAGCCCCGGCGCCTGAGTGGGCTGGCGGCGAGGGAGGAGGAGGGATGAGTCTCGCGGAAGATCTGGGGCACCGTCATATCCGCTGCCGGGACTGCGGCTACGTCGGCTGGTCGGAGGACACGGGGTATTGTCCACGGTGCGCTGAATTGGACGCCATGCGCGAGATGGGCGACGAGCGCGATCCGGAGGATGTGCCATGACTACCCCCACACCTCGGCAGGCGGCGCTGGAGCGGCTGGCGACGGCGTTGAAGGATCGCTGGTATCAGATTGCTGACACACAGGTGATCGACCACTGTCTCTCCCGCGCATGGGATCAACTGGCGGACGCGGCTCTCGCCGCCGTCGAGCAGGCCGCGCCGGAGGGGGAGCGCCGCTTCCCGAACGAGCATGATGCGGCGCTTCGCCTCACACACGACGCCAAGTGTGAAGCCGGGCGTGGGGCTGGAGAGACATTTTGCGTCAATGGTTGTGCGTGCGGTGAGCGGTCCTTGGCCGACGCCCGCACGGCGATGTGGGAGCTTGTGAAACGGCTCGACCAACATGAAGAGCTGTCGGACATTCTTGCATGGGCCGCCGTCGTCGCGGCGGTGAAGGAGGAGAAACGAGATGCCTAGTGCGGGGGCGATGGCAAGAGCACGGGAGTTACATTCGCAATGGTACGGCTCTGATAAATCTCTTTACGATGTCGCCCTCGCCCTCGACGCCTTCGCCCGCGAGCGCGTGGAGGCCGTGTGGGAGGAGGCGGCGAAGATCGCAGACACGTTTGTCGAGGCGATGACGCCGCAGGTTGCTGTGGATACTGGCAGGATGTGGCGAAGTGGACAGGCTACCAACATCGCCGCTGCGATTCGCACCCGCGCCGCCGAGGCGGAGCACAGGCCATGACGCCCGCACTCTTCTGTCTTCGATGCCCGTATAGGGGAGGCTGTTACCCGCAGCCCGGCCAATGGTGCGAACAGGGCCTCGCACAGGCCGATCCCATCGTGGGACGTGACGCTGTGACCGACATCGAGACGGCGGTGCGCGCGGTGCCGCTCACCTGCGGACATCGTGTGGATGATCCAGCCTGTATGAATCCCGGACTCCCAGACTTCCCGGCCCTCGCGGCCGTCATGCAGGGAATGGTCGAGGCGGCACGCAAGACATTGCGAGGCTATCAGCACGACTATGCCGAAGCGCTCGCCACCCTCGCCGAGCAGGCGGCAGAGTTCACGATTTTGAGACGACACAACGCGAGCCTGGTCGAGCAGGGGCAGGAGAGCAAGCGGCTGAAAGTCGCGTTGCATGACCTTGTCGAAGATGTCAAGAGTGACGCGCAGAGACGGACCTTCGCGCTCGGTATCGACAGCCCAAGTATGCGCGCCGCCCGCGCTGCCCTCCGCGCGACGCCGGAGGCAGCGGAATGAGGGGCCTCACCCTCGTCGTGACGCTGGCGGCCGCGCTCGCGCCCCTCATCCCGTTCGCCCGCTACTCCCGCCGGGCCGTGGAGCGCGCCCACGACAGCTGGCTCCGCGGGCTGCTCGGGCTTGGCGTCCTGTGGCTGGCGTGGGCCGAGCCGCTCTTCGTGCCGATGGGGCTCTGGTGGTGCTGGCACTGGCGGGGCTCCGGAGAGGCGCCGATTGCCGATGGCTGGCGGATCGTGGCCGAACAGATGGGCGGGGTACTCCGCTGGGCGGCGATCGTCGGGACGTGGTTCGCGGTGCGGGCGATCCCGGCCGAGTGGCTCCCTTGGATCGTCCGTGGGTGGCTCGGGTGGGCGGGGGTGCAGGTGGGCCTCATCGTGATGCAGCGGTGGTGGCGGAGCCGATTGCCGGCGGCGCTTGGTGAACCCCGCCTCCCCTACGGCACCTTCGGCCAGCGGACCCTCTGCGCCGGCTACCTGGCCCTCATGGTCCCCTTCGCGCCCTCCTGGCTTTGGCCGGCGCTGGGCGTTGGGCTCTGGCTCACCGGACCCTCGTGGGGCGCGCTGGGTGCTCTGGCGGGAGGCTTCTTCGTGCTGGGAGGCTATCTGGTGGGTATGGCTGTCGCAGGAAGTCTTGTCCTGGGGGCATTGGGGCTCTGGTGGGCGCCCATCCTCCGGGGCCGGAAGCTCCTCGAATGGACCCCCCGCGGCGACTCGCTGGACAGCCTCAAGGGTCGGCTGGAGATCGTCTGGCTCATGCTCCGGCACTGGCGGGCGGCAGGGCAGGGGCCGGGGACGACCTTCCTGGCGGTGGCCCGGTGGCACGCGGCCTCCAGGCGGCAGTTGCCGCTGGACCCGGGCGATCATGTCCACAATGACGCGATGCAGCTGTGGTGGGAGTACGGGTGGGCGGGGGCGGCCACGGTCCTGCTGGCGGCGTACCGCATCGGCAGCGGGCTGCACTGGGGCGATCCCTGGAGCGCGGCCGCGGTGGTCGGGGCTGGGCTCTGTCTGACCAGCCTGCCGCTCAGGGTGGCGCCGCTGGGATTGGTGATCCTCACGATTTGGGGGAGGGTGGCGCCATGAGGTGGACACGGCTCGGCTCCCTGCTCACGCCTATGATCCGCTGTGAAATCGTCATCCTCTTCGACGCCGAGTGCAACTGGACTGCGCACGATGAGAAGGCCGAGCTGAGCCCGGCCGAGCGCCAGAAGGTCATCGTCGGCATGTTCGAGCTGGCGACGGCCATGGCGAAGAAGTACGGGGTGCCGATGAGCGTGCGGGGAGGGCAGGGATGATTGATTGGGATCTGGAGCGGGCCGATCTTCGCGCGTGGCTGCATCCACGTTGCCTGTCGCGGCAGGAATTCGAGTTCTGGGATGCGTTCTTCGATGATTTGACAGATTGGTTTGATGGTCTCGAAGAGGGGGCCACTGATGGCGTCTTCGGCGATCCCGTGACATGGTTTGTCGGGGTGGCCACGGCTGAACACTCTCAATCCATCTCTGAAGCTTTAGCGGCGGAACGGCGGTTCAAAGAAGAGGCGTGGGAACGTGGCTACAATCTGAGGTAACCTCCGCTCCCACACCTAACTCCCCGCGTCATTTCGAGAAGAGATCCGGGGTTTAATCAAGAGCCCCTAACGCAGCGCAGCATAGAGGCCCCCCGCTTTGCTCCCTGACGGAGGGGGCAAGGATGTGCGGCCTATGGGGAGCGGAGGCCTACGAATCCGTCAGGGCCGGGCGAAGGCGGGGGGCGGAGACTTGCCCGGAATGAATGATCGTGACCGGGGTCCCCAGTGGGCTCTTTACTCCCCAGCTTGGCGTCACGCGGCTTCTCGGGCCGGAGTCATTCATCAGCGTTCCGAACATCCCACATCAGGAGACTCTTGACAAGGGAATTTTGACAAGGTAACTTCTATCTACCGAGTCGTGGCATCAGCACACCGCCCCCGGTCGGGGAAACCTGATCGGGGGTTGGTGTCTCTGCTACCCAGAAGCGGTAAAAGATTCGCTTGACAGGTGTCCGCCGATGCGTGGTATATGGTATCCCGATGACAGCCGGGTACGGAGCCTATACGGAACCACGGTGGGGAGAAACTGATCACCTGCGCGGGAGTTAGCCACGGGTGCCCAGCACGCTCAACCTCGACGACTACAGCGACGAGATGCTGCGCTTGGCGCTCAGGATCGCTCGCGCCAAGAAAACCCCACGCGAGACGCGGCTCAAGGTCGCGTTCTTTTTCCTTGAGCGTCGGTTCCCCATTGCACGGATCGGGGATCACGTCGATACGCTTCGGCCCATTCAGGTCCTCATCGGCGTCATGGGTTCAGCCCAGGTGGCGGTAAATGGCCACGACGTCGAGCCCGCCGACCCTGGATCTCCGCTTCGGACAGACGGTCTACGACTTCATCCAGACGGCGGCAACAGGGCTCGACTGCCGCTGCCCGGCGGATCTGAGAACGGCGCATGAGGTCGCGGCCTTCGGCACTCGCGGAGACGGGAAGACCTGGGGGGCCGTGGGCGCCATGGTCGCGCACGCCAAGCTCCATCATGCAGCCGGCTACCCGCTGCCGTGCAAATGGCTCGGCGTGGCCGACACCTTCGCCTCCCACAAGAACAAGACCCACGACAGCTTGCGCGATCCAGGCTGGGCCGGACTCTGGGTCGTCCGCGGCGAAGGGCATACCGCCGAGTTCGTCTTGGACGGCACGGTCCTTGTGTCTCTTCGCCTCTTTGGCGTGGAGGACCAGTCCGGGATGGACCGGCTGCGCGCGGAGTCCCACGGGCTCTGGTTCGAGGAACCCGCCCCTGCCTCAATGCTGGTGCAGTCGTCTGGACTCAGTAGCTCGGCCTGGGGGCTCGGCATGACCTCCTTGCGCCTGCCGTCCCACTGCCACCCGGCGATCATGACGCTCAACTACCCGGACGAGGACCATTGGACGTGGCAACGCTTCGTGGTCCGGCAGCATCCGGGGTCCGCGTACTTCCGCATCCCGCCGGGGGAGCGGGCCACGCCGGAGCAGCGGGCCGAGTGGGCGACAGCACTGGCCGATCGGCCGGACATGCTGCGGAGGTTGCTTCAAGGACAACCTGGGACCATCCTGCTCGGCGCGCAAGTGGCGGTGGGCTTCAATGCGGATGCGCATGTGGCATACGGCACACGTCTACACCCGGACGCGACTGCTGGCCCTTTGTGGATTGGGCAAGACGCCGATCATACGTGTGCGTCTGTCATCGGCCAAAGACAACGCGGGCGGCTCGTCATTCTTGCGGCCCTCGTGAGCGAGCGGGCGGGTATCCGCGAGCATCTCGACGGCACGCTCCTGCCCTGGCTGGCGCAGCACGCGCCGTGGGCGCTGGGGCGTGGGCGGGACCACGAGGCGATCCGTGTTCACTACGATCCCGCGCTCGACACGGACGAGCAGACGAGTATCGAAGCCAACGCGCTCCGGGTCATGCGCGCCATGCTGCCGGGCGTGTACCGGCCGGGGCCGACATCATGGGAAGGGCGTCGCCAGCCCATGCTCGGCGTGTTCAACCGTTTGTCGCTCGGGACCGCGGTGCTCCAACTTGACCCGGAAGAGTGCGTCGGGCTGATCAAGGCGCTCAACGGCGGCTGGTACTACCCGACGGGCCCGAGTGGGGCTGTGAGCCGCGATCTCCCGAAGAAGCCGAATCATCCCCATGAGGACTACGGGGATGCCTTCTGCTACCTGATCGAAGGCATGGCGCCCACGCGGGATCACACACTGCCGCCCCGGCGCCTCGCCGTCAAGCAGACGTACAATATTCTGGACCATGGTCGGGAGCGTCGGCCGTTCGTGCGGACGTGATGATCCCCACGCCGTGTCCTCATCCGACCGCGTGGGTGGTGAAGACACGACTGGGCGGCACCGTCTGCCTCGCGTGTGGGGAAGACAATCCGGTCGCTGACGTGCACGCCCGGCGCGCCGCACGCGCGGACAAGGGGGAGTAAGCCATGGTCATTCGCAAGAAGTGCACGGTCACCGCCGAGAGCCCGACATCCAAGACGCTGACGCCCAATCTGACGGCGGCGGGTGAAGGTCGCTCGGGGGGCAACCCCATCAGCACGATCGTGGTGAACACGCCGGACACGCCAGGTGCCTTCTGGGGCGGCTCAGGACGCTTCGAAGTGATCTTTCGGAGGCTGTGAGTGGGCACAGGACATAAGGCACTCCTGGCGGATGGCACGCTCCGTTTTCCGTTCAATCCAGGGCCGGCCAGGGGGAAGTATCCAGGTATCCGACACAGGCGGATCAAGCGCGTACCCTGCACCCGACTTGAGCCAGGCCGTAGTGCAGAGTCTCATGATCAAGATGGCAGCGGCCTTCCGTCGCTTCAGGCATCCAGGCTGATGGGCGACTCCCTCGCGCGTCGCTGGCGGTGGCTGGGCACCTACTACGCCTGGCGCACCCGGGGGCGGGATACCGTGCAGACCATCGAGCCCTGGATCAAGATCGCCATGGGCGGGGCCTTTCTCTCAGGCTATCGCAATCTTGGCACGCTGCCCTGGTGGGAGGCGCTCGCCATCGGCGGGGGCATCCTGGTGGCGGCCGAGGTGGCGATGGTCTGTCTCGGCGCCTTTGACTTCAGGAACGGCGTCATCCACCGCCAAACCCAGCTCAACAACGAACAAGATCCGTGGAAGGTGCGCGTGCTTGAGATTCTGGAAAAGCTGGAGCCACGCCTGCTATGAAGCCTGTGCTCCATCGTGTCCGCCTCGTCACGCCGCCAGAGAGACCTGAGGATGGCGAATGGCCCGACTGGGTGGTGGCCCTGAGTTGCGTGGGTTTGCTCGTGTTCTCGGCCATTACGCTGACCATCATTCTCCTCGTCGCCGTGCGCGCCCTTGGGAGACTCCTCCATGTTGGATAGGCTGCTGCTCGTCGAAGATACCCCGCTCCGCCGCGACTGGTTCTTCGACCACTACGGGAAGGACCAGATCGACTGGACGGACGACCCCGATGTGGCCATCGCCCACTTGCAGGCGCGGGCCTACGAGACGTTGCATCTCGACCATGACTTGGGCCGCCCCGGGTCTGGCCGAGACGTGACGCTCTGGCTGATCGCGCATCCCGAGGTCCAGCCGACGCTCCGCATCGTGACCCACACGCACAACCCGGTGAGCGGCCCGAAGATCGAACGGGAATGCCTCGTAGCTGGGCGGCCGTGCGTCTGGAAGCCCTTTGGGAGTTGGGAGCCGGAGGATCTCCAGCACGAAGCCAAGCTCATGCCGGCGGGCCAGTGGGTGCCCACGACCGCGAGTCAGATGCTGCGCGCATGGGGCGTGGCGGAGTTGCGGTCACCGCGGGGAGACCAGGCGCTCCAGGCGGGGCTCGTGTCGGTCGATCTGCTCAGCCTGCTTCGCGCGCAGGCGTTCGACGCGATCTCACCGGATGGCTGGGCCAGTGTGGAAGACGTGACTATTGCCATGCGCGGGCAGCTCGTGTCGAGCCTGCTGCATCTGGAGTTGCACTGGTATGAGCATGACGTGGATTTGGATCGCGTCTGCGCGCTCCGCTTCTTCAACCTGCCAGAGTGGCAGGCGAAGTGGCCGAGCCAGACGCTGGTAGACCTCGCGGGGGACCGCGACCCCGCGCGGACAGAGCCGGAGTTCCGCGGCTTCGAGACCACGATGGAGCGACCCATCGCCGTCGGCCGCACGCTGCACGGGCCGTTCTGCTTGGTGGAAGGTTATACGCGCGTCTGCACCTGGCTCCGCGATCAGCAAGCCTGGCCACACCAAGGGCACCTGCCCTTCCTCATCGGCATCTCGCCGCGCATCGAAGCGTGGGCGCATCCGCGGGGCCACAGATGGTGGCCTGTCAAGGAGGGCGACTGATGCCCGCTATGTCGAAGTCCCAGCAGCGCCTCATGATGGCCGCCGAGCACGGGGCCACTTTCCCCAAGGCCAAGGCGCTCCGCAAGTCCATGAGCAAGAAGCAGATGCACGATTACGCCTCGGGCTCGATGCGGGGCAAGCCGGAGCGCGTGACCCCACAAATGCCGGGCGTGCGCAAGAAGGGAGGTCGCTGATGTTCTTCGGTGGCGGCAGCAGTCCGTCCCCGCCTCCTCCGCCCCCGCCGCCGCCCGTGGACAACACGGAAGCGCAGGCTGCGGCGGCGAAGGCGGCAGCCGCACTCAAGAAGCGGCGAGGTCGGGCCTCGACCATCCTGGCCGGCGGCACGGAGCAAACCGGCACCGGAGGCAGTCTCACCGGGCGCCGCACCTTTGGAGGGACATGATGGCTGAGAGCAAGGCGGCAATCGCCGACAACCCCCTGGCCGATCCGCCCGAGTTCAAGGTGACCGGGCGCGAGTCCCACAACCCGCGCATCTGTGAGGACAGCAAGGACGGCCATCTCGTCAAGGTGAAGCTCTGGCCGCCCAAGCAGCGGTACGCCGCGACCAAGCGCATGCCGAGCGTGGCCGGGGCGTGCGAGAAGTGTGGCGCGCACGTGATCGTCTACGAGCAGATCCAGCCGGGGCTCACGGTCGTCCTGCCGGATGGCAAGCGGCTGCGTGGGGAAGGGCCGAAGGCGGGTTGATGCAAGAGGGTGGCTGGCTTGATCGGTGGACCTGGCGGATGGGTTTCTGTTTGCTTGTGTTCCTTGTGTTGTTGGGGCGCCTGTGAAATGCGAGTTCTGCGGTTGGCTGGGACTGAGGCAACAGCGGGAGGTCAATCTCGATCACGTGACAGGCAAATGGATTTGTGCCAAATGTTGGTTCGCCCGAGGCTGCGGCGGTGGGGCTATTGCCGTGCGTGTGGGCGAACTGTCGCCCAAGCAGGAGAAACCGGGCGCCTTTATGCCCACGGAAAAGACAACAACTGTCCTGGTGCCTAATGCCCGCTGATCCCGTCGCCATCGTCATCGCCGAGGGGCCGGAGGCGTCCTAGTGCCCCTGGATGCCTCGGCGATGTCTTTACCGTTGCGCGCCGTCTACCTGTTGCGTTGCGATCTTGGCGACGTGTGGAAGATCGGCATGACTCAAAGCGGTTTGTCACGACGGATGAGAGACATCCAAGTTCCGTCACCTGTGCCTATTGAGCTTTACAGTTACGTTGAGGTCGCCAATCCTCCCCGGATCGAGAGTCTCCTTCATGAGAAGTTCCGTCGGTGGCGGCAGAATGGAGAATGGTTTCGCTGGCCCCCGAGGCTAACACCGATTGTACAGGCCACAATGTTGGCGCTCACTGTGGCTCCGTATGTTGATAACCGATCGAGTCTGCTTCACCACCTCGTGTGGATGAATACGCATAGGTACAGAGATTCTTCTCGCAATCGTAAAGGCGACACCCAATACGTTGTTGAGCCTACCCTCCTAACCGGAGCATTGACCTAGTGCCTGCCGACGCCTCCGCGATCGTCAAGCGATACGACACGCTCAAGACCCGACGTGAGAACTTCATCACGCTCTGGGACGAGTGCGCGGAGTTCATCGTGCCGCATCGCGGCTCCATCTTGAACCGCGAGCAGAACGCCATCACGCCGGGGCAGCGGCAGACGACGCGGCTCTTTGATGCCACGGGGGCCGAGTCCGCGCACAACCTCGCCGCGAACATGGGCGGCTCGCTGACCTCGCAAGCGGCGCCCTGGTTCCATCTGAAGACCCGTGACGATCGGCTCAACAAGATCAAGCGCGTGATGGACTGGCTGGAGGACACGGAGCAGCGCCTGTACTTGGCGTATCGCCAGTCGAACTACTACGCCGAAGTCAATGAGGTGTACTTGGACCTGGCAGCCTTCGGCACGGGCTGCATGTTTGTGGGCGAGAAGGAGCCGGAGGATCCCGCGGAGCCCTTCGGCGGCTTCCTGTTCCGAGCGCATCCGGTCGGCGCCTACGTGATCGCCGAAGGGCCGGATGGTGTCGTCGATACGATCATGCGCGAGGAGCAGATGACGGCGCGCGCCTGCGCCATCCTCTGGCCGGGCCAGCTCGGCGAGGTGCTGCAAGGCCTGGCCGAGACGAAGCCTGACGACTTGGTGACGATCCTGCATGCGGTCTACCCGCGCACGGATGCCGACGCGAGGAAGTACGCTGCCACACACATGGCCTGGGCCTCCTGTTATGTGGACCTGGCCCGGAAGCGGATCCTCGACGAGGGGGGCTTCAAGGACTTCCGGTACGTGGTCCCCCGCTGGGAGAAGACCTCCGGCGAGGTCTACGGCCGGGGCCCGGGGATGCTGGCGCTCCCGGACATCCGGTCGCTCAACCGGGCCGACGAGATGGTGCTGGATGCGGGCGCCATGGCGATCCGGCCGCCCAAAACGATCCTGGCCGATGGCGTCCTGGGCGAGATCGACGAGACCCCGGGTGGGTACACCGTGATCGAAATCCCGAACGCGATCCAGCCCATGAACCTCGGCGCCAAGTTCGATGTGGCGCAGATCCTCAACGAGGACCGCCGCCAGCGGGTGCGCCGCATCTTCTTCTGGGAGCAGCTCCAGCTTCCGACCGGGAAGACCATGACGGCCACCGAAGTGGAGCGCCGCTGGGACACCATGCGCCGCATCCTGGGGCCGACCCTCGGGCGCCTCGAATCGGAGTTCCTCAACAAGATCATCGGGCTCACCTTCGCCATGATGCTGCGCCGGGGGGCCTTCACCCAGCCGCCGCCGGAACTGGCCGGGCAGGATCTGGACATCGAATACGAGGGCCCCCTGGCGCGGAGCCAGAAGTCCTCCCGGCTGTCGGCGCTGGAGCAGTCCATTCAGCTCCTGGCGCCCCTGCTCCCCGACCCGGAAGTCATGGCGAAGACCAAGGAGAATCTCGACTTGGACGCCATGATCCGGGACGTGCTCCTGACCTCCGGGGCGCCGTCGGAATGGCTCACCGACACGGAGCAGCGCGATCAGATCCGGGCCCAGCGAATGCAGAAGGAAGCGATCGCGCAGCAGCTCGCGATGGCTGAGCAGGCGGCCGGCGCGGCAGGCAAGGCAGCGCCCATGCTCAAGACGCTCAGTGACAGCGCGGCCCAGCAGCAGCCGCAAGAGGCGGCGGCGTGACCCCCGAAGAGACCAAGACCAAGGTGAAGGAGATCATGGACCGCCGGGCCGGGGCCTACCGGATGCTCGTGCAGACGAGCGGATGGGGCGATGTCCTCCAGGAGATGCTCGCCTATGCCGACCGCGCCAACGAGGCTGCCGTGCGCTGTGGCCGCCTCGACATGGTGGCCCACATCATCCGCGCGGCCGATACGGCGGGGAACATGCTCACACCCCACGAGGTGACGAATGGCTGAGCCCACGACCACTGACGCGCCGACCACGACTGACACGCCAGCCGTCACCACGCCCGACTGGCGCGAGAGCCTGCCTGAGGAGCTGCGCGCCGAGCCGTCCTTCAAGGACGTGCCCGACGTGCCGACGCTCGCCAAGCGGTTCATCGACACCAAGAAGATGGTGGGCGGCTCCCTCAAGGTGCCGAAGGAGGGCGCGACGCCCGAGGAAGTCAATGCCTTCTACACGGCGCTGGGCCGACCCGCGAGCGTGGACAAGTACACGGCCCGCCCGCCGGCCTTCCCGGAGGACTCCGGCATCACGCTGGATGAAGAGGGCTTCAAGGGCTTCCTCGGCGCCGCGCACAGTGCCGGGATCACCGACACGCAGGCGCAGGCCATCCTGGACTGGTACGGCGGCTACACGGTCAGCGAAGGGGATCGCATCACGCAGTTCATCGCGGAGGCGCGGAAGCAGGCCGAAACGAGCCTCAAGCAGGAGTGGGGCGCGCAGTACGGGCGGAACGTGGCCCTCGCGCGGCAGACGGTGCGGGATCTCTTCAGCGACGACCCTGACCTGGCCGAGGCCGTCGAAGGGCGCGGCAACAATCTGGCGCTCATGAAGGGCTTGGTCAAGATCGGGGAGCGGATGATGGAGCACGGCGAGATCACCGCCGAAGTCCCGCCCGGCCAGTCCATTGAGGCGATGCAGGCCGAGGTGACGAAGCTCCGCAGCGAGATGGAGACGAAACCCGGCGACGACGCGCTCAGTGAACGCTACCTCGCGGCCATCCGCCGCGTGTTGAAGGCAGGGGGGGCCGTCCCCACCGCGTAAGGATCGGCAGCACAGCACCGGATTCCGCCGCAAGGCGCCCGGTGGCGCTGGGGAAAGACCCAGCGAGGGACACGCCGCGTCAGGCGTGAGAGGGGCCCGGATCGGCCGGATTCCTCCTCGAACCGCAGGGGCCGTTTGCACTGAGAGTACGAGGAGACAGGAACCATGGCCGAGACGGTGGACATTGCGCACGCCCACGCCTACACCGCCGAGATCACCCGCCAGTATGCCGCCATCGACGACAAGGTGCGGCAGGCCGTCCGGGTGAAGTCCGGCGTCAAGGGCAAGACGTACCACTTCGAGCGGCTGGCCGACGATGCGGACTTCGCGTCCATCACCAGCCGGCACCAGCCGACGCACATCATGAACGCGACGCATTCCAGGCGGCGCGTCACCTTCAGCGACAAGGGCGGGGCCTATGTCCTCGACCGCCACGATGACGTCAAGATGCTCATCCAGCCGAAGAACGACTACGCGGTCAACCACGCGCACGCCTGGGCGCGGTTTATCAACAGCCAGGTCTTCACGGCCGCGCTGGGTTCGTCCACCGCGGTCATCGCCGACGACACCACGAGTTCCGTGGCCATCGGCGCTGGGCAGCAGATCGCAGCCGGTGGCGTCGGCCTCACCTTCGAGAAGGTGTTGCAAGCCGCGCGGATTCTCAACGAGAACAACGTGCCCAAGGCGGACCGGTACTTCGCGATCAGTCCCCAGGGGCTGGAGGATCTGCTGTCCGAGACGGAAGTCACCTCGTCCGACTTCACGCAACTCATGGCCCTCAAGTCGGGCACCTTGCAGGGCCCGTTCCTGGGGTTCACCTGGATCGAGACCACGCAGCTCGCCAAGGTCTCCACGACCCGCTCCTGCATCGCGTGGCACAAGGCCGCGCTGGGCCTCGTGATCCCGATGGAGCTGGAAGTGCACATCACCCAGCGCGACGACCTCAACAACGCCTGGCAAGCCAACGCGCTCCTGTCGGCGGGGTCCACGCGCGTGATGGAAGAGGGTGTCGTGCAGTGTGACATCACCGAGAGCTAACCGAGGGGCGACCCTCGTCACGTCGTCGTCCCTTTGAAAGGGGGGCCAGGGAATGGCATCAGGCAGCAGCACCGTCAAGAGTCGGGAGATCACGCTACTCGACAGCACACCCGCCCGGTTGCCGAGTTCGGCACTGTTCGGCGGGCCGAACAAGTTCGCGACGTATACCGCCGCCTCGCTGGCGGCCGGGGCGCTCATCAAGATGGTGCGCCTCACGCCGGGCGATGTCGTGCACGGTGGCGAGGTGTACTGGGAGGCGATGGGCGCGAACACCGCGATCACGGTCGGGACCACCGACCTGACCAATCGCTTCATGACCGTATGCCCGACGGTGGTCAGCAAGGCCAAGGGCGGATCGGTGTCCCCGGAAGGCAGCAACAGCGGCACGGGGCGCTTCAACGTCATGGGCACGCTCGGACAGGAAGGCA
>Ga0209341_10003778_pt1 | contig 14098 bp, 11 predicted proteins | sample RifCSP13_2_FD_184020 | JGI IMG/M metagenome (GOLD analysis project Ga0209341, IMG submission 184020) | Soil microbial communities from Rifle, Colorado - Rifle CSP2_sed 13_2 (SPAdes) (version 2) | ecosystem: Environmental > Terrestrial > Deep subsurface > Rock core/Sediment | place: Rifle...
CAAGCGCCGCCGGCTGCACCGGGCTGGGGTTCACGTGGTAGAGATCGATCTGCTGCGCCGGGGCACGCGAACGCTGTCCCATTCCCGATTGTCCAATGCATCCTACCTGGTTGGCCTGATACGCGCGCATTCCGCTGTCGCAGAAGTCTGGCCGCTCCGATTGCAGGATCGACTCCCCACCGTCCCAGTTCCGTTGCGCGATCCCGACCCCGATGTGCCCTTGGCGCTGTCGCCGGCCCTGGCCGCGATTTACGACGAAGCGGCCTACGAACTCTCGGTGGATTACAGCCAGCCGCCGCCGCCGCCGACCCTCTCGGCCGAAGACGCCGCCTGGCTGATGACGGTGGTGAGAGCTTAACTGTGACTAGCGATGGCGATGAACATGGCCACGGGTCGAAGATCGTCAACTCGACCCAAGCACTTTGGCTCACCTTACACCACACCCCCTCCGACGAGAACTGAGCACGGGCGATGCGCTTTGCCCCAGGCGGGCTGAACCGCATCGACCGGCGACGCGCAGGCCAATGCCGCTCCTGCAAGTCTCCCACATTCACATGTCCTTCGCCGGCATCCCGGTGCCGCACGACGTGTCGATTCACGTCGGCGATGGCGGGATCACGTACCTGCTCGGCTTGCCAGGCGAGGGAAAGCTGAAACGGGACATTGCTTTGAAGTGGCGAGTGTGCTAAACTTATCTATGTCATGAAGGTTCACGGATAGGAGTTCGGAAATGATCGTCGGAATTGCCAGAGCGACAGATGGGGTGATTACTCTACCTGAAGAACTGCGTGATGTGCTGGGCGACGCCGAGAATGTCCTGGTGATCATGCAGGAGGATGGCCTGTACCTTAAACGCATCGACAAGCCTCGCAGGCGCAGCCTGATCGAGATAGCAGATAAGCTCTCCGCTTTGAACGAGACCGATCCAATCACACCAGAGGAACTGGAGGCTGAGATTGCGGCCGCGCGCGCCGAGAAGCGAGCGAAGCGTGAGAGTCGTCCTTGATACCAACACAGTGGTGTCGGGCTTGCTCTGGGCGGGCCCGCCGCGCGAGGTCATTGCTCTGATCGAGCAGGAGAAAATCATACTCTGCACATCACCAGCGCTGATCGCTGAACTCCATGATGTGATTGGGCGCCCGAAGTTCAGTAGTCGGTTAGAGAGGGTTCAGCAAAGCCCCCACGAAGTCGCCGAGCGCTATGTCGAGCACGCTGCCATCATCGTTGAACCCCAGGAAGTTCCGGAGATCGTTACCTCTGACCCCGACGATGACCTCGTATTAGCCTGTGCCTTGTCCGCCGCGGCTGACTATATCATCTCCGGGGATCGGCATCTGCTCGATCTGAAAAATTATCAAGACATCCCCATCTTGAGCGCCGCAGACTTCCTCACAGCGTATCAGGCGACACAGGTTAGCGGCGAGTAACACATGCCGCTATTGCACGTTTCACACATTTTCAAATCCTTCTCCGGCACGCCAGTGCTGCGCAATGTATCCTTCGACGCCGACGAAGGCGAAATCGTCTGCCTGCTCGGCCCATCGGGCTGCGGCAAGACGACGCTGCTGCGCATCATCGCCGGCCTCGAAACGCCCGACACCGGCGCGGTGACGTTCGACGGCCGTGATCTGGCGAGCGTGCCGATCCATCAGCGCGGCTTTGGCCTGATGTTCCAGGATTTCGCGCTGTTCCCGCACAAGAACGTGTGGGAGAACGTGATTTTCGGGCTGCGCATGCAGAGCCTGTCTCCGGATCAAATCCGCCGGCAGGCAAGTGAAGCCATGGCGCTCGTCGGCCTGGCCGGCTTCGAGAGGCGCGACGTGAACGAGCTATCCGGCGGCGAGAAGCAGCGCGTGGCGCTCGCGCGCAGCCTGGCCCCTCGCCCTCGCCTGCTGATGCTCGACGAGCCGCTCGGCTCGCTCGACCGCAAGCTGCGCGAGGAATTGATGAACGAGCTGCGCCACATCCTGAAGACGGCCGGCCTCACGTCGATCTACGTGACGCACGACCAGCAGGAAGCCTTCGCCATCGCCGACCGCGTCGCGATCATGAACGCCGGGCGCATCGTGCAGACCGGCGCGCCGCAGGAAGTCTATCGCAGCCCGGCGTCGGAGTGGGTGGCGCGCTTCCTCGGCCTGACGAACCTGCTCGAGGGCGAGGTAGAGAGCAGCGGCGCAATCCGAACGCCGATCGGCACGTTGCGCTTAAACGGTGCGCTGCCGACAGGCGAGAGCGTACTCGTGTTGATTCGACCGGATGCCGCATTGTTGAAGGATGAAGGTGGAACCCCCGCTGCGCGAGGGCAGGTGATGAAGGATGAAGAGCAACGTGCAAACCGGGTCGAGGGCGTGATAGTCGAAAAGTCTTTTCGAGGCGGGCACACGCGGAGCATCATCCGCGCCGGCGAGGTCGATCTTGTCTTTGAGTTCAGCGCCTCTGCCGATCTACCGACTATTGGCGAGAGGATCCGGCTCTCATTGAACCCTGACTCAATCTCAGTATTGGCGAGCGATGTCTAATCTCCAATCTCCAACTTCTAATGCCCAACCGATCACTGTGCGAAAACTCGATCTGAACGGTGAGCAGATATGGTCATATTCCGGCATTATCTTGGAGCACGGACCGGAACACGTTCGGCTGGAAGCGCGTTTCAGTCGGGATACGATGGAGCTAGGTTACACGACTTTTGAGAAGGGCGATCGTTTCGTCGAGTGGTTCTTCGCCGACCGCTGGTACAACATCTTCGAGGTGCACTCCGTGCGAGACGATCGGATCAAAGGCTGGTACTGTAACATCACGAAGCCCGCGTTGATCGGCGACGGCGTCGTGTCGGCGATCGACCTGGCGCTCGACGTGTGGATCGGGACGGATGGATCGATCCTGGTGCTCGACGAGGACGAGTTTGCCGGGTTACATATGACCGAGGTGGATCGGCATGCGGCGCTGAAGGCACTCCAGGAACTCAAGGAACTGGCGCGCGATCGGCGTCCGCCGTTCGACGGATTGGGGGCAACAGATAGACAGCGGATAAACGGATAACGGATGATGATGGGCGAGAAACTGGAAGAAGTCGTTGGGAAACTGTTGACGGAGAGAAAAATGACGCTGGCGCTGGGCGAGTCGTGCACGGGCGGGCTGGTCGCCCACCGCCTGACGAACGTGCCCGGCAGCTCGAGCTACGTGCTCGGCGGCATTATCGCCTACTCGAACGAGGCGAAGGAGCGCCTGCTCGGCGTGCGGCACGAAACGCTGGAAGAGCACGGCGCAGTCAGCGCCGAGACGGCGATCGAGATGGCGCGCGGCGCGCGGGCGACGCTCGGCGCGGACGTCGGCCTGAGCGTGACGGGCATCGCCGGGCCGGGCGGCGGCACTCCGGAAAAACCGGTCGGGCTGGCGTACGTCGCGCTATCGGCGGGCAACTGGGAGCAGGTCGAGCGATTGGTATGGAGCGGAAGTCGTGAAGAGAATAAGGCGCAGTCGGCTGAGGCGGCCCTCGCCATGTTGCGCGATTACTTGTCAGGACGCAGATGAACGCGGTTCGCGCAGATCGGTGCTGGATACCAGTAGAATTACACAGCGAGGGCCGGGATGATAAATCGGTAGAGGGCGAACACACAGAGCGCCGCCAGCCCGGCGAACACTCCCGCGTAAATGAGGATGCCGATCGGGCGCGGCAGCCGTCGCGTCCAGTATGCAATACCGATTGAGAACCCCAACCCGAGCGGGATAAGCGCCGGAAACAGGTAGCGGCCCTGGTGCTGGACGAAGGTCAGGTTGTACCAGACGTAGGCGGCGAAGGTGAAAAAGACGAGCAGGGTTAACAGGATTGCTGCGTAGCTGGCCGGACGCCGGGGCCGGACAGCCAGCAGCCAGCCGGCGAGCGCGATCAGAGATAGCACGCCAAGCCCCAGGTACACCCAGTCCGGCATCGGCACGCCCATCCAGCCGAACTGTCCCCAGAACGAGTGAAACGTCGTCGTCAGCGCGCCGAGCAGGAACGGGCCGAATCCCATTTGCGCGATCCAGTCGGCGGTGAGCGGCTGCCCGGCGACGACGGTATTGTGTCGCTGCAGGCCGAGGACATCGAAGTCGCCGTAGACGGCAATGTTGCGGAGCCACCAGAGGGAGCCGAGCATGAGGGCAGGCGCAAAGACGAGTAAAAAGTGACGAGTGATCAGTGATAAGTGCTCAGTGATCAGTGATGAGTGATCAGTGATCAGTCTCTTTCGGCGGATGAGGGGCCAGAGCAGCGCAATGAACACGACCGGCACAGCCAGATAAACCGTCGTCTTGGTGATCAGCCCCAGTCCTAGCAGGACTCCTAGCACCAACAGTTCCTTGAGTTCCTTGAGTTCCTTGAGTTCCTTGAGTTCCCTTTCTTCCTTCACCTTCATCACCCTGAACGTCTGAAGCAGGATCAAGGCCAGCAGCAATTCGGCCAGCGAGTCGTTGTTGACACTGGCCATCATCGCGACGTGCTGCGGCACAAAGGCGATGAAGGCTGCCGTCCCGAGTGCAAGCTCGGGTCGATCCGGTTCGATCTCGCGCACAATTAGGTAGGTGACGACGATCAGCGCGCCGCCCAGCGCAACGGACAACATTCGCATGGCGAGCAGGTTGCCGCCCGTAAGCGAGTACACCGGCGCGGCGAGCAGATAATACAGCGGCGGCTGATGGAACTCGTAACGCAGAGGATCGATCGGCATCCCCGGCGTGTTGGCCGGGTTGGTGAACTGTTCGAGGTACGCCTGGTCGTAGTCGCCGAACTCGAGAGCCGGCAACGCACCGTTCTCGACGATATAGCGAATGTAGTTGTAGTGCGCCGGCTCGTCGGGCGTCTGCCAGTCGGGCGTGCGCGCGGCGTATTGGAGAGCGATCGCGACGTAGGCGAGCAGGATGATGCCGAGCAGACCTTTGGCAAGTCGCTTATCGCGAATCGCGTATCGCATATCGCACGTCGCGGATCGGCATCTGGAGATGCCTCGCACAGCTCTCGTTACTCGATGAGCAGGATGGGCAGGTAATACGGCGGCTCCAGGTCGGCCATCCAGGCGCAGTCGACGAAGACGTCTTCGTTTCCGTGGCGCGTATCCGTCCAGGACGCGCACACGCGATTACCAACGCTGTCCAGGCCCCAGTAGTCTCCCGGCGACGGCGAGTTCTCCGGCACGGCGACGTTGTGATCCGTCGCCAGGTCGCTCACGCGGCTCGTCGGCCCCCACGTCTGGCCGCCGTCGTCCGACGCGCGATATGCCGCGTTGACCAGCACATTGTCCGGATCGCCGCGCCGATCCATCCACAGAGCGTGCAGCCTTCCCCGAGCGCCGACGTGAATCACCGGCAGGAAATCGTCGCGCACGCGGCCGGGCGGCTCGGTGGTGAGGCGCATCGGCTCGCTCCACGTCGCACCGCCGTCGTGCGAGGTGGCAAGCATCGCGTCCGCGCCGTTGGACCCGGCGTCACGCGCGTCCGTCCAGGCGACATACATGCGGCCCGGGTCAGTGGGATCGACTGCGGCAGAGATGATACTGAAGACGCGGAACTTGTCCTCCTCGTTCAAGGGAGACTTCGGTTGGCGGATGTCGGCCACGTGCTGCGGCGGGCCAAACGTCTCGCCGCCGTCGTTCGACGTGACGAAGCGGATCGCGCCCCGCTCGTCGACTTTCAGTGGATCGACGAAGAACAGGAGCAGGCGACCATTCCCGTCGACGACCGGATAGGCGGCGTGGATGTCTCCGGCTGCGGCCGTGATCGGGTCGCTCCACGTCAGCCCGCCGTCGGCGGAGGATGCCAGCCACATGCCGTCGTAGAAAGCCGGCCGCCAGGCAACGTACATGCGATGATAGTACGGGCTGCGCGGCGACTGGTCGATCGCCAGCCACTCTTTGTCGTCGAAACCGGTATCTTCCCGCGCCGTGACCGTCACAGCTTCGCGCCACGTCACGCCGTCGTCGTCCGACCACGTGATGAACAGGCCGTGGTTCTCGATGACCGGCCTGCCGGTGCCGAGCGTCAGCACGTACAGCCGTCCGTCGTCGCGCGCCATCGCGACGGGGTCGCTGTTGCGGAAGATATTCTCGGACGAGTTGGGGAAGGGCTGGTTCCACGGCCAGGTGCGGCCGCCGTCGTGCGAAGTGTAGATCCACACGGCGCGTGTGATGTCCTCCGTATTGCGGAAATCCTTGGCGGCGACGATCATCACGTCCGGGTTGCGACGGCTGATCGCCAGGTGCGGCTCTTGCTGCGCCGTGCCCGAGACATCGGTGTTGGCTCGCACGTCGTCGCCCCACAGCGGGCGCTCGGGCGCAGCAACGCGGGAATGCAGGGGGTTGGCGTCGTCGTCGCTTCGTGCGATCGTCCATCCGAGGAGCAGGACGAAACCGAGAGCGATCCCGGCGGCAATGACGAGGCGGCTGAATGGATTCAAGTGGAATTATCTGACCAGTGGTCGGTAATTAGTAATCAGTAATCGGTAATCAGTAATCAGTGATCGGTGATCGGTGATCGGTGGCTACTGGTCACTGGCTACTGGTCACTGATCACTGGTCACTGACAACTGATCACTGGTCACCGATAACTGATCACGGTCCGACCGTGATGCGGTCTTTGATCTTCTCGAACAGCGCGTCGCCGATGCCTTTCACTTCTTTGATCTGCTCGATAGAAGCGAACGGCCCGTTGGCCGTCCGATAGTCGATGATGCGCTGCGCGATCACCGGCCCGATGCCTGGCAGCGAATCGAGCTGCTCGAGCGCAGCCGTATTGATGTCAATCGGCGCGCCCGCCGGCGCGGCGCCGGAAACCGGCCCGTCCTGCACGGCGGCCGGCTCACCCTGGCGTGGGAAGTGGACCTGCATGCCGTCGCCGAGCGGGGCTGCCAGGTTAATCCGATCGAGATCGGCGTCGCTCGCCGGCCCGCCTGCGGCGATCATCGCATCCCTGACGATGCTGTCGACCGGCAGCGAGTATACGTCAGGACGCCTCACCGCGCCGCTGACGTACACCCGGATGGTCGAGCGCGCCGTCGGCGTGACCACAACGGTCGGCGACGGGCGAAGCGTGACGGTGATGGTAGGAGGGGCCGGCGCGGGCCGCAGCACCAGGTAGATCGCGATGCCAACGGTGATCGTCAGCGCGATCATGATCGGCACGCGGAAGCGATACAGGAAATCCATTGCAAAATCCTCCGCGGCACACTATTCGTCAACCAGGCCGATGAAATCTTCTAAAGGCGCCTGACTCAGTTTGCGTTCAAGAAATCTGCCAATGCGAGCCTGCTTCATGTTCACCAGATCGTGCTCAAACCCCAATTGATCGTGAGCACGTTCCCGGCCTCCTGGCCTAACCAGGTCTTTGCTTCTGCTCGGATGATGTCGACGTAACTGGCATCGTGTTCGATCAGCACGAAGCGACGACCCAACTTCGCCGCCGCTTTGCCTACCGTGCCAACACCGGCGAAAGGATCGAGCACAACATCACCTTTGAAAGAATAATACGTGATAACCCTCTCGGCTAGCTCAACGGGAAATATGGCCGGATGGCGATTATCGTAAGCGGGCTTGATACGCCAGATATTCGTGCGCTCATAGTCATCGCTGATGCGCGAAGCCCTCACCAGTTCAGGCTCAGGATGAGCGCGGATATTCCAGTCAATCAGCTTGGAGGTGTGCTTGCGATAGACGAGGATGTACTCGGTCACTGGCACCGGCTTGTACTGGAGTGGATGACGGTCGGCGGCGAAGCGCCGTCCGCGGCCAGTCGCCCAGCCTGCACCCTCTGGCTTCTCCCAGATGATGTCGTCCACAAAGTCGTAACCTTCTTCGACAAATAGCCTGTGCATGTCAAACGGAACGGCGATTCTTTGAGAGGCTTCGCTGCGATTAGCACGCCGGATCAGCACCGGGGCGACGTTCATCACAAAGAACCGTCCTTCGGCTAAAACGCGATGAACGCTTTGAATGACCTTGCGGATTTTTAGCAGGTATTCTTCATAAGTGAGATAATCTGTGTACTCCGGACGCGCGTTGTAATAAGGCGGCGAAGTGAACACCAGATCGATGCTGTCGGCCGGCAAATCGTGAAGGACTTCTTCACAGTCACCCAGCGCAACTGTGTTTCGCAGCGTGGAAAGGGGATAACTGCCGTTCGGACGCGATGCCGATCGCGTGGCGGCGCTTTTGCTCCTTCCAAGTAGACGCGCCTCCAAAATCCCTGGGGCAGTGGATTTGTCCTCCAAGATGAGCGAGGTGCGCGCATCGATGACGACTTCGCCAATGCGCTCGTGGCTGGCTTTATTTATAAGCGGAACACGCCAGACGTGGTATCGGTCATCTACCTCTGGCAGGCCAAATCCAACCACCTTGTGCAGTTGTGCCCGTTGAAGCCAGACCGTAGAGACCTGTTTGGCCGACCGTACATCGAGCACGCTGTATTTTCGCCGTTCTGCTACTGTGGGTTTACGTCCTGCCATACCTTGCTCTTGGGTCATCAGGTCTACATCGGCGTCTGTCCCCTCCGCTCCGCGTCGGGGATCTTCGAGAGACGCCTCCTACGACTATCCTGCGCCGAGACGCGCCTTCTCGTCTTCGACGATCTTCTCGTCCAGCTTCTCGAACAGCGGCGCGATGGGGCCGAACGCCTGGCCCACCGGCAACTGGCTCGGCTTCCACTTCTCCGTCAACGACGAAGCATCGTACGTCAGCGCCTGATGCGACCGTTCGGACTCTTTGTACTCACGCACGACCTGCCGGCCCACCAGATCGCCGCCGTAGCCCAGCATCTTGTGCACGCGCTGGCTCGAGAAGGGAAGGAACGGCGCGAACAGAGTCTTGAGCGAATCGATCGCGCGCAGCGCGATGTACAGCGTCGTGCCGGCGCGCACACGGTCTTCTTTGACCTGGAACCACGGCGCTTTGGTGTCGAGATACTTGTTGACCTCGCGCGCCTGCGCCATCACTTCGCCCAGCGCCATCTTGAACTTGCAGGCGCCGATCAGGTCGCCGATTGGCCCGAAGGCGATGTCGATCTGCGCCAGGAGCTGCGCGTCCTCGTGATCCATCAGCCCAGGCGCAGGGATTTTGCCCTCGAAGTGCTTGTTAGCCAGGCTGATCACGCGGTTGACCAGGTTGCCCCAGGCGGCGACCAGCTCGTCGTTGTTGCGGCGCACGAAATCGGCCCACGTGAACTCCGTGTCGCGCTGCTCCGGCGCGTTCGCGGTGAGGTAGTAGCGCAGCGCGTCGGCGTCGTAGCGCGACAGAAAATCCGGCGCCCACACCGCCCAGTTGCGGCTGGTCGAGAACTTCTGCCCCTCCAGGTTGAGGAACTCGGCGGCGGGCACGTCGGCCGGCAGGTTGAGCGACTTCGCCTCGTCGGCCTCGTACAACCGCTGCGTGCCCATCAACTGCGCCGGCCAGATGATCGCGTGGAAGGGGATGTTATCCTTGCCGACGAAGTAGTAAGCTCTGGCCGCCGGGTCATACCACCACTCTTTCCACCTGTCGGGCGTGCCATTGTTCTTGGCCCACTCGATCGTCGCCGACAAATAACCAATGACCGCTTCGAACCATACATACAGAACTTTGTCCTTGAATTCGTCGAGCGGCACGGGAATGCCCCAATCGATGTCGCGCGTGATCGGGCGCGGCTTCAGCCCTTCGCGGAGATAGTTGAGGACGAAGTTCATCACGTTCGGCCGCCAGTATCCCTTGTCCTGCAAGTATTCGAGGATGCGGCCGGTGAACGCGGGTAAATCGAAGAAATAGTGCTCGGTCTCTCGCACCACCGGCGCCGAGCCGTCGATCTTGCTGCGCGGGTCGATCAACTGCGTCGCGTCGAGCAGGTTGCCACAGTTGTCGCACTGGTCTCCGCGCGCCTGCTCGAAGCCGCAGATCGGGCACTTGCCTTCGACGTAGCGATCGGGCAGGAAGCGGCGAGCGCTTTCGGAATAGAGCTGCTGCTGCTTCTGCTTGAACAGGTAGCCGTGGTCGTGCAGCGCCAGGAACATATCCTGCGACACGCGATGGTGGTTCTCGGTGTCGGTGTGCGTGAACAGGTCGAACGTGATGCCGAGCTGCTGGTACGTTTCGAGGAACAGCAGATGATAGCGCTCGAACACCTCGCGCGGCGTGACGCCTTCCTTGTCGGCCTGCACCGTGATCGGCGTGCCGTGGCTGTCGCTGCCGGACACCATCAGCACCTCGTTCCCCTTCAGGCGGTGGTAGCGGGCGAAAATGTCGGGCGGCAGGTAGGCGCCCGCGATGTGGCCGAGATGCTGCGGGCCGTTGGCGTACGGCCAGGCGACGCACACCAGAATCTTGTCGGGCATGAAAGTCTCCTTGCCAACGATGACGCGCCGATTGTAGCATATTCGAAGCAAATCGCGTATGGCCGATCGCAAATGGCCGATGGCGGATTGCCTTTCACCACAAATCAAACCGCCAGCCCTCGGCCGGCGGTTCAGACACTCTGTGTTACATAGAACTCCTAGTGCTCCTGGGCATAAATACGTCTGTGGTTTGTCATTCCGAGCGAAGCGAGGAATCTCTACCATCGTCGTAGAGACCCTTCGCTCCACTCAGGGTGACAACCGTGGGTGAACTTACGCCAACGTGTACTAGATAGATGATGCTCATGGTAACGATTTACTGTGGAGCTATTGAATAAGGCATTTAGCTCACGTTTGAGAAATCAATTGTGAATTGAGTCGTTTCAGTTCCTTATTACCTTGAATGCCTCCTCAACTTTTTTCTCAGTAGCCGGAATTTCGTCTTCATTGAGTTTGCCCCGTTTCTGGCGTTTTGGGTAACGTGGTCATCTTTCTCGACTTTAGTATAAGGTCTACTTCACCTTCGCGCACCATAGTGTTGCGAAAAATCGCTCCTCGCTCCTTCAACCATTCGGCTAGAGTAGCGTCCAACCCTTTTGCCCCGGCCAATTGCAGACCCTTACAATTCAACCTGTGGTCAATGGTACGCAGACACTTACCAAAATCTGGGTTAGGCAGCATGCCGTCCGGAACATCGATCTTGCACTTCTGCCACCACTCTGGCCAAGTGGCCGGGTTGTCGGTAATAAGGGAAAGGTCGGGTGGGGTGTGCTCGACTATATTGATGTGCGGTGTGCCACCGCCGGTGACGAAAGGACGGACATCCCAGAATTTGATGGTGGCATCGTTAGAGCCGCTGGCCAAAATATTTCCGTCGGGAGCATACGATATAGCATTCACCGTTTCGAGATGACCCTTTAGGATCCCAAGCAGTCTTCCATCGCTGGATGCATATATATGAATGGTCATATCGATACTACTACTGGCTATATAGGATCCATCTGGACTGTAGCGCATATCTGTAACTCGTGCACTATGTTCTCCGATATCCTGGACAATATCTCTACTCTCAATGTCCCAAATCCTGAAGAACCTATTGCCCACGGTCAGTGCCAAATATGCTCCATTGGGATGGAAGTCGATATGTGTGATAGCATCCCCGTATCTGCCGCCCTCAAGCACACTGGTCGTCTCGCCAGTATCAGCGTGCCATACGACTACGGTTGCTCTCCTGCTGCGATTCGCAATTAGCCTTCCATCTGGGCTATATCGGACACCGTATACGTGTCCACTAAACTTCTTTTGCTGCGCAGCGTTGTAATCAGGGATTGCCCAGACAATCACATTACCATCTGCGCTTCCACTAGCCAGACCCTGTCCTTTCGGGCTAAAGCACACTGTTGTCACCCTCGCAGCGTGCTTTTTCAATGCCCAATTTCGACGGCTAGCTTCCAACTCCCACACCATCACGCTTCCATCATCGCTTCCACTAGCGAGCTGGTTTCCATCGTGCCTCCAGGAGATACTATTCACCCCACCGCTGTGCCCTCTTAGTGCAAATAGCCCAGACCCTGTTGCTACATCCCAAATGTACACGCTGGTATCTTCACCGCCACTAGCCAGCATTGTTCCATCCGCGTTGAATACGACGGACATCACTACACCCATGTCAACAAACTGGGCATCGGTTAGGTCTGCCTCGCGTAAGTCTGCATTCTCCAGCACGGTGCCACGGAATTGAGCACGTTGAAGATTCGCACCATGCAAGTTGCAGCTGGTAAGATCGGCTTTACCAAAATCGGTATAGTTCAGGTTGGCAGTGGAGAGGTTCCGACCTCTGAGAGCTAGCGGATCATGGCGGATAAGCAGGGTACAAGCGTTGCCGCCGGTTACGCCCACTTCTTTCGCTTTGCCTCGTGTCCTTTCGATGATGGTTAGCAGCCGATCCTTAATTGCTTCCTCGTCCGGGCCGGGCATATTACTCATCAAGTCCAAGATTGCTCCAGTCAGTGGTGCCAAGCCTACAGTTTTCGCCAGCACATTTATCTCTTCAGCCACAAACCCTTGTAAGCGTGTAATGGGCTTGATAGCCCCTGTTTTATCCACATCACGTCGAAAGTATTCCGACCAAACATAGTCTTTGGGCTCCGCGTCTGCTTCTAAGTGCGACTGTGCTCTGGCCAGTTCGGTGAAATCATCAGCTAGGATGCCTAGTTCAGCTGCGAACTTGTATGCTACGAAGAATTCTAACAACGAGCGGTGGGCTGGAGTGTAGTCGCCATCAGCGTTGCGTACCAGCATAGTCTGGCCCAGCATGTCGAACTGCCAATGGTCCAGATCCTTTTCCTCTTGCACAGTACGGCCAAATAAGCGGCGAAGCCGGGCAGGAAAGCGGCGGTAGTTGAGACTCATCCGGTCTGAAGAGAGCATTTCCCATGACACTTCACACAAAAAGTAAAGCTTATCAGCTAACGAAGTGAACGTGCGCTCTTCTTTGATATCTCGCTCCATCTTGCGTTTTACAGCGTAAAGGTAGATGCGCGACATATCCACTGGTTTGCCAGCCTCAATAGCAGGCAATGCTTCCAAGATGAAATCAGCCATTACCGGGCGGCGAGCCAGATCAAGGAGTTGGGGGTTACTCATTACTCTTTCCACTGTAGTGAGGCCAGCACGAAACGAGAGAACCTGACGGATCTGGGCGTCATTGAATTTCTCTAGCTCAAGCATCTCGAACTGGGGTGATTCGCCTGTCAATTTGGCAGTGGAAGCTTGCAGTTCCGCGCTAAGCAGTGCGCGGCCCTCTTTAGCCTCTGGAAAATGTTCGGTGCGGCAGGTGAGGATCACCTTGGCACCCGGCACCACTATCCGAGCCAGCTCCCAAAAGTTGTCGATCATCTTCTGACGATCCACTTTGGCCGCCATCTCGTCAAATCCATCAAACATGAGCAACAGCTTGCCTATCCGGTTCAGTTGCTCAAAAGCAGAATAGCCTGGCAACGGAATTTCGTGCCGACGGAAAAAGAAGTCCGAGAAGAGGGATTCGCTGTTGACCGCTTTGGCGTAGTCGCGCAGTGGAATGACCAAAGGCAAACGTGGCCGTTCGACACCTTGCATCTTTGCCCGTCGGTAACGTTGCAGCGCGATCCAGGCATAGCGTAGTACGAACCAAGTCTTGCCAGTGCCAAACTCGCCTAAGATGGAGATGTGTTCTTTGGATGGGTCATCTAGCCAGCGATCAATGTAGCCGTCTAGCCAGCCGTTGCGTTCATCGTAGCGGCTTTCCCCTATCTTTTCTTTAGTGAGTGGATCAAACTCCTCCTTGGTACACGCTAGAGGGACATACATCTGGTCAATGCCCCGTCGCTTAACCTCAGTCTCTAACCAGTTAAAGTAGCCGCTAAAGTCAGCACTCTCATCAATCAGTTCATCAAAGGTATAGCAGACGAGGTTGCGATTTTCCATCTTGTTGACCTCATCGCGGGCAGCCTGACTTATCCGACGGACAGCAACGAGCCATCCTTCATCAGTCCTTTGCACTTCACGTGCCTTGCGCAATCCAGCGACATCGCTGATTTCGGCCTCGCCTTCAATGCCACGCACCAGGATGCGGTCGTATCCTCGTCGTGTCGGCACATTGATGATCCATGTTACGGGCCGAATTGTTTGGAGGTGTAAGGCTGGAATAAATGGCGGGCTGCCGAGGTAGAAAACGGGCTGCGCGGGCATGGGCGCAACCCGTGAGTGGAAAGGGCGGTCGCCCATCAATCGTGG
>Ga0209341_10003785_pt1 | contig 14091 bp, 12 predicted proteins | sample RifCSP13_2_FD_184020 | JGI IMG/M metagenome (GOLD analysis project Ga0209341, IMG submission 184020) | Soil microbial communities from Rifle, Colorado - Rifle CSP2_sed 13_2 (SPAdes) (version 2) | ecosystem: Environmental > Terrestrial > Deep subsurface > Rock core/Sediment | place: Rifle...
GGGTGACGTTGAGCCCCGGCACCGAGCGGAGCAGGTCGCCGTAGTTCTGCGCCGGCGAGCTGGCGATCGTGTCCGCGGTGACGACGCTCATCGTGGCCGGGGCGTCGATGAGGGCCTGCTGCGTCTTCGAGGCGCTCACGACCTCGATCGTCTCCCGCCGGCGGACCTGCTGCTCGTCCGCCGTCTGCTGGTCCGAGGCCGCCTGGCCGGCCTCCTGCGGCATGGCCGGGGCGGCGACGAGAAGCCCCAGACACAATACGGCCAGGAGATCACGCTTCATGCTGTCCTCCTCCACTCCTCACGCGCCTCCGGCCGCCTTCTTGGGCGCCGGCGACGCGCACGGCTGGTTCCGGGTTCGACAAGGGGAAGGCTCTTTTGGCGGCATCCTATACCACAGGCGGACCCCGCCTGCCAGGGGGTTCAGGCGGTCTTGAGATCCAGGGCCCTCAGAAGCTTGCCGTGGATCCCCCCGAAGCCGCCGTTCGACAGGATCACCACCCGGTCCCCTTTCCGTAGCTCCGCGGCGAGGGTGGCCACGATCTCGTCCACTCCGGGAACGAAGGCGGCCTCGGTGCCCTCCCCGCGGATGGCGGCCACGAGGTCGGGCTCGGACAGCCGCTCGCTCTCCGGGACCTTGCCCGGCAGGTGCGCCGCGGCCACGATCACTCGGTCGGCTTCGGTGAAGGCGCGCGCGTAGTCCCCCAGGAACCGCCGGGTGCGGGACGTGTAGGAACGAGGCTCGAAGACGGCGACGAGCCGGCCCTCCCCGCCCAGGGAGCGCAGAGTGGCGAGGGTCGCCCCAACCGCGGTCGGATGATGCGCGAAATCGTCGTAGACGGTGACACCGGCTGCGGTTCCCCGGACCTCGAGCCGGCGCCTCACCCCACGGAAGTCGGCGAGGGCGGCCCGCGCCGCTTCCGGCTCCACCCCCGCCTCCGCCGCCAGCGCCAGCGCAGCGAGGGCGTTCCGGACATTGTGTTCGCCGGGGAGCGCGAGGCCGAACGGACCGAGGTCGCGGCCCCCACGGACCAGACGGAAGCACGCCCCTTTGGCCCCGCTCCGCACGTCCACCGCTCGCCAGTCGGCCTCGGGATGGAAGCCGAAGCTCTCGACGCGGCAGGGCGCCCGGGGCAGGAGCTCCCGCAGCGCGGGGCTCTCCGTACCCGCCACGAGGAGACCCCACCGGGGGATCACCTGCAGGAGGCGGAAGAACGCCGTCTGCACCGCCCGGAGGTCGGGGTAGATGTCGGCGTGATCGAACTCGACGTTGCCGATGACGGCCGCTTCCGGAAGGTAGTGGACGAACTTCGGACGCTTGTCGAAGAAGGCGCAGTCGTACTCGTCGCCCTCGATGACGAAGTGCCGGCCGCGGCCGAGACGGTAGCTGCGGCCGAAGTCGACGGGGACGCCTCCGACGAGGAAGGACGGCCCGAGGCGGCACGATTCGAGCACGAAAGCGAGGAGGGCGGCGGTGGTCGTCTTGCCGTGGGTGCCGGCGACGACCAGCGGCGAGCGCACCCGGAGGAACTCCTCGGCCAGGAGCGCGGGCAGGCTCGTGAACCGCTGGCGCCGATCGAGGACGATCTCGACCTCGGGGTTGCCCCGCGACAACGCGTTGCCGATCACGACGAGGTCGGCGTCTTCCGGAACGTTCGCCTCCGCGTAGGGGGAGCGAATGGAGATCCCCTGCTCCGCGAGCTGAGTCGACATCGGCGGATAGACGTCCTGGTCGGAGCCCGTGACGTCGTGACCGCTCTCACGCAGGAGGCCGGCGAGGGAGGCCATGGCCGTTCCGCAGATCGCGGAGAGGTGGACCTTCACGCGACCGGCGCCTCCAGCACTTCGAAGCGGGCCTCCTCGGCGGTCGCCACGAGCCGCGCTCGTACCCCGAGCGGCAGCGTGAGGTTCGGGCTCGCGGTGTGCCCGCTCGAAAGCCCGAGCGCCACGGGGAGCTCGAGGTCGCCGAGCGCCTCGAGCAGCACCTCCTCGAGCGTGTAGTCCTCGTCGAGACGAGGAGAGCAGCCCTTCATGTCCCCGAAGACGACGCCGCGCACGCCGTCGAGGGCCCCCGAGGCCCGCAGCTGGAGGAGCATGCGGTCGATGCGGTAGGGCGGCTCGTCGACGTCCTCCAGGAAGAGGATCGAGTCCTCCCCGGTCGGCAGGGCCCAGCGTGTCCCCGCCGCCGCGGCGAGGATCGACAGGCACCCCCCGCGGACAACACCCTCGGCCCGTCCCGGCCGCAGCGGCAGGAGCTCATCGGGATCGGACGCATAGGGCACGCCCTCGCCGCTGAGGGCGTGCCAGAGGCTCGCCCGGTCGTAGGCCCTCTCGCCTTCGGCGAGCTCCCGGGCGGCCATGGGTCCATGGAGGCTCACATGGCCGAGCCGAGCCAGGAAGAGATGCAGGAACGTGACGTCGCTGTACCCGACGAGCGGCTTCGGGTTCCGCCGGAGGAGGTCGGCGTCGAGCCGGTCGAGGAGGCGACCGGCTCCAGCCCCGCCCCGCGCGCACACGATCGCCGCGACATCGGGGTCGGCGAAGAGCCGATGGAGCTGCTCGACCCGCGTCTGCAGGCTTCCGGCGGTAAAGCCGCGCCGATCGAGAACGCCCTCCTCGACGCGCACTGTGAATCCCAGGGCCCGAAGCTCCGCCGCCCCCCGCTCCAGCCGCTCGCCGTCCACTGGCCCCGCCGGGGCCGCCACCCCGACCACGTCCCCCGGGCGCAGGGCGCGCGGCTTGGCGGCCATGGTCAAGCCGGGATCCCGGACCGGGCGGCGATCTCCTCCGCCACCGCCCGGTGCTCTGCCGCCCCCGCCGCCATCCGCGCCCGCCTTGGATCGGGATCCCGATAGTCGGCGAGGAAGGTCTCCTTGAGCCGGCGCACGCGGCCGTCGGCGGCCTCCATCTCCGCGAAGGACACCTCGCCCGACTCCGCGGCGCGAATGAGGGCCTCGATCGCCTCGACCTGGGCGTCGTGGTTCTTGCCGACCCCGATCACGTCGCAGCTCGCCTTCGCCGCCATCACCGAGGCCCGCTTCGGCCCCCAGCCCTTCGCGATCGCCTTCATCTCGAGGTCGTCCGCGACCACGACCCCGGAGTATCCCAGCTCCTTGCGCAGCAGGGCGCCCACCACCCGGGGCGAGAGCGTCGCCGGCACCGAATCGTCCAGCTCACGCACGAGCACGTGCGCGGTCATGATCATCGCCACGCCCGCTTCGATCGCCTTGCGGAACGGTCGCAGCTCCACGTCTTCGAGGCGGGATCGGGGCTGCTCGACGATCGGCAGCTCGAGGTGGGAATCGAGCTCGGTGTCGCCGTGGCCGGGAAAGTGCTTGGCACACGCCGCCACCCCACCCTCCTGAAGGCCGCGGATCATCGCCGCCCCGAGCCGCCCGACGAGGTCCGGGTCGTCCCCGAGCGAGCGGTCGCCGATGACGGGGTTGGCGGGGTTCGTGTCGACGTCCACGACGGGAGCGAGGTCGCCTCCGAACCCACACGCGGTGAGCTCGGCCGCGAGCGCCGCCCCCATGCGGCGCGCCAGCTCCTCCGAGCCCGACCTCCCGACCGCCCGCAGCGGCGGCCAGAGCGTCCAGGGTTCCTTGAGACGCGCGACCCGGCCCCCTTCCTGATCCACCGTCACGAAGAGCGGACGCTCGTGGCCGCCCTCGCGGGCTGCCGACTGCAGCTCTCGGATGAGCTCCGCCACCTGCTCGGGGCCGACCACGTTGCGGGCGAAGAGGATCACGTGGCCGACGCCGAGCTGCCGGATCAGGGCCCTGGCGTCCTCCGAGGCGACGAGGCCCTCGAAGCCGATCATGAAGCGCTGTCCGACCCGGCGGACGACGTCCTTCATCATCCTCCCAGCCTCTTCCTCGCCGCCTCGCTCACCCGCTTGCCGTCGACCGCTTTGCCGCTCCCGCCGAGGGCCGCCATCGCCGCCTTCATGACCTGCCCCATGTCGCGGGGGGAGGATGCGCCCGTCTGCGCGACCGCCGCCTCCACCGCCGCCGCGATCTCCTCCTCCGTCGCCTCCGCGGGAAGGTAGCCGCGCAGCACCACGATCTCCGCCCGCTCCTTATCGGCAAGCTCGGGCCGATTGCCGCGCATGAACTGCTCGACCGCATCCTCCCTCTGCTTGACGAGGCCCTGGATCACCCTCACCGCGTCCGTCTCGTCGAGGGCGCCCCGCTTCTCGATCTCGCGGTTCTTGAGCGCGGCCTTGGCCATCCGAAGGGCGGACGTCCGCCCCGCGTCCTTGGCCTTCATGGCCGCGGTCAGGTCCTGGCCGATGCGATCCACGAGACTCATATGGCCTCCTTGCCCAAGCCTACGCCCTTGTCGCGGCATCGCCGCGCGTTCCCCGAAGCGGCAGCGCCACGAGCACCCACGCGATGAGCCCGAGGGGGAGGAGTGAGAGCCAGGCCCCGATCGGCCCGTTCACGAAGGCGAAGCCGTCCGCCCCGAAGATCGCCCGCGCGAGCGAGGTGAATCGGTCGGAGACGAGGACGAGGCCGGCGAGCACGACTCCGGTCAGCGACTCACCCGCAATCAACCCCGAGGCCACCAGCAAGCCCGTGCCGTCCGCTCGCGCGACCCCCTGCGTGTCGAGGCCCTGGCGCCTCGCGCGCCAGCCGAAGAGCGCCTTCAGACACCCGCCGACGAAGATGGCGCCGGTCGTCTCTGGAGGCAAGTACATCCCGACCGCGACGAGCATCGGCGACGGCGCGCCGATCAGCACCAGCGCCACCGCGAAGGCCATGCCGAACAGGATGAGCGCCCAGGGCATCTCCCCCCCGACGATCCCTTGCGCGATCTGGGCCATCAGGCCCGCCTGCGGCGCCGGCAGCGCCCGGTCCCCGATCCCGATTCCCCCCATCTTGATGTTCCCCTCGTGGAGGATCACGATCGGGAAGACGAGAATGAAGGCCGTCACCGCGGTCGCGACCAGCTCCGCCACCTGCATCTTCCACGGCGTGGCGCCGAGGATCTGGCCCACCTTGAGGTCCTGGATCAGGCTCCCGGAGACACAGACGGCGCAGCACACGACCGCCGCGACGCCGAGCACGGCCGCCACCCCCTGGAGGCCGGTCACCCCGAACCCCACCATGAGGAGCGCGGCCAGGATGAGGGTCGAGAGCGCCAGGCCGGACACGGGCTGGTTGGAGCCGCCGACGAGGCCCACGAGGTACCCGCCGACCGCCGAGAAGAGGAACCCGGTGGCGATCATCACGACCGTCGCGACCACCGCACCCATCACGCTCTGGCTGAAGTGGTAGTAGATGAGCGCCATCGGGACGACGAGGGCCCCGATGCCGAGCAGGACGGCGCGGGAGGGCAGGTCCTTCTCGACGCGGGACGGCTCGGCGGCGCTGCCGCGGTGGAACGCACCTCGAAAGGCCTGCGCGATCGATCCCCGCATCCGCCACATCGTCCAGGCCGCCCCCACGAGCATCGCACCGACCGCGATGGGTCGGACCTGGTTGTACCAGATGGAGAACACGAGCTCGGAGAGCGGGGGCGGGCCCTCCGGCCCCGCGAGTCGCGGGGCGAGCTCGGGGCTCAGAAAGAGGGCGAGGGGGACGAGGACGAACCAGGCCAGCACGCCGCCCGAGAAATTGATGGCCGCCAGCTCGAAGCCGATGACGTAGCCCACGCCGATGAGGGCCGGCGATATCGCCGGCGTCGACAGCACCAGAGCCCCCTTGTGGGCCACCTCCCCGAGCGGAGTCCGCCCGGAGTCGAAATGGCGGACGACGGAGGCCGGGAACTCCCGGACGAGCTCGATGCTCTCGCGGAAGAGACGGATCCCCGTCGGATCCTTGAGCACCTGGATCAGCATGCCCAGGGCCACCGCCCCGAACACGTGACGGGCCCCGGTGTCGCCCCCCTGTCCCGCCTTCACGATCGCGGCGCAGGCCCGGCTCTCCGGAAACGGCAGGCCGGCGTCCACGGTGAGCGTGCGCCGCAGGAAGATGATGAAGAGCACCCCGAGGAGGCCCCCGACGAGCAGGATGAGCGAGGTGTCCCAGTACCTGAAGCGGGTCCAGAGACGCTGCCCCCCCACGTCCACGAGAACGAAGGCCGGCACCGTGAAGATGGCCCCGGCCACGAGCGCCTCCCCCACCGAGGCCGCCGTGCGCATCGTGTTCTGCTCGAGGACAGAGCCGCGGAAGAACGGGAGGCGGAAAGCGGCGATGGCGAGGACGGCGGCGGGAAAGGTCGCGGAGACGGTCTGCCCGGCCTTGAAGCCGAGGTAGGCGTTGGCGGCGCCGAGAATCGCGGCCACGGCGACCCCCAGCAGCAGGGCCTTGGCCGTGAGCTCCGGCAAGCTCTCCTCGGCCGGAACGTAAGGTCCGCCCTCGTCGATCATTCCGGCCCTCCCCGCGGAGCCCGCATGTTATCAGGCGGCGCGCCCCTCCCTCAGAACAGCCTCCCGGTCAGGGCGGGGAGGCGCAGCGCCGCCTCCGCGACGAGGCGGGACCACTCGCCCCGCCCTCCTTCCGGGAGCCGTTCGTGCGCCAGCTCCCGGTCGTGCAGCAGCTCGTCGACCAGCCGGTCGATCGAGCGCATGAACAACTCGTCCGTGTCGCGCACCCCATCGTCGGAGGCGGTACCGGAGATCGGCACCTTGAAGAGAAGGTCGTAGGTCTTCATCCAGCGGTTGAGGAGCGGCTCCAGCCATCGCTGGCGCCCGCAAGCGAGGACGAGATAGGCGTAGTTGTCGAGGACGGATCGGTCGCAGAGAACGACCTCGTGTTGCGAGGCGGAGCGGATCTCTTCTGCGATCTGCGTCATCAGGATCCAGGTCTGGGCATCGAGGGAGGTCTTGCGGTTGATGGGCAGGGGCGAGAGGCGGGCGACCTCCTTGACCAGATCGACGTGAAACCCCTGCTTCTTGAGGACCGCCCCGAGGTCGTAGCACAGGGTGGTCTTGCCCACGCCGTGGGCGCCGATGAAGGCGATCTTCACCATGAGGCGGCGGACGATTCTACCAGCACCCTCCTTCGTTGCCGCTACGGGACCCGCGTGCTCTAATGCCCACGGGAAGCGAGCCTTGGCCGACCTCTACGAGCCCTGGGAGAAGCTCATCCGCATCGTCGTCCTCGGCCGCGTTCTCGAAGTCCCCGAGAACAACCTGCTGCTTCGTCAGCTGCAGTACGTGTCCGAGGATATCGGCATGGGCCGGTACTGCTGGAACGGCGAGTGCCGCTACTGCGAGATCCAGTATCGCCGGCCGGGCGATCCCGCCGACTACCCCGGCCTCGCCTGCCGGGTTCGTGGCTTTGCGGGCATGCGCCTGACGCGGCTCGCCCCCGAGGTGCGCTACAACTTGAGCGACGTGCTCGCCGCCGCCCCCGCTGAGGAAGAGGGTTAGGCGCCCGCGCCCTCAGGGCCGCGTGCCCGGGCGCGAGCCTGCCGGAACGCGGTCACGAGGCTGTTTCGGGTCATCTCGAGGCGGCGGGTCGAGAAGTCGCTCCCGTCGTGATGAATCAGGCTCTCGCGGGCCCGAGCGAGGAGCTTCCTGCAGGCCGACAGCAGTATGGGGTCGGCCAGCCCCTTTGCCTTCAGGGCTAGAAGGTCCGCCTCGAGCTCGGAAGCCACGCGCTCGATCTCGAGGACGAGGTCGCGTCGTTTCGGATCCAGGGGATAGACGATTTCCTCGGCGTTCGGCCTCGGCAGCGGCGGCTCGAGGGGCAACCGGGAGCGGTCTTGCCTGAGTTGCTGCCAGGCTCGAGCGAAGAGCTGGGGGAAGTCCGCGTTGACCTGCTCGAACTCCCGCTTGGTCACTTCGTCCCGCGTCTGGTGGTAGTGCGCGAGCAACGCCTTCACCCGGGCGACCTGGCGCTCCTCCCTCTCTTCGAGGAGGGCCCGCACCCGCCCCGCGAGCTCCTGAATGGCTCCGCTCACGTAGCGGTTGTGCTCCCGCGTGCGCAGGTCGGGTACATCGTGGTCGCGGCCGTGAACGATACGGGCGTTCGGCTCCCCGTAGTTCGCGTAGACGATCACATTGAGCCGGCGGACCCACTCCTCACCGGCGTCGTCGAAGACGGGACCGCGATCCTCGATCTGGATGTGGTAGGCCGTACCCAGCCGAGAGGAGTAGTTCTGGTTGAGTCCCATGACCCGGCACAGATGCCGCGGGAGGAAGCCACTCTCGCCGCCTTCGCCGGAGCCCGTGGACACTCTCGAGGCGCCCCCTTTTCCCACACCAACCTAGCAGACCCGCAACAGGGCCGCAACCCCGCCCCTTCACACCCGGGCCTCTCGCGAACCGATTGAAGCGTCGTAGGATAGAGCCTTAGCGTCTCAGACTCATATTTAATGCTTGACAAGAGCTAATCCCAGCCCTATACTCCTCAGTGTCGGGGGCCCCCAAAGGCCGCCGGACCCCGGGCCGCCCTCTTAGAGACAGCGGCTCTTGGACTCTTCTTCAGGAGGCGAAGCGCATGAGCAAGGTGATCGGCATCGACCTTGGGACGACGAACTCGGTCGTGGCCGTTTTGGAAGCGGGCGACCCTGTGGTGATCCCCAATGCCGAGGGTGGGCGGACGACGCCTTCGGTGGTGGCGTTTGCGAAGAACGGGGAGAGGCTCGTGGGGCAGGTGGCCAAGCGCCAGGCGGTGACCAACCCCGAGAACACTGTTTTCTCGATCAAGCGCTTCATGGGACGGAAGTACTCCGAGGTGAGCGAGGAGCAGAAGATGGTCCCCTACAAGGTGGTGGAGGCACAAAACGGGGACGCGCGGGTTTCGGTGGAGGGCAAGCTCTATTCGCCCCCCGAGATCTCGGCGATGGTGCTGCAGAAGCTCAAGGACGCGGCGGAGCAGCATCTGGGGGAGAAGGTCAAGAAGGCGGTGATCACGGTCCCGGCTTATTTCAACGACTCTCAGCGCCAGGCGACGAAGGACGCGGGACAGATCGCGGGGATGGAGGTCTTGAGGATCGTCAACGAGCCCACGGCGGCGGCGTTGGCCTATGGGCTGGACAAGAAGAAGGACGAGACGATCGCGGTTTACGACTTTGGGGGTGGGACCTTCGACATCTCGATTCTGGAGGTGGGGGAAGGGGTGGTGGAGGTCAAGGCCACTAACGGGGACACTCACCTGGGGGGGGACAACCTCGACCAGAGGGTGATCGAGTGGATCGTCTCTGAGTTCAAGCGGGACCAGGGGATTGACCTATCCAAGGACAAGATGGCGCTGCAGCGGCTGAAGGAGGCGGCGGAGAAGGCCAAGTGCGAGCTTTCGACGACGATGGAGACGGAGGTGAACCTTCCCTTCATCACCGCGGACGCCTCGGGGCCGAAGCATCTGTCGCTGAAGCTCGGGCGGGCGAAGCTGGAGCAGCTGACGGAGGAGCTGCTCTTGCGGTCGATGGGGCCGGTGAGGCAGTGTCTCCAGGACGCGGGGCTGGAGGGCAAGGACATCGACGAGGTGGTGCTGGTGGGGGGCATGACGCGGATGCCGAAGATCCAGCAGCTGGTCAAGGAGTTCTTCGGGAAGGAGCCTCACAAGGGGGTGAACCCGGACGAGGTGGTGGCGGTGGGCGCCGCGATCCAGGCCGGGATCCTCGCCGGTGAGGTCAAGGACGTGCTTCTCCTCGACGTCACTCCCCTGTCGCTGGGTGTGGAGACCCTCGGCGGGGTGATGACCACCCTCATCGAGCGCAACACGACGATCCCGATCAAGAAGGCCGAGGTCTTCTCGACCGCGGCCGACAGCCAGACCTCGGTGGAGATCCACGTCCTGCAGGGCGAGCGGCCGATGGCGGCCGACAACCGCACGCTCGGCAAGTTCCACCTCGTGGGCATCCCGCCCGCCCCGCGGGGGATCCCGCAGATCGAGGTGACCTTCGACATCGACGCCAACGGGATACTCAACGTCTCCGCGAACGACCGGGCCACGGGCAAGTCCCAGGCCATCACCATCACCGCCTCCTCCGGCCTCGCCAAGGACGAGGTCGAGCGGATGGTGAAGCAGGCCCACTCCCACGCCGAGGAGGACAAGAGCAAGCGCGAGCTCGTCGACTTGCGCAACCAGGCCGACAACCTGGCCTACAGCATGGAGAAGCTGCTCAACGAGAACAAGGGCAAGCTGGGCGAGGCGGAAGCGCGGACCATCGAGGAGGCCATCGCCGAGGTTCGGAAGTCGCTCGAGGGCGAGGACTCGGCCGCAATCAAGGCCTCCATGGAGAAGCTGACGAAAGCGAGCCACCGCCTCGCGGAGGAGCTCTACCGGCAGGGCGGCGGGCCGTCCGCCGGAGCCTCCGGCGGGGCCCCGGCCCCGGGGGCGGCCCCTGGCGGCGGCCAGGCGGGGGGCGACGTCGTCGATGCGGAGTACACGGTCAAGAACTGATGCAAGTCACATCTTGAGTGAGGATATGAAAATGGCGATCGTTCGATGGGAGCCGTTCCGTGACCTGGTCTCAATCCAGGACCGGATGAACCGGATCTTCGATGAGGCGTTCCGTGTGCGCACGGGAGGGGAAGAGGACTGGGCGCTTGGCGGAAACTGGGCGCCGGCGGTGGACATCTACGAGCATGAGGGGAACATCGTCCTCAAGGCGGAGCTGCCCGGCATCGACCCCAAGGACGTCGACGTGCGGGTCGAGAACAACGTGCTGACCCTCCACGGCGAGCGGAAGGTCGACTCGGAGGTCAAGCGCGAGCAGTACCACCGGGTGGAGCGGGCCTACGGCAGCTTCACCCGCTCGTTCACACTGCCGAACGTGGTCGACACCGAGAAGATCAAGGCCGAGTACAGCGACGGCGTGCTTCGGGTGACCCTCCCCCAGAGGGAGGAGGCCAAGCCGAAGCAGATCTCGATCTCGGTCGGCAAGTGAGAGCTCGGACGCGAGCGGCGAGGGCCGCCCGATCGGCCGGGTCGCGCCCGGCCCGGCGGGGAGAGAATCCCCGCCCGGCCCGGGCCGCCACCGCATCTTCCAAGGGAGGAAAACCCATGCCAAACGTCAAGCCCCTCCGCGACCGGGTCCTGGTGCGGAGGATCGAGGAGCCCGAGCAGAAGGTCGGCGGCATCATCGTCCCCGACACCGCGAAGGAGAAACCCATGCAGGCCGAGGTGAGGGCCGTCGGCTCCGGCCGCATCCTCGACAACGGCCAGCGGGTCCCGCTGACGCTGAAAGCCGGGGACAAGGTCCTGATCGGCAAGTGGTCGGGGACCGAAGTTAAGATCGACGGCGAGGAGTACCTCATCCTGAAAGAGGACGAGATCCTCGGCATACTCGGATAAGGAGAGACAAGGACAATGGCCAAAGACATCATCTATCGCGAGGACGCGCGGGCCGCCGTCCTCCGCGGCGTGAACGCCCTGGCCGACGCGGTCAGGGTCACCCTGGGCCCCAAGGGGCGCAATGTCGTCCTGGACAAGAAGTACGGCTCCCCCGTCATCACCAAGGACGGGGTCACCGTGGCCAAGGAGGTCGACCTCAAGGACCCGATGGAGAACCTCGGCGCCCGCATGGTGCGTGAGGTGGCGTCGAAGACCTCCGACGTGGCCGGTGACGGTACCACCACCGCCACCGTTCTCGCACAGGCCCTGCTGCGCGAGGGCATGAAGAACGTCACCGCCGGCGGCAACCCGATGGAGCTCAAGCGCGGGATCGAGAAGGCGGTCGAAGTCGTGGTGGAGGAGCTCAAGAAGCTCTCCAAGCCCGTCAAGGGCAAGATGATCGCCCAGGTCGGCACCATCTCCGCCAATGCCGACGAGACCATCGGCTCCATCATCGCGGAGGCGATGGAGAAGGTCGGCAAGGACGGCGTCATCACGGTCGAGGAATCGAAGTCGATGGAGACCTCCCTCGAGGTCGTGGAGGGCATGCGGTTCGACCGGGGCTACCTCTCGCCTTACTTCATCACCGACCCCGAGCGGATGGAGGCGGTGCTCGAGGATCCCTTCATACTCATCTTCGAGAAGAAGATCTCGAACATGAAGGACCTGCTCCCCGTCCTCGAGAAGATCGCCCAGCAAGGCAAGCCCCTGCTGATCGTGGCGGAGGAGGTGGAGGGCGAGGCCCTCGCCACCCTCGTCGTGAACAAGCTCCGCGGCACCCTGAAGGCGGCCGCGGTCAAGGCCCCGGGCTACGGCGACCGCCGCAAGGCCATGCTGGAGGACATGGCCACCCTCACCGGTGGCAAGGCCATCACGGAGGACCTCGGCATCAAGCTCGAGAGCATCAAGCTCGACGACCTCGGCAAGGCCAAGAAGATCGTGATCGACAAGGAGAACACCACGATCATCGAGGGCGCGGGGACGGCCAAGGCGATCGAGGGTCGGGTCAAGCAGATCCGCACCCAGATCGAGGAGACGACCTCCGACTACGACCGCGAGAAGCTGCAGGAGCGCCTGGCCAAGCTCGTCGGCGGAGTGGCGGTGATCAAGGTGGGGGCCGCGACCGAGACCGAGATGAAGGAGAAGAAGGCGCGGGTCGAGGACGCGATGCACGCGACCAAGGCCGCGGTCGAGGAGGGCATCGTCCCCGGCGGCGGCGTGGCGCTGCTGCGGACGATCCCCGCGCTGGACAAGCTTCTCAAGGACGAGAAGGACCTCGGTCACGACGTGCGGGTCGGCATCGAGCTCACCCGCCGCGCCATCGATGAGCCGGCGCGCTGGATCGCCGCCAACGCCGGCCAGGAGGGCAACATCGTGGTTGCCCAGATCAAGGCGGCCAAGGAGGCGGACTGGGGATACAACGCCCAGACCGATCGCTTCGAGAACCTCACCGAGGCGGGGGTGATCGACCCGACGAAGGTGGTTCGGGCGGCCATACAGAACGCCTCGTCGATCGCGGCTCTGATGCTGACCACGGAGGCTATGGTGGCGGAGATCCCCGAGAAGAAGAAGGAGTCGCCGACGCCGCCGGGCATGGACGACTACTGATCGGTCGGTGGCCCCTCAGCAGGGGGACGAGAGCGGCTGTTCCCTTCCGTGGACACGGGGGACCAGCCGGGGGAGAGCCGGGCCGTCGTCAGGCCCGGCCGCACAACTTTTGACCGGTGCGGGGCGTAAAGCCGTTGTGCCGAGGGAACTTGGCCGCGTCGCTGCCCTCCCGGCCGTGGCAAGCGGGGTCGTCGGGCGGCATGAGTCTTGCACTGTTCGCTGCGGGTTTGTTTGTCTTCGGCGGCAGGCCGCGGGAAGGCGGAGGACGTCCAACAGGTAGAGAAGGGGGAGGATCAAGCCGGTGGTAGCCACTCGGAGGTCAGGGCTTCGATGAGAACTCGGACGCAGACGATCGCATCTTTCTTCACGGTCGCAATGGCAGCCACGCTGCTCGGGGCGCTCGTGACGACCCAGGTGCGCCGCCCGGAGCGAGTGGAGGCCCGGCCGGCACCCTCCTCCGCGCCGTCCGTCTCCGAGGCCGGCCGGCAGTACGGGGCGGGAGTCACCTTCGACACGTTTCGTGACATCGCGCGCGCCAAGACGGCGGCAGTCGTCAACATCAACACCTCGAAGGTCATCCGCCTGCCCCGCTTCCGCGATCCCTTCCACGACTTCTTCGGCGACGAGCTGGAGCGGTTCTTCGGGCCCGAAGGTCGGGAGCGTATGAGGCAGACCAGCCTCGGCTCCGGGTTCCTCATCGATGCCGAGGGGTACATCCTGACGAACCGCCACGTCATCGAGGGCGCCGACGAGGTCTCGGTGACCCTGTCGAACCGCAAGCGCTACGACGCGAAGATCGTCGGCCGCGATGCCCGCACCGACGTCGCGCTCCTGAAGATCGACGCCAAGGATGCCCTGACCGTTCTCGACCTCGGCGACTCCGATCAGGTCGAGGTCGGGGAATGGGTCATCGCCATCGGCAGCCCCTTCGGCTTCGGGAACAGCGTGACGGTGGGCGTCGTTTCCTTCAAGGGAAGAGACCTCGAGTTGGGCGTGCGGCGAACGAGCGTGGACATGATCCAGACCGACGCCGCCATCAATCCCGGCAACTCCGGCGGGCCGCTGCTCAACACGCGCGGGCAGGTCGTGGGCATCAACACCATGATCGTGACCGACGGCATGTCGCGCGCCAACGCCGGGGTTGGCTTCTCGGTGCCGATCAACGTCGCCAAGGAGATCCTGCCCCAGCTGCGGA
>Ga0209341_10003786_pt1 | contig 14088 bp, 17 predicted proteins | sample RifCSP13_2_FD_184020 | JGI IMG/M metagenome (GOLD analysis project Ga0209341, IMG submission 184020) | Soil microbial communities from Rifle, Colorado - Rifle CSP2_sed 13_2 (SPAdes) (version 2) | ecosystem: Environmental > Terrestrial > Deep subsurface > Rock core/Sediment | place: Rifle...
TTAATCGCTCAAACAATCAGAACCCTCATCAATGTGGAAGTCACCGACCTGTTAGAAAACACCCTGTCCAGACTCAAGAGCGAAGGTATAAAAACCGTTAAGGACGTCAGAAATCATCCCAACCTGCTCGTATCCTTTTCTCCTGCATTATCTGAACAAAAAAGGAACCTCCAAAATTTCCTCTTTAAAAACGTGTATCAGCACTACCGGGTGGCCCGGATGTCAGATAAGGCGAAGCGGTTCCTGGAAGAACTTTTTATAGCCTTTATCAAAAATCCCAAACAACTCCCCGCTGAATATCAACGGTGGATAGAAGAAGCAGGTCTGTATCAGGGAGTTTGTGACTATATTGCAGGAATGACAGACCGCTTTGCACAGGATGAGTACAAAAAACTATTCTATCCGTATGAAAGAGTTTGACCTGAGATTTAATCTTCATCATGCTGTTAGCGGCTAACGGATCTGCCGCTCAACCACGAACGCGGCGCGTCGGTCTGCAGCGGCGTGTTAGGCTCACGTTCTAAGGTTGATGATCTTTTTCTCGCCTCTCACGATTTCCAGCTAGCGCAGATGTCGCAAAGTAGAATCCAGCAACAACCAGTACAACGGTGTGAAAACTATCGAGCATCGCTTTTGTCATCGGGTTAAGCTGCAACTGACTTTGTCCAGACGTTGCCTCAATAAGCGGATAGAAGCTCACTACTCCAACAGTGGCGAGGTACATTACAATCACGGATGCAGCGATCGCATTCCTCATCGGACGTTCAGAGTAACGGGCGTTGTCATCGAGTTCGTACGAGGTACTTAGCACACCTACGAATGTCACAAGACCAACACTTGCCAAAGTCAGAGCCAAAATCCTCAAGCCCCATAGCTGGGCGCCAAACACCCCGATCACAAGCAACCCGATATCTATTGCGAGTATTGCTGGTAGCCAGTATCGATAAATCTTATGATTCATTTGGTGGATCTTTCCCATTTGAGTAAAACCTAACTTATAATTATACAGAAATAATTCTGTAATCATTAGAAAACACAGAAAAAAATCTGTATATCACATTATTTATTGACTTTTACAAAATTTACATATTTTTGCAAACCTCTATTGAATTCAGGTAGATTGCAAATCGGCACCAGCCAGCAGATTTGCTACGGATATATCTTCGTCGAGTTCAGTCCAGTGCAAGCTTGTACCACCGCCTCCAATTTCATATTTCTTCCGTTGTTCAGGCGTAGCCTGGTGCAACAGAGGAAACCAAATTAATGGCACACTGATAACTCACCCGTCCATTAAGTTGACGTGAAACATTTCATTGTCAAATTCCACTGATTTGGCGAGTGCCGTGGCAGGCACGTACGCTCATTGAATTTTAGTTTTAACTGAAGTGTTCATACCATGCCTCGGTTAATTTGTTTTGGTGTTGTTTAATAATAGTTTAAATTTACCTTTTTGTCCTGGAGATTGCAAAAAATTTCTCAGAATAGGGAGTTACTTCCAAATAACTGATTTAATCAGAAATGCGAATATAGCACAATAACTTTGACTTTTACAGAATTTATTATTAATTTATGCTAATTGTTAATTGGTCAAATCAATGGAACATAATGAACACGAGACCCAATTTAGCAAATTTTTATAAACCACAAAGTCACAAAGGACACAAAGAAATTTAAATTCTTTTTTGTGCTCTTAGTGTCTTTGTGGTTAAATTCTTTTTGATTGCGGCTACGCTGTGCTGCGATACAATATTCTGTGTAATTCCGTGTATATCTGTGCTAGATTATGTTATGAAAGTGTCCGTTATTTTAGTCGGGGCAGGTCTTGGACTGCGCATGGGCGGGGCTATCAAAAAACCATTCATGCAAATTCATGGAAAACCCATTTTTCTTCATACAATTGAACGGTTTGCCCAGAACGATAAGATCAGTGAAATTATTCTCGTTGTTGGTGAAAGCGAGATAAAATCCTTGCGTAATACGTGGCAAAATACCCTTGATGATTGTAAGGTCAAAAAAATTATCCCCGGCGGCAAAAGACGCCAGGATAGTGTGTATAATGGGCTTTGCCAGGTCAGTAGCGATGCCGAAATTATCCTTATCCACGACATCGTCAGACCTCTGGTAAGGAAAGAGCATATCGATGCAGTTATCGATAAAGTAAAAGAAACCAGCGCCGCTATCCTTGCGGCGCCTATGAAGGCCACAGTCAAGGAAGTGGGAGACAAGTTTCGCATTCAGCGAACGATACCCAGGAACACCCTCTGGATGGCCCAGACCCCACAGGGGTTCGAAAGCAAGCTGATTTTAAAAGTTTTCAGCCAGTTTAAAAATTCGGATATAGAATTTACAGACGATGCGCAAATGGTAGAAAAAGCAGGCTATCCCGTTTATATCGTGCCAGGCACAGATGAAAATATCAAAATTACAACACCGGAGGACGTTCGCCTTGCCGAAGCCATACTTGGACAATAAATAGCTAACTATGAAAAATATTTTTTTACCGTTCATTATTACTTCTTGTTTTTCTACTTTCGCCTGTACTCCTTCAACGTACCGCATCTATGAGGAGCATAAGCACACTGAAAATCCAGATGCATCCGCTACAGAATTACTACATCTTGAATTTGATACGACAAGACGTGTGTTACAAATTTTAGAAAATGCCTCGAATTGCCTCGATAATGACAAACCCGTTTCGAAAGAGACATTCAACGAAATTATCGATGTCATTAATGGTTTTACCCACAAATGTATTCTAGAAAAAGAAGACAAAGTGCTATTCCCATTCCTCAAGGAAGTGCGCGGCGGCGAAAAGAAGAATTTTTTAGGGCAGTTGCTGATGGAACACGTGTCTGCACGCGATGAGATAAGGAATCTGTCCGCGGCAGTAAACTACATCTATCAGGGCAAAAAGGCAAAAAAGAAGATCATAAAAATAGCCCGCGCATATCTCAAGTTTATGGATAAACACATCCATACAGAGGAAAAAGTACTTTTCCCCTGGATGAACAAGGTATTAACCCGCGATGAACAAATGATATTAATTAAAAAATTTGAGTCAATGGAGGAAGAAGACATTGTCGCCGGTGTACATGAAAAATACACGACCATGATCGAAAGGCTTGAGGAACAATTAGGGGTTTGCGCTGAATAGAACACATTACTTTGAGAAATTAAAAAAATAAGTATGGGTAGGGTGGATTAAGGCGCTGTCTTTTGCGCCGAATCCACCTTCCACGTTTTCCTCAATGGTGGATTCGCTTCGCTTAATCCACCCTACCTAACTATTTTCCCCTTCACGCCAAGACTCCTGGTTTTTATCTTTTATACCTAGGAAATACAATTCTTTTCAATCAATTTAAGTCTAAACATTTTTTCCCTTAAAAATCCTTTAATACACTAAACCATATTCTGTTATCAAATTCATCCCGTCCAGTTATGGGAAATTCTACTCCGGGCATGAGCCAGAAGTTGTGACCAAGATTCCATCTGGCACCTGGAAGAATGCTTACTACCGTAGTGTCACCGTTAGATCCCACTTCCGAACTTCCATTGAATTCCACAAAAAAGGTGAGATTTCCAAAGAATGGCGTATCTTTTGGTGTAACAGTCTTGGTCAAGGCAGCACCATAGTTGACTGTAGTATCCGGATCGTCATTGGATTTACCCCCCGATGGGATATCAAGCCCAAAAAAGCTGTGGAGGGCAAAATGTCCACCAATATCTCTCCACATACCGATGCCAGGGCTAATAGTAGTCATACCACTTCCTAATCCAAGGTCTTCATTTCCTGTAGGAATTTTTACATCCAGTAGAGATAATAGTGTAGTATTGCGTGTCTCAAGAAGCATTACTCTGGTTATGAATGAGGTATCACCGAAGCCATTGTGATTGTTATCGTTCTTTGGGGATATTGATACAATTGTTGGCTCAACTTCTATTAAAAGCCTTCGACTGATTGGCATTTCAAATTCAAACTCCCATTCGTGCTCATCAAGCTTACCGCCATCACCGTTATTGGTAAACGAGTAATTCATTCGCACCTCACGCTCAAATACTGTAGCTGGAATCTTGAGGAGTCGGAAGCGAGGAGACTGGTCTGGTTCCTGCTCAGGCTCTTCCCATTGACCAAACTTCCAACCTTCAGAAAAGAAGTTTGAAAGGGTAATATCTGGTTTTTTTCCAGAAAGTTCTTCCGCCTGGAGAAGTGCGGAAAATAAACTGGTGAAAAGAACAAAAAGGGATAGAGAACATATAAGGACAGAGCATTTACCATGAGATAACACAATCTTTTCATACTGCTCTTTGAGCCAATTTCTTATTCTTCCTTGTTTCATCGGAATTCTACTCCTATCACATAAGAATCATGGGAAAATAAATTTTTTAGAAAATTTACTACAATCAAAAAGGGTTCTTTTTATTCCTGAATATAGATTCTGTTAAATCCTATTTAGACAATTTAAATTCAACAATTAATTATCAAATGCTAATACTCTGGTAATTATCTAGCGTACCAAAACAACTTCTAAATGTTTCACATTATCATCAACGTCTGTCTCACCAGGAATCTTTTCCAGTTCTGCATGTATTCGGTAAGTTCCTTCTTTGAGTCCTTCGGTATTCCAGGTATATACAATTTTTAGAGAAGCCGAACCATCCAGGTTTATAGCCTCTCTGCCTATTTGCTGCCCTGTTTCATGGCAAGTCACCACCAATATTGTAGCCACCTTTGTTTTCTGCTCATTACCAACAACTAGCTCAATATTGACCTTTTTCCCAATGCTGGCATTTAAAGGAGCATCCATAGACACTATCGCCACTCCATGCACTTCAGATTCAGCTTGAGATGGACTATTGGATATCCCATTTTCTACAACAAGAGACACAACAAAAAAAAATAAAACTGCCATCAGTTTCTTAAAATACCTCACGTTAATAACTTCCTCCTTCCTTATCTACATTCAGGAATACAAAGAACCTTTTGAAATAAACTACTATATAGCAAACGATAAAAGAAAGTTGTCATTGCGATGGCGATAGCCCGAAGCAATCCCTGCTTAAAATTGCTTTGCTGTCGCTCTCAATGACTATTACATGTTAACTTATTTAAGACGTTCACTGTAGATAACGACGCATTGTTTTATTTAACAGATCATATCAAACCGATTCCCAAGGCTATCGATACAAAAAACAATAATATCCCAACAATAATTTGGATAGTACGCATGGTGATTTTTCTTATCAGACGCGAGCCAATAAATGAACCAAGGAATGCGACCAGGATGGCTGCAGTAATCAACCCAATTCCAACCTGATTTTTTAGCACGGCAAAATTTTTAGAAAAAATCGTAAAGGCTGGCATAAGAAGTGTCCCTAATCCAAACCCGGAAAAGAGCGCCAAGGCAGAAACAACAAGCGCTACGGTGCAAATAACCAGGTAAACCATTTTTATTTCCTTCCCATTTTCAAAAACGTTAAGACACGAAGGAGGATTTACAATTTTTGATTTGAAATTTAAATTAAATCCCTGAGAACTCGAACTAGGTGTCATTTTCTTTCACAATCTCGTCGTACAATTCCTTAAGTTTTTCCTTCACTTCATCAAGCAGTTCTTCCCCTGCTCGGGTAATTCTATAGTACTTCCGCTGCTTGTGCTGTACAGTCCTGCACTCACAGGTCAAAAGACCCGATTGTTGCATCTTGGCCAAGGTAGGGTAAAGTGTGCCGGGACTTAGTTTGTATCCATGCCGCTTTAGTTCTTTGATCAGTCCTATACCAAACACATCATCCTTTGCAGCATGATATAAGATGTGCATTTTTATGAATGCAAGGTGGATGTCGCGTAACATTATTATAGTATTCATAATAGATATTGCCACAAGATATCGTAATACGATATCAATATCAATTAAAATAACACAAATAATTTATTATATTTGACAAATGTTGATTAGTGTTGTAAATTTCTAGTAAAGATTATTCCAAACTTTACCAGAGGCATGAATATGGAAGAGAAAACTATCTTTACCACAAAAGAGGCAGCCAAATATCTTGGGATAAGTACAGCTACTATTTATCGTATGGGAAAAAAGGGCTAATATCTTCCACAAGAACACCAGATGGTCAAAGGCTTTTTAACAAGGGAAATGTAAATACAAATAATCAACTTCTCAAATAAGGGCGTACATGGCATTTCCCACGAATACTACCATATCGTTGTATAAAATTGTTTTGTATTATTAGAGAGGTTAGTGTTAATAACGATTATTTGGGCGTCCCCTTCGTTACACTTAATGGCGGGATCCTTCGGGGTTCGCTTTGCTTCCCTGTGCACTGCACTTCTTTTCGCGCATCACTTTGTTTGCCTTAAGTATCCCTAACGCATTTTCAATATGAAATCAAAACAGCATAATAGCATAAGCGAGAGTCAAGTTGAAGATGCACTAGTTTCAAATCTATTTTATTTACAAAAACTACTTAAGCTTACAAGCGATTTAAAGCTAATTGCGCGTCAGCTAAGATTAAAAGCTGGGGAAGAAAGACTAGATTTATTACTTTCGAGCGGTAAAGATTTATGTTTAATTGAGTTAAAGGTAACAAGATTTGAAGAAAAATTTTTAAAGCAAGTGCTTGACTACAAAAATGAGATCATCAATCTTCAAAATAATAGTGAGTTAATTTCCGGGAACATTTTAGTTTATTTATTAGTTACAGAAGCAAACAAAAAACAGATTGAATCATCCAAACAAAGTAACGTTGAGTTAATCATCTATGAGCCTCTTGCTATTTTGAAAAATTATTATGAGAATTTATCAGCAATCGCACCTTTTTTAATAATTAAACCAAATGACTATGGTGTTTTTAGTTTAGGTTTAATAAACAGAGCGCTAGTTCAATTAAGCAAAGGAGAAACAAGACAAAACGAAATAGCTGTAAAAGTAAGTTTATCTAAGCAAAGTATTCATAATCATCTAAAAGTAGCAAAAGAATTCGGATTAGTAAGAAAAAGGAATAAAAACTTCTTTCTCACTGATATTGGCGATAAATATGTTCAACATTGCAATGAAGGAGTTTTTATTGACCGATTAAGTCAAAAACAGATTGAAATTTTAAAACAGTTTGTCGCAAAGGATCCTTTCTATTCTTCAACTGTATTTGGAGTTTACTCAATTGTTGAAAGTGCATTTTTATTATCAAGAAATTCTTATCCGATTCAACTAAATGATTTAAGCAAAATGTTCCAAACTGTCTCTGGTAAAGTAGGAGAGTGGCAAGCTGTTAAATCATTAAGTACAGCAACATATACTTTTCTTAATTTCGCAATTGATTTGGAATTGCTCGGCAAGATTGGAAAACAAATTGTAATAACCCCAGCTGGTTTTAGGTTTATTTTAATGCTTCAACTTCATAAGAGCATTGAAATGATTGAAAGTTTATCAACTCAAAAATAAATAACAATGAATGCATTTAAACATCAAAAAAGAACGGAATTAAACTTCCAATACAGGTTCATGGCACAAGAGGACAAAAGAATATAATTTTTATCTTAGAGGATTTAAATATCTTTTCATTATGAAAAGACAAGGCAGGAGGAGCTATGAAACCGCATTTTGTAGAAATCAAAAATCCAGAAAGCCATACAAGCATTATCGTTGATATGGAAGGACCGTATCACCGAAAAAGTGAACGAATAGGCGAGCATATGTATGGATACACGCTTTATATTGACGGCATTCCCTATCATTTTGAAAAATACATTCCAACTGAAGAAGAAATCAAAAACTTCAAGACTGAAAACGAAGGCGATATTCAATATTCAAAGAGTGGATTCCTTTACCGCCTTGTGCCATTTACGAGGTAGTAAAGAGACATATAATTTAAAGATAATCCTGAACCACCTCGTGATCCATGGAGAGCTACTCGTAAACTTTCCGAAGAAGGCAAATTGATTAAGGTGAAAAAAGGTGTTTATCGCTACGATCCTAAACAGATAAAAGAAGTTGCATTATTCGATTTCTCGCCTGATATAAAAGAAAAAATCTTTGAGCGCGATAAAAATAGATGCGTTGTCTGTGGTAAGGGGGTGAAAGATGGTGTTGAAATACACGCGGATCATATAAGGTCAAAAAATAAAGGAGGTGATAATTCTATAGATAATGGACAAACCCTATGTACACAACATAACAATATCAAGAAAAATTATTCACAAACTGAAGCAGGCAAGAGATATTTTATAAAAATCTATGAGCAAGCCATTAAAAACAGGGATGAGAAGATGGTTAAATTTTGCAAAGATGTATTTGATGCGTACGACAAGCACAGGATAAATGGACATATACCGAGACCAAATGGAAAAGAGAAGAAGTGATGCAGACAATTTTTGCGTATCTCGGACACTCCGCCCTGCTTCCTCTTTTCCATATTTCTCTATCCCCTTTCCTTCTCCTCACTTCTTAAATCTCCCTTAGTCTCGTGTCCACTTCTTATGAATGCAGTATGTTATAATTTATTGACACCAAAACAATAAATTGTTACTATTGTTACTTAATGTAACATTTATAACATTATTCTCGCTTTGATATACCATGAATAAATGGATATTGTTAATACACCAGATCGCGCATGATTCTCCAAATCTCAGGGTTAGGATTTGGAGAAATTTGAAAAAACACGGGGCCGTACTTTTTAAAAATGCTGTTTATGTACTTCCGTATACCAACGAGCATGAGGAGATTATGCAATGGCTGTGTAATCAAATAAAAGAGGGCGGCAGCGACGCCTCATTATTTATCACTGAATCACTGGATAAAAAACAAGACGAGGAAATTATGAAGAGCTTCCATGAGATATGCGATAAGGAATATACTTCACTAATCGAAGTAAGTGACGCCGAATTAAAGAAAATAACACAGAGAGAGGAGACGGAAGGAATAAGCGAAAGCCTTGTGCATGAGTGCAAAAGAAAATTAAATGAAATACTCAAAAGCGCCGATGACATTTCTAAAATCGATTTCTTTCATGCACCACAAAAAGAGATACTCTTACAAAAGATCGCATCGTTACAAAAGACGCTTTTGAAATGGACAAAGACAACTGAAAAGGAAATAAAGGTTACGGACAAGGTATATCAGATAAAAGATTTTTCGGGTAAAAAATGGGTGACACGAAAAGACATTTTTATTGACCGGATTGCATCAGCCTGGCTTATCAGGAGATTTATAGACTCTAAGGCCCGCTTTGTGTTTGTGTCAAAAGGCACAGAAAAAACGCCCCGCGGCACGGTGCCTTTTGATATGTATGGCTCAGAGTTTACCCATCACGGAGAAGATTGCACCTTCGAGACCCTCATGAAGGCATTTGACCTGAAGGACACTGCGCTGCAGTCAATCGCAGAAATTGTACACGATATCGATTTAAAAGATAATAAATATGGCCGAAAAGAGGCGGATGGAATAGCTCAAATTGTTACCGGGCTGAGTCAGAAATTAAAGGATGACAACAAATTACTTGAAAAGGGACTGGAAATATTTGATGCGCTCTATCAAAATTACTCTTCAACTTAAAAAGTCCCCTCTTGGGAGGGGATTTAGGGGTGGGTAAGCCGGTAATTCGTGAAATATTCACTGAGATTTCACGACCAAGGGACCCACCCCTAACCCCTCCCAAGAGGGGAATAATTTGTGCTATTATAAAATATGTGGGTTTAAGTTAAACACGGACAACCGAAGTTTGTCTGTGTCTCCCCAAACCCCGCTTAAATAAAATGAAAATTCTCCTATACAATCAAGATAAAGAAGGAGGTAACGGACATGCCACCACTCGACGTTCATTTAAAGAGCAGTAAACAAAGAACCGGGAAAGAATACGAAGAACTGCATCGATGGATTGATGATGACAAGCAAAAGGCGGTAGAGATTCATGATATTTCAAGAATCCCTGAGAACATGAAATATGTTAATAAGAAATGGGGAGAAGAGGCAGTCCAGGAGTTTGTGCTTCACGTAAAAGAAGACATGGAACACAGGCTAAAAGAAAACCTTCAATATTTCGGGCTTTTCACATGACAAACAGATCATTTTCACCTTTTGTTACCTTATGTACTATTGGCTTCTTTGCCAGGCTGAGTTATGCCATGGCAAGAACCCCTATACTTCCCTTATTTGCTCTGTCTTTAGGCGCTAAACCGGAGGCAATTGGATTTGTAGTTGGAGCCTCTACGATAACAGGTATCTTCTTCAAATTACCGGCAGGTACCCTTTCCGATATTTATGGCAGGTACAAGATGCTGCTCATAAGTATCCTGGTTTTTGCCTTAACTCCATTTGCCTATTATCTTGTCACTAACTATTGGCAATTAGTAAGTATTAGGTTTTTTCACGGACTGGCGACTTCAATTTACGGCCCTGTGTCTATGGCAATGATCGCCGATACTGCCGGTGGACAAAAGGGCGAAAGACTTTCCTGGTTTTCTTCCATTACCATTATCGGAAACCTTGTTGGGGCTCCTTTAGGTGGATATATCCTCCAATACCTGGGTAAAAATGGGAGTCATACGTTATCCCATTTTCATATAGCCTATGGTATCTGCGGGCTTTTTGCCTTAATTTCTTTGGCCTTCACCCTGAAGGCATTCTTTTCGAAAAATAGAGAGATAAGGCAAAATACAATCTCCCTGATAGACACCTGGCGGAAGTTTTCCAAAGGCATAAAAGAGGTAATGAGCGATTATCGGGTAATCATCACCAGCAATATGGAGGGTATCCAAAATCTGTCGGTAGGAGCCCTAGAGGCATTCTTACCAGTCTATGCAGTCACTGTTTCAGGTCTGAGTGCATTTCAAGCGGGGATTCTCTGGGGAGCACAGATTGTCACTACCATACTGTCAAAACCAATCATGGGAAAAATTTCTGACAGATATGGCAGAAAACCAATCATCTTCTCTGGCATGTGGATATGCGCGATCCCTTTTGCCTGCATTCCGCTGACACGTGATTTTTATCTTTTGTTATCTTTGGCTGCCGTTTTTGGCGTTGGCGAGGCATTTGTGACTTCCTCTTCCGCGGCAATGGTGGCCGAATTCTGCAAGGAGCAGCATTATGGCGCTGCGATGGGAACCTTTGGAAGTATCTTTGATATTGGCCATGCCTCCGGTCCGATTCTGGCGGGATTTCTGCTTGCACATCTCAGTTATCAATACTCTTTTCTTATTATTGCAACACTATTAATCTTAGCCTCGTTTGTTTTCGTTCTAACGGTATTCGAGAGAAAAATAAATATTTTTAAGTCTGGAGGCATAACATGAAAAATTTGTTTGTAATTATGAGTGGTTTTATCTTATGCTTTTATGCAGAAGATGGATGGTGTGACGACCCCACGCATCTCATCTGGGAGTCTTCTTTCACGAAAACTCCACCAGTTATTGATGGAAAGATAGAAGAAGTTTGGGAAAGGACTAAACCATTAACTGTCACAGTCAGAGAAGCAATAGGAGGTGATAACCCAAGACAGATAGTACTTTGCGCCCTTCATAGTGATGATACTTTTTATGTAATGGCTCAATGGCCTGACGACACGAAAAGCGTTATGCGCGACCCGTATATCTGGAACGCAGAAAAGAAAGCCTATGATCGCCCATCGAAACCTGATGACCAGTTTGCCTTAGAATTCCCGATGACGGGGAAATTTGATATTCGAATGATAACTCTGTCTCACGAGTATATTGCCGATGTATGGCACTGGAAGGCCGGGCGTGGTAACCCCGTTGGGTGGGTAGATGATAAGCGACACATCATCAGCCAGAAACCAATCCAAAGCGGTGTTGAATACTCAATGGGTGGGCATGGGAATGTTTATATTGCGCGTTTAATGGATGAAGGTACATCTTCTTACTCCCTGAAATCCAAACCATCATCATTTGAAGGTAATGTAGTAGATTCCTTAGAGCAACGCCAGCCTACTGGCAGTTTGGCTGATGTGCAAGGCAAGGGAATGCATGATGGAAAGAACTGGACATTAGAGATGTCTCGCAAATTTAATACGGGTCACAATGATGACGCAATAATTGACCCAACGCAGGACAACATCTGCGCTATTGCAGTCCTCTATGACGAGCTTTACTGGGAACATTCGGTTTCACCTGTTATTACACTTCGATTTACCAACAACGTAAAATAATTTATGTGATTATTTTTGGAAAGTGAGGACATGTTACATGAAAATATTTTTTAAAGCCGTTTCAGTTTGTTTGTTAAGCACATCAATTTATAGTTACGCACATGCACAGCAGGGGCAAAAACTTTCGACCTCGGAGATATTAGGGGAAAGAAAGGAATTTTATTTTGACGATAATAAAGTCAATGAGCTGCCTGTAGGGTTTCAAAGTGCCTCTACAGGAAAGGGCGAACCAGGACATTGGGTAGTTAAAAAGATTGAACATGCGCCTTCAGCCGATAATGTGGTTGAACAGACCAAATTGGACGATACCGATTATCGTTTCCCCCTTCTCGTATTGGATGGCGTGTCCTATAAGGATTTCATGGCATTTATGAGATTCAGGGCTGAGGGTGGGAAGATTGATCAAGCAGGCGGACTGGTCTTCAGATATAAAGACAACAACAACTATTATGTGCTTCGCGCCAATGCCTTAGAGAATAATGTACGGCTCTATATGGTTATCAACGGAAACCGAAGACAAATTGGAGGGAAAAACACCAAAGTAACACCAAAGGAGTGGCACTTACTCAAGGTCATCTGCAAGGCGGACAAGATTCAATGTTTTTTTGAGAACACGAAAATATTCGAAGTGTCAGATGACACCTTCGACAGCGGGAGCGTGGGACTCTGGACAAAGTCAGATTCTTATACATACTTTGATGATCTGGTGATTCAGGAATCAAAATAGAAGGGTTAACAGCAATGGATTTTCAATCAGATCGTCTTCGGAAGTTTGGTACCATGGAATGGAGAATGGTATTGGTCTGGCAAACAGTTGGCTTACGATAACCTAACAGATGAAGATATTCGGCAATTGAAAAATACCTTTCTTCAAACTACTTCAAGAGTTGCTTACCGCTATTGTGATCAACTTGCTGAGAAAGCAAAAGAAAGAATAAAAGTTCAGTATCACGATTTTGTAAAATATCATGGAGCCGATCTGGTCGTTTATCCAGACGGGCTTTCTATGGCTGCTGATATGCAAAAACAATATCGGTTGTTTTATGAATCCCAACATGAGGAAGAAGTCGAACGAGTAATTCAAAAGCATAAACTGCAAAATCCGTGGCCTAAAATATCTCTACCACAACAGATTCTTGATGCCAACGATGGAATCGGTGTCTTCTTTAATCCGGACGAGGGTCAGGAAATTATGGTAGGCTTCAATGACGTTGTAAACGGATTTATGAAAAAAGGTGTTACTCTGAATGAGGATGATGCTGATAGCATAAGGTCGTTCATATTCTCTGATTCAATAAGTCCTAAATTTGTCAAAAAATTAGTACAAAAATACGGTGACGAATCCATTGCATCCGCTTTTTTAGTCCGTAGCGACCATCACACGCCTTACCTGGATTATTTACTTCGGCGATATAAAGGGCATTTCTATAGAAATAGATATCCGAGCATTACACTCGCCTAACATTAAAATCAATTATCAAGTATTTTTCAAAATTGTATAGGAATTTTTATTTTATTTATGCGGGTTATTACGATGTATGGCGTAGAGGATCCCCCTTAGACTTCGTCGTGAGCGCTCAGTCGAACGAAAAGGGGGCTAGTCCGTCTTCTATATAAACTGTACATATATAATATATTTGGTATACTACCTCCAAGAAAGGAGGTAGATATGCCAAAAAGAATACATAACGTTAAATTAAGCGAAAGAGAAAAAGAGGAATTAGAAAAGTATGTAAAACAAGGTAAAAAATCAGCAAGAGCGATAAATAGGGCACGTGTCTTATTGTTAGCAAATGAGGAAAAGAGCGATGGTACCTGTTGTGTCTTGCTCGCTTTCGAACCACACACCGGCTTTCGTTATGTTCAAGTAAGAGAAAGACGTACTGCAGTTGATTATGCCCAATTTATGAAATA
>Ga0209341_10003788_pt1 | contig 14086 bp, 11 predicted proteins | sample RifCSP13_2_FD_184020 | JGI IMG/M metagenome (GOLD analysis project Ga0209341, IMG submission 184020) | Soil microbial communities from Rifle, Colorado - Rifle CSP2_sed 13_2 (SPAdes) (version 2) | ecosystem: Environmental > Terrestrial > Deep subsurface > Rock core/Sediment | place: Rifle...
CAAATACTCAAGAGGCGATTCTGGTACCAAGTGATTCCCCAGAGATAATATTGGCGCTCCGTTCCAGGTGGGTGTGCGACAAATTTGTGGGTAGAAGTCGCTAGCCGGCGGCGCGCATTTCCCAAAATTCTTCCCAGCGACCGCTTAATTGAACACAGCGCAGGGCAATGATGTCGTTGGCGCCACGAACGCTCCAATGCATACCCGATTGCTTTAAGCGGCGGCCGACTATGGTCTTGCAACCAGCCTCTACCACGCCTGAACCAACGAACAACTCTTGCTGACGGAACTGCCGATAACGCATCCGTTGAGTATTGTTCTCGAAGTAGTTAATCGTCTTTCGAAGTTCTTCTTTTGCTTTTGTCCCGCTGGGCCGTAGCCGCCGCATGCTGATGAGCACGGCCTCGACATCTCCTTCATCAAGTTGAGCGATGCGCGCGCTACTCCAGTGCCCCGCTTTTGTGCTCGCTGGTCCATAGATAATTTTGCTTAAGTCAGTCAGGTGCTCGCGGGCATGATAAAGATCAACTATCTGAATAGCGCCCGGAAAATGCTCGTCAGCCAGTCGCCAAATCCAAAGCGCGCCGTCACCAATGACGATCACTTCGGCGGCGCGTCTTAGCCCCCGCCGCTCGGCTTCACCGTAGATGCGCCAGCCAAATTCCGCGGCCAACTCAATCGCGCCCACATAGGTGGTGGAAGCTTCATCACGCTGGGGTCGGCCTTTTTCATCAACCGTGGTTTGCGTAAACACACAGCCCAACTTCGCCTCCCGCGTCCGCGCTTCCCCATTTTCTCCCTTCCCACGCCGTCCCGCAGTTTCACGCTTCACCACCGGCACGCCGGTCCCATCGATGCTGATATAAAGCTTCGCCACAGACTTAAGCGCCACTACGTTTTCACTCATGGCCTGTGTACGTTCTCTTTGTCCCACTACTTCAAGCTGGCACCCAATCGACTCCGCAACTCGTTCTACTGATTTGGTTTCTACCTTAATGCCAGCCATCTCAGCGATGTCGCACCGCGCCTCATTGAACGACTCTTTACCGCCCATCCGGCCCATCATTCGCCGCACCCCAGGACTAAACGACGTGCCCACAATGTCAAGCTGTTCATCACGGGGCAGCACTCCTTTTCCGCAGTCGCCACAGTAGTAATAGCTGCGCCCTAGCCTGATTGTCCCCAACACCGTAGTTATTTCTTTATGGCGGTAATCGACAAATGTCGCTTCATGCCCAGCGTCACATTTCACGATCCCAGCCGAGCCGTCGTGATGATTAAGCACTCGCTCAAGCACCATCCCACCTACCTTATGCACTGACCTCCGAATAAACAACTCACTCGCTTCCAGATCGGGAACGCCAGTCTGCCGTAGCAAACAATCCACTAAGCGCTCTAACTCTTGCGCCACTTCCTGCTGTATTTCCGCTGCAGCGTTTTTTTTAGGCGCTCTAACTCTGCTTCGTTCTTTATCTCTGGCACTGGACGCAACCGGCAGATCTGCTCACTGACTGACACTAATTCATCACTCAGCTCTTCAAAACGTCGGTAGTTGCTTAGCTCCGTTTCCACCTTTACCAGTTCTGGTCCTAAGTGAAGATTCTGCGCCCGGCTTTTCCCCTTCTGCGTAGTGCTCCACTGATACCGCGGACCATGTCCCGGATGTTCCGCTTTGGCACAGGCACAGTTGGACTTCCCACATCGGCGGTAGCTTGTGGAAATCGTTCCCCGCCGAAAATCTCCCAATCGCGTTAGCTCGTTAAAAAGTTCCTGACGTCGTTTTTCAAGGGAAGCTAGTGTTTCTGTCATAGGCTCTAGGAAGCTCCTTATCTGGTTGCTCGACAAGCAGCCAGATTATAGTTCTTCTCTAGGTTAGCTCAAACTCCCCCTTCGTCGCCCACAAATTTGTCGCACACCCATTACGCGGAGGGGAGTGGCTGAGTGAGCGCCGATTGCGGTATAGTTACAACTCTTCCAAGAACACGTTTCCCGGCATTTCTCAATCATAGTTTTTCAAAAGGAGCATGAGTGCATGCCATCCATCCGAACTGTTTTCACAAGCATTCTCTTAGCCGCTACGGTCCTGCCTGGGATGGCGTCAGGACAGGTCGTGGCCACCTTGCCTGACTGGCAAACACTTCAACCAAACGGCGAAGAATTCTCAATTCTTATGCCGAAGGGGACCACGTTTGAATCTGGCAAGATGCCGTATCACAAGATGGAGCTGAATACGCGCCTCTATCTCTACACTAGTAGGGATGGGCTGGTGGCGGCGGTTGTTTCTCTCAGTGGCATCAAGTCAAATCCCGCCCTCTATTCTGAAATGCAGCGCATCAACTCTTACGTCGATGCTTTCAAGGACTTTCTCTCTCCAAAACTAAACATTAAGGATGCAGTTGCCAGGCTCACCCTGGTCGGAAACAAAACTCTAAGCGGCCACGCGGGCCGCGAATATCGGATGTCGATTGGCGATCTCTCGGGTCCGCTTCAAGTCTTCGCCACCAAAAGGCGTTTCTATGGAGTAGTTCTTTTGACTGCCAAGAAAGACGAGGCGCTGGAACAACGTTTTCTCAGTTCGTTTATGTTGCCCGAGAGGGTGGTCGAACCTCCGTCTACGGTTGCAGTTCAGGAGCCTCCCAAGCAGGTCGAACCAACCAGTGGCGCTGAGGCGAAGTCGACTGCCGCTGCCGCCCAGCCGGCGCAACAACCAACGCAGGAGACGCCCACAGGGAGCAAGGAAGAAGGAAAGACTGATGCGCCGGCAGCAACTGCGGCGGGCCAGAGGTCTCCTATCTCCGGCGGCGTGCTGAACGGGAGAGCGATTGTTCTGCCCCGGCCAGACTACCCTGATGAGGCCCGCGCCGCGCGTGCTGCCGGCACTGTGGTTGTGCAGGTGGTAGTAGACGAATATGGAAATGTGACTTCGGCCAAAGCCATCTCGGGACCGCCACTGTTGCATCAACCATCGGTAGCCGCGGCCCTCCAGGCGAAGTTTTCACCCACAACCTTAATGGGAGAGCCCGTCAAAGTAACGGGCGTGATTACCTACAACTTTGTATTGTAGGTTTGCGGCGTCATTGCAGACGTTTAAGGATCTCTTTCGAGCTCATGTAGCCAATATATTTTTGAGCTGTACCCGAAAATCTCGATACTCCATTGCGGTCATAAAGGTGATACTTCACAAGAGCGCCTCCGTTGTGCGACACCTTGCTGCCGCTTCTAAATAGATCAAGAAAAAGGTTACGCTCGGTCCTCTGATTACCACCGGCTTTGATAATACCCAGAGTTAACCAGAAGCATTCGTTCTGGCTTCCGTTCATTGCCCGAACCAAATTTTCCGTTCTCAAGTAATCTGTCAGCAGGCTGAAGCCACTACGTTCATCAGTCTTGAGGAGATCCTTGAGCAGTATGTCGAATTGAGCTGTGACGCTTTGAAGATTCTTTGCGCCCTGATTCAAAATTGAAAGATCATCTTCCAGAACCCTCTTATCTTCCTCATAGGGTGCTGGGTCCTCAGTCTCCGCGCTGAGTTCATCCAATCCCGCTAGTTGATTGGTCTTCTTCCGAGAGTTCTCGTTAATCCTCCGAGAGAGAGCTTCAGCTTCGTCCTTCAACTCATACAGGTCTTCCAAGCGTGCCAACAATGCCGAAGCTTGAACTGATTCAAGGTTGGGTGCTATTGCTGCCGGGTAATAGAGCACTATCCCATTCTGGTATTGTGCGCGAACCGCGCGAAATATCTCGCTCACCAGAACATCTTCATCGTCAACATCAAAAGTCTTGCCTTCCAGATTCACGTCCGTGCGAAACGGAGCAAGGAGATCGAGCAGCGAGCCCGCCGCGCTTGTTGCCGCTCCGAGGACCAGAGGAAACGATTTGGGACGTCCTTCGGGTGGACCAACGGGAGACCGCACAGTCCGCCGAGGCGCCGCTGCCAGAGCCGCCTTTTCCATCAGCAGCACTTGCTCATATCGATTCTTTAATGCATCCAGACGGAGCATGGCTGCACCGTAGCTTGATAGCAAGTTCGCATCTTTCTCGTTATGTATGACCAGTATCTTGATATTGGGGTAAGCCTGATGCAGAGTCTGCGCAATCATCTCGGCCGCTTCGGTAATGGCAAAATAGGCAACAATCTGTCCTTCGATTAGTCCACCACTGACCACGGTTTTGCCTTCCAGCAGATCGGATTTTGCCGCTGGATACCGCGCATCCAATTCGGCCTTCCGAGCCTCAGCAATTGCCTGTCGCAACTCCGCCACTGCCTTCTGTTGCTTTAATATCCGCACCTCAGAACTTTCGGCATCACTTCCCGAGCCCTCCTGGGCGCGGGCTACCGGAAAGGTACTAAGAAAGCCCGCAATCAGCACCGTTCGCACCAGCAGGTCCAATGATTTAAGTGCGCGCATGCCGCACCCAGGAGCAAGCGAAGTCATTTTTTTGACGACCTCCAATTGTGATATTCAGACTTGACGAGGGCGATGATCTGTATGCATTGATTCTTGTTTAAAAGATAATTGCCTGGAAGTTTTAGAAAGGCTGGGTGTAGCGAGTCTAAAAGGAAGCCAGAAGCTCGTGAGAACCCCAGCCAGTCATGAGAACGCGCGCGGACAATATTCCCCCTGCCGGGCTAAAGTCAATAGTAATAGACTTGACGCGTTTCTACTTCGGTTCTATCTTCGCTCGAATTCGACTCTTTGGCCTATTAAAGATGTCAACCCAAATCAAGATCCAAACAGTAGGTGCGCCCGCCTGGACAATTCCCGGTTTTCTCGAAATTTGGGCTGGGCACCTCAGTATCGATCACCACGACTCCATAGAACTCATCAAGAAGCATGGCTCGCCATTATTTGTTTTCTCCGAATCGCGAATCCAGACGAACATCGAACGTCTGAAACGAGCTGCGAGGTCGGTAGAGCGCCCAATCCGCTTCTTTTATGCCTCAAAAGCAAACTCGAATATGGCGGTCTTGAAGACTGTTCTCGACAGCGGCATCGACTGCGAGGTCAACAGCGGCGGCGAACTTTTCAAGGCATTACGTATAGGCTTTCGTCCCGAGCAGATCATTTTCAATGGCACGAGCAAGAGCAACGATGAGATAGATGACGCAGTGCGTGCTGGAATCTACGCTATTAACGTTGATTCGATCTATGAGATAGGCCTGGTGGAGGAGTCAGTCAAAAGGGTGGCGGCAGAGAGAGGTGTACCGCCACAACCCGCCCGTATTGCTCTGCGACTAGTCCCCGAGATCGGAACGCGATCTCATCTGGGGTTACAGACGGCCTTGCTCACTTCCAAGTTTGGCATCTCATCCTCCGACGTGCTCGAGGCGTTTCGGCGAGGTTTGGAGCGCCCGGATCTTGTTCATGTGTGTGGCATCCACATTCATGTCGGCTCACAAACACCAGATGCGGAACCGTTCGCGGAAGCATTTCATACCATGTGGCAGCACCTGCTCGCGATCCACAAAGAGACCGGCCACGCGCTGGAACACATCAATCTAGGCGGAGGGATTCCAGTAAACTACCTGCGTGATCGCTCGTTGGCAGACCTGTTTCCTGAACATGAGCGCGAAATGCTGGGGGCGGAGCTGGATCCGGCTATAGTTTTGTCTACAGCGTTGCGGCTGGCACGCGAATCCGCTCGCGCTTCAGATGCGGAGCACCTTTTTGATCGTCTGACAATCCTGCTCGAACCGGGCCGCAGCGTAATTGCCGACGCGGGTCTGGTGCTCACTACCGTGCTCAATACAAAACAGAGGCCGGAAACGGGCGATGTCTGGTTGCTCACCGACGCTGGCTACAACCTGATGCTCTCGATGAATAACTATAAATGGTATTACCACCTCATATCAGCGTCTCGTGCTGATGAGCCTCACGAAACAAGCTACAAAGTTGCCGGGCCACTCTGCGATTCAGGCGATGTCTATTTCGATATTGAGCGGTGTGGACGACTGCCCGATTACCGCAAGCTCCCTCTCGATGTGCGGCCGGGCGAAGTGCTGGCACTGCTAAACAGCGGCGCCTACTCGCTCGCGCAAATGTTTCCTTACAACGGGCGTCCACTGCCGGCAGCAGTAATGACACGTGAAGATGGTAGTGCTGATCTCATCCGTCGCCGCGACCGCTACGAAGATCTGCTAACGGGAGATTTATGGTAGGTTCTCCTCTCCAGATGTCTACCGCCGCCGGCAGTCATCTAGTCCGTGGTCTTGGCCCAGTCGCGGCCATTTCCGTCAACGTAGGAAATATCATTGGAACGGGCGTTTTTCTTAAAGCTCGTGTGATGACCTGTAATGTCGGCACACCCGGACGGGTGATCCTCGTCTGGATTGCCGCCGGCTTGCTGGCCCTGGCAGGAGCTCTCACCTACGCCGAACTCACCACCATGCGGCCCGAAGCAGGCGCCGAGTATGTGATCATGCGCGACGCTTATGGCCGGCGGTGGGGCTTCCTATATGGCTGGACACAGTTTCTCATTTCACGGACTGCGTCGGCAGCCGCCCTTGCTGTAGGCTTTGCCATCTTCCTTAACGATCTTCTCGGAGGCGCGCTTTCTGGAATTTACTTCACAGTTGATATCCCTGGAGGTTATCAGCTTCCGTTTGGACAACTGCAAACAGTGGCCCTCATCACCATTGCATTAACAACTGTCATTAATTGTGCGGCGGTTAAAGTCAGTGGACACGTGGCGTCGTTCATCACCACCCTGAAGGTGTTACTGGTCCTCGGCGTAGGCCTCGGAGCCTTCCTTTATCAGAATGGTAACTGGTCCCACTTGGCGCTCTCGAATGTGGGTGGCGCTTGCGAGGGCGTTAGTGTGGTGGGAGGAGGCTTTTCAGGTTTCGCAGCTGCGATGCTCGGTGCGCTCTGGGCTTATGACGGCTGGAACAATGTTTCCTATATGGCCGGCGAGGTGAAACATCCGGACCGGAATCTTCCTCTGGCGCTCATCAGCAGCATGATAATAGTGATGGTGCTCTATGTACTGGCGAATGTCAGCTACTACTACGTACTTACACCTTCGGAGATTGCCAGCGTCTCACAAGCTTCCTCGGTCGCTGCCGAGGCAACAAAGCGTGTCCTGGGGCCGCTTGCCGTAAGTTTGATAGCTGGTGTGATGATGCTTTCGTCATTCGGCTCGCTCCAAACGTCTATTCTGGGAACGGCGCGTGTGCCCTACGCCATGGCGCGAGATCGCCTCTTTTTCACGAGCCTGGCCCGCGTCTCGCCCAAAACTCATGTGCCGATCATTTCGCTGATCGTACAAGCTATCTGGGCTTCTATCCTGGCGTTATCAGGATCCTATGATCAACTTACTGACTACGCCATTTTTGCGTTCTGGCTCTTCTACGGAATGATTACAGCAGCTGTTTTTGTTTTCCGCCGACGATTCGAGGATGCTCCGCGGCCCTATCGTGTGTGGGGTTATCCGTGGGTTCCTGCACTCTTCGTCCTGGTGACGATCTACCTCATCGTCTTCACAATCAAGAATGCACCCATTCAGTCTTTGATCGGACTAATCATTATTGCGCTTGGCCTTCCCGCCTACTGGTATTTCGCGCGCGCGAGCAAGGCTGGCAACGCTGTTTGAAGACTTCGCAGCGTTCAAGCCACACCCCATGAAAGCGCGTTTGTTCGGGTCGCCACTCCGTGAAGCTTTCTCAAAACTCTAAAGCAAAAGCCACCGTCTCAGTCGGTTGATGGTTCATATTCAACCTACAGAAAGCAACAGGCCCAGCCAGGTGATACTCAGCCTACAAGAAGCGACCAGACATTGATCAAAAATCCCACCACCGCAGTTGGCGGGATTTACTGGTCCATAGGGGTTATCGCGTTGTAGGCTGGGTATGAACGAATCCACCAACTGCGGTTGGTGGGATTTGCTGGTCCATAGGGGTTATCGCGTTGTAGGCTGGGTATGAACGAATCCACCAACTGCGGTTGGTGGGATTCCGCCGCCTAACAAGGGCTATTGCCTTACAGCCTGAATCAAAGGCATGGGAGAACCCTCGCTCGTTGCCAGCAACGCCTTTCCATCAAGGCGATAAGCGATCGCTTCTCCTTGTTTCCGCTTCCCAATATCAATCGGCGTCAATGACTGCTTCCAGATAGTGTTGAAGTCTACGCTGCCCTCAGGCAGTACCAACTCATACGCTTGCGTGTAGTCGCACAGAGCAATGCTGCGCCCGTCGAGTGAGATGTCGCCTCCGGTGATGAGACCGCCGAAGAGACTCGGCACATCGAGTTCACCTAATAGCCGAAGCGTGATGGGGGCAACCGTATTAAAGGGTGGCACGGCTTCATATACTTCCGGATTCTGGAACGTCTCTTTTGTAACTATGTAAAGAGTGCCCGTCTCAGGATGGACCAGAAGCGCTTCCGCGTCGTGTTTGGCGCGAGGATAGCGTAGGCGAATGGCTTCCGCCGGCTCAGTAAACCTCGGCTGGCTCTTGGTTGAAGTGGCGTCCGAAGAAGTTATCTGGGGCTCTGGTAACCGATACACAACGATTTCGGAACGATTGCCGGAGTTGTTGCCAGTGTCGCCAATATATAAGTAGGTCTTGCCGTTTTGCGGACCCGGTCCTGCTGCAATGTCTTCCCAATCGCGCGCCTGTGCGTTTGCCACGCGCCAGACGCCTCGTTGTTGGCCGCCGGTATCAAACGCAAAGATGAAGGGTCCGTCGCCTGAATCGTTGTGCGTCCAGTAGATTCCCGGCGTTGAGCGAGAAGCAACAATGCCACTGCTCTCTTTGACAGCCGAGTCTTTCAATTCCGCCAGCTTGGTTGCCGACTTGTAAGCAGCAACTCTCACAGCCGTTGCCTTTGTTTGCTCGGAATGAGAAGGGAGGGCTTTCGCCTTCTCTACCGGGATACGCTGGCACCCACACACAGCAAGGAGAGCTATCGTCAGCAGTAAGGTCTTCGTCAACCTGGATAACATGACTCGCATGAAACTCATTTGATATATATGTCAAATCCTGAATGAAAAATGCTCTCTCGTGCTCACGATTTGATATATCGGATCTTCTTATTCAACGACGCCCGATGACAAATGGTAGATGTCAAATCCCAAATGACAAATGATTTCTTCTACCCCCCTGTTCCCCTGTTCTCCTGTGCGCTCACCCCTTTCCCCTTAACCGCAGTGCCTCTCGCGCCACTTCCTTGTCATCGAAATGGAATACCTCACGCCCAATGATTTGATAATCTTCATGACCTTTGCCCGCAATGAGGACCAGGTCGGCTGGATCTGCCTCATTAATCGCTTCGTGAATGGCAGCCCGCCGGTCAGCAATCTTTCTGAATGGCTTTCCGGTCTTCTCAATACCCTTTGCCGCATCCGCCAGAATCTGCTCCGGATCCTCGGTGCGGGGGTTGTCTGAAGTCAGTATCACGACGTCGCTCAAACTGCCTGCCGCTTCCCCCATCGGGGCCCGTTTCGATCTGTCCCTGTCACCACCGCAGCCAAACACAGTGATGATTCTGCCCCTGCTTACGTCACGGGCCGTGCGTAAAACGTTTACAAGTGCATCATCAGAATGGGCGTAATCAACAACTACAGCGAATTCTCCTTTATGAGCCACTCGCTCAAAGCGTCCAGGCGCACCCGCACACTTTTCCAATGCTCGCGCGATCACATCCACGTCATAACCGAGGGCCAGCCCCGTCCCAACAGCCGCAAGAGTATTGTAGACATGTGGTGGACCAACGAGAGGTGAAAAGAACTCACGATTACCTGCCGGCGTATGAAGCTCAAACCGGAGGCCATTGAGCGAGAATTGTGGATTTCGCGCCGTCACTTCAGCAGCAGATTTGACAGCGTAACGAATCACCCGGAGGCCCTCGCGTTGCAGGGCTGTGGCCAGCTCCAACCCGTAGGAATCATCCCCGTTTATCACCGACGTTTTTGGTCGCGATCCCAGACGCCCGTCAAACAGCCTTTGCTTTGCGTACCAGTAGTTCTCCATCGTCTTGTGATAGTCGAGGTGATCGCGAGTGAGATTTGTGAATACGGCAACTGAAAACTCGAGCGCATCGCAGCGGTGAAAATCCATCGCCTGGGACGAGCACTCCATTACTGCTGTTTTGCATCCAATCTCCACCGCTCGCCGCAGCATGCGCTGCATGTCAGTAGCCTCAGGCGTGGTCCGCTCAGCCTTGCGGCGTTCCTTCCCCAGGCGGTATTCCACTGTTCCCGTCATGGCCACCAACTCTCCGTGACCTTCTGGAATCGAAGCCACGAGATATGCGGTGGTAGTCTTGCCATTGGTTCCGGTGATGCCCACCAACTGTAGTTCGCGCGACGGGTGATGGTGTACTTCGCTCGCAGCGAGAGCCATTGCTCGCCGCGCATTCTCGACCTGTAGCCACGAGCCCACGAAATCCGGTGGCGGCTGGCGCTCTGAGATCACACCGGCCGCGCCCTGACTGATGACCGCAGGAACAAACCGATGAGCATCCACCAGCGCTCCACTCACAGCAACAAAAAGAGTACCGGTAGTCACCTGTCGCGAATCGTGAGTGACGTCAGTAACAACTGTTTCTGTTGCACCCGTTAATCTCGCGCCGACAACGCTGGCAAGCTCGCCAACTGTTACCTCCAGGTTCTCTTTCATACGTATCTAAAAGGTTAAGGCATAACTGGCGGACATTCGGGAAGGGTTTCGAAAAGGCTGGCTATTGAACATGAAAATCCCGGTAGCAGCGTTGTCTCAAGCGTATCACCACTTTGAAGCGTCGCCACGTATTCAAGAACCATATCATGCCGACGGTAGATTTCGATCCGGCGCAACTGCCAGTCAACAATCCAGTACTCCTGGACACCCTGCTGTGAATACAATTTGAGCTTAACCAGTCGATCGCGACGAACATTGACGCTGCCGAGGGAAAGCACTTCAACCACGAGTTCGGGCACGGCGTGCAAATGCCCGGCTGCATCCAAAGCGTCTGCGAGACGTTCGGCACTGATCCATATTAGATCGGGCGCAACATCATTCTCGTCCGTGAAAATTACGCCGGGCGCAATGTTCGTCTGTCCAAGATTTGTAGCTTTGCTCCAGGTATTGAGCTGGGTAGCAAGCTGAAAACAAATAAACTGATGATGCCAGTGAGGTTGTTTTGACATGTACAGCTCCCCGTCAATAATCTCGTGGCGATTGCCATTATTGTTTGGCAGCGCCTCCAGATCGGCTGACGTCCAGCGCATCGTTGTACCCATGATTTTCTCCGAACAAACTTTTAGCGTGAGAATCGACTTAGGTGGAAGTATATCATCTCGCGGTTCGCTAAGTCGCTTGCTAGCGGCAACAAAGGGCTGGCATTATCTGCCGAGTTCCATCACCTTCCGACTCTTGGGAGTTGTTATGAGACTGCTCCTTTCGCTTCTTCTGACCATCCTAATGCTACTCTCACCACTTGTTCTTGGCTCCGCCGATAACCACTCTCATGGCGCGCCGGAGTTTGATCTGTTGATCACCGACGGCACAGTCATTGACGGCAGCGGCCGCAGACGTTTCAAAGCCGATATCGGAATCAATGGCCAGCGCATCACACGCATTGGCAATCTGAAGGCGAGGAGCGCAAAACACACTCTCGCAGCTGACGGAATGGTTATAGCCCCCGGTTTCATCGACATGCTGGGCCAATCGGAAACGTATCTGTTAATCGACCCTCGCGCCATGAGTAAGGTGATGATGGGTGTCACTACCGAAATTACTGGCGAAGGCGAGTCAATAGCGCCAATTGATGATCGACTCATAAAGGAGCAGGAAGACTTCCTCCGGCGCTACCAACTCGATATCGACTGGCGCACACTTGACCAGTATTTTCGCCGGCTTGAAAAGCAGGGTTCCGGCGTGAATCTCGGAACATTCGTAGGGGCCACGCAAGTGCGCGAGATGGTGATTGGCTTTGATAACCGGCCACCCACAGCCGCCGAGTTGGAGCAAATGAAGAGGCTGGTGGCTGAGGCAATGCAAGAAGGCGCGCTGGGTTTGTCTACCTCGCTACAATATGTGCCCGCGCGCTTCGCTAAGACTGATGAGATTATCGAGTTGGCAAAAGTGGCGGGGCAGTATGGAGGTATCTACGCCACGCACCAGCGCAGCGAGGCGAATGCTCTGGACCAGTCGCTGCAAGAGGTATTCGATATCGCCCGGCAAGCGCGCATTCCGGTAGAAATCTGGCACCTGAAGACAGCGTATAAAAAGAATTGGGGGCGTATGCCGGAGGTACTGAATAAGATCAGGCAGGCCCGAGCGCGCGGACTCGATGTAACTGCCGACGTCTATCCGTACATCGCGGGCAGCACTGCTCTTAGCGCCTGCCTGCCTCCCTGGGCACTTGAGGGTGGCGTCGAGAAGATGCTGGCGCGTCTTCGCGACACGACCATCCGTGAGCGACTTAAGCGAGAGATCTCGTCCGACTCGAAGGATTGGGAAAATATCTACCTTGGGAGCGGCGGACCTAATGGCGTGCTGATTGGCGCGGTCGTCAACCGCGATCTGGAATCAATGCAAGGGAAGCGACTTTCCGAGGTAGCTGCCGAGCAGCACAAGACACCCCTTGATGTTCTTTTTGACCTCATACTCGCTGATCGCGGACAAACCGGGGCCATCTATTTCATGATGAGTGAGAACGATCTGCGTGCGGCGATGCGTGCACCGTTCGTGAGCTTCTGCACAGACAGCGGCGCGCGGGCAATAGACGGACCCTTAGCCGGCGCAAAATCGCACCCTCGCGGATGGGGCAGTTATCCCAGGATTCTCGGGCGCTACGTACGCGAGTATCATTTGCTGACCCTGGAACAGGCAATTCACAAGATGACCGGAAAGCCGGCAGCTCGTGTCGGTTTGCAGGATCGTGGTCTATTAAGAGAAGGTCTGTTCGCCGACATCACGATCTTCGATCCGCAGCGGGTAATAGATCGGGCAACTTTCGGAATGCCCAACCAGCATCCCGCTGGAATTCGCGATGTTATTGTCAACGGTCAGATCTCCGTTGAGAATGGCCGACGCACGCCCGTGTTGGCAGGGCAGGTGCTCCGTGGGCCCGGCTATCGACGCTGACAATTGGCGAGTCAGCCTCTGGAGACACAGCCCAGCGGCTTTGATTTCAGTAGCGCCCGGTAATCACAGCGAGCGCATGATTTTCCGATACTCGTCTTCTGTAAAGGCCTTCAGCGTCTCGCTCTGAATGTTTCCCTGGGAACCCAGAGAAAGCAGCGCTCTCGCTACCGTTTCATCATCAGGGCCTTCGATAACGCACACCAGATCATATCGTCCCATTGTCAGATACGTATCTTTAATTTCTACGCCAAGCTTGTGAAAAGCTTTCCGCCCCGCATCGAGACGCTTCGGGCTCTCCTTAACTTTCGCAGCTCCTTGCTGCGTCCACTTCAAGAGGGTGACGTAAGTTGGCATGGTCCATTATCCTTTCGATGTGTCAACTTTAACCGGGTATTTCAGCACGAAATCCACCGGACTTAGAGCCGGTCTTCGTGCTAGAGTGTTTTGCACCTGGAACAAGATGTGGCGATGTGGCCAGGAAACGAACGAGTATTTAGCCCAAATCGCCAGGGAACACAATGGCCGACCGCTTAACCGCGGAATGATATTGGAGTTCGTCCTTGTCGTTAATGCTTCAGGAGATTGCCGAGCAGCCCGATGCGCTCGCCCGCACAATAGAGCAGGAGCGCGGCAATATCTCTCGCCTGGGCAAGCTTCTGACAAAACGAGATATTGATTTGATTGTTCTGGTAGCGCGTGGCAGCTCCGACAACGCAGCTTTGTTTGGTCGCTATCTTCTGGAAATCACCACTGGAATTCCGGTTTCCCTATCGGCCCCTTCGGTCCACACACTTTACCGGGCCAAGCTGCGACTGGAGCATGCGCTGGTCGTCGGCGTGTCGCAATCGGGCGAAGGCGAAGACATTAATCAGGTGTTGGAAAATGCCAGGGCGTGTGGTGCCTGCACCGTAGGGATTACCAACGAGCCGAAGTCTTCGATGACGCATATCGTTGATGAGATCTTGTTAATGCATGGCGGACAGGAACGCTCAGTTGCCGCCACGAAAACCTTCACCG
>Ga0209341_10003790_pt1 | contig 14083 bp, 14 predicted proteins | sample RifCSP13_2_FD_184020 | JGI IMG/M metagenome (GOLD analysis project Ga0209341, IMG submission 184020) | Soil microbial communities from Rifle, Colorado - Rifle CSP2_sed 13_2 (SPAdes) (version 2) | ecosystem: Environmental > Terrestrial > Deep subsurface > Rock core/Sediment | place: Rifle...
GTCGGGGGCCCGGACCTCGGCGTCCACGCCGACGGTGCGCAGCACGCCCGCGATCCGCTCGCCGATCCCCTGCGTGCCCCCATGCCGGGAGGACACGGCCACCAACGCCTTCATCGCACGCTCCGTCGTTCATCGGTCCAGGCTCGGTCCGATCCGAAGGATGGGCGTGCGGATGCTGCCGGCCTACGGCCATCCGAACCGACGCAGGGGACGCTTTGTCACAACCTGGCGCGCCGAGGATGCATGGGGGATCAGACCAGGAACGCCCCCACCGCCACCACCAGGCCGATGAGCCCGCTCCCCAGACCGATCTGCGCCGCCTTCGCCCGGTCAGCGCGTCGCGCGGCAGCATCGGCCACCGAGGTGGTGCGGCGGTAGCCCGCCTCGCCGAAGTTGAACACCCCGCGCCAGCCATACTCGGCGCAGAAGCGGGTGGCGGCCTGGAGGTAGCCCGCGGCGCTCGCCGCCGCCGGGGCGAAGAGGGCGAGGCGCCAACAGGCCGGGACATCGGCGGCCAACGCGAGCCCGAACAGCGCGATCGTCACGGCGGCCATGCCGTGCCCGATGCGCCGGCGGCGGGCGATCTCATCGGGCCCGATGTTGCAGGCGCCGGCCCGATAGGCGTCGGTGAGCGGCAGGGTCACGCGGGGCCGATGGACGGGTCAGCCGGCTGAGGCGAGGCTCGCCAGCTCTTCCCGGAGTGCGGCGAGATCGGGGTCGGTGGTGGCCCACTCCATCAGATCGGGTCGACGGCGGAAGGCCACCCGCAGCAGCCGGCGAGCCTCGGCGAGCTCGCCGCTGAGCGCCCGGTCACAGGCGATGTTGTAGAGCAGCAGGCCGGAGTCGCGTGGGAGCAGGTGGCCGCGCCCCAGGATCGCCTCGACCTCGGCCAGGAACGCGTCGAATCGGTCCTGCGCGGCGGCCAGTGCCGCGACCTCGCCCAGGTGGCCAAGCGCGTGGTTCGCGCCGTTGACCCCGATGCTGGCCACCGTCGTCTCGCACTCGCACAGCGCGTCCGAGGTGCTGGCGCCAATGGCGCTGACCAGGGACTCGACGCTGGAGTCGGCGTCGCGTGACACGGCCTCCCAGGTCCAATCGGCGCGCTCGGCATGGAGCGTGGCGTTCGCCGCGTCGGTCTCCGCGTCACGCGCCGGATCCGAGGGGTCGTCCGCTTCCGCGCGCCGCATGGCCTCCAGGCGACGGGCCTCGATCGCGCGCCACGCCGAGAGGTGGGCCAGGACGTCCTTCGGCGACCAGCCGCCATCGGGGCCGAGCGCGTCGCGCAGCGCAGGGTCGAGCCCGGCGAAAACGTCGCGCTCGGTGGCGCGGGTCGCGCTGAGGAGCGCCAGCAGATCGGTCTGGAGCGGTGTCACGGTGGCGGCATGCTACTCGCGCGGCGCCCTGGGCCATGGTCCGCGTCAGGCCGCGCGGCTCGGCGCAGTGCCGTGGTCAGCTGCCGGCGCACCATGGTTCGCAATCGCGGTCGCCGGATCCGGCTGGTCCACTCTTCGAGTTGGCCCTCGTCGAAGTCCTCGGACAGCTCCAGCTCGGGTAGCTGGATCTGCCCCCCGCGTGGCGTGAGCAGGTAGATCGTGTCGAAGAGCGCCTTCTCGGGCGCCGCGAGGTGGCCTCCTGCATCGGTCGGTTGGTAGCCGCCGAAGAGCTCGGGCGCAAGATGATGGACCGAGAAATCGCCGACGCTGGTGCGGACCCGCTGCGTCCGTGCCAGCGATGCCACGTACACCTGCCGCGGGATCTGCTCGATCATCCCGTGGCGCGCGAGGGCCGACCAGAGCGAGACGTAGGCCGGGAACGGCGCGGTCAGATAGGCGGGCAGCGCGAATGGCTCGATGTCGGGCCGAAGCAACCAGAGGCCCCGCCGCAGCCGGCGCACGATGCCAGAGCGCTCGAGGCTTCGCAGCTGCTGACTCGCGGCGCTGACCGACAGCCGGAGCCGGGTCGCGGCCTCTCGCGTCTCGACGACCGGTCGGTTCAGGCGCAGGAGATCGGCATACGCGTCAGTGGGTTTCATGAGCGGAGCTCCATCAACCGCCTGGCCACGAATGCCTGGGTGCGCTCCCAGGCCCGGGGGTTGTCGTACAGCTCGACGATCTCGGCGTCGAGGAAGCGGACGACCTGATCGCGGAAGGCCTGGAACGGGAGTTCGAAGCTGCGCTCCACCGCGAGGTCGAGCGTGTCGGGTGCGAGAGCGCCGGCGACGACCGATTCCGGATGCAGACGGAGCAGCAGCTCGAGGTCGAACAGGTCGCGGGCCTGCGTCTCGGACCGATGCGCCAGCGCCCCCACCTTCTGCTCGATGGCCGCATCCGCGGTGTAATGCAGCATCGTCGGCGGACGCAGCGCATAGGGCGCAACCACACGCTCGGGCACCGCTTCCAGGACGCGGCGCGGATCCGCGGATCGCTGGCTGAACTCGATCTTGGTGCGAACCTGCGAGCGTCGACCCGCAACGGTGACAATCGGCTTCCAGCGCTGTGTCGTGGCCGTCTGCTTGGGCTTGGTCACCTGGTCCAGCGCCAGGCCCCCACTGCGAAGCAGGACACCGATGGCCGGCGAGGCCAGTACCTCGTCGATCTTCGCCTCCAGCTTCCAGGGCTCGATCCCGACGGCATCCAGATCGATGTCCTCCGAGTATCGAACGCTCCCGAAGAAGTAGCGCAGGTTCGCTCCCCCCTTCAGCACATACCGTGACTGGTCGAGGCGCGCTTGCAACACGTGGAGGAACGCCAGGTGGAAGAACTCGATGACCTGCGCATCGGGCAGCCGGCTATGGCTCATGGGCTAACGATACGCCTTATTGCTTGACGGCGCAACACCGTGCATCGCTAGGCAGCCGGGCCCGAGCCCGATGGCCCGCACGCGCAGGCCACAGGCTGCAGGCTGTCCGATACACTCTCCATCCGGTGCGGGAGTAGCTCAGTTGGCAGAGCGTCAGCCTTCCAAGCTGAAGGTCGCGGGTTCGAGACCCGTCTCCCGCTCCAACTGTCTCATTGTGCGTCGGGCGGAAGCAACACCCCGGGCGACGGCGTTTCGTCGGTGGGTGGGGCGATCGCCGGGCTGACGGCGGCAGACGTCGAGCTCAACCTCGAGCAAAAGGGGCTGACCTGTTCGGGGCCAGACACCCTCGGCGATGGGATCTCACCTGCCGAACGAGCTGGCCTCGTTTGAGGGCGGGCTCTGGCCGACCGCGTTGACCGCGTACACCAGGTAGTAGTAGCGGATCTTGTGGTTCGAGGCGCCGCGGTCACGATAGGTCGTCACGTTCCCGACCGTGGCGTACAGCGTCTCGCTGCCGGATGAGGTGCCACGGTAGATCCGATAGCTCGTGATCGGGCTTCCACCGTTGGTCAGCGGGATCGACCAGGTCAACGTGACACCACTGCCTTTCGGCCGCGAGGCGACCAAGTTGCGTGGTGCGCTGGGCGGACCGACAGGTGTCGCCGAGGCCTCGTTCGAGTCGGAGCTGGCCCCGACCGAGTTGAGGGCCCGCACCACGTAGGAGTAGGTCGCGCCGTTGACGAGCCCGAGGTCGGGGTAGGTCAGGCTGCCGGGCCCCAGGCTGGCGATCAGCGTCTTGGCGGCGGGGTCGGTGCCGCGCCACACCTCGTACCCGCTCAGCGGGGCGCCGCCATCGGACGCCGGTGCCAGCCAGGCCAGGTCGACCCGCCCGTCACCGGCGATCGCGCTCAGGGATTGGGGCGCCGACGGCACGCTGGGCGGAGGCGGCGGCGCAGCTGCCACCTCGACCGCGAAGTTGCGGGTCTGCCACTGCGCGAAGAAGCCACACAGGATGTAGCAGGGCCCGGTCAGCTGATTGCTGCCCCACACCACGTTGCCGTAGAGCGGGTCGGGCGACGCGCCGGCGTAGTCGCCCCAGCGGCACGGGGTGCTGGCGCTGCAGCTGAAGTCCTGGGCGACGGTGCTGCTGGTGCCGATGACCAGCTCGTCGGCGTCCATCTGGCCCAGCGGCGTCGCGGCATTCCGACTCAGCGCGCCGATCGCCGGCAGCTGGTTGCGTCCGCCGGGGAAGCTTGCCGAACTGGCGCGGTTGTAGAAGATCGCGGCACCGCTGCCGTCGCCGGTCGGCGAGATGGCCGCGTTGAAGACGAAGTCGGTGCTGCTGTCGACCTGGCCCTGCTGCCGAAGGATCGGTGGCGATCCGGGCAGCAGCTCGTACCAGCGCACGATGGAGCGTCCGCCCGGGCCGGCCACCGTGTGCTGGGTCCAGATCCCCTCGGCACCGCCGGCGCCCGGGTCGGCGTGCGCGACGGCCTGGGTGAGCCGGGCGTCAAGGGTGTCGAGGCGGTAGCTGCTGTTCGGCTGTGGAGCGGGCGCCGGGACGTCGAAGCCGGCGACGCTCACCTCGCCGTCCGTCACCAGTCCGGGAGAGCCCCCGCTGAGGACGACGTGCCACAGCATCAGCTTTGTCTGGGGGCCCAGCGGTGCGGCAAGCGGCGAATGGGCCGCCACCACGTAGCCGACCGCGGACGCATCGGCGGTGTTGGTCGGAACCGGGGTGAAGGCGTCGCTGCCATCCTGGTTGCGCAGGACGTGATCCCCATCGGCAAAGTGGAAGGCGCTCGAGGGCGGCGTGCAGGACGCGTCCCCCGCCGCCGGCTTGGGGATGGCCCACACGTCGGCGGTCACGAACAGGTAGCCGGGCACGCTGTCGTCATACACATTGCTGCCGACCAGCAGGAAGTTGTCGTCATGTCCCAGCTTGGGGTAGTCGTCGAGCCACCGCCCGCGCCCAATCCCAAACCGACACCAGCCGGTGCTGAGATTGCCGGGCGCGGCCGTCTTGGACCAGCCGAAGAGCAGGACGTTGTTGCCGGTGGCGACCCCAACGGCCGCGTACAGCCAGCGGTCGGCCTGCCCATCCCACTGGATCTGCGGATCGCTGACGGTCCAGCCGGTGGCCGCCATGAAGGTCGCCAGATCGGTGCTGGCCTGCAGCGTCAGGCTGCGGTCGTAGACGCCTACCTGCTGGTTGACCATCTCCACGTAGTTGGCCGGACCAATCGCCCCCGTCGTGTCCGGCGGGGTGACCATGTGATCGGTCAAGCCGCCCTTGTTGAGCCCGTTGAAGAGACCGACCAGCGGTGCCGATGGGCTGGCAGCCAGCGGCGCTCGCGAGCCGACCGACGCCGCAGCCGCCGCGCGCAGGCGGGCGGCCTGCAGCGCGCCCGGGTCGAGGGTCAGGAAGGGGATCGCCTGCGCTGCAGACGCCGGCGCACCGGCCGGGCCTGGCGAGAGGGAGACCGGCGCCAGCTGGCCGACCGGCAACCTTACCCCGGGCTCCGCCGCGGCTGTCGCGGGCGGCAACGCCAGGTACGAGCTGATGAGGGCCGTACTGACGAGCGCCGAGGCGATCCGGCGCGCAACCTGCCGACGCACGTGCTGCTATCTCCTATCGCGGACCCGCGCACCCGGTCGCGGGCAACTGCCGAGATGGTGCGCCGTCCAGGGCTGGATGTGAAGGGGGGTGGTGCGCCGTCGCACCCGCCATGTGGGGCCGGCCGGCGAGTACATTCGCCAGCATCGGGATCGGTTCAGGTGGGATGCGCTTCGGCTGGTTCTAAGCCCGAGACCCGCCGGCCGGATCGGCCTCCGCCTCAGCGCAGGCGTCAATCGGCAGGCACTCGGGCAGACTGGACGCCGATGAGCGCCGCGGCCGGCCGTTCAGGAAGGCGCCGACGTACACGCCACCCAGGATCACGGCGCCGCCCAGCGCGAACGAGGGCGTGATCTGCTCGTCGGTGAGCACCGCCGCCAGGACGACGGTGACGAGGGGCATCAGGAGGGTCACGTACGAGACCGCCGAGGCGGTCCAGCGCTGCAGGGTGAAGACGAACAGCCCGAACATCACCACCGAGCCAAGCAGCACCAGGTAGCCGACGGCGGCCCAGGTCGCGGCCTGGGTTGGCAGTTCCAATCGCTCGCCCGCCACCAGCGACCCGATCAGCAGCAGCCCGCCGCCGGTCAGCATCGCGACCGCATTGGTGGCGAAGGGATCGCTGCGCGGGACCCCCTTCAGGATGACGGCGGACTCGGCAATCGCCACCGCCGCCAACAGGACGAACACCAACGAGGCGAAGGGAACGTCGGCGCTGAGCTGGTCGACGAAGACCACGCCGACGCCGACCACGGCGATCAGCGCGCCGACCAGGCCCTGGACGTGGAAGCGCTCCTGACGGTGGGCGATGGCCAGTCCAAACGTGCAGAGCGGCGTGAGCGCAATGAGGACCATGGCCGTGCCAGCCGGCACGTCGCGCAGACCGACGTACGCGAAGCCATAGCTCACCGCGAAGCCGACCACGCCGTACAGCGCCGCCCCGCCCAGGCTTCGACCGCCGCGCGGCAGCGGCCTGCGCATGGCGAGTGCCAGGAGCAGCATCAGCAAGCCGGCGACCGCGAACCGGATGGCAGCTCCCCAGAATGGGGCCAGCTCCTCGACGGTCAGCTTGACCGCGATGGCGTTGGCGCCACCGAGCAGGACGACACCCGCGAACGCCAGCAGCGTGGTCGAGTTGGGGCGTGGGCTCATGCTATGCGAACACCCTGATCGGACCAAGGTAGAGGAAGAGTCCTCGGGCGCCTGGTTCAAGGACCGCACACACGAGGGCGTACCTGCGGGTCAGGCCTTCGGCTTCTTCGGCTTCTTCGGCTTGGGTGGTCGCTTCGGAACCTTATCGCCCATCGGTCACCTCCGGTTCGGATTGTACGGCTGACGCGGACGGACTGGCGGGCTCGTCCTCCGTAGGCGAAGCTTCAGGCGGCTCTGGTTCGGTGACCGGGGCCGGCGCCTTGTCCTCGACTGGCTCCCGGGCAGCCGCCTCGTGAGCCTTGAGCTGGGCGAGGAGGCCCTCGGCACGGGCCTCGGCCCGTTCTCGCGCCGTGGCCTCATCGCGCTCACGGACCCTGCGGCGTTTCATGGGCCGAGTGTAGTCGCGGGGAGCCCAACCTGGCGCAGCCTCAAAGGATCGGTCGCGACCAACCGCGCTGGTAGGTCACCTAACCGATGACGCCGGCGCGGTGCCTGGGCGACTGTCTCTCCACGTCAGGACCCGAGGCACTTGCCGCGGCCCGACGGTTGGAGGGTCCCACATGGCGACGTTCATGGATGTCCATTCCGGGTTCATCGGTGTCACGGCCCAGCAGCTCAGGGAGGCTCACGAACGTGACCTCGCGATCGAAAAGGACGAGGGCGTCCACTTCGAGCGCGCCTGGCTGGACCCCGATATCGGCAAGGTGTTCTGCCTCTCAACCGGCCCGACGAAGGAAGCCGTGATGCGCATCCATGAGCGCGCCGGCCACCCGACGGCCGAGGTCTACGAGATTCCTGTGGAGGTTGTGTGATGTGCAAGATCATCGGTTCGATGGCGCTGGTCAGCGCCCTGGTCATGGCATCGGTCCCGGTCGCGCTGGCCAATGGCGAGACGGACCAGGCCATCAAGGAGGCGGCCGGGTGGGGCTGCGCGGCGGCCGTGGGATTGCCCGCCGGTCACTGCATCAGCCCGGGCACCGTCGCGCAGTGGCCCGATGACATCATCGCCCGGAGCGGCACCTTCCAGCTCCTGGTGTTCGACGAGTCCGGCAACTTCATGACCGCGGAGATCGCCACGTTCCTGCCGGCCGGCGGGCGACCCTGTCCACACGACCCGGAGTCCCCGGACGGATCGTACTGGGAGTTCATACCGGGCCTGTGGGTCTGTCACCACCGATCGGAGTAGCTCCCGTGTGCCGCAGCCGGAACCAGCCGGCAGGCACCCCGCTGCACGATGCCCCGCCCTCCGGGACGGGGCATCGCCACGTCATGCTGAGTGGGCCGCCGCGGCGTGTTCGGACCGCCGCGCCTCAGCGGCTCGAGCCGACGGCCGACCGCGAGATGTTCGCGACCCAGGTCGCGATCTCTGCCCGCCGCGCAACGCCGAGCTTGGCCAGGATGTGCTCCACGTGCGCGCTCGCCGTCTTCGGGGCGATGGTCAGCACACCCGCGATCTCCGCGTTGGTCATCCCCTCCGCGATGAGGCGCGCAACCTCGAACTCGCGCGATGTCAGCGGACGCCACGCTTCGTCGAGCGATCCGTGGCGCTGGGCGACCCGGGACAGCTCCTCGGCCCGCGCCAGGAGCGGCGCGCTCCCGAGCCGGGTCGCCGTTTCGCGGGCCGCCGCGAGATTGGCGGCCGCCTCCGCGAAGCGACTCGATCGCAGCAGGCAGCTGGCCAGGTCCAGGCGAGCCCAGGTCGACTCCCAGATCCGGGTCCGCGCGTCCCAGCCGTGGACCGCGGCCTCGAGCAGCTCCCGCGCGGCTCCGGTCGAGCCCGCGGCGAGCCTCACGAGTCCGTTCGCGTGATCAATCGCCGGTCGCATGATGGCTGACCAGGGCTCCAGGTAATCGGTCACGCTGGCAGCCCAGCGCTCGGCGGCGTCCGGCCGTCCAGCCGCCAGGTGTGCCCGCACGCCGGTCACGGCGAATGGCGCGAGCAGGGCGCGCTCCCCGACGCGAGCCGCGAGCTCGAAGGCCGCCGCGCAGCGGGCGATGGCGGCCGCGGGCTCATCGGCCACGAGGTCAGTCTCGGCCAGGCCCCACAGCGCCGGCAGGGTCAGGTCGATCACGCCGCTTTCCTCCCCCGCGGCCAGGGCCTGGCCCAGTAGTGCGCGAGCGCGGTCGATCTCGCCACGCCCGAAGGCCACGTAGCCGAGGGCAACCTCGGCACCAATCGCCCCGCGCCGGCAGCCGCGGTCGACGAGCTCATGTCCACCGCGGCCAAACGCCGCATCCCAGTCCCCGTGCGCCCAATCGATGAGGGCTGCGGCGGCGCTCATCACGTGCCGGCAGTGAGACTGCCCGATGGCGTCGGCGTAGCGCAGCCCATCGCGCAGGGAGGCTTCGGCACTGCCGTACGCCATCACCCGCACCGCACAGGTGACGGCATTGCGATATGCCGTGATGCCGGTGTCCTCGTAGCCCGCCCCCTGCGCCTCACGGGCGGTGTCGTTGATGCGAGCCAGCCCGGCATCGACCTCGCCGCCGAGCACCTCGATCATGCCTGCAAGCGAGTCCGCGTCGAGGAGGCCGGTCGCGCGCCCCGCGACCTGGGCGGCCTGGCCGGCCGCGGCTGCCGTCACGCGGGCCGCCGCGATGTCCATCACATCCAACTGGGCGAATGCCAGTTCGGCCAGGAAGTCCGAGCGGGCCGCCTCGCGCTCGAGCGTCAGCGGAACGGCTTCCAGCTCCGCGAGGCCCTGCGAGATCAGCTCCATCCGCGCCGCGAGCGGTCTAGCCTCGCGCCGCGCAAGGCCGGCCAGGCCCGCCAGCTGCCAGGCGGCGTTCAGCGGCTGGCCGGCCCGGAGGAAGCGGTCACGGGCCACGCGAGCGGCCTCGGCGGCGGCCGCGTTGAGCTCGATCGCCGTCGCCTCACCGAAATAGGCTTCGTACAGCGCGCCCTGCTCCGCGAGTTCGAGCGTGGCCGGCATGTTGTCGATCGCCCGCTGGTAGAGCTCACACGCTTCGCGATGTGCCGAGAGGCCGGCGGCGGCACGAGCTCCCGAAAGTGCCGCTCGATAGGCCTGGGCGCGGAGACCGGCTCGCTCGTAGTGGACCGATGCATGGATCTCCGATGCGCCCTCGAGCTGGGCCCCGAACTCGCCGGCCCGGGCGTGGAGGCGGCGCAGGGCAGCCGGGGGAACGGTCCGATACAGCGCGTCGCGGAGGAGTTGGTGTCGATAGTCGAAGAAGCCGGCGTCCCCAGCCCCGAACGGATACAGGAAGGCCTGGTCCACGAGCTCCCGCAGCGGCGTCTCAAGCGCGTCCACCGGCAGGTCCATGACCCCGGCCAGGACGTCAGGGACGAAACAGCGGCCGATGACGGCACCCGCCTGCGCAACCGCCCGCGCCTCAGGCGAGAGGTGTTCGAAGCGCGCCAGCACCGCGTCCTCGATCGTGGCCGGCACGCTCGCTTCCCGGATGGCCCGGCCATCCGCGCGCGCCTCGTCGCTGAGCGCTCCGAGCAGCTCCTCGATGTGCAGCGGGATCCCATCCGTGCGCTCATGGACCGCGGCCACCACCTCGCGTGGCGCGGGCAGCCCGGTGGACAGGATGAGGGTCGTCATCAGGGCCGTCTGGTCGAGGGTCAGCGGCGCCAGGCGTGCCTCCTCCGCCATCCGCTGGGTCAGGAGACGGGCACGCCATTCGCGGAGCAGCGTGCCCGACGGAAGCTCGTCCGTTCGATACGCACCCACCAGCAGGACCGGCCGCTCGCGGGTGCGCCGCGCGAGCTCGGTCACGATCTCGAGGCTCAGATCGTCGGCCCACTGGAGGTCTTCGAATGCCAGCACCGTGGGCGTCTCGATGGATTCGGTGATCCGATCGACCACGTTGCGCACCAGCGGCCGGCGAGATGGAACCGGTGTGCCATCGGGGGCCTCCGGCAGGCTCGGGAAGTCAGGGCCAAGATGCGCGAAGGCAGGGATCTTCCGCATCATCCGGGCGAGGTCCAGGATCAGTGCCCCCGGGACGCTGCGGTCCTGCGGCGCCAGGTCCCCCCTCGCGACCTGGAATCCGAGGGCCGTCGCCTTTCGGATCACGGTTCCCAGGAACCGGGACTTGCCGATGCCCGCCTCGCCGCCCAGCAGCAGGAACTGGCCACGGCCCGCGAGCGCATCGGCGAGCCGCCGATCGGCCAGGTCGAGCAGGTCATCGCGGCCAACCAGCAGCGGGCAGAGGAGCGGCGTCACGCGGCTCATGGGGCGAGTGTATCGACCCCTGTCCAGCGGTCATCGGTCGAACGACCGATGACCCCGGGCGGCTACTCTGGCACCCGATGAGCAGCGCAGGCGAACCCGCCCACCCGATCGAGGTCCGCGACAACCCCGCCGATCAGCGCTACGAGGCGCTGGTGGACGGCAACCTGGCGGCCTTCCTCGAGTACTCGGACCGTGACGGCCGCCGGGTCCTGGTCCACACCGAGGTGCTGCACGCGTACACCGGGCGAGGCGTGGGGAATCGGGTGGTCGCGGCGGCGCTGGATGACGCGCGCAGCCGCGGCCTTCGGCCGGTGCCGGTGTGCCGGTTCGTGCGGGCCTTCATCGCGCGTCACCCCGAGTACGACCCCGGCCCCTGACATCGCCCGCCGCGGAGCTGCGTGCTAGGCGCTCGGTGAACGGCGGCGATACGCGGCCGGGGCGCGCAGCACATCGGCCAGGGCCTCCTCGACCGCGCGGATCGGCTCCACCAGCTCGGCTCGCAGCGCAGGCTGAATGGCCAGTGACTCCAGCCATGCCCGGCACTCCCGCGCTCGCGTGTGCTGCTCCGCAACGTCCGCCCGTCCGGCGTACGCCTCGCGGACCGCGGTGGTGGTGCGCTGCATGACCATGTAGGCCATCAGCGGCCCCCGCTCAGCCGCGCGCGCTGCCGGTCGAGGATGCGCCGATCGAACAGGGCGTTGTCGGCATAGCACCACATCCAGCCCTCGCCGGGTCGGATGGAACGCATCAGCGGGTGGCCGGTCTCCTCCCAGTGCCGCTTCATGTGGGTGTTCGTGCTCGTGTCACAGCAACCGACAAAGCCGCAGGTCATGCACAGCCGGAGCGCGGGCCAGATGTCGCCGGACGCCACGCATCGCGGGCAGACCGTGGCGTCGCTCTCCCAGGCCCCGATCTCCTCCAGGTGGCTGCACGGCCGATACGCCACCCCGCCGTTGAACGCCAGCCGCAGCAGGAAGTCGGGCGCGACCCCGGTCGGGTGCTTCGGGGGCCGATCCATCTGGTCCGCCGGGTTGACCAGCTCCAGCTGCCGGAGGAGGCCGATGAGTCCCGGCGCCGCGAACCCATCGAAGTTGACCGCGACGCCTCCCGCGGCCGAACGGACGCTGATCGGCGTCGTCCACTCGATCGCGGCACCCGTCGGCGGGACGCCCCACAGCGGCTGGGTGTGGGTCCCGGTGACGGTCACCTGTCCCGCCAGGTGGGCGCCGTCGTCGGCCGGCTCGAGCGCGTCCAGCGTGACTCGCAGGTCGGGCAGCCCGCCCCGCAGGTCATCGGTGAGGCTGGCCCACACGTCGGTCGCGGTCGGCTCATCGGCTTCGGGGGTGTAGGTCCAAAAGTCGGTGGCGATGTGGCGTCGGACGGCCTGCGGGTCTCCGGCGTTGAACCGATCCACGAACGCGCGGGCGGCGGCGGCGAGCTGGGGGTGGTCCATCGGTGCTCCTTGAGTGCGAAGATCGGTGTGCTATCCTGCGCTGTCGCCGTCTTTCGTGGCGACGCGATGCGTGGTCCCTCCCTCTTCGAACAGACCGTGCGTTTTGCAGTGCGTGTTCGGGGAGAGTTGGAGGTCAACATGACCACCGGCACCGTCAAGAAGGTCATCTCGGATCGCGGCTTTGGATTCATCGCCGCCGAGGATGGGAAGGAATACTTCTTCCATCGGGGTGGCCTGGACAGCTCAATCGACTTCGACCGTCTGGTCGGGGGCGAGCGAGTCAGCTTCGAGGTCGAGGCGAGCCCGAAGGGGCCGCGCGCCGTTCAGGTGCGCGCCGCCTAACCTCGGTTCGCAGCCAGCGGTCCGTCGGAAACGACGGGCCGCTTTTTCGTTATTCGGCGCATCGGGGTCGGCGCGTCAAAGTTTGTGACAAGCGGCACTGGTCGACCTTCGCGGCCGTGTCGCAGCGTGCCGCAATCCGCCCCCTCGGGCCATGACGCGCGGCGCCCTACCGCGCGCCCGAGGCTGAGCGTCATGGAGGGCTTCATGATCCCCGCTGCCCGCCCCAGTTCGCACCTCGGCGAGATCCGCGGCCTGCTGCTCACCGCCATGGCGGTCTTCGCCGTCACCGTCTTCATCGGGGTCCTCAACGGCCTCGACCTGATGACCTTCAATCGCGAGACCCTGATGGCGCATGTCCATGCCGGGACCCTGGGCTGGATCTCCCTGTCGGTGTTTGCCGCCTGCCTGTGGCTGTTCGGAGCGTCGGAGGGCGCCCCAACCCCGGGTGAGCGGACCATCGGCTGGCTCACCTGGCTGTCGGTCATCTCGGTCCCGCTGTACGTGGCAGCCTTCTGGACCGGGAACTACCCGTTCCGCGCCGTCACGTCGGTGCCGATGCTGCTGGCGATCGTTGGCTTCCTGGCCTGGACCATCGGACGCAGCCGGCAACTCCCCCTGAACGTCCCGAGGCTGGCGATGCTGGCCGGCATGCTGATCCTGACCGTGGGGGGTTTCTTCGGCACCCTCATCCAGGTCCAGGTCGCGCTCAGCTTCACGCTCGTCGAGTCCGCGTCGGCACTCTCCGGGCATGTCACGGCCATGGCCTTCGGCTACCTGGTGCTGGTCGGCATGGGCCTCGTCGAATGGCGCCTGGCCCCGCCGTCGGACCGGCTCACCCGGGGCGGAGCCGTGCAGGTCGCGAGCCTGTTCATCGGCAGCATCCTGCTGACCGTCGGCGCACTGACCGGGAACGAGGTCATGCTCCAGCTGAACACCCTGTTCCAGCTCATTGCGGTGGTGATCTTCGGGGTGCGCATGGGAGGATTCGTCGTCCGCGCGCCGTGGCTGACCGACGGCAGCGCCCGCTACTTCGCCGCGGCCGGCGTGTTCGTGGCCGTGGATATCGCGCTGCTGCTCTTCCTGATCGTGCAGCTGCTGAGCGGTGCCTACGGACCGATCACCAGCGATGTCTCGCTGCTCAAGATCCCGCTGTGGATGATCTTCGCCCTGGATCACGCCATCTTCATCGGGGTCATGTCGAACGCCATCTTCGGCCTGGCGCACGACCTGAGCCACGACCACGCCGACACGTGGCGCTGGGCTGACCAGGTGGTGTTCTGGGGGATGAACCTCGGGCTGGTCGGGTTCGTGCTCGGCCTGGCGCTCGACACCGCATTGGTCAAGCAGATCTTCAGCCCGGTGATGGGCGTCGCGATTGGCGTCGGGCTGCTGGCCTACTGGCAGCGCGTGCGTCGGGTCGAGGCCGCGTAGCCGCGAGGCCGCCCCGCCGGCTCAGGGTTGCCGCTCTTCGGGGGGTCGCACCGCGCGGAAGGCCCGCAGGATGAGCAGGTCGTAGAC
>Ga0209341_10003791_pt1 | contig 14083 bp, 12 predicted proteins | sample RifCSP13_2_FD_184020 | JGI IMG/M metagenome (GOLD analysis project Ga0209341, IMG submission 184020) | Soil microbial communities from Rifle, Colorado - Rifle CSP2_sed 13_2 (SPAdes) (version 2) | ecosystem: Environmental > Terrestrial > Deep subsurface > Rock core/Sediment | place: Rifle...
TCCGTATTTGAATGTCGCCGAACCGAAGCTCACCGCCAGGCCGCTGAAGTTCAGGCCGCCGAGCAGCGTGCCCAGCACCGGCATGGCCACGTCCTCCACCAGAGAACTGACGATCTTGCCGAAGGCCGCGCCGATGATCACGCCCACCGCGAGATCGACCACGTTGCCCTTCACCGCGAATTCGCGGAATTCCTTGACGATGCTCATGGGTAGCTCACCTCCAGGATCTCGATTGTCTCGTCCCCGCCCGGCGCGCGCAGGGTGACCACATCGCCGGCGCGCGCTTTCAGGAGCGCCCGCGCGATCGGCGAGACCCAGGACACGCGGCCCCTGGCGGCGTCGACCTCGTCGACGCCGACGATGGTGACGCTGCGCGCTTTATTCCCGATCTTCACCTTGACGCACGCGCCGAAGAATACCTGCCCGGACTGCCTGCCGGACGATTCGACGACTTGCGCCGCCTCCAGGTGCTTGATCAGGAAGCGCACGCGGCGATCGATTTCGCGCAGCCTGCGCTTGCCGTAGAGGTAGTCGGCATTCTCGGAGCGATCGCCGAGCGCGGCCGCCCAAGTCACGGTCTTCACGACCTCGGGGCGCTCGGCTTCGACCAGTTGCTTCAACTCCGCCTTGAGGCGCGCGTAGCCCGCCGGCGTGATGTAGTTTTTGTAGTTTTTCGCCTTCCCTTGCAAGTCGCGCGCCAAGCTCTCAAAATTGTGGCATAAGCAGTCCAAGGGAGGCGGGCAATATGGCGGGCAAGAAGGAGGGAGTCGATTTCCTGACGCGGCTGCGGATCCGCGAATTGGTCCTGATGGGGCTGATCGTCATTACCGCGGTGCTCGCCAACCTGCCGCACGAGTACGTCGAGGAAACGCTGGGCATCAGTCCCGGCGCGCTGCTGGCGGTGCTGGCGATCGCGATCATCTTCGGGCTGTTCCTGTACCTCAAGTTCGGCCTGTTCGTGGTGGTGCTGCTGCTGATCGCCGGGGCCAACATGCCCGCGCAGATCGCCGAGGGCCTCAACATCTCCAAGATCCCGATCGTGCTGTCGCTGGTGGCGCTGGTCGGGGTCGGGCTGATCAACTACGTGGTGAAACTGGTGCCGACCGGCCTCGAGCCCAAGCCGAAGGAGAGGAGCCCCGAGGGCGTGCAGGCGCTGTTCTACGCCATCGAGAAGAACAACTCGGTGTACGCGCAGAAAGTGCTGTCCATGAACTTCGATCCCAACATGGTCCACGAGAACGGCTATACGCCCCTCGCCTACGCGGCGATGAAGGGCAGCGTGCCGATGATCGAGCTGCTGCTGCGCAACGGCGCCGACCCGGCCATGGTCACCAAGGAAGGCGACACGCCGGTGGAACTGGCGCTGCGCATGGGCCATTCCGAGGTCGCCGACATGCTGAAGCAGGCCCGCCGCGCCGCCGAGGCGCCCCCGTCCGCGGGTCAGCCTGCCACGCAAGCAACTTCATGATATATATAATAAACATAGACTTGAGAAATATATCTCCGGCAGTTGATTAACGTCAAACTTCGGGTTTGTCCAGGCGCCTAAACTCGGCGCATAATAAGTTACTGTATGGAAATCCAGTGGTCGCCGGACCGGCGGCCGCGGGTCTTTTACCCCGGGGAAACAACGAGTGGAACAGACCATAGCATCCGAAGTCATCGCCGAGCAGTCCATCTGCCGCGACACCCTGCTTGAAAAATACGCCAAGGGCGACGAAGCCAGCATCCAGGAGGTGCGCCGGCGCGTAGCACGCGCCCTTGCGCAGGCCGAACCCGAAGAAAAGCGCGCGTACTGGGAGCGCCGCTTCCAGCAGGCGCAGGAGGACGGTTTCATCCCGGCCGGCCGCATCAACTCGGCCGCCGGCATCGCCTTGCAGGCGACCCTCATCAACTGCTTCGTGCAGCCGGTGGGCGACTCGATCTCCGAGGTGGTGGACGGCAAGCCGGGCATCTACACCGCGCTGCAGGAGGCGGCCGAAACCATGCGCCGCGGCGGCGGCGTCGGCTATGACTTCTCGGCGATCCGCCCGAAAGGCGCCGAGGTCAAGGGCACGCGTTCGCGCGCCAGCGGCCCGGTGTCCTACATGCGCGTGTTCGACCGCTCATGCGAAACGGTGGAGTCCGCCGGCTCGCGCCGCGGCGCCCAGATGGGGGTGCTGCGCTGCGACCACCCGGACATCGAGGAATTCATCCACGCCAAGGACCGCGGCGACCTGTCCAACTTCAACGTCTCGGTGGGCGTGACCGACGAGTTCATGCTCGCCGTGGAAAAAGATCTGTCTTTCGAACTGATCCACAGGGCCAAGCCCTGGTCGGGGGACGGCATTTACCAGCGCGCCGATGGCCTGTGGGTCTACGGCAAGATCCGCGCGCGCGAACTGTGGGACCAGATCATGCGCTCGACCTACGACCATGCCGAGCCTGGAATCCTGTTCCTCGACCGCATCAACCGCGACAACAACCTCAATTACTGCGAGACCATCGAGGCGACCAACCCCTGCGCCGAGCAGCCGCTTCCCCCTTACGGCTGCTGCTGTCTGGGGTCCATCGATTTGACGCGTTTTATCAACAAAGCCTTTTCGGAAAAAGCCTCATTCGATTTCGAGCGCTTCGCCAAGGTCGTCGACGTGTCGGTCCGCATGCTGGACAACGTTCTGGACGTCACCGCCTGGCCGCTCGAGCAGCAGCACCAGGAGGCGATGGCCAAGCGCCGCGTCGGCCTGGGATTCACCGGGCTGGGCGACGCCCTGATCATGCTCGGCCTGCGCTACGACAGCGACGACGCCCGGGAGATGGCGGCGCAGATCTCGGAAGGCATGCGCGACGCGGCCTACCGCGCCTCCGTCGAGCTGGCGAAGGAGCGCGGGGCATTCCCGCTGTTCAGCGCGGACCTGTATCTCTCGGGGACGAGCTTTGCCGCCCGCCTTCCCGAGGAACTGAAGGCATTGATCAGAAATAACGGCATCAGAAATTCCCACCTGCTCTCGATTGCGCCCACCGGCACCATCAGCCTCGCCTTCGCCGACAACGCCTCCAACGGCATCGAGCCGCCGTTCTCCTGGAGATACACGCGCAAGAAGCGCATGCCCGACGGCGCGCTGCAGGAGTTTCCGGTGGAAGACCACGCCTGGCGGCGCTACAAGGCGATGGGAGGCAACATGGACGCCCTGCCGCCGGCCTTCGTCACCGCGCTCGAAATCTCGGCGCGCGCCCACGAGCAGATGGTGGCGGCGGTCGCGCCCTTCATCGACACCAGCATCTCCAAGACCGTCAACGTGCCGGAGGACTACCCTTACGCCGATTTCCAGGACCTGTACCTGCTGGCATGGAAATCCGGCCTGAAGGGCCTGGCGACCTATCGGCCGAACAAGGTGCTGGGCGCCGTCCTTTCGGTCGACAAGCCGCAGGACTTCGTGCAGGACGACGTCAACCGGCGCATCTCGATCAAAAGCCTGCCCGCGCCGGTGCTCGCCAGCCTGCGCTGGCCCGGCCGGCCGGAACTCTCGGCGGGCAACCCGGCGTGGACCTACATGATCGAGCATCCGCACGGTCGCTTCGCGGTGTTCGTCGGCCACGTGGAGAACGGCACCCGCCACCCCTTCGAGGTCTGGGTGAACGGCGGCGAACAGCCGCGCGGGCTGGGCGCGCTCGCCAAGACGCTGTCGATGGACATGCGGGCGAACGACCGGGCCTGGCTCAGGCTCAAGCTCGATTCCCTCGCGAGGACAGGCGGCGACGACGCCTTCGACATGACGTTCCCGCCGCAGGGCGAGAAAAAGCGCATGCCCTCCGTGGTATCGGCCTTCGCGCAGGTGGTGCGCTGGCGGGTCGAGCAGCTCTACGCGGGGCTGGCCGAGGAGAGCTTCAAGCTGGCGGCCGAAGACGCGGGTTCGCCCCTGATGGACGCGATGTTCGCCTTGAAGGAACCCAAGACCGGGACCGACGGCACCATGTCGTGGACGGTGGACGTGCTGAACGCGCGCACCGGCGATGACTTTGTTCTCGGTCTCAAGGAAATCGCGCTTCCGGACCACGACGGGTCCGCCGTGGGCGTGACGCGGCCCTACTCCGTCTGGCTCGCCGGGGAGTACCCGCGCGTCCTGGACGGCCTGTGCAAGCTGCTCTCGCTCGACATGCGCATCGTCGATCCCGCGTGGATCGGCATGAAGCTGCGCAAGCTGCTCGATTTTCCGGAGCCGCTGGGCGACTTCATGGCCTTCGTGCCGGGCAGCCGCAAGCAGCAGACCTACCCGTCGACCATCGCCTACGTGGCGCGCCTGATGCTGCACCGCTACGCGATGCTCGGCCTGCTCGACGAGGACGGCGTGCCCCGGCAGCAGATGGGAATTTTCGACATTCCCTCCAGAAAAACCTCTCCTCTGCTTGCCGGCGCCAAGTGCCCCGAGTGCGCCAACACCACGCTGATCCGCAAGGACGGCTGCGATTACTGCACCGCCTGCGGCTTCGTCGGCGTCTGCGGCTAGGAGCGCTCCTCTCGCCGGAAGGCTCTAGTCGCCGGGCAGCGAATCGTTGAAAATCGCGACCTATGCCATTGGTCTACACCCTCACCGCCTTGGGACAGGAGACGCTGACGACGGATGCCAGCAAGGGGAATCTCCCCCAGGACTACCGGCGGCTCCTCGGCCTGGTCGAGGTCGGGGGCCACGAGGAAGTGATTCGCGGGCGGATGCGCCGCTTCCCCGATCGGCTGATCCAGGAATGGCTGAAGGAGCTCGAGGACTTGAAGCTGCTCGAGTCCCACGAGGCCGGCGAGCTCGACGCGATCACCTTTACAGGCGCGCCCCTGCCGCTGCTGCCGCCGCTGACCGACGAGGACCGCAAGCGCCTGGCCAAGACCACGGTGTCCGGAGGCGCGACGCTGCTGCGCTCGGGTTCCTTTCTCTCGGACGATCGCGTGGCCAACCTGCCGCCACTCGCCAAGGCGCCGGCCGACACCGCGATCCTGCTGGTGGAAGACGACCCCGACCAGCTGGCGCTCGCGGAACTGCGCCTGACCATGGCCGGCTACCTGGTGCACAGCGTCGATCGGGCGAAAGCGCTGTCGCTCTATCTGCGCGAGAAGCCGCGCCCGGACCTGCTGCTGCTCGACGTCATGCTTCCGGACGGCAACGGCTTCGATATCCTCGCCCAGCTGCGCGGCCGCCCGGAATTCTCCACGCTGCCGATCGTGCTGCTCACCGCGAAGGCCGAGCTGAAGGACATCCGCAACGGACTGGCGCTCGGCGCCGACGGCTACATCACGAAGCCCTACAGCAAGAACCTGCTTGCCGAGGTCATCGGCCGGGTGCTCAAACAGAACTAGCGCTCGAGCAACAGCAGGGCGGCGACGGTCTTGGCGTCGGTGATGCGGCCGTCGCGGATCATCTGCAGGGCGTCGTTGAACTTGAGAATCAGCGTTTCGAGAAATTCTCCGGTTTCGAGCTTGCGTTCCCGCTTCTCCAATTTCTTTGCCAGGAACAGCTCGATCGCTTCGTCCGTATAGGCAACCGCGGTGTGGATCACGCCGATGCGCTGCCAGTCGCCGGCCACGTAGCCGGTTTCCTCCAGCAGCTCGCGCCGGCCGGTCTCGAGGGACGTCTCGCCTGGGTCGATCTTGCCGGCCGGGATCTCGATGAATTCGCGCCCATGGGGATAGCGGAACTGGCGCTCGAGCAGCACGCGGCCGTCGTCGAACAGCGGGACGATGCCCACCGCGCCGGGATGGCGGATGTATTCGCGCACGCCGTGGCTGCCGTCGGGCAGGCGCACGCTGTCGCGGTGGACCTTGAGGAGCGTGCCGTCGAACACCAGTTCGCCGGAAACGCGGCGCTCCGCGAGATCCCTCACGCGGCCAGGTCCGCGTCCTTTCACGTGTCGCTACAGCAGCGACATCGCCGCGTAGCACAGCGACATCAGCGGCTGCGGCAGGATGCCGATCGCGAGCAGGCTCAGGCCGTTGGCCGACAGCAGCAGCCGCATTTCGGGATGCCCCACGATCGGCCCTGTTTCCGCGGGCTCGTCGAAGTACATCAGCTTCACCACGCGCAGGTAGTAGTACGCCCCGACCAGCGAGAGCAACACCGCGGCGACGGCGAGCCAGATATATCCGGCCGACACGGCGGCCGAAATCACCGCGAACTTGGCGTAGAACCCCGCGGTCGGCGGAACCCCGGCAAGCGAGAACATGAACAGCAGCAGGATGAACGCGGTCCACGGGCTCCTTCGATTGAGACCCTTGACGTCCTCGAGGTTCTCGCACTCCACGCCCGCGCGAGAGAGGTACAGCAGCATGCCGAAGGCGCCCACCGACATGATCGAGTAGACCAGGACGTAGAACAGCGCGGCGCTGTAGGCCTCGTCGCGGCTGTTCCAGTTGCCGTCGACCCAGCCCGAAAGCAGCCCGAGCAGCATGAAGCCCATGTGCGCGATGGCGGAGTACGCCAGCATTCGCTTGAGATTCGACTGCGCGATGGCGGTGATATTGCCCAGCGCCATCGACAGCAGCGCGAGGAGCACCAGCATCCGCTGCCAGTCCTCCGCCATGGTCGGAAGCGCGTTCACCAACAGCCGCACCGCCATGCCGAAGGCGGCGAGCTTCGGCCCGGCGGCGATGAACAGCGTCACCGGCGTGGGCGCGCCATGGTAGACGTCCGGCAGCCACATGTGGAACGGCACCACGCCGAGCTTGAAGGCGATTCCCGCCAGGACGAACACCAGACCGAAGACGAGAATGCTGCGGTCGGCGGGGCTCGCGTAGACGCGCGCCACCTGTTTCGCGACGTCGGTGATCATCAGGCTGCCGGTGCCGCCGTAGATCATCGACATGCCGTAGAGCAGCAGGCCCGAGGACAGCGCGCCGAGCACGAAGTACTTCATCGCCGCCTCGGTGGCGAGCGGGGAATCGCGGTCGAGCGCCACCAACGCGTACAGGCACAGCGACATCAGCTCGAGCCCCAGGTACAGGGTGAGAAAGCTGTTGGCGCTGATCATGACCATCATGCCGAGCAGCGAGAACAGCATCAGCGTGATGAACTCGCCGCGCAGCAGGCCGCGCGCGAACAGATACTGGCGCGAGTACACCAGCGTCGTGGACACCGCCGCGTAACAGGCGAGCTTCAGCACGTGGGCCATGGCGTCGGCGACGAACAGCCCGTTGAACAGGTACAGCTTGCCGCCGCTCGACCCCCACAGCACGAACAGCGTCGCTGCCGCGCACAGCGCGAGCACCGCCTGCGCGATCCAGGTGCTCACGCGGCGCCGCCCGTCCTGCACGAACAGATCGGCGATCAGCAGAACGCAGGCGCCGACCAGCAGCAGCGCCTCGGGAAGCGCCGGCAGGTGGTCGACGAGGAGCGTCCAGTTCATAGCTTGGATTGCGCCACGTGTCGGAGCAGCTCATTCACCGCGCCGTGCATCACCTCGGTGAGGGGCTGCGGCATCACGCCCATGCCGAGCACCGCGGCGGCGAGCAGCCCGAGCACCAGGAACTCCCTGGGGTTCAGGTCCTTGAGGGCGGCGACGTTGTTGTTCGCCACCGGCCCGAAAATCACCCGCTTGTACATCCACAGGGTGTAGGCCGCGCCGAGCACCAGCGTGCTGGCCGCGATCAACGCCAGCCAGAAGCTCGCCTTCATCGCTCCCATGATCACCAGGAACTCGCCGACGAACCCGCTGGTGCCGGGCAGCCCGGCATTGGCCATGGCGAACAGCATCATGAATGCCGCGAACTTCGGCATGCTGTTCACCACCCCGCCGTAGTCCGAGATCGCCCGGGAGTGCATGCGGTCGTACATCACGCCGACGCACAGGAACATCGCCGCCGAGACGAAGCCGTGCGAGATCATCTGCGCGAGGCCGCCCTCGATACCATACGAATTAAAAATAAAAAAACCAAGCGTTACAAATCCCATGTGCGAGACCGACGAATAGGCGATCAGCTTCTTCATGTCGGTCTGCACCAGAGTCACCAGGCCGATGTAGGCGATGGCGACGAGCGACAGCGCGATCATCAGCCAGGCAAGGCTGCGCGCGGCGTCCGGCAGGATCGGCAGCGAAAAGCGCACCAGGCCGTAGGCACCGAGCTTCAGCAGGATCGCCGCGAGCACCACCGAACCGCCGGTCGGCGCCTCCGTATGGGCGTCGGGCAGCCAGGTATGCACCGGCCACATCGGCACCTTGACGGCGAATGCGAAGAGAAAGCCGAAGAACAGCCAGACCTGCACGCCGAGCGCGAGGGGCAGCTTGTGCCAGTCGAAGATGGCGAAGCTGCCCCCCGACTTGTCGTAGAGGTACAGCATCGCCACCAGCATCAGCAGCGAGCCGAACAGCGTGTAGAGGAAGAACTTCACCGCCGCGTACACCCGGTTGGGGCCGCCCCAGATGCCGATGATGAGGAACATCGGGATCAGCGTGGCCTCGAAGAAGACATAAAACAGCATCGCGTCGAGCGCGGCGAACACGCCGTTCAGCAGTCCTGAGAGGACCAGGAAGGCGGCGTAGTACTGCGCCACCCGCGTCTCGATCACCGACCAGCCCGCGATCACCACCAGGATGGTGATGAAGCTGTTGAGCAGCACGAACAGCACCGAAATGCCGTCCACGCCGAGGTGATAGTTGATGTTGAAGCGCTCGATCCAGGGAATCAGTTGCTCGAACTGGATGCCCGGATTGCCGAGTTGGAACTGCGTGTACAGCGGGATGGTGACCAGAAACCCGAGCAGCGCGCCGCCGAGCGCGACCCAGCGCGTGGCCTTGCGCGCGTCTCCGCAGGCGAGCACCAGCAGGCCGGCGGCAATGGGAATCCAGATCGCCAGGGAAAGGAGCATTTACTTCTTCAAAAACCAGAAGGCGAGTATCACCACGCCGATCAGCATGCTGAAGGCGTACTGGTAGACGAAGCCGGTCTGGAAAAGGCGAATGACGGAGGCGAACCAGCCCACCAGGCGCGCCGAGCCGTTGACCAGCAGCCCGTCGATCACCACCTGGTCGCCGCCCTTCCAGAAGCCCCTGCCCGCTGCGCGAGCGCCGCCGGCGAACAGCCAGGCATACAGCTCGTCGAAACCGTACTTGCGCTCGACGAGCGCGTACAGCGGCCCGAACGCGGCCGCGACGCGCGCCGGCAGGTCGGTCCTCTTCATGTAGAGGAACCAGGCGGTCGCGATGCCCGCGAGCGCCAGCCAGAACGGCACCGATACGAATCCATGGGCGACGAAAGACCACAATCCTTGGTAATCCCCCTTCGGCACCGGCAGGGAGTTGCCGAAATAATCGCCATAGACGACATCGCCGACGAACAGGCCGGAGAAGACCGAGGGGATCGCAAGCAGCACCAGCGGCACCGTAATTACTGCCGGCGACTCGTGGGGCGGGTGCGCGGCATCGAAGCGCTCGCGGCCGTGGAACGCCATGAACACCAGCCGGAAGGTGTAGGTCGCGGTGATGAACACGGTCACCAGGACCAGCAGGTACGCGAGCCCCGCACCCGGCGTGCTGGAGCGGTGCACCGCCTCGATGATGGCGTCCTTGGAGAAGAAGCCGGCGAAACCGGGAATCCCCGCCGAGGATATGGCGGCGAGCAGCAGCGTCCAGTAGGTGATCGGCATGTATTTCTTCAGCCCGCCCATTCGCCGCATGTCCTGCTCGTGGTGCAGCGCCACGATCACCGAGCCGGCCGCGAGGAACAGCAGCGCCTTGAAGAAGGCGTGCGTCATGAGGTGGAATATGGCCGCCGAGTAGGCCGTGGCGCCCAGCGCCGCCGTCATGTAACCGAGTTGCGAGAGGGTCGAATACGCCACCACGCGCTTGATGTCGTACTGCGTGAGCGCCACCAGCGCCATGGAAAACGCGGTGACGGCGCCGACCACCAGCACCACCGACCGCGCGGTCTGCGACAGCTCGAAAAGCGGCGACATGCGCGCCACCATGAAGATGCCCGCGGTCACCATGGTCGCGGCGTGGATCAGCGCCGAAATCGGCGTCGGCCCCTCCATCGAGTCGGGCAGCCAGACGTGCAGCGGGAACTGCGCGCTCTTGCCCATCGCGCCGATGAAGAGACAGATACCGATCACCGTCAGCAGCGACCAGGGCGTGCCCGGGACGATCTCTATGGTTTTTTCGCTGAAAGCGCCCGAATTCGAAAAAACCATAGAGTAGTCGAGCGTGCCGAAGTTCGCGAGCAGCAGGCCGATGCCGAGGAGGAAGCCGAAATCGCCGATGCGGTTGACCAGGAAAGCCTTCAGGCTGGCGGCTATCGCGCTCTCGCGCGTGTACCAGAATCCGATCAGCAGGTACGAGACCAGCCCCACCGCCTCCCAGCCGAAGAACAGCTGCAGGAAGTTGTTGGCCGTCACCAGCGTCAGCATGGCGAAGGTGAACAGCGCGATGTAGGAGAAGAACCGCTGGTAGCCGGGGTCCTCGGCCATGTAGCCGATGGTGTAGACGTGCACCATCAGCGACACGAAGGTCACCACCACCATCATCAGTGCGGAGAGCCGGTCGATCATGAAGCCGACCTCGAAGCGCGTGCCGCCGCTGGTTGCCCAGGTGTAGATGCCGCCGTTGAAGAGGTTGCCTCCCAGCACGTCGGCGAGGATGACGCAGGAGCACAGGAACGACAGCAGCACCGAGTAGATCGCCGCCGAGTGCGCGTAGGTGCGCCCGATGCGCTTGCCGGCGAGGCCCGCGATGAGGGCGCCGGCGAGCGGGGCGAATACCGCGAAGAGGGCGAGTTCCTTCATCAGCCCTTGAGCGAGTCCAGGTCTTCCACGTCGATGGTGCTGAGATTGCGGAACAGCACCACCAGGATCGCCAGGCCGATCGCCGATTCGGCCGCCGCCACCGTGAGGATGAAGAACACGAACACCTGCCCCTCGATGTTGCCGAGGAAATGCGAGAAGGCGATGAAGTTCAGGTTGACCGCCAGCAGCATCAGCTCGATCGCCATCAGCAGCACGATCAGATTGCGGCGGTTGAGGAAGATGCCGACCACGCTGATCGCGAACAGCACCGCGCCGAGCACGAGAAAATGCGACAGCGCGGGGCTCATTGCTCCGACCTGTGCGTCATCATTCCTTCTCCGCCGGCATGGAGACCAGCCGCACCCGCTCCTCGCGCCGCGCCCGCACCTGCTGCGACGGGTCCTGCGAGCGGGAATCCTTGCGCCGCCGCAGCGTCAAGGCGATGGCGGCGACGATCGCCACCAGCAGCACCACCCCCGCGATCTCGAAGGCGTAGGCGTAGTCGGTGTACAGCACCCGGCCGAGCGCCTTGGTGTTGCTGTAGCCCGGAGGCGTTTCGGCGGGCGTCCCGGTTCCCCAGTAGCGGTAAGCGACCACGGCGATCATCTCCCACACCATGATCACGCCGACCACCAGCGCGAGCGGCAGATTGCGCCAGAAGCCCTCGCGCACCCGCTCGATGTTGATGTCGAGCATCATCACCACGAACAGGAACAGCACCATCACCGCGCCGACGTAGACCACCACCAGGGCGATCGCCAGGAACTCGGCGCGCAGCAGCAGCCAGATCGCCGCCGCGGTGAAGAAGGCGAGCACCAGGAAAAGCACGCCGTGCACCGGGTTGCGCGCCGTGATGACGCGCAGGCCGGCGAACAACAGCACCGCCGAAAACAGGTAGAAGACCGTGGATTCGAGCATGGTTGTCGTGGCTCAGCGGTAGCGGGCGTCCGCCGCACGGTCGCGCGCGATCTGCTCCTCGTAGCGGTCGCCGACCGCCAGCAGCATCGATTTGGTGTAATACAGGTCGCCGCGCTTCTCGCCGTGGTACTCGAGAATGCTCGTCTCGACCACCGCGTCGACCGGGCAGGCTTCCTCGCAGAATCCGCAGAATATGCACTTCACCAGGTCGATGTCGTAGCGCGTGGTGCGCCGCGAGCCGTCCTCGCGCTGCTCCGATTCGATGTGGATGGCGAGCGCGGGGCAGACCGCTTCGCACAGCTTGCAGGCGATGCAGCGCTCTTCGCCGTTCGGGTAGCGGCGCAGGGCGTGCAGTCCGCGGAAGCGCGGGCTCAGCGGCGTCTTCTCCTCGGGGAACTGCACCGTGATCTTGCGCGCGAACAGGTAGCGGCCGGTGAGCGCCAGGCCCCGGAACAGTTCGAGCAACAGGAACGATCTGAAAAAATCGAGCACGCGTGTCATCGCCAGAGGCTCCACGGCGTCTGCATCCAGATGCCGATCACCACGATCCAGGCGAGCGTCAGCGGGATGAACACCTTCCAGCCCAGGCGCATGATCTGGTCGTAGCGGTAGCGCGGAAAGGTGGCGCGGATCCACAGGAACATCGATGCCACCAGGAAGATCTTCAACAGCAGCCAGACGATGGGCGGCACCAGGTTGGCCAGCGCCGAATCGATGGGCGCCTGCCAGCCGCCGAGGAACATCACCACCGTGAGCGCGCTGATCAGCCACATGTTCATGTATTCGGCGAGGAAGAACAGCGCGAAGGTCATGCCCGAGTACTCGACCATGTGGCCGGCGACGATCTCGGACTCCCCTTCCACCACGTCGAACGGCGCCCGGTTGGTTTCGGCCACGCCGGAAACGAAATACACCACCAGCATCGGCGCGAGCGGCAGCCAGTTCCAGGACAGGAAGTTGAGGCCCATGTCCGCGAACCTGCCGCGCCCCTGGCCGTTGACGATGTCCGAGAGATTCAGGCTGCCCGACACCATCAGCACCACCACCAGCGCGAAGCCCATCGGCAGCTCGTAGGAAACCATCTGCGCCGCCGAGCGCATCGCGCCGAGGAAGGCGTACTTGGAGTTGGTCGCCCAGCCGGCGACGATCACGCCGTACACGCCCATCGAACTGAGCGCCATGATGTAGAGGAGCCCGGCGTTGATGTCCGACAGCACCAGACCCGGGGAGAACGGGATCACCGCCCAGGCGGCCATCGCCGGCATCAGCATCAGCACCGGGGCGAGGAGGAACAGGGCGATGTTGGCGTTCGCCGGGAGAATGATTTCCTTGAACAGCAGCTTGATGCCGTCCGCGATCGGCTGCAGCAGGCCCAGGGGACCGACGCGGTTCGGGCCGATGCGGATCTGCATCCAGCCGATGAGCTTTCTCTCCCACAGGGTCAGGTAGGCCACCGCGAGCATCAACGGCACGACGATCGCCACGATGTAGGCGAGGCTGGTCAGCGTGGCGTAGACCGCCGGCCCCCACACCGGGCCGAACTTCGATTCGCTGAGGGAGGCGAGCGTCCCGAGCATTCAGCCGGCTCCTTTTTGCAGCGTGACGGCGCCGAACATCGCGCCCAGGCCGGCGGTCGTCGCGTGCGCCGCGGCGATCCGCGCGCAGTCGTCCGGCAGCCTGTCGTCGAGCGCCGCCCGCAGCTTTGCCTCGCCTGCGCCCTGCTTGATCAGCACGAAATCCTTTTCCGACAGGCCAAAGCGCTGCAGCAGGCGGCCATTCATCCACGCCCGCGGCGGCAGCGCATCGCGCGTCTGCTGCAGCGGCGGCGAGCGCCGCACCAGGGGATCGGCGAAATAGATCGGCACATCGGCGATACGCTGGATGCCTTGCTGCCGGTTTTCGACAGAACCTGCATTAAGACGGATTCCATTGGAAAGCAAACCCGAAATATCCCTGCCCCCCAGGCACGCCGCCCTCACCTGCTCCAGGGTGTCGAAATCGAAGCCCGGCCGGCCCAGCAGGCCGCCGAGCACGCGCAGCAGCTTCCAGCCGGGCCGCGCCTCGCCCAGCGCGCCGACCGTCGCATGGAAGCTCTGCACCCGGCCCTCGGTGCTGACAAAGCTGCCGGAGGTCTCCGTGAAGGGCGCGATCGGCAGCAGCACGTCCGCGGTCTCGAGCGAGTGCTTCCAGGGGCTCATGACGACGACGAACTGCGCCTGATTCAGCGCCCGCGGGCTGGCGCAGTCGAGCTCCGGCTCGGCGTTCAGCGCGAGAATATTCTGTTTTTCAAGAACCCCGGGCAAGCCGCCACCGGTCGGCAGGCCGGCGACATAGCCGCCGACCGAGTTCGCCGCCTCGCCCAGAAATCCAAGCTTGACGCCGAGCGCCTGCGCCGCGGCGTGGATCTGCGCCGCCTGGGGATGCTG
>Ga0209341_10003793_pt1 | contig 14080 bp, 21 predicted proteins | sample RifCSP13_2_FD_184020 | JGI IMG/M metagenome (GOLD analysis project Ga0209341, IMG submission 184020) | Soil microbial communities from Rifle, Colorado - Rifle CSP2_sed 13_2 (SPAdes) (version 2) | ecosystem: Environmental > Terrestrial > Deep subsurface > Rock core/Sediment | place: Rifle...
CCTCGACGCCGCGGAGCTCGTCGGCTTCGCGGCCCTCTTCTACGTGACGTGGCGCTGAGCCATCGACGCGCTCATAAAGCTCCGCCGCATAGCGGGTGCGGAGTGGGACAGGCCCGTGCTGAACTACCGCCCCCTGGGGAAGACGGAGCTCGAGGTGTCCGAGATCGGCTTCGGGCTCTGGACCATCGCCTCGGGCCGGTGGGGCGCCTTCACGGACGACCAGGCGGTCGACCTCTTGCGGAAGGCGTACGAGGCGGGGATCAACTACTTCGACGTCTCGCCCGCGGACGGGGCGGGGAAGGGGGAGCGGCTCCTGGGCCAGGCGTTCGCGGACAAGCGCGAGCTTGTGATCCTCTCCTCGAAGGTCGGCCTCGTAGACGGGCGGAGGGACTTCTCGCCCCAGGCCATCCGCACGTCCCTCGAGGGGACCCTCGAGCGGCTCGGGTCCTCGTACCTGGACGCGCTCCAGCTGTACTATCCGGACGCGGCGACGGTCGCGAACCCGGCCGTGTGGCAGGCCCTCGAGGGGCTGAAGCAGGAGGGCAAGATCCGCTACTACGGGATTGCGCTGGGGCCCGGGCCCGGCTGGCTCGAGGAGGGCCGAGCGGCGATGCGCAAGTACGACCTCGCCTGCATCCAGGTCTACTACAACCTGCTCGAGGAAGAGCCGGGCCGCAAGTTCTTCCCGGTGGCCCTGGAAATCAACCAGGGCATGACGATCCGCGCGCCCCACGCGGGCGGGGTGCTCGAGGCGGATGCGGCGAGCGCCACAACGTTCCCTGCGGACGCAGACCTGCAGGTCAAGGACCCGGCCTGGGTCGAGGCCGCGATGCGTCGCGCCTCGAACCTGCGGTGGGTCTACGAGGGCAAGGGGATGACGATGGAGCAGGCGGCCCTCAAGTTCGTCCTCTCCGAGGAGACCGTGTCCTCCGTGATCCCGAACATCTACCGCGAGGAGCAGCTCGCCGTCTACTCGGCCGTGTCGGACTTCGAGAACTTCTCCCAGGGCGAGCTCGCGGAGATCGCGGAGCAGTTCCGCAAGGGCTTCGGCGTCCCGTGAGGCGTGCATGATCCTCGGCTATCTGGACGCGAGCGGGCGCGTGTACGACCTGACGTTCGCCTCGTCGCGCGTCAGGCTGAAGATCGAATCGGGCGGTGAGGGGGCCGGCACCCGAGTGCTCTTCTCTCCTGCGGAACGAGCGGGCCAAGTGGCCTACCGCGTCTTGGGCGAGGCGGACGCGACCGCGTCCGCCGCGATGGACCATGATGGCCACGGAGTGCCTCTCCTCCGGCCCGTCGAGGGCCATCTGTACCGCCACGAGGCGGGTCTCCTCTTCCTCGCTACGCCGACGTCCCGCGACCCCGAGGATCCCACGTTCTTCCTCGTGAAGCTCCAGGCGATGCCCAGCGCCCTGAAGTACTTCTTCGAGGACCAGGAGGGTACCGAGCTGCTCTCGATCCCCCGGGATGAGGTCCTGCGCGTCGAGCCGGAGGCCCAGTCGAGTCGGGTCTTCGTCAGTGCCGCCAGCGTGGCCCTCCCCAAGGAGAAGATCGCGTACGTGATCGAGCTGGCGCCCGCGGCCCGCGTGCGACCCCTCCTCGACGGCCTGGCCTTGTCTCCCGCTCCGTGACAGAAACCATAATTACGGCGGCCAAGGTTCCCGACTGAGGAAGGACATGTCCTACGACATCGGGAACCTCGGACTCAAGTCCGGCGGGAAGAAGAAGACCTGGCTTTACGTGGGCATCGTGGCCGTCGTCATCGTCGTGGCCGTCGTCGCGACGAAACTCGCGGCGATGTGGTAGACGGGCTGCCGCGGCTCAGGCGGCGAGCTTCTTCTCCCAGGCCGTTAGGAACGCGCCCAGGGCCACGATGACGAACCCGATCAGCGATGCGTAGAGCGTCCCGTCCCGGCTCGCGTTGCTGTCGACGATGACGAGCGACAGGATGAGGATCTGCCACGAGACGCCCACCGCGATCAACGCCTCTCCACGACCCATGGCCCACCGTGCGCGCGAATGCATGACGCGGGTAATAGTCCTATGGGAGGCATCGAAGCCGCGTGACTCCGGGGCGAGATAATCACCCATGATACGGATGGCGCAAGCCTGAATGCCCGCGGACGGAACGCATCTCTTGTCCCCCGATGAAGGTCCAGCTCGACTCCGCCTCCAAGCGCATCCTGCTCGCAATGCTCGCGAGCCCCAAGACGCCGCAGGAGGTGGGCCGGATCTACGGGATCCCCGTCGCCACGGTCTGGCAGAAGGTGATCCGCCTGCAGGACCTCGGCTTGCTTCGGGAGGTCCTTGCGTTCGTCGACGCGAGCGGGAGCCTCCGGCGGTACTTCGAGGCGGTCCTGCCCGTCGACGAGTCCGAAGAAGAGCTTGTCGTCGAGCTGTGAGCTGGTCTGGGGGCCGGCCTCCGGGCGGGTTTTTATCCGGTCCGATGGATGGACTGGACAATCTTTTTATACTGCCGCACATATCGTCTGGATGTCGTTTTCAACGCTTTTGAGCGGAAGTGTGAAACATGGCCACTGTTCCTAAGGAAGTTGAGACCGGGACCACGACCCTCGGACTCGTGTGCAAGGACGGCGTCATCTTGGCGGCGGACCGGCGCGCGACCGCAGGGTTCTTGATCGCCCACAAGAAGACGAAGAAGGTCTACCGTCTCGACGACAACCTCGGGCTCACGACCGCAGGGCTCGTCGGCGACCTACAAACGCTCTCGCGGTACATCACCGCGGAGGTCGAGCTCTACAAGATGCGGCGCAACAGCCAGATGCCCGTGGAGGCCTGCGCCACGCTCACCGCGAACATCCTTTCGGGCAGCCGCTACTTCCCCTACTGGGTCCAGCTCCTCATCGGCGGCGTGGACCGCAACGGCGGGCACGTGTACTCGATCGACGCCGCGGGCGGGTCCCTGCCGGACAGCTTCGTCTCCACGGGCTCCGGGAGCCCGTTCGTGTACGGCGTGCTCGAGGACCACTACAAAGACGACATCACCGTGGACCAGGGCGCGGACCTCGCCGTGCGGGCGATCACCGCCTCGATGAAGCGGGACGCGGCCAGCGGCGAGGGCATCGACGTCGCGGTCATCACGAAGGACGGATTCAAGCTCTTGGACGACAAGGAAGTCGAGAGGCGCAAGAACGCGATGAAGCTGACCTGAGCGCCCTCCGTGGGCTCGGGTCAAAGTGATATACGATGAGCATCGAAGACATTCTGAGCGACGCGAGGAGCGTCGTCAAGAAGGTGGTCCCCGACCACGTGGAGATCACCCAGATCGATTTCGAAGGACCGACGATCGTCATCTACACGAAGAACATGGAAGTCTTCGCGGAGAGCAACGATCTGGTCCGTCAGATCGCGCAGCAGCTGCGCCGCCGGATCGTCGTCCGGCCGGATCCCTCGCTGCTTGCGAAGCCCGAGGACGCGGAGAAGGTGATCCGCGAGGTCATCCCGGCCGAGGCCCAGATCACGGGGATCTACTTCGAGACGGAGACGGGCGAGGTCCAGATTGAGGCCCTGTCCCCCGGCATGGTCATCGGACGCCACGGGCAGGTGCTCAACGAGATCAAGAAGAAGATCGGCTGGGCGCCGAAGGTCGTTCGCACACCCCCGATCCCCTCGAAGACCGTGGAGGAGATCCGCCAGTACCTGCGGACGATCACGGAGGAGCGGAGCGCGTTCCTCAAGCAGGTCGGCCGGAAGCTCGCGCGGGAGACGCCCGCGGGCGAGAACTACGTCCGGATCACCGCCCTAGGCGGCTTCCGCCAGGTCGGCCGGTCCTGCGCCCTCCTCAGCACGCGCGAGTCGAAGGTCCTCATCGACTGCGGCGTCCTGATCTCGGAGGACAACGGCTCCCCCTACCTCAACGCCCCCGAGGTCATGCCGCTCGACTCGATCGACGCGGTCGTGATCACCCACGCCCACCTGGACCACTCCGGGCTCGTGCCTGCCCTCTACAAGTACGGGTACCAGGGGCCCATCTACACGACCCCGCCCACGCGGGACCTCATGTCCCTCCTCCAGCTCGACTTCATCAAGGTAGCCATGGGTGAGGCCCGCAAGTCCGCGTACGACTCGAGCAACGTCCGCCAGGCCGTGGCGAACACGATCCCGCTCAAGTACGGCGAGACGACGGACATCGCGCCGGACGTCCGCCTGACGTTCCAGAACGCAGGCCACATCCTAGGGTCCTCCCTCGCGCACTTCCACATCGGCGACGGCCTCTACAACGTCGCCATGTCCGGCGACATCAAGTTCGAGAAGACCTGGCTCTTCAACCCCGCGGTGAACAAGTTCCCCCGGCTGGAGACCCTCGTTCTCGAGTCGACGTACGGCGGCTACCACGACGTCCAGCCGTCCCGGCACGAGGCGGCCCAGCAGATCAAGGAGATCGCCCGGCGCGTGCTCAACCGCGGCGGGAAGATGCTCGTCCCCGTCTTCGCGGTCGGGCGGTCCCAGGAGGTCATGCTCGTCCTCGAGGACGCGATGCGGAACCACCAGATCCCGGAGGTCCCGATCTACCTGGACGGGATGATCTGGGAGGCCACCGCAATCCACACGGCCTATCCCGAGTACCTGAACAGCCAGCTGCGCACGGAGATCTTCCAGAGCGGGGAGAACCCCTTCCTTTCGCCTGCCTTCAAGCGCGTCGAGACCTCTGACATGCGCGCGAACATCTGCGACGACGTGGAGCCGTGCATCGTCCTCGCGACGAGCGGGATGATGTCCGGGGGGCCCGTCCTGGAGTACTTCAAGGCCTGGGCCGACAACCCGCTCCATGCTCTCATCTTCGTTGGGTTCCAGTCCGAGGGCTCCCTCGGTCGGAGGATCCAGCGCGACGCGCGCGAGATCACCCTGAACGACCGGGGCCAGCCGCTCACCCTGCCGATCAAGATGGACCTGGAGACGATCGACGGCTTCTCGGGACACTCGGACCGGCTCCAGCTGCTCAACTTCGTCGGCACGATGGAGCCCCGACCCGAGCGGATCATCGTGAACCACGGCGAGGAGTACAAGTGCGCGGACCTGGCGTCCGGCCTCTACAAGAAGTTCGGCATCGAGGCGCGCGCGCCGATGAACCTCGAGACGATCCGCCTCAAGTGAGGGGCCGCGATGGCGACGCAGACGCCCCCCGGGACGTGGACGAAGCGGGTGCCCGGGAGCGCCCTCCTGCTGTTCTTCCTCGCCCTGATCGTCTTCACCTACCTCGCCGTCGAGTCGTGGAACCGCGTCCAAATGGAGCTTACGGCCCTGTTCACGGGCCTGGCCTCCGCAGCTCCCCTGGCGATCGTCTACCTTTTCTACGTCGCCCGCCCCGTGTGGGCATTCCAGGCCCCCGCGGACGAGGCCTCCTTCGAACGCGCGATCGTGGATGCGGCCGGCACGAAGAGGATCCGGACCGTGAACGAGCGTAAGGGTGTCTTCCGGACGTGCTCCGCGGTCCTCGAGATCACGGAGCCGCCGTGCACGGTCGGATGGCTCCCGACCTCGATTGGACCGAGTGCGTCTCCGCTCCCCTCGCGTTCGACCGTGCTCGTGGTCCCCCGGTCGAGAGATCGCAAGGCGGTCGCGGCCTTCCGGGATGCGATCTCGGGCGCCCTGCTCCGGGCCCAGGTCGCGGCCTAGGCCGAGACGCAGTCCATCCAGAGCTGGAGGGCGTCGTGGGCGGGCTCCAGGTCCACGGGCATGTCCTGGCCGGCATCGCACACGACGAACCGCTCGAGGACGATCCGGTCCCGTCTCCGGCGGAACTCCAGGCAGAGGCACGGGACCGCGCACGGCTCCTCCGATTCCACGAACCACGGCTCGAAGGCCAGGCTGAGGTGGTCGCCCTCGTCCTGGAGGCAGTACCCGCGAATGCGGCAGAGGCCCAGGCGGAAACCCTCGTAGGGTGCCGAGACGGGTTCGGCGGCCATCGAGTCCCCCAAGCCGGCGGGAGCACCAAGAATGCTTGGTATCGACCCTCGGTGCCCCTTGAGCGGAGCAAAGCTTTTGGAGGAACCCCGCATTCGTCGGGGGCGTGCGCCGCCCCCACTACGAGAAGGTGAAAGACCGGATCGCCCCGGAGGCCTTCGACGCGGCGGTCGAGGCCGCCATGGCGGAATGGGGCGGGCTGCTGGACCGGGACGCGGCCGCGATGCTCGTCGTGGAGCGGCTCGGCGGGAATGTGGCCTCGTTCCACCGGATCGCAGATCTCGAGGAGGGCATGGAGGCGAACCTCCGCGCTACGGTCGTCGGGCTGACGCCCGTACGGACCTTCACCCGGCAGGACGGGACCTCGGGCCGAGTGGTCAACTTGGACCTCAAGGACGAGAGCGGCTACTGCCGCTTCCCCCTCTGGGACGAGGACGTCGCCCTCGTGGAGAAGGGCAAGGTCGCGGCGGGGAAGACCGTGAGGGCGATCGACTGCTTCGTGAAGCGCACGAGCTTCGGACTTGAGGTGACGCGAGGGAAGTTTGGGAGCTTGCTCGTGGAGGATCGGTAGGATGGACGAGACACCTCCCGTGGGCTGGGCCTACGTGAACGACCTTCGCCTCGGGGGTTTCCTCCTGGGAGCTTCCATGGTGATCCTCGGCACGGGGATGCTCGTCGTGGTCGTCGGGGGCGTCGACCAGGCGGCGACCGCAGACCTGCTCCTCGCGATCGGGATCTTCCTGGTGATCTTCACGGTCCTCCTCTCCCTCCCGCGGATCCGCTCGCGCGGGGCCGTGAGCTACAGCCTCCACGTCGAACGGACGATGGACGATGTCGAGGTCGTGCTCCGAGCCGCTCTGGAAGGAATAGGCCACCGGGTCCGCGTCGAGGTGAAGCCGTCCCGGTCCCGCCGCCCCCCGCGCCTCGTGCACGTGGACGGTCTGACGGCCCGGTTCCTCGTGCGGGCCGCACCCTACCGGGAGGAGCGCGGCAAGGGGACGGCCTGGACGGAGCTCGTCCAGATCGGAATCGGAACGGGCTCGGACGACGCGGCCCGTGAGGCCCGCGACCGGATCTCCGCGCGCCTGGCAGCCTCTCCCTCGTCGAACGAGTGAACGGGGCCCTACATGCCCATGCCGGGCATGCCGCCCATCCCACCCATGCCGCCTTCATGGCCTCCGGCGCCCGGAGGCGGGGTTGGCGACTTCTTCGACGCAATCACGTCGTCGATCCGGAGGATCATGCTCGCAACCTCGGTCGCACTTTCGATGGCCTGGATCTTCACACGCAGGGGCTCGATCACACTGGCCTTGAGCATGTCCTGGGCCTTACCCGTCTCGATGTTCACACCCATGGACTTGCCCCCCCTCTTCCCATGCTCACTCCGGAGGTTGATGAGCACGTCGATAGGGTCAAGTCCGGCGTTCTCGCCGAGGGTGCGCGGGATGACCTCGAGGGCCTGGGCGAACTTTTCGATGGCGAGCTGTTCGCGGCCGCCCACGGTCGCCGCGTAGTCCTTGAGGGCAAGGGACAGTTCAATTTCCGCTGCACCTCCGCCGGGGATGGCTTTGCCGTCCTCAATCGCGGCCGCAACGACTCGGAGCGCGTCATGGAGGATGCGTTCGACCTCGTCGACCACATGTTCCGTGCCGCCCCGGACGAGGATGGACACGGCCCGCGCCTTCTTGCAGCCCGTGACGAAGGTCATGTCGTCGGAGCCGACCTTGCGCTCCTCCACGAGGTCCGCGTGGCCGAGCTCCTTCGCGGTGAGGTCGTCCAGGTTCGTGACGCTCCGTCCGCCCGTCGCCTTCGCGAGCTTCTTCATGTCGCTCTCCTTCACGCGGCGCACCGCGTAGATTCCCGCCTGGGCGAGGTAGTGCTGGACGAGGTCGTCAATCCCCTTCTGGCAGAGGACGACGTTCGCCCCGGACGACTTGATCTTGTCGACGAGGTTCTTCAGGGTCTTCTCTTCCTCGTCGAGGAAGCGCTGGAGCCCCTTGGGGTCACGGATCTTGATCTCCTCGCTGACCTCGGTCTTCTTGACCTCGAGGGCGCGGTTCACGATGGCGATCTTCGCGTCTCGGACGAACTTGGGCATGCGCGGGTGCACGCGCTCCTTGTCAAGGACGATCCCCTCGATGAGTTCGCTGTCCCGCATGTTCCCGCCGTGCTTCTTCTGGACCAGGATGTTGTCCACATCCGCGCGGAGCTTGCCGCCGATCTCCTCGACGACGTCCTGCACGGCCCGGACCGCGATCTCCGCAAGGAAATCCGCGTGGTCGCCGACGCTGCGGCCGGACATTGCCGTCGCGGCGATCGACTTCAGCATGGCCTTGTCGTCCCTCTTCACCGCGAAAGCGAGGTCGCGGAGCCGCCGCACGGACTCCGCCGCGGCCATCCGATAGCCGTTCACGATGATCGTCGGGTGGACCTGCGACTCCACGAGGCTCTCCGCCTCCTTGAGGAGCTCGCCCGCGAGGACGACGGCACTCGTCGTGCCGTCGCCGACCTCGTCGTCCTGGGTCTTAGCGACCTCGACGAGCATCTTCGCGGCCGGATGCTCCACGTCGATCTCCTTGAGGATCGTGACGCCGTCGTTCGTGATCGTGACGTCGCCCATGGAGTCGACGAGCATCTTGTCCATGCCCTTCGGACCCAGGGTCGACTTCACGGCATCCGCGACCGCCCGTGCGGCCGCGATGTTGTTGAACGCCGCGCCCTTACCCTTCTCCCGCTCGGTCCCTTCCCGGAGGATTAAGATTGGCTGGTTGCCCATCATGAGAATCCATCCATCCTAAGCTAGTACTTCTATATGAGCGTTTCGATTACGAGGATCCGCATGTCTCGGCCCGTCTGGTCCCTGCGCGACCGCGCCGTTTCTGGCGCTCACGGGTCCGTTCCCGGCGTCGTTCCAGCCAAGCCGCGCGGAAGTTTATATCTGACCGACCGGTAACGCAGCCCGATGGTGCAAGTCATGGCGGAGGAGCCTATTCATGTGACCGACACCGAGTTCGACAAGGTCATCAAGGAGAATCCCTACGTCGTCGTGGACTTCTGGGCGGAGTGGTGCGCGCCCTGCCGTGCGATCGCGCCCACGGTCGAGGAGCTCGCGAAGAAGTACGCAGGGAGGGTCACCTTCGCGAAGGTGAACAGCGACGAGAACCCGAAGAAGGTCCAGGAGTTCATGATCATGGGAATCCCCACGATCCTGTTCTTCAAGGGCGGCAAGCTCGTGGACCAGGTCGTCGGCGCGATGCCGCGGAACGCGTTCGAGGAACGTGTCAAGAAGCACCTGGCGTGACGACATTTAGAAGTACCTAAACCTCTCTCCTCAGGGGTGCAATGAGCTCCGTCATCGAGATGCTCGCGAGCAAGAAGAAGGCCGCCCCGCCTCCGGAGACGGTGGTCCTCCCCATGCTCCAGAAGGAGCACTCCGGCGACTGCGGCGACGGCTGCGGGTGCGGCGGGAGCGAAGGCGGCTGCTGCGGCGGCTGAGTCTATCCTCGCGCAACCCGCATGCTCTCGGAATTGAGAATCAACGCGGATAACCGTGTCGCCGCGGTTCATATACCCACGGACTCCTCGATTCCAATAGAACCGAGGAGGAAGATCGTACGGACCCTCTTGAAGCATCGAGGCTCGTGACCGACGAGTACTCGGCGAAGATCCTCGTGGCGACGTTCAAGAAGCCGAAGTCGGCGATCGACCTGAGCCGCGAGTACGGGATCCCGATCGCCGCGTGCTACCGGCGCATCCACGCCCTCGAGCGCGCAGGGCTCATCCGCTGCACGGAGCGCGCGCTGACGCAGAAGGGCAAGCGGATCTCCCTCTACATGTCCCAGCTCAAGAACGCGTACATCTTCTTCGAGAACGGCCGCCTCCGCGTGCGCTTCCAGCTCGCGACGGGCATCACGAAGGACTTCGGCGGCGACTGGAAAGCGGTCGACGTCGTCGAACCCAACCTCTACCAATAACCCCTCCTCCACAACCCACAGGCAGGACCGAGAACCCCTCGTCCTGCCTCTTTCTTTACCCCATCTCTGAGGGGACGTGCCGCCCCGGTCCATGACCCCTGGTCGACCCCCTTGACAAACGGCGCCATGCCGCCAACGTCCGACGCTCCTGGCGTCCCTCTCAAGATTGAGACCGTTGACAATTTCGTTTTATAGCGCGACCTTCGATGGGTTTCCTCTCCATGGACCGCGACCGGATGAAGTACCTGTTCCGAGAGATCCTGGGCGTCGATGTGGACGACGTGGTCAGGAAGGTCGTCGCGACGATTGCCGTCGAGCGGGCGAAGCAGGCTCAGGAGAACACCCGGGACTGGAAGAAGTACATGGATACGGAGGGTGGGCTCATCATCCTCCCATCGAACGTGACCCAGTTGGGGCGGAAGGAACCGAAACCGTGAGGCGCGTCGCGAGGGTATTCCCGGGGACGCGCCCCGCCTTTCTTGTCGACCTCTCGGGTATCCTTTAAATCAGTCCTCGGAATATGGGACCTGATGTCGAGCTTCCGGGGGAGGGACGTCCTGTCCATCCGCGACCTCTCGCGGGCGGACATCCAGCTCGTTCTGAAGACCGCGCGCAGGATGGTGCCGACGGCCCTGGGCAAGCGGGCCTCCCACGTCCTGGAAGGCAAGATCCTGGGCACGTTGTTCTACGAGCCGTCCACGCGCACGCGGCTCTCGTTCGAGAGCGCGATGAACCGCCTCGGCGGGCGGGTGATCGGGTTCAGCAGCGCGGAGGGTACCTCCGTGCAGAAGGGCGAGACCCTCGCGGACACGATCCGCATGGTCGAGGCGTACTCCGACGCAATCGTGCTCCGGCATCCCCAGGAGGGAGCCGCCCGCCTCGCCGCGGAGTTCACGGAGAAGCCCGTGATCAACGCAGGGGACGGAGCGGGCCAGCACCCCACGCAGACGCTTCTGGACCTGTACACGATCTGGGACGAGAAGGGCGGCTTCGCGGGCCAGAACGTGGCCCTCGTGGGAGACCTGAAGTACGGACGGACCGTGCACAGCCTCACGTATGCGCTGGCCGAGTTCGGGGCCAACCTGACGTTCGTCAGCCCGCCGACGTTGGAGATGCCGCGGGAGATCGTGGAGGCCGTGAAGGAGAAGGGCCTCTCCCTGAAGGTCACCCACCGCCTCGAGGACGTGATCCGCGACGCCGACGTACTCTACGTGACCCGCATCCAGAAGGAGCGGTTCCCGGACCCCCAGGAGTACGAGAAGGTGGCCGGCACGTACCGGATTGACGCGAACCTGCTGCGGGAGGCGAAACGGGACCTGATCATCATGCACCCGCTCCCCCGGGTCACGGAGATCGCGCCCGACGTGGACCGCACGAAGCACTCCCTCTACTTCAAACAGGCCTTCAACGGCGTCCCGGTGCGGATGGCCCTCCTCCAGCTCATCCTCGGGGGCACGGCATGAGGGAGCTCCGCGTCACGCCGATCAAGAACGGGACCGTGATCGACCACATCCCCGCGGGCATGGCGCTCAAGGTGCTCAAAATCCTCGGGATCGGGGACGCGGTCTCCTCGACGGTCACCGTGGCGATGCACGTGCCGAGCCGGCTCATGGGCTGGAAGGACATCGTGAAGGTCGAGGATCGTGAGCTCGGTTCGCGGGAGATCGACAAGATTGCCCTCGTGGCCCCGACGGCCTCCGTGAACGTGATCCGGAACTACAACGTCGCGGAGAAGCACCGGGTCGCCCTCCCGGACCGCGCGGTGGGCATCCTGAAATGCGGGAACCCGAACTGCATCTCGAACGCGCGGGAGCCTGTGGAGTCCGAGTTTGTCGTCCGATCAAAGAGCCCGCTCCGGGTGTTCTGCAAGTTCTGCGACCGTGAGCTCGAGGACATCCCGGCCCACATCGTGTGAAGCCCAAGGCGGTTTCAGGTCGTGGTCCACGAGATGGATGCGATCTGGGCCCCGTCGGACCATAGGAGGTAGAAGGTGAAGAACGTCGAGCCCGGCATGGCCAGGAACGTCGTCCCAGTCGAGTCCGTATGGGTGACGCTGAAGGCATCCCCGCCGTTCAGGGTGCCTTCCCCGCCGATGTCCGTCCAGTTCACGCGGTAGAATCCCGTGCCCGTGGTCAAGACGACGAAACCGCCACCGATTGTGGGCATCGCCGTCGCGCTCCCGACGGATCCGTTTGCCTCCAGATTCACGCGATAGTTCCCCGGGCCGACCGCCTGCGACGCGGAGGCGATGATGCACGTCTCGCCGGAACCCGATGGCACCGGAGAGCCGAAGGCGACGACAGGCCTGGTCGACGTCGACCAGGAGACGGAGGCCAGAATGCTGCCGTCCGACCATAGGAAGAAGAACGTCATCGTGACCCCGTAGGGCCAAGTGCCGTTCGCGACGGAGACCAAGTACTGGTCCCCCCCGCTCACGATCCCCTCGCCCCCGATGTCCGTCCACTCGATCGCATACGCGTTGAGGCCAACTTGCACGTAGGCACGGTAGGGCCACCCACTTCCCAGGGGCGCGCCCACCGCGGCCCCTGTCTCCGTACCCGCGCGCAGATTGACCTTGAAGTTCGAAGGGCTGTGCGCCGAAGAGACTGAGGCGATCGAAAGCCGTTCCCCGGTCGATACCGCGTCCGGGGGACCGAACGTCACCACCGGCTTCGAAGCTCCCCCAGGTGGCGGGATGAGCCCGGAGACCATCGTGTACAGGACCGCCGCGAGGACGACGGGCACGGCGACGACGACGATGACGACGACCACGACGACCCAGACGAGGTTGTCCCGCTTCGGCGGCGGGAGATAGTATGGATATCCGGGTGGCGCAGGGAACGCAGCCGGCGCTACGGGTGCCGCAGGCGTCAACGCGAACCCACAGCTGAGACAGTAGCGGGCGGTCGGTTCCACACTCGTCCCGCATTTCGGACACGCGGGCATCTGGGCATCCCCACGACTGGGAGTGATGAATGCGATTCCCGCAGAAAAGGGTTGTGTCCGTACCCGCGGACGTGCTACGAGGGCGCGGAAGATTCATCGCCGAGGGCGCCTCGCCACCGGTTCGGTTTGTCAAAGCGCTCCCACCGAAGCGTTTAAGAGCGGAACCCTGAATACGTCCTCTCCAGAAGGGATGGTGAGTCGTTGCTCGGAGAGGTCTCTGAGATCATCGGTCTCCAGGTCTATACCCACAACGGGGTGTTCCTGGGAAACGTGAACAACTTGGTCGTGGACGTGGACAACGGTTCCGTCGACGGCATCTTCGTTGGGGAGACGAACCCGCTCCTCGTCGAAGGGAGCCGCGCGGTCAGCGTGCCCTACCGGTGGGTGCAAAGCGTCGGGGACATCGTCGTCCTCCGCTACTTCCCGAAGCGGGTGTCCACGAAGCGCGGCGCCCCGGCGGTCGCCGCTCCCACGCCACGATAATCCTGTCGTCTACTTACGACAGGTTTATTCGAGCACCATCCCATTTGTCGCGCATGGCCCGCGCGGGCGTGACGGTGCGCCCGAAGTCCGAGGTTCGCTTCGAGCTCCTCGACGTCGGCCTGCTCCACATCCATGAGGAGCTGCAGCCTGAACTCCTCGAGAGCACGACGGATCAGATCCGGACGGATGGCTACCTCAAGCGACCGATCCTCGTGGCCGACGAGCACTTTGTGATCCTGGACGGGCACCACCGGTTCGCCGCGCTGAAGGCCCTCGGCTGTCGTCGCATCCCCGCGTACGTGATCGACTACTTCTCCGACGCGGTCGAGCTCACGACGTGGTCGAACGCCGCCGTGAAGGAAGTCCGCAAGGAGGAAGTCATCCGCCGGGGCCTCGCGGATACCCCCTTCCCCCCGAAGACCACCCGCCACATCATGAGGGTCAAACTGCCGGACGTCTTCACGGACCTCGAAGACCTCATGTGACTACATCGGCGGTTCTCGCAGGGACGGCGGCAGGACCCGCTTCCTCCGCGACCGGCGCCAGAGAACGAATCCCACGATCGCGGTCCCCGAGACGAGCGCGACCAGGATCCCCCAATCCGTGGACGTGAGTCCGAGAAATCGGGCAGGCTCGAGTGCCTGGTATCGGTAGGACCGCAGGACGGTCGTGGAGACGAGGGCGCCCGTCGCGTTGTAGCTCTCCGTCTTCACGTCGTTCCCGACGGTCGGTGAGAAGTACGCCCGGTCCCA
>Ga0209341_10003799_pt1 | contig 14069 bp, 11 predicted proteins | sample RifCSP13_2_FD_184020 | JGI IMG/M metagenome (GOLD analysis project Ga0209341, IMG submission 184020) | Soil microbial communities from Rifle, Colorado - Rifle CSP2_sed 13_2 (SPAdes) (version 2) | ecosystem: Environmental > Terrestrial > Deep subsurface > Rock core/Sediment | place: Rifle...
GGGTCCACGCCGCTGCCCGTCTACGAACGTCTGCCCGCGCTGCTGCGCGAGCGGGACGTGTCGAGGGCGGAGGCGACCGTCGTCCTGCTGGACGAGTACCTGGGCCTGCCGGCCGGGCACCCGGCCCGTTGCGACGCGACGCTCCGACGCGCCCTCCTCGATCGGTTCGATGCGGCGCCGGCCTTCGTCCGCTTCGAGGTCGACGAGCTCGATCCGGCGGCGGCCTGCCAGGCCTTCAGCGCCGCCCTCGACCGCATCGGCGGGCTCGACCTCGTCCTGCTGGGCCTCGGCACGAACGGTCACCTCGGGATGAACGAGCCGGGCTCGCCAGTCGACGCCCCGACCCGCGGCTATGGCGCCGATCCGCCGCCCACCCGCGGCGTCACCTTCGGGATGGGCCCGATCATGGCCGCCCCAGAGGTATGGCTCCTCGCCACCGGCGAGCGCAAGGCAGCCGTGCTGCAGCGAGCCCTCAACGGCCCGATCGACCCGGACTGCCCGGCCTCGTACCTGCGCCTCCACCCGAACGCCGCGATCCTCGCCGACGACGACGCCGCTCGAGCCTGATCGCAGTCTTCCTCAGGGCGTTCAGTCACTTACGACTGAGATCCGCGGGCAGCATGCGTGGCCGCTTCGGATTCCTGCATCGGTCACGTGCACTGATGGACGATCTCGGTCATTCCTGAGTGAGCCGTGCGCCTGACCGTGCCGTACGCCGGATTGAGCCGGGCGGGGGGGTCGGGCGCCGCGGGCACAGATGCCGGGTCAGACCTCCTTGTAGGTGCCCTCGACGGTCTCCTCGCCAGCACCGGCACTCGTCCGCTGCCGGGTCTAAGCCGCTCCCAGATGGTCCGCGACGCGGGCGAGGAACGCCTGGGCCGTGCGTCGCGCAGCGAATCGAAGAAGCGTGGCGTCGATCAGCAACCCGAGCCGCCCAAAGGGCGGGGCGTAGCGTCCATCGAGAACGAGGCCGGCCGGCGAGATCCGCAGCTCACCGGCGAACACGGGAAACAACGGGGCGAGCGTCGCCGACCGCCACGCGACGCTCACGATGACGGAGCCGCCGACGATCCGCGGCTGGCCCACATCAATCAGGGCGGCCTTTCGCACCGTCCCGTCAATGACCGGCAGCTCAAGGTCGGCGGCAACGCGACGCACCCCGGGCAGGTCCGCGGGTGCTTCCGTCCGTGGCCCGAGCCACGAGATGATGGTGAGCGCCTCGAACGCCGCCCCGATTTCGATCTCTGTGGGTAGCCCTACGCGGAGCGGGAGAGGCGGTGAGGGCTCGCCTGGGGATTCCACCGACTGCTCCACATCACCGAACAACGTGAGGATCAGGCGACGCTGGACCGGGCAATTGAGGAAGCCCGGCGACGACGAGACCGAGGAGACTGGCCACGACCAGGCCGCTCGCGGCAAGGCCGTAGCCTGCGAGCAGCACGATCGCCGCCCCGATTGCGGCCGTCGAGGCTTGCCGATGGAACGCGGGCAACCCTGCCACGACGAGCCCGAGCGCGATCGCCGCCACGTATCCCGGGATCACCCCGGACAGTCCGACGCTCCAGATGGCCAGCGCGGCCCAGGTCGAAGGGGCAGCCGTCGCAGCGGCCAACAGAACGGTGGCCACCAGCACGGCAAGGGAAACGGTCCTGCGATCCAGCCCTCCATGCCGGCCGGCGCCGAGCACGCCGGCGAGGCCAACGGTGATCGCCCCCGCGAGGTACGCGAGCTGCCCGATGATCATCAGCGAGAGACCGGACACTCCATCGGGCCTTGCGACATCCCCTGTGCCGGCGAGGCCGCCAGTCGCGGCGATGCCGGACGCGTCGAGCGCGGGCGCTATCGCCGCGCATGCCACCGCCGCCGCCAGCAATCCGAGCCCGATGCGAGCGCCGCTCGGTATCGCATCATTGGCGGCCAGTCGAAGCCCGGCGATGATGGCAACCACCCCGACCAGCAACCCGAGCACGGCGACAACCATCGGGGCGGGAGAGACGACGACGAGGGCGAGTCCGCCGACGGCAACGACCATCACGCCGACGAGACTGGCACGCTCGATCGCACCTCCGGCGCGACCGGCCCGCAGCAGCAACGCACCGAGCAGGATGCCGGCAACGATCGGCACGAGCACGTCCACTGCGGCGCCGACCCGACCAAGAGCGGCGGCGACCGTCGCGAACGGTCCGTCTTTCGGCACGAAGATCGCAAGGCGAACCAGGAATCTGGTCAGCACGAGGTCAAGCGCAACCACGAACAGCAGCCAGCGGGCAAGCTGGTCGATCGTCCGGCGCTCGATCTCACCAACACCCGGTCGAACCGGCGCCATCGGTTCGGCAGCGGCGACCATCTATTCGGCTCCCGGGCGGCCCGGGCCACCCGGCGGCCAGCCCAGGCCCACCGCCGGTTGACGAGCACCGAAGGCGAGGAGGAGTCCCGCGAGACTGATGGCAAAGACGAGCAGCATGAGGAAGGGCCACATATCGAGGAGCGTGGTTGGCGGCTGCGACAGCGACAGGGCCAGCCACGTCGACACCGACTTCTGCCCGTCACGGTCGCCCCGGCTGCCGTCCCACACGGCGAACGCGACCACGGCCGCCGCGCCTCCCGCTTGAAGTACGGCGTCATTGGGATCCCCGCCGCGCAGCTCACGCGACATCACGACGCGCCACGTTCCGTCGCGGTACTCCGACGATCCGTGGACGTTCTGGCCGGCCGGCTCCTGCGTCGTGAGCGTTCCGAAGCCGATCGCGTTGAGGTCCTCGACCGAGCTGCTGAGCGACTCCGCCGAGCGCGGGTTGCCGGCCGCCTGCCCGGTCAGGAATCCGTCCGGTCCAAAGGCGTCGGCTGTCCCGTCGTCCGGGAAGTGCACATCGTCTGGCATCCCCGGATGGACGTCTTCCAGGTCGTCGCGGCCTCCCAGATCGGCCGCCCAGTCCGCCTTCCAGTGCCAGATGTTGAGGCCGCCAGCCTGCTGGCCCATGCAGATCGAGGTCCCGTCGCCGAGAGCGATTTGCATCGCAGCGGCGTCGGCGAAACGGTCAACCCCGAGCACCGATTCGTCGCGGGTCGGATCGGCCCACTCGAGCAGTACCGCGATCCGAGCGTCGTCGGTCAGGGCCCGAACGCGAACGGATGGGAACGCGGGCTCGAGCCGCATCGGTGGGGCGACCGGCTGGCCGCTCAGGGCCACGTCAACCGGTCGAACGTTGTCCCAAGCCTTATCGAACGGGGCATCAACCGGGAGCGGGGCGTCGGCCCGGACCGGAAAGATCGTCGTCCCCTGGGCACTTGTGATCGGTACGCCGGCGAGCGACAGACTGGCCGCGAGGACGACCGCCCCGAGGCCGACCAGTCGGAGGCGCCGAATCCGCTGGCTGCTCATCGTGGTCCTCCGAGACAGCCCGCGAACCGGAAGCGGTCAGTGCATCGGCCACACAAACCGTCCTCCGGGCACCATTCAGGGTAGGCGGCCGACACGAGCGCAGCAACTCTCGTGTCGGGCTGGATGACGTCGGGGCTCGGGAATCCGCAGAGCGGACAGCGGTCGGGCCGCAACCGGGCCGCCTCGCCCGGCGCCGCAACCCGCAGCAGCTCGAGCGGGCGCTCCGCCCACGCGCGGAGCGTGGGGAACGTCGGCCGGGGGCCCTCCCAGAGGTATTCAACGACGGGGCCTATCGCCGGGCTCGCGACGCCCGGCAGATCCGTCGCGATCGCAGCGCGGTGTCGACCGAGGGCAGGCTCGGCGACGAGCCGGCCGGCCTTCGAGAGGTGGGAGTCGACGGTGACGTCCCACAGGCGATGGAGCCGCCCGATGGTCACGCTGCCGAGTCGGCGACGCACGGCCTCCTCCCACCCAGGATCGAAGTCGAACACCGGGTCGAGCGTGTCCTCCCCGTGGCCGAGGGCGTGACGGGCCCAGGCCAGCAGGCTCCCTGGATCATCGAAGCGCCTCGACTCGACCCGGATACCGAGCCGCGCGCCGGCGGGCTCACACGTGACACCTTCCTCGAGCCGGCCGTTTGCTGAGCCGAGAAGAACGACCCGGACGGTGGCCGCCAGGGCCGGCCGCTCGGCGAGCGCCTGACGGATCGGCCGGAACAGATCGAGTGCCTCGAACTCCTCCACGGCGAGCCGGCCAAACGCCGCGTCTCGCCCGAACGGTTCGGAGGACGAGTACAGAAGGTCGATCCGGCGGCGGTGACCCGCGACGCGCTCGGGCGCGATGAGCTCCGGGTGGGAGAGCGCACGGAAGACCACCACCTCCGCGAGGGCCGGATCGATCCGGATGAGAAGCTCGCTCCCGGTCCCCAAGGCGACCATCAGCCGACCCCCGGTGGCGTCATGTCGCCGCCGTCGGGGTCGATGCCACACTCGAATGAGAAGCCGTCCGGCCCGTCCTCGACGGGGACCAGATCGGCTGGGTCGAGCGGGTTCACTGTGCTCCCGGCGTCTCGGGCATGACCATCGACAAGCGTTGCCGCCACCGTCGCCAGAGCCGCGTAGCCACTGCCTCGGGCGCGGCCACTGATCCGCCCGGCGAGGGCCGGGAGCCAACGTCCCAGGTGGTCGCTCACGAACCGGGCTCCCGCGTCACGGCAGAGTTCGGCTCGCTCGCTATCGCCGGTCGCGAGCGCCGTCGCTTCCTTGAGCGCCAGAAGGGCGAGGAACTCGAGCTCGCAGGCCACGTGATCGGGCCGCTCGCCGCCGCGTCGCGGGCGCACGCCGAACGCCTCGTAGAAGCCACGGATATCGCCGAGCTCCTGGCTCTGGCCGAACACGTGCCGCCGGCCATACTCGGTCTCGTACGGCGGGCAGCCGTGAGCGACGACGTGGCCGAAGATCGCTCGATGCTCGACCGCGCGGGCGTCACGGCCGCGGATCCGACCGAGCGCCCCCCACGTCTCGGATCCAACCGGCAGGCCGAGGTCGCGGACAGTCGAGCGCAGGGTCGCGACGTCCAGCTTCGCGACCGCGTCCGGGTCGTCCGGGTCGCGAAATCCGGCGGCAAGGACCCGGTACGCATCGGCCTTCGCAAGCGATCGGTCGAGGGCGATCGCCTCGTCGCGCCCGATCGCGTGCCCGGCCTGCGTCGCCATCAGATCGAGTTCGGGTGAGGCGCCGGCCGCTGGTGGACCGGCTCCTCGACGCTGAGACGGGCCACCTCGCGGCCCAACTTGTCGAAGCCGATGACCGTGTCGTCGTACATCGTCCACGGCTTGCCGTCGATCTCGGTCTCGAAGACCTTGGGCCCCTCCTCGATCTCGAATCGGAAGATGACCCGCTGGCTCGCCCGGAACAGCTGGAGGACGGCCAGCAGCTCGCGCGACGGCGCGCGGTACCGCTCGATCGCCCGGTCAACCCCCGGCCCGAACATCTGTCGGAGGTACGGCCGCGGCGCCCAGCGAGGCGGGATGTAGAAGCCGTTCGGCTCGGTCCCGAACTGCGGATAGAGCGGCAGAGCGACCTGCTCGTCGCGGACGAGGAACGTCACCGGGTTCTGCGCATCGTCGGCCCAGCTGCCATCGGGGCCGATCGGAACGAGGCCCTGAAGCCGGATCCGTCCCGGGCACGCCGCCATGCAGCGCGTCTCCATCGGCACCCCGTCGCTGGCCGGATCGGCGCCCTCGAGGCGCGGGTAGCAGGCGACGCACTTCTCGCTCACGCGCGTCGTCGGGCGGTACATCGACTTCTTGTATGGACAGGCCTCGACGCACTTGCGATAGCCGCGGCAGCGCTCCTGGTCGATGAGGACGACGCCGTCCTCCGGTCGCTTGTAGATCGCCTTTCGCGGGCAGGCCGCGAGACAACCCGGGTAGGTGCAGTGATTGCACAGGCGCTGGAGGTAGAAGAACCAGGCGACGTGCTCGGGTAGCGTCGCGCCCTCCGCCTGGAGTCCCAGGCTGTCCTTCGCCGGCCTGCCCTCCGGCGTCACGTCCTCGAAGATGTTCGGGGCTCGCCACTCCTCGTCGGTCGGCAGGTAGCCGAGCGCCTGCTGCTGCTGTGGCTGCTCACGCGCCGCGGCCTCGAAGATCGTCAGCCCCTCGAACGTCCCGTACGGGGCCTCGCGGTCGGTAATGTCGCTCGTCCACGCCGCCTCGATTCCAGCCGCCTGGTGCGCCTCGTCAAGTTGGGCGAGGAGGCGAGCATCCCACGACGCCGGGTAGCCGCCGTATGGCTTCGTTTCCACGTTGTTCCACCACATCGCCTCCTGGCCCTTCGAGAACGTCCAGGTGCTCTTGCACGCCAACGAGCAGGTCTGGCAGGCGATGCAGCGGTTGATGTTGAAGACGAAGGCGAACTGCCAGTCCGGGTGGTGCTCCGCGTACGGGTAGGCCATCGTGCGGCCGAGCTGCCAGTTGCGAACCTCTGGCATCAGTCGCTCCCCCGCGATCGAGCCGGTTCCGGCCGTCGCCAGCGTTCGCGGGCAGTCGCGATCTCGCCCCGAACCCAGCCCTCGCCTCGGCGCCGCCAGACGACGTGAAGACCGGCGTAGAACGGCGATCGGAACAGGGCGAGCAGACGGACGTCGCTCCAACCGTCGCGGACGTACTCCTCGACGAGGCAGCGAGCCATCTCGTCGAACGTGGCCTCGTCGACGGGCACGGGCACGCCGACGAGCTCGAGCGGGTCGTCGGGTTCCGCCCCTCTCGTCGCGCCTGTCGGCCCGAGAAGCGGCAGCGGGCGACCGGTCATCGGCCTGTCCTCGGCCCGAGCGTCCCGGCCAGGTAGCGCCGCATCGCGTCCGATTCGTTCCCCGGCGAGTAGCCCGTCGTGCCGGGCACCCACCGACCCTGCCCGCCCAGACCACCGGGCTCGGCGAGGGTGACCTTGACGAGGGTCTCCTTGGGCACGGTGTTGAGGGCGTGGTTGTCGTTCTCGTAGCCAAAGAGGAAGCCGACCGCATCCTTCGCCTTATGGAACAGGCTGTCGGTCTGGTGCATCGGCATCGACCAATCCCGGGTGACCGACTGCTGGCTGCCGTAGCGGAGGTTGGCCTGGTAGCCGGTCCCCTCGGATAACGCCCGGCCGTCCGGCCGCGTCTCGTGGGCCAGAACGGACCGCTCGGTCGCCTGGAACGGCCCGTGCTTGGCCATCACGATGCCGCGCGGGTAGGCCGGGTTGTACTTGGCCCGGAGCATGAGCCGGGCCACCCGGTAGAACGGGTCGTCGGGCATCCAGCCGACATACGGCCGGTCGGCGGGGTTGGCGTCGACGTAGACGTAGTCGCCGTCCGCGATCCCGAGCGCCCGAGCCGTGTCCGGATGGATGTGCAGCTGGTGCTCGCCGACCCAGGGCGTGCGGGGGTCCGCCCGGTACGGATCGGCGAAGTTCGAGTCCCACAGCAACGTCCAGTCGCTGGTGCTCCAGCTCGAGTGGACGCGGTGGCGCGTCTTCGGGGTCAGGCAGTACAGGTTGTAGCCCGCCACCCAGAGCGGATTCGTCGTCCGCTTGACCTCCGACCATGGCTTGCGGAGATTGCGGACCGTCCGCTCGTCCCAACCCATGTCGTCTTCGGGGATGCCATAGTCGTCCGGCCGCACCAGCGGGTTCGAGCTGACGATGACGTTCGGCAGATAGGGCGTCGCCTCCGGGCCCTCGCGGTGGACGATGAAGTTCTCGCCGGACTCGAGCGCCTCGGGGATATCGCAATAGCTGTTCAGGCGCCCGGTGTCCGTGTAGAACGGCAGATCCTCTGCGATCTGCTCGTGGAAGGGGATCCGCGGATAGGTCCGGAAGAGCATGAGCGCGGCGCCCGGTTCGCCGTACTTGCCGGCGAGGATATCGTCGAGGCGGTAGCCCTTCGTCGTGATCGAGGCGTCCAGGAGCCGCTGGATGTAGACATCCTCCTTGTCCTCGAGGATGAACTTCCAGTAGTCGGCGAAGCGCGGGTCACCGAGCTCGTCGCCAAGGGCCTTCGCCTGATCGGCAAGGATCCGGGCGTCGTCCCTCGCCTCGTAGAGCGGATCGATCCCGTCCTTTGCTCGGCCCCACACCTGGAGGAAGGGGTTCGAGCACGAGGCGGTGATCTCGTGGGTCTGGCTCTCCATCCAGGAGGTCGCCGGGAAGGCGATGTCGGCGTACTCGACCGACGAGGTCATCTCGATATCGGTCGTCGCGATGAGATCGATCCGCGGGTTGACGTTGCGGATCATCTCGTAGTGGTGCTTCGCGTTGTTGAGGAGGTTCACGTTCGTGAACCACATCGCCTTCGTGGGCGTCGGCATGTGGGTCTGGCCGGTGAACACCTTCCGGCCGTACTTCGGAGTCTCGACGATGAGCGGCCGGTCGCCGTGGTTCCAGTAGGCCGGCTCCTCGCCGTAGCCGTAGAGGTGGGCCTTGATGTCCGAGCCCGAGGCACCCTCGTCGAGGTTCGGCTCGAACGGGTCCTCGGCGATCCAGCCCTTGAAGCCCGGGCCGCTGTCGGGGTGGCCCTGGAACAGGGCGCTCTTGTAGTTGCCGGCCCAGGTGTAGACGCCGGCCCCCGGCTTGCCGATGTTCCCGGTCAGCATGAACGGCAGGTAGATCGCCCGGTTGGCGAGTGTCGCGTGGAACCAGTGATTGACACCCTCGCCGATGTGCGCCGAGGCCGGCGTGATGCGGGCGATGTCGTTGGCCAGCCGGACGATGAGCTCTCGTGGTGAGCCGGTCATTTCGACCACCGAATCGAGGTCGTAGTCGGCAAGGTGGGTCCGGTACGCCGTCCACGTCGTTGTCGCCTCGACCTCGGTTCCGTCGACGAGCCGGACGCTGCCGGTCCAGTCGAGCGCCGGAGCGAGCCCAGCGTCCGCCACCCGAACTCCGACGACATCGCGCGTGATGGCGCGTGAGGCACGTGTCCGCTCGTCCCAGACGAGGAAGTCGCCAAGCCGCTCGTACTGCTCGGGCTTCAGGCCCTGGATCGCGAACGACGGCCCATCCTCGCGCAGCCCTGGCGCGTAGCCCGGAAAGACTTCGGCCGCCCGGATGCGACGGCCGGTATCGGTCCGGATGAGGAGCGGGAGGTCCGTGAAGCGCCGGACGAAGTCGGCGTCGTACTGGCCGCGGTCGATCATCAGGCGGGTGATGCCGAGGAACAGGGCGGCGTCGGTGCCCGGGCGGATCGGGATCCAGTAGTCGGCCTTCGTCGCCGGCGGGCTGTACTCGGGGGTGATCGTGACGATCGTCCCTCCGCGCTCCATCGTCTCGATGAAGAAGTGCGAGTCCGCCATCTTGTTCTCGACGAGGTTCTTGCCGACCTGGATCGACAGCTTGGAGAAACGCAGGTCGTTGAAGTCGACGTCGGCGGACTGGAGGCCGTGGACGAATGGGAAGCCCGGCGCCTGGTCACCGTGCCAGGTGTAGTTCGACCAGAGCCGGCCGCCCTTTGCGTCCTCCCGCGAGACGCCTCGCAGGCTCGTGTCGAGAAGAGCCATCATGTTGGCGAAGCGGTACATCCCGTACTTGCCGATGACGCCGAGGAGGCCCATGCCGCCGCGGAACTTCAGCGTCCGCGTGCCGGCCCCGCCCATCGCGTCGAGCATCTCCGGCGGATAGCCCTCGGCCTCGAGCCGCCGTCGTCCCTCGTCGCCACTGTAGGTTCGGGCAATCGCGACGAGGGCCCTTGCCATGTAGCGATGAGCGTCGACCCAGGAGGCACGGACGAGCTCGTCCGTCCCGCGCGCGTCGAAGCGATACTGCGTCCGAAGCTCCGCTGTCAACGGTGGGAAGCCGTCATCCGCCCACTCCTGCCAGCCCTTGCGGATGAGGGGGTACTTCAGGCGGAACGGGCCGTAGACGCGGCGATGGACCTGGTAGCCCTTGGCACAGCCCCGCGGGTGCCAGGCGGCCGTGGCGGTGTTGCCGTAGAGGTCCGAGTACCGCGACACGTCGTAGGCCTGCTCGCTTCGCATGACCACGCCGTTCCGCACGATCGCCCGCAGCCGGCACGAATGAGTGTCGTTCGGCGAGCAGACGAACGTGAAACTCCTGTCATAGCGGTACTGGTCGCGGTAGACGGCCTCCCAGCCTCGATCGGGATAGGCAGCCAGTGGGTCGGCCACGTCGACCGGCTCGAGCAGGGCAAGTGGGGACCGGCTGGTCGCGACCAGTCCGAGCGCGAGGGCGGCGGTCCCACCGCCAGCGAGGACCAGGAACTCGCGTCGAGCCAGCCTCCGCATCGGCTCCTTCAGCTTCGACGAGCATCCGGCGGGATTCGTTCGGGCCATCGTCCGGAGCCGACCACCCTTTCGACAGGGCCGAAGGTCACATTTCGCCGACGCTTCCGAGAGGCGACGGGCAGCTGAGCCGCGATCAGCCCCACATGACTCAAGTCAGCCGGCAGCAGGCGTGGCCAAGACGGAATCCTGCATCGGCCAGGCGTGCTCAACGCGAACCTTGGCCACCGATGAATGAGCCGCGCTGAAGGGCAGCTGAGGGGCGGGGGACGTCCGGTCAGACCTCCTTGTAGGTGCCCTCGACGGTCTCCTCGCCCTCGCCTTCGGCGGCGGCCTCGCCCTCGGCTGCGGCTTCGCCGCCCTCGGGCCCGGCAGCACCGTCACCGGAGCCAGCGCCCGAGGCGGCCTCGGCGGCGGCCGCCTCGTAGGCCTTCGTCGAGACACGCGACAGGGACTCGGCGAGTGCCGATGAGCCGGACTTGACCGCCTCGCTGTCGGCGCCCTTCAACGCCTCGCGGAGCGAGGCGACCTTGGACTCGACATCGGCCCGATCGTCGTCCGAGACCTTGTCGCCGAGGTCGCGGAGAGTCCGCTCGGCCTGGTAGGTGAGCTGCTCGGCCTGGTTGTGGAGCTCCACCTGCTCGCGTCGATCGCGATCCTCGGCGGCGTGCTCCTGGGCGTCCTTGACCATCTTGTCGACGTCGTCCTTGGACAGCATCGAGCTGGCCGTGATCCGGACCTGCTGCTCCTTGCCGGTAGCGCGGTCCTTGGCCCGCACGTCGAGGATGCCGTTGGCGTCGATATCGAAGGCGACCTCGATCTGGGGGATGCCACGTGGGGCTGACGGTATGCCGTCGAGGATGAACCGTCCCAGCGTCTTGTTGTCGGTCGCGAAGTCGCGCTCGCCCTGGAGGACGTGGATCTCGACCTGGGTCTGGTTGTCGGCCGCGGTCGAGAACGTCTGCGACTTCGAGGTAGGGATCGTCGTGTTCCGGTCGATTAGGCGGGTCATGACCCCGCCGAGCGTCTCGATGCCGAGAGACAGCGGCGTAACGTCGAGGAGCAGCACGTCCTTGACTTCGCCGCCGAGGACGCCGGCCTGGATGGCGGCGCCGACGGCGACCACCTCGTCGGGGTTGACGCCCTTGTGGGGCTCCTTGCCGCCGAAGACGGACTTGACCGCCTCGACGACGGCCGGCATCCGGGTCTGGCCGCCGACCAGGATGACCTCGTCGATGTCCTTGGCCGCCAGGCCCGCGTCCTTGAGGGCCTTTCGAACGGGCTCCTTCGTCTTCTCGATGAGATCGGAGACGAGGTCCTCGAGCTTGGCCCGGGTGAGGCTGATGACGAGGTGTTTGGGGCCCGACGCGTCGGCCGTGATGTACGGCAGGTTGATCTCCGTTGTGGCCGTGGTCGAGAGCTCGATCTTGGCCTTCTCGGCGGCCTCCTTGAGCCGCTGCATCGCCTGGGCGTCCTTGGACAGGTCGATGCCCTGGTCCTTCTTGAACTCGGCCAGGAGCCACTCGATGACGCGCTGGTCGAAGTCGTCGCCGCCGAGGTGGGTGTCGCCGTTGGTCGCCTTCACCTCGAACACGCCGTCGCCAAGCTCGAGGATGCTGATGTCGAACGTCCCGCCGCCGAGATCGTAGACGGCGATCTTCTCGTCCTTCTTCTTGTCGAGGCCGTAGGCGAGGGCGGACGCCGTGGGCTCGTTGATGATCCGCTTGACGTCGAGACCGGCGATCCGCCCGGCGTCCTTCGTCGCCTGGCGCTGGGTATCGTCGAAGTAGGCCGGGACGGTGATGACCGCCTCGGTCACCTTCTCGCCGAGGTAGGCCTCGGCATCGGCGCGCAGCTTCTGGAGGATCATCGCGCTGATCTCGGGCGGCGTGTACGACTTGCCGTCGGCGACGACGACGACGCCGTCCGATTTGGCGTCCTTCTCGACCTTGTAGGGCACGTGCTCGCCGGCCCGCTTGGATTCCTTGTCGTCGAAGCGACGACCCATGAACCGCTTGATCGAGTAGACCGTGTTGGCCGGGTTCGTGATCGCCTGGCGCTTGGCGAGCTGGCCGACGAGACGCTCGCCGGCCTTGGTGAAGGCCACGACCGACGGGACCGTCCGGCCACCCTCGGCCGACGCGATGACGGTCGGCTCGCCGCCCTCCATGACGGCCACCACCGAGTTCGTGGTGCCCAGGTCGATGCCGATGATCTTGCCCATGTCGGTTCCGCTCCCTGTCAGTCGTTGGTGATGTCGGTGGATGTGGTCTTCTCTTCGTCGCCGCCCGCGATGGCCACGATGGCCGGTCGCAGGACGCGGTCGCGGAGGCGGTAGCCGCGGATGATCTCCTCGACGATCTCGCCGTCCGCCCGCTCCGTGCCTGGGATGTTCACGACCGCCTCGTGATCACGGGGGTCGAAGCGGGTGCCCGGTGATGAGTCGATCGGCGTGACGCCCTCGCTCTCGAGCAGCATCCGCAGCTTTCGGTCGATGGCGGCGATGCCGTCGACCCAGGCGCTGTCGGTCAGCTCGACGGGGCGCGCCTCGATGGCCCGGTCGAAATCGTCGGCCAGCACGAGCACCTTGCGGAGCAAGGATTCGGAGGCCAGACCGAGCGTGGCCTCACGCTCTTCGGTCGTCCGTCGCTTGTAGTTGATGAATTCGGCACGCTCGCGCTGGAGTCCCGCGAGGTACTCCTCGCCCTGGCGCTTCACCTCGGCCAGCTCGGCCTCGAGGCGAGCGATCTCCGCTGCTGGGTCGAGCGGCGCCTGGACGAGGTTATGGCGGGGGGAGCGTCGGGGGGCGTTCATCGCGGCCTCACGCGTACAGGTGTTCAACGAGCTCGTGCATGAGCCCCGATACGAAGCGGACGGTGCCGATGGCATGGGAGTAGGCCATCCGGGTCGGACCCAGGACCCCGACGACGCCGACGGCCCGGCCGGGCCGGCCATAGGGCGCCATGACAAGGGACACGTCGCGCATGTCGGGCGCCCGGTTCTCGGAACCGATGAAGACGCGGATCGAGCCGCCCTCGGCGACCGTGCCGACGAGCTCGCCCAGGTAGGCCCGGTTCTCGAGGGCCGAGAAGACCCGCCGCAGCTTGTCGCTCTCGGCGAACTCGGGGGCGGCCATGACGTTGAGGAGACCGTCGGAGTAGACGTCCTCGACCGCGGCGGCATCGTATTCACCGAGGACGGCGGCGATCCGCCCGCCGACCCGGCGGGCGAGATCGGCATACGGCATTCGCCCGTCGATCGATTCGAGACGGCCGCCGATCTCCGAGGCGGATCGGCCGGTCACGAGCTCGTTGATGACGCCGGCGACGATCGAGAGGGAGGTCTGATCGGTGCCCTCGCCAAGGGTCAGAAGGACCTGCTTGATCGTCCCCTCGCGGAGGACGATGACCAGGCTGGCCAGTCGATCGTTGATGGCGACGAGGTCGACGCGGCGGACGCGGGCGGTGGTCGGCTTGGCCGGCGTGGCGATCCCCGCCGACCGCGTGGCGGCGGCGATCGTCGAGGCGGCCAGGCGAAACCAGTGCTCCGAGGAGAACTCGACCTGGCCGAACTGGTGGCGGATCATGAGCTGCTCGACGGCCGGCAGAGGGACCGCGTCGATGACCGCCTCGACGTACCAGCGGTATCCCGAGTCGGTCGGGATCCGTCCGGCGGACGTGTGAGGGTGACCGAGGAGCCCCGATGCTTCGAGCTCGGCCAGCGTGTTGCGAACTGTCGCCGAGGACACGCCGAGACCGTATCGGTCGACGAGCGCCTGGCTGCCGACCGGCTGGGCGGTGGAGACATATTCCTCGATGACCGCCCGCAAGACCGCCTGTGACCGACCGTCCAGCGAGCCCTTCGTTCGCCGTACGCGGCTCATGGGCTCCTCGTGCTCGCGTTAGCACTCTGGCG
>Ga0209341_10003801_pt1 | contig 14063 bp, 10 predicted proteins | sample RifCSP13_2_FD_184020 | JGI IMG/M metagenome (GOLD analysis project Ga0209341, IMG submission 184020) | Soil microbial communities from Rifle, Colorado - Rifle CSP2_sed 13_2 (SPAdes) (version 2) | ecosystem: Environmental > Terrestrial > Deep subsurface > Rock core/Sediment | place: Rifle...
CCCAGTGGTGCTATCCATCCAGACTCGACGGCCCGCTGGATGGCGGCCTGGTCATCGATGCCTACGTCGGGCGGTGACAGGTAGATCCGCGTCATGCGCGATTGAGGCTAACCCTGGGCGCTGCCGACCACGACGGGCTCGGCGTGTCTGCCAAGGTCGCGCAGGCGCTTCGCACCCGCCACGGCACGCCCGGTGAAGCCGGACCCGAAGATCAAGAGGTCATATACCCGGTGTTCATCCGAGGTCCAGTCGTACTTCCAGGGGTGATTGCCGTACCCGAACTCGTATGTGCGCACGGCATCTGCTGCGCTCTGCTCGAGAACAGACTCGAGTAGCAGAGAACCTGTCGAGAACGACAGATCAGGGCTCTCGTCGTAAGACGAGATCATGCCGTAGCGCTTCTCCCCATAGTGGAGGTCGTAGCGAAACGCCAGCATGCGTCCGTCGAGATTCAGCGAGCTGAGGCGAAGCCAGCCGTGATCCTCGGCAACTTCACCCACGGACCGAAACCAGCGCTCGTGGGTTGGCAGGTTGAGCACCGCAACGCCCTTCTCGCCCTTCCATCCCTCGGCCTCGAGACGAAACCCCTCGTTGAGTACGGATTCGACTTGGTTCGGAGGTGGATGGTCGACAAATGTGACGTCGCCAAGCTCGGTGAGGCGACGACGTCGCCTTCGCAGCGTCCGGTGAAACTCCTTGCTGAGTCCTTGACGAACCTGGTCCATCCCACTGCTCAGATCGACATACGGGCTCTTTAGGACCGATTGGACCGACCACCGAGGGTGGGCGGGCAACGAAGTGACGAGGGGTGAATCCTCTCGCAGACGGTATAGGTGGGCGACGGTCAACGAATCCGCCCAAATGGGCAGTTGCGCGGTGACGTCCTCGTCTCCAACAGCCACCACATCGATCGAGTCTGCATGCGCCCTGGACAACGAACGGTATCGGCCCCGAGCCCGGTATAGAGGCAGCCCGGCCACCAACTCGCCGTCACGGCGGAGAAGCATGACATGAAGTCTGCTAGTTGGCTCGTCGAATCCTTCGCTCCAACACCGGAGGATGTGGGAGTTGAGAAACGGCACCTGTCGGACCACAGGTTGCACGTCCCACCACTCCGAAAGGTCGGAGAATACCCCGGGGTCATGGCGAATCTCAGTCGTCCATCGAGGCACAACGGGGCTGACTCTAACGACGACCTTCCTCGCTCAAACTGGGTCGGGCGGGCCACTTGTGGCCGTAGTGGTCCCCAAGACCCTGCACTATCCTGTTGGTCTCGAGGGGAGGGAGGGCTACATGGCGTGCTTGGGCCAAGCGACACAGGCGCACTCGTCCAGAATGAGACGATTCGGCACGCCGTCGAAAGCACCGGCATGACGGCGGTCATCCAGAAGCTGGTCCTCCACGTCATCAACTCCCTTGGTATCTCGGGTGGCGCAGAGCAACAACTAGTGACCAATCTGGAGATGTTCAAAGACCCGACCATCCAGCATCATGTGACGTACCTCTATGGCGGTGATCCCGGCATCTCCTGGGAGTCCCGGATGCGTGTGCCTGTGACCCCACTCAACGGATCGCGTGAGACCGCGCCATTGCTGACTTCGGGCGTTCGCTTGAACCGTCTGGTGCGGGATCTTCGACCTGACCTGATCCATTGCTCGCTTCTTGATGCCTCCTTGATCTCGCGGGTCGTCGGGTGGTTGACCGGCACCCCGGTGTTGGAGAGTCTGGTCAACATAAGCCACGAGTCGATCAGGACCGTCGACAGCAACGCGATCAAGCTGTGGAAGCTGGGCATCTATCGCTACCTGGATCGTCTCACAATGCGCCGGGTCACGGCCTTTCATGCCCTGACCGAGGAGGTCGCCAGATCGTGGGTCGAGACCATCGGGCTCGATCGTGTCCGGATCACCGTGATCCCCCGGGGAGTGTCCCTCGACCTCCTCAATGAGGCCGCCCTCACCCCGGCGGAGCGTGAAGGCCTGCGCCGTGAGTTGATGGGCGACCCCGATGGGCTCCTGGTTCTAGCGGTCGGCCGGGAAGAACCACAGAAAGGCCATCGATACCTCATCGAGGCCGTTGCCAGGGTGGCCGGCAGCCGTGGAGATGCCCACCTCGTCATGGCCGGGCGCCCGGGATCGTCGTCGGACGCGATCGGCGCACAGATCTCAGAGTTAGGGATCGATGATCGAGTCCACCGACTCGGTGTCCGGACCGACGTCTTCCGGCTGATGAGGGCGGCTGACCTCATGGTCTTCCCCTCCCTCTACGAAGGGTTGGGAGTATCGCTGATCGAAGGCATGGGGTCCGGCCTGCCAATCATCGTGTTCAACCGGGCGCCCATGAACCAGATCATCGAGCACGACAGGACCGGGCTGGTGGTGCCGGACCGCGATCCTGCTGCGCTGGCGGAGGCAATCCTCTCGCTGGCCACCGATCCACGGCTGTCATCCCGGCTCCGGAACGAGGCGGCGCGGACGGTTCGGGCCAAGTATGAGATTGGCAACACGGCCGAGCAATTGGAGCGGCTGTACCGGACCATCCTCGACCGCGAGGGATCTCGCACCGCCAGGACCGGCCAATGAGCGGTCTCGAAACGATCCTCAGGTGGTCCCCCTTCCAGCTCGCTTCCAGCTGGGTGAACCGGTCACGACCTGTCGTGCTTGCATTTCATGGCGTCGATGATCCCGAGGTCTTCGAGACCCTGATGGACCGGGTGAAGCGGCAGTATCATCCGATATCCGTCGACGAGCTGGACGGGGCGGTCAACGGCGGCAAGAAGCTGCCCGATCGATCGGTATTGATCACATTCGACGATGGCCATCGTTCGGTCGTGGAGCACGGGCTGCCCATCCTCGTCGAGCGCGGTCTCCCGGCAGTGACGTTCGTAGCAGCCGGCCTGCTCTCGACAAGCAAGGCCTTTTGGTGGACGGCAACGGCCGATCTGCTGGCGGCAGGCGGGAGGCTCACCGGTTACGAGTCGCTGTCTGAGAGCGAGCTGATACGGCATCTGAAGCAAGTGCCCAATGAGTATCGAATCCGGGCGATGATGGAGCTCGAGCAATCCGCCGGGCGGCCACCGGCCCCACAGGCACAGCTGAAGACCGAGGAGTTAGGGAAGCTCCGAAGCGGTGGCGTGGCCATCGGTAACCACACCTGGTCACATCCCTGTCTCAATAGGTGCGACCCGGACACGATCAGTGACGAGATCGAACGCGCCCACACCTTGCTTTGGGCGGCACTGGGCGAGCCGCCAATTTGGTTTGCCTATCCAAACGGGGATTGGGATGAGAAGGCTGAAGCCATCCTCGCCGACCTGGGATACAGATTAGGCTTTCTCTTCGACCACCGTTTGGCCGACGTCGATTCACATCGACTGCGGGTGTCCCGCCTGCGAGTCAACAGCGACGCGACACCCGACAGATTCGCCATCATCCTCAGCGGGCTGCATTCAGCGATCCTTCATACGCGGCGGCGGAGCTGACCATGGCCCTCCGTCTCGAAGTCGTTCCCCTTGAGGCGCTGGTCACCGACGTCGGCCGGCAGACAGCCTGGCGGCAACTGGCAACCGAAGCGCCGGGAGCCAGTTACTTCCAGACCCCGGACTGGATTGTTTCCTGGTGCGAGACAATCGGTGGGCATCCCAATGGCTCGGCCGCCCTGGTGTGGAACGGCCAAAGGCTGGCAGGGTTCTTCGCACTCGCCGCGACCAGGGAGAGGCTCACCGGCCGTCTCAATCTGCAGGTTCCGGTTCTCGCCAATGCCGGGTCTGGCATCGGGACCGACCACGCCGGATGGCTTGCCAGCGACGGGGCGGAAGACGTCTTGAGTGGCTGGCTGGCCACCCGGGAGCCAATGCTGCTCAAGGGGATCCCCCTCGACATGGGAGAGTCGCTCGGCGGCCGTTTGTTGGATGTGCAGCGCTGTCCCCGCGTCGTCGTCTCCGAGGTACCGAATCTGATGTCCTCGAAGCTGGCCAAGACCTTGAGAAACGCACAGAGGAGGTTGGCCAGTGAAGGCTTCCAGTTCAGCTGGAAGGGACCGGGAGAGGTCGAGGTCACCGACCTCGAGAGGCTCTACCAGCTCAACCAACTGCGACGAGCGGAGACCGGCGACAACCCTGTCTTCGACGACCCTCTTCGGCGTGCCTTCCATGAGCGAATGCTGGATTGGGGTGATGAGGACGGGGGGACGACAGTGATGCTGGCGGCCCGGGATGATGAGGTCGTCGGGGTTCTATACGGGTTTTCCTGGCAGGGGAGCTTCGCCTACTACCAGATCGGGTGGGACCCCGGGTACCGGCAGCTGAGCCTGGGTTCGGTCCTGGTCCTGGAGGCGATCGAGGAGTGTGCCAAGCGGGGGATCGAAGTCTTCGACTTCCTGCGCGGCGCCGAGGATTACAAGTATCGCTTCGGGGCCACCGATGTGGTCGAAGGGACGTTCACCATCGGACGTTCGGTCGGGTTGGCGGCACTTGGCGCACTCAACCGCCTCCGCGGCAAGCCCCGAAGTGTCGAAGGTTGAGGATATGTCGACCTGGTCAGTTGAGATCAGAAACGATCGGGCCCTTTTTTCCGAGCTGGCGCCCTGGTGGAACGAGTGCCCGGGTCCCCTGTCCATTCCGTTCCTCCGCACTGAGTGGTTCGAGATCTGGACCGATTCTTTCCTGTCCCGCGGGTCGAATCTCGAGATCGCAGTGTGGAAACACGATGGAGAGCCGATCGCCGTCCTCCCTCTGTCCCGGCGTGGGTTGAGACGGTCGGCACTCGCCAACTCACAGTCCGAAGTTTTCGACGTGATCACCTCCCCGAATACAGACGTCGCCCCGACCATTGAAGAGTGGCTGGCGCACCAGCCGGTCACCAGGCTCTTCCGTCTCGACGGTGAATCGTTGCTGATTCCATCGCAACCCGACCCCAACTGGCACGTGGATCGGCAAAGCAGGGCTCCGTTCATCGACTTGGGCTACGGCATGGAGGGAGTGCTCAACGGCCTCGGACGCAATCTGATCAAGAACCTGCGACGGCTTGAACGGCGAACGGCTGAGTTGGGTGAGGTCGTCTACCTCGACAATGCAGACGGCGTGATCCCCGACGCCCTGGAGCAATGCATGAGACTGGAAGCCTCCGGCTGGAAGGGCAGAGTAGGCACGGCCATGATCAGCCGACCCGATACTGCTCGCTTCTATGAGGAGCTGGTCGGTTTGGCACGGGACCGGGGCTGGCTCCGGATCTGCTCCCTTCTTGTTGCCGAGCGCATCGTTGCGTTCGAGCTCGACCTCGACTACCACGGGCGACGGTTCTCGCTCAAAGCCGGCTACGACCAAGAATTGAGCCGGCTATCACCGGGGAAGGTACTGCAACAGAGGGTCCTCGAGGCAGCAGTGGCCGGTGGCCTCTCGAGCTACGAGTTCGGAGGCGAAGCCGAGGAATGGAAGCTGGAGTGGACGAATTCGGTGCACCCGCGAATCAATGTCCTTCGGTTCGGGGACCGTGGGATGAGCCGATTACTCGGTCAGGCGATGAGAGGGGTCGCTCAGCGACGAGCGCGCAGCGGTTCATCAGGCGACCAACGAGAAGTCCCCAATGAGCTGTGACCCCACTCCTACGATCGTCATATGGCCGAATCTCTAGCGACGCTTCTCGACCTTTTGACCCGCCCCGAGTTCGTTGCAGGGTTCGTGGTCGGCCTCATTGCACTAGGCCTTCTCTTTCTTACACCCGCGCCTACGCGGGGCACGGCGGTCGACTGGGGGCTTCTGCTCGCAGCGGGCACGATGATTGCGATTCACCTAACGGCCGGACGGCGTTTCGGGCTGGCGGCCGGGATTGGCCTGCTCGCGATCGGCGGTTGGGCCCAGAGCCGGTCAAAGACAGCAATCAGCCCTTTGGGCTGGACACTGGTCGGTCTTGGAGCCGTCGTCGTAGCCTGGCGCGGCGGTTTCTCAGGCAGCATGTGGTTCCTGAGCATCACAGCCCTCGTCATTGCAATTACGGGATGGACCCTCGCAAGGTGGTCAGTGCATCTGCCGAGTGATCTGTTGGGCCCGCTATTTGCGATGAGCGCTTTCGGTATATGGGCAACAGTGCCCGAGACCGAGATGGCGAGAGCACTCTTGGGTACGGCCATCCCGATGGGTGTAGCGACACTAAGACCGGTCGAAGGCCGGCTGACTCACCCCGGCGCCTACGCTCTGGCCGGCGTCGTGATCTGGGTGGTGGCGTCTGGCGGAGAGGCCCGCCCGGCCTCCATTATTGGTGGCTGGGCGTGCATGGGGGTGCTGCTCATCCTCCCCTATTGCACCCCAACCGGCTCAGACCTCATCAAACAGCGCCCTCTGGTCATAATCCTGGTTCATGCTGCGGTGGTGCTCGTCGCGTCACGTGCCATCGGGCTTTGGGAATCGGTCATCCCGGCGACGATCGCCGCGACCTTCCTGGCCGCAGTCGCCTACATCTTCCTCGGCTATCTCCTGAAGAGCGACGGAGAACCCTCTGTCTGATCCATATGCATTCCAATTGCCGTCACGTACGCTGACATGATGCCAGACCGGGGCTCTTCTCCACCGCGCGTGGTCAGGACGCTCATTCCGCGCGGTCAGGGCTGGAAATGGTTGGCGATGGCGGCACTGGGACTGCTGCTGGCCGCAGCGGAGGCGGCGGCCGCAGTTCTCATCGCCGTGCTCGTTGGTGCCATGATCCCATCCACGGACTCGACAATCGAACTCCCTCTTATCGGCGATGTTTCTCAGATGCTGCCGGGTAGCACCCAGGCCAGCCAACTGCGCTTTCTGGCGATCGGGATGGCCATATTCTTCGTTGCGAAAGCCGGGCTCAAGCTGGCGGAAACCTATGTCCGGTCCAGAGTGACACAGAACACCGGCGCCAGGCTGGCGAATCGTCTGTTCGCAGGGTATCTGGCAATGCCCTACAAGTTCCACATCGCCCACAACAGCTCGGAGCTGATGAGAAACGCGTCGTGGGCCGCCAACGAAGTCGTTACCAACTATCTCACTCCGATAGCCATCATGCTCACCGACGTCGCGATGCTCGTCTTCTTGCTCGGCGTGCTCATCGCCGCAGCACCTACAGCGACGTTGGTGACGATCGCTTTCTTGCTCCCGATCACGCTCGTCGTGCTGCGCATTGTTCGACCGAGTCTCAATCGATTGGGGAAGATCACCAAGAAATCGGTCCAGGACTCCTTGGGATCTCTGCAAGAGAGTCTCCACGGAATCCGGGACGTCAAGGTGCTCGGCCGGGAGAAGTTCTTCGAGGCCGAGTTTCGGTCTGCGAGACGCAGGCTGGCTCGCTCCAGCTACCTATACCCAACAGTCGCGGAAGTCCCCAGCCTGACGATTGAGACTCTGCTGGTACTCGCCGTCTTGGGATTCGTCGCATTCCGCAGCGGCGAGGGGCAAGTCCCCACCGCGTCACTTCCATTCTTGGGGCTATTCGCCTACGCGGGGCTGAGAATGATGCCTGCAATGTCGAGCATCGTGGCCGCGATCAACAGAATCAGGTATGGGCAGTCGGTGGCTGAGACCATCGCGTCCAACATCCACATGGTCGACGCCGAAGCAGAGGACGTTCCAAAGGACGATGTGGCACCGATCACATTCAGTACGAGCATCGAGCTCGAGAGGGTCGGCTTCGCCTACGAAGACGGGACGGAGGTGATCCGGAATCTCGACCTGACTATCAAACGTGGCGAGTCGGTAGGAATAGTCGGTGTGACAGGTGCGGGGAAATCGACCCTCCTGGACCTGATCCTGGGTCTGCTGCAACCCACAGCAGGAAGGATCACGGTCGACGGGAGTGATCTCCAGTCAGATATCCGTGGGTGGCAGGCAGCCATCGGGCTCGTGCCACAGTCCATCTACCTGCTGGATGACACGATCCGTCGCAATGTCGCGTTCGGCATTCAGGACGAAGAGATCGATGAAGGCGCCCTCGTCGAGGCCATTGATCTGGCTCGGCTCGAGACTTTCATCAACACGCTGCCACAAGGTCTGGAGACCATGGTTGGTGAGCGCGGAGTCCGCCTCTCAGGTGGACAACGTCAACGGGTGGCCATCGCCCGAGCGTTGTACCGGCGGCCACAGATCCTCATCTTCGACGAAGGAACAGCTTCGCTCGACAATCTGACCGAGGCGGAGCTGCTTCGGGCTATCGAGGGGCTCAGGGGGGAGCGCACCATCATCACAGTTGCACACCGACTTACCACCGTCCAGGGATGTGATCGGGTCATTCTTCTCGCAGATGGGGACATCATCGATCAAGGCGGATTCGAAGAGCTACGTGACCGCAATCGAACCTTTCGCGAGATGACTGGCTGAGCGAAATTGGGTCGGTTCAGGGCCCGGTATAGCCCTTGATCCGGCGGCGGAGGGCTTCCTCGAGACGAAGCCCTCCTCGAAGCCGGGCCCCGAAGAACCGGTACCCGTCCGAGAGCTGCACAGGGTAACGGTGCAGTAGATGCCGCTCTGGCCGGCTCTGGGGTCGCGCCGATCCCCCGAGAGCGGCTGAGGTATAACGCCTGCGCACCACAGGGTCGGCGGTCGACGACCAGAAGCCCCAGGGGTAGGCGAAATGTCCCGGGCGGGCTCCCAACCGTGTTTCGATCAGGTCGTCACTGGTCCCCAACTCGCCCTCTACCTCGTCAACAGAAAGAAACCTCAGATCGAGATGGCGATGGGTGTGCGCCCCAACGGTGACCAGGCCGGATCCGAACATGATGCCGATCTGGTCCCAGGACAGGGGCTCGGCCTTCGCCGGCGGCCCCAGAGGCCGCCCCGTTTCAATCGAGTCTGTCGCCAGATATAGGGTGAACGGCAAATCTTGTTCTCGAAGGAGGGGAAACGCCGTGGTGTAGGTGTCCCGGTAGCCGTCGTCGAAGGTGAGGACTACAAGCCGCTCCGAGCCCGGATCGGACCACCTCGTGATGGCCTGGTCGAGATCGACCACCTCACGATTGGCCGCGAGCCAATCGAGTTGCCGGCGAAAGTCGTCGAGACCCACCTCCATCTGCCGCCCCAGACCGGCGTTGACCTGGTGATAGATCAGCAAACGCGGACCACGGGGACGGGGCAGTGCGACGTCAGTTAGTGCGGATACGGCCTTGACCGCAGTGCGCCCTGGCGCCACGCCTCAACCGGTGGCGAGGAGCGAATTCATCTCGTCCTCGGTGAGGACCGGGAAGGGAAGAAGGCCCAACCTTTGCAACGGGGCGAGATTGGCACGAAAGCCGGCGGACCAATCGGGATTCCATTCCCAATCCTCGTTCTTGGTCCGTCTGCGTGTGACTTTGGTCGCCTCATCGACCGTGATGCCCAACAGGAGACCGAGCGCCGTCTCCATGCGCCGAACCTCGCGGATCCTCCCCTCGATCAGGGCTGCCTGCTCGATCTCACCCTTGGTGTTGGCCGACTTCAGATTCCGTTCCAGCTCGTCGATGACCCGGCTTGTCATCTGGGTCATGAGATTGTCGATGTGATGGCGATCGAACCGCGCGGCCGGGACCAAGACCTGGACGGTCCCTTCTTCGCTGTTCAGCTGCCACACGGCCGGATCGCCATTGGTCCGCTTCAAATGTCTGACAAAGAACTGCTTGGACAGCCAATCATCGAGATCGACTGATTCACGATCGGTGCCCGCGGCCAGGATCCGCTCCATTTGCTCAACGATGGCGGCCGCGGTGTGGGGCGCTACCTCGTGTTGCAACTCGTCCATCAGCCACCTTCCAACCGAAGGATGATCGGTCACAGACCGGAAGGGAATGAAGCCGCTGAGTGACACCTCGTCGATCAGATCGTCGGAAAAATCACCCTGGCCATAGCCGGCGATCATCATGTCCTCCACCCGCGAGATGAGGTAGTCAGCCACCGCATCGAATGCGACCTCGGGGGAAGCTCCGTCCAAGCTCGCCAACAACTCCTGGCCGAAGCCTCCGTCACTCCCACTCTCCTGAAGCGAGCCGACCCGGTCGGCAAGACTCTGCAGGGACTCGGGCGGGAGAAGGGCGGTTCCCCGGGTCCCCGCGCTCGGATAGTGGCTGAGTCTCGAAATCGGAGACGTGGTTGGGGAGGGATGATGGATGGGCTCCGGGATTGCTTGCTCGACGTGTCGTTCACCCATACCCCAGACCGATCGCTCCGAGCGCTGCAGGAACAACGCCCCCAGCATCGAGACCTGACGTTGCGCGACATCGAAGACGAGCCCGTTGACCTGTGGCATCGTCGACTTCCCGGGCGTCAGCACAAGGACACTGCGGCGCAGACGCTGCATCGCCACTTGAGCGGCCGGTGTGCTGATATCGCCGACCGCCACCACTACCACGTCGAAGTGGCGCACGGCCTCCTCGACAAATGCCCGGAACTGGCGTCCGGCCAGGGCGTCACCGGGAGACTGTGGGGGCGGGCCCGCAGGGACCACCGCCAGGTCGGGGCGCACGAACAAGGCGCCGGCAACTGCTGCCGCAACCGACCTCTCGAAACCCACCGACTCCGGGTTCAGGGCAAGGGCGCCGGAGAGAGAGGAGCCGCCAACCCGATACTCACCCATCGACGAGTCGCTGGCGAAATCGGCATCGACCAACAGGACAGAAGACCCAGCACTGGCCATGGCCACCGCAAGATCGGTAGTCAGGGCGTGGACCCCCGGGGCCGCCACATTGTGAGCGGTCACCGCCAGCGTGGCGCCGGTAGAAGGCAATTGGGCTTCCACCACCGAGCGCAACGCCTGGATCGCCGGTTTGCGGACCCCGCCTTCGGTTGTGTCGTACCAGGCCTCGCCCATCCCGGCTCCGACCCGACGGGTGGGGACCTCGCCGAGGAACGGGAGGTCGATGTCCTCCGGCAACCAGATCGGCTTCCTGGCTCTGGTGATGAAGATCAAGCCAAAGAGCGCCAGCGCAATACCTCCGATGAGCCCGATCAACCCGTTGATCGCCGGGTTGGCCGCCTCCCCGGTCAGATTGACAAAAATAACGGGGTCGACGGTGCCGGAGTCGATGATGCCCAGCCCCCGAAGGTTCAGCTGCTCATAGTCGGCAGCCAGGATTGCGAGACCGTTCTGCAGCGAGGTGAGTCTGAATTGATCCTCCACGCTGAGCGTGGTCTGGGGCGTCGCGCCAAGTGACGCCCTCTCGGACTCGTACTCAGCCAAAGCCTCTTGCAGCTGCTCACGCCGTGCGGTGGCCCCTGGGAGTTCGACCGGTGAAGCAGCGTCCTCATCGACCAAGGCTTGGGTCAAGGCCTCGGTGGTGGCGAGGATCTGTTGGTCGAGAGCCGCGAGGCTGGCGACAAGCGCCTGCTCTGCGGGAGTGAGCGTTATCTGCAGCTCCTCGATCTGGGCTTGGATGTCTTCCGCCTTCTCGAGGACATCGGCGAGACGAGTTTCAACGGATCCGCCGGCTGCGGGATCGACAGCCAGATAGGCCTGGAGCAGGGGAACCACATTGTCGTTGGCTTCCGCGTTGGTTGTGCCGAGGGCGCGGAACACCAGATGCCCCGTGGCCGGGTCGATTTCGACGAATTTCGTAGTCGGGTCGGCGAACAAGAGCTCGCCGGCGGCGAGCCGGGCCCTTTCCAGGGTGGTTTCCCTCTGTACCGCCAGTGCCTCGGCGGTCTGCGATTCCTGGGGGTCGAACCGAATGGCGATGGTCGCCTGAATCTGTTGCTGGCGGTTGTCGTTGGCTAGGTTCGTGAAGTACCAGCCGGCCAACAACCCAAGCAACCCCACCCCCAGGATGACGTACCAACGGTCACGAAGGACCCGAAGCAGCCGCTTCAACTCCATTGTGTCTCGAGCTCGACCTCGGCGGGTTCGGCCTCGGCCCGTATTGCGGCGCTGGCCAGATAGGAGAGCATTCGCCTCACTTCTTCCTGGTTTCCGGCATGGGCGGCGTCTTCGAGATCGGCGACGCTGTCGAGAACCACATATGCAGTGGGATGGCCAAGTCGAGCCTCAAAGATCTTCGGGTTCCGGGTCAGGGCCATAGGGTCGGTTGAAAGGCTCTCAGTCAGCTTCTCCCCAGGCCGGCGGCCAGTGTACTCGATCTGGATATCGGCACCGGGGGTGAGACCGGCGAGCCGGATCAGACGCCGGGCCAGATCCACGATCCTCACCGGGTCGCCCATGTCGAGGACGAACACCTCCGATCCCTCCGCCAGGGCGGAGGCCTGGAGGACCAACTGCACCGCCTCGTCGACAGTCATGAAGTATCGGGTCATGTCGGCGTCGGTCACGGTCACCGGGCCCCCGATCTTGATCTGTTCGACAAAGGTCGGGATGACACTGCCCCGGCTTCCGAGTACGTTCCCAAACCTGACCGCGGTATACACACAACCGTCGTTTCGGTGCTGCCCCAACTGAACCATCAACTCGGCAATGCGCTTGGTCGCACCCATCACCGACGCCGGGTCCACCGCTTTGTCAGTGGAGATGAGCACGAAGTTGCTGACACCGACCCGGGAACCGGCCTCGATCACGTTGCGGGTGCCGATGACGTTGGTCAGGACTGCCTCGTCGGGGAACTCCTCCAACACCGGCACGTGCTTCAGAGCCGCCGCATGGAAGACCACGTCGGGACGGATCCTTTCGAAGGTGGTCAGGGTTTTCTCGGCGTCCCTGATGTCGGCGAGGACGGCGTGCACCTCACCGGTCCACCCCAGCGATGAGTCGTGGAGCAATGTCTCGTCGCGATCCAGAGCCCAGACCCCGGCCGGTTCGAAACCCAACACCTGAGCCACGATTTCTCCCCCGATCGATCCGCCGGCGCCTGTCACCAGAACCCGTTTGCCCTTCAGGAGCCCGGCGACCTCTTCGAGATCGGTAGCGACCCGAGGGCGGGTCAGAAGGTCTTCTACTTTTATGTCCCGAACGTCGACCGCGGCGGAACGATCCTCCATGACATCGCCGGCCGCGGGAAGGATGCGAAGCCGGACGTCGACCTCCAGACAACCGTCCACCACCTCGCGGGTGCGGATGGGATCGGTCCCGACAACGACCACCTCGTCGACGTCATGCTGCCGCACCAGGTCGGCGATCTGCCCCAGGTGACCGAGAACGGGCAGCCCCGCCAGGCGGCGAGCCGACTCCGGTGCGGAATGGCCATCGGAGACGAAGCCCACGGCCATGCCCTGATCGGCGAGTTCCGGGACCTGACGGGCGAACACCGCGGCATCACGACCGGTGCCCACCACCAGGATCCGGTTACCACCACCCGACTTCCGAAAGGAGAACAATCGGGAGCGAAACCGGACCAACCCCATCCCGGCCAGACAAAGAAAGGCACCCACTACAACGACTGAAACCGGCAACACGATGTCGAACCAAGAAGTCCTGAGACCGTAGGACAAGGCGAGCACAACTGTCCCTGCCACAGAATTGGCCATGACCACCTTCATCGCCTCGTCGGTGGAAGCGTGCTCCCAGACATGGCCGTACGCTCCGGAGGCCATATTGGCCACAATGTGGATCAAGACGATTATCGGTAGCAGCTTGGAGAAGTCCCTGGCGAATGTTTGTGGGTTCTCGACACCAAGGGGTTCGAGCATCCTGATCGCTAGGGCGATGGTGTAAGCCGCGATGACGATGAAAACATCGATGAATGCGAAGGCGATATCGGCCCTGACCCTCGCTGCGGCTCCGGAAATGGCTCGCCGCAAACGCGTCGCCAGAGTCTCCCCACTGATTGCGCCGCCCAACAACTTCAATGCCTCCCAATACGGTCCGGCCGAGCGGGCAGGACCTCCCAGACCGCAGAAGCTATCACAAATCGGTCGTTGCCGAAAGTGGCAATTGAACGCTCGACGTGGTCGTGGGAGTATGTGCGGAGAGGTTGGGGAAGACACCGGGTCGCAATACGATCCCTCGCGCCCGGTCTTACAGTGGATTCTGGGAGGTAACGATGAAAGTGCTGGTGACCGGGGCTGCCGGCTTTCTCGGCGGTCATATCGCACGAAACTTTCGCGATGTCGGATGGGAGGTGACTGCGTTCGACGTAGCCTCCTTCGCGCAGGAGGGGATACGTTTTTCCCAGGGAGACTTGACCGCGGCCAATTC
>Ga0209341_10003804_pt1 | contig 14051 bp, 14 predicted proteins | sample RifCSP13_2_FD_184020 | JGI IMG/M metagenome (GOLD analysis project Ga0209341, IMG submission 184020) | Soil microbial communities from Rifle, Colorado - Rifle CSP2_sed 13_2 (SPAdes) (version 2) | ecosystem: Environmental > Terrestrial > Deep subsurface > Rock core/Sediment | place: Rifle...
GAGCTGGTCCTCTACGAGCTGTCAGCGGACTATTTCCAGTGGTACCAGTCCGCCATCGCGGCCCTATCGCTCGAGGAGGCTCGGGCTGCAGGCCGCGAGCTGGTCCAGGCCGACCAGCTCGCCGTGTTGGTGGTCGGCGATCGCGCGGTCATTGAGCCCGGTCTGCGCGAGCTGGGCTTGCCGATGGTGTATGTGGACAGCGAGGGGAGGGCGATAGGGTAGCAGTCTGTAAACCGCGTCCGGAGCTTGAAGGCCTACAGCGCGAGATGGAGATCGCTGATCTTTGGGAGGCCATCCAGGAACGCCGCCTTCGTGTTTCGGATCATGCGGACGAGGAGGCTGCTGCTGAGGGCCTGTCCATTGTCAGCGTGGTGCTCTCTATAGCCTCCGGGGAGAAGGTGGAGGAGTATCCAGATCGCTGGCCCCTTCCAGGATGTCTTGTCCTCAGTTTCCTGCAGCAGGGTGAGCCTGTGCATAGCGTGTGGGCATATAATGAAACCACGAGGTGGGCAGTCTTGGTGACAGTCTATGGACCGGACCCATCGCGTTGGATCGACTGGCGTTACAGGAGAACGAGATGATTGGCTTTGACAGTTGCCCCATCTGTGGGGGCGAGCTTGAGCAGAAAGAGGTCGACAAGCTCGTCCGTGGCGGGGTCCACAGCGCTGTCCTCCGTGTCTCAGCGCAGGTGTGCTTGAGCTGTGGTGAGCGGCTTTACCCTCTCGACGTTGTGGGGCAGTTCGAGGAAGTTCGGCGGCGCTTGGAACGAGAAGAGACCGCCGGCTTTGAGCCGATCGGTCACTTCTTTGAAGTCAGTCGAACCTGAACATCCGGCGGCAGACTCTCGCACGCCATCGCGCATTCGCCCTCCGGTGCGCTTGCCTTTGTCCCCGAGGCGGAAAGCTCGCCTGCGCTCGACACGCATGTAGCGCTCCAGCCTCGCCCGCCCCGCTAGCGGCCCTTGCGGGCCCGGCCGTAGCTCTTCTGCTCGGGTGCGCGGGCTGAAGCTTAGGGCCTCGATGGCCGGCGGCTACGAGCTTGCCCGATCCTCCGGGTCGAGGTCGGCGCCGGGCTTGTACGCGTCGCCGGTGATGTCCTGGCGCTCCAACTCGAGGTACTCCTCCTCGCTCAGCCCGAGGATGCCGCAAAACACGTCGCGGTTGTGCTCACCCAGGAGGTTGGTCGGGATGCGGAACTGGACCGGCGTCTCGGACATGTGCCAGACCGGGCCTGGGCGCCGGTAAGGGCCGATCAGGCTGTGTGGTACCTCGCGGTAGTAGCCTACCGCTTCGAGGTGCGGGTCACTAGGTGGCCCTGTGATGCTGTAGACCGGGCCAGCCGCGACGCCTGCAGCTTCAAGAGTGTCAGTGACCGCCCGATTCGTCTGCTGACGCGTCCACTCGCCCAGGTGCGCGTCGATCTCTTGGCGATGGCGTAGGCGCCCCGGGACCGAGGCGAACCGCTCGTCCTGCGCCCAAGCTTCGCCGATGACGCCGGCAAGCGCCCGCCACTGGTCGTCGGTGCGTACGGCGATGGTGACCCAGGAGTCCTCCTCGCTGGACGGGTAGGCGCCGTGGGGCGCCATCGTGGGGTCGACGTTGCCCACCGGCGGCACGACGCGGTTGTTCATCACCCACTCCATCGCCGGCCGTGGCATGTGGGTGAGGAGCACCTCCACCTGCGACATGTCGATGAACTGGCCCTGGCCTGTCCGGTTACGATGGCGCAGGGCCGCGACGATGGCGAAGGACATGGCCAGCGCTCCGGTCGCGTCGGAGTGGAAGATCTGGGGCGTGCGCGTCGGGTCGAGGTCGGGGTAGCCGCGCAGGTAATAGTGGCCGGCGTAGGCATCGAGGCCGCTTCCCAGCGTGACATAGTCCTGGTAAGGCCCGCGCTCACCCCAGCCGGGCATCGAGACCATGATCAGGTCCGGTCGATGCTCACGGAGCACGGGATAGTCGATCCCGAGCTTGGTTGCCGTGCCTGCCGAATAGCCGATCACAAAGGCATCGGACTTGGAGACGAGGCGATAGAAGAGCTCCTTGCCGCGCTCCGTGGCGAGGTTCAGCGCGAAGCCCTTCTTGTTGCGGTTGGCCAGGTGGTAGCTCGAGGAACGGTCCCAGGGCCGTGGGGCGTTGGGATCGCCGGCAAAGCGGCCGACCGCCGCACCCGATCCCGGCGGGAGGGGTCGCATCTCGGTTGGACGGCTCGACGACGCGCGCGGGTAGGACTCGATGCGCAATACCTCCGCGCCCAGGTCCCCCAGGAAAGACGTGCCCATCGGGCCTGCCCACACCTCGGTCATGTCGATGATGCGATACCCTTCGAGCGGCAACGGTGCCATGGCCTTGCTCCTTAGATGAGCCCTAGATGATCCCCTGAGACGCCAGCGCCAGCAGTTCCTGCTTTGAGAGTCCCAGCTCGCCACAGAGGACCTGCTCGTTGTGCTCGCCCAGGAGCGGCGCGGGCCGCCGGACGGACCAGGGCGTCTCGTCCATGATAAACGGGGCGCCGGGATAGAGCAGCCGCCCGGCCGCCGGGTGGTCGATCTCGACGAAGAAATCGCGCGCCACCTCCTGCGGATCGGTGAACGCTTCGTCAACCGTCATAATGGGCGCGCACATGACGCTGTACGCCTGAAGCTGTTGGAAGATCTCGCGGCGGGTGCGCTCCAGTATCCACGGGAGGAAGATGGCGTCGAACTCGTCGCGGTGCTCGGCGCGGGCCACCGGCGTGGAGAAGCGCGGGTCCTGGGCCAGCTCAGGATGGCCGATGGCCCGCAGGAGCCGCCGGAAGAAGCGCTCGCCGCCGGCGATGAGCAGCACGTAGCCGTCCAGGCAGGGGAGCACCCCTGCCGCGGAGCTGACCGTCTGTCGGGTCTGTGACCGCGGCGGCGGCTCCTGCCCGGATATCGTGTAGAAGATGGTGCGAGCGTCGACGTTGCCGACGAGCGCCTCGAGGGCGGAGATGTCGACCCGCTGGCCGATCCCGAAGCGCTCCTGGGCCATGATGGCGCCCATCGTGGCGAGAGCGGCCGTCTGGCCCACCTGGAACCAGGCGATGTCTGGGGCGAAGCGCAGCGGCTCGCGGTCGGGCTGGCCGTGCGTGTACATGCGGCTGGTCATGGCGAAGACGGTGATCTCCTCCGCTGCGTAGTCGCGGTAGGGGCCCTCCTGACCGAACGGCGTGATGGAGGTCATCACCAGCTTGGGGTTGACTTCCGCGAGGTCCTCCCAGCCGAGGCCGATGTTGTCCATGGCCCCTGGGAGGCCGTTCTCGATGACGACGTTGGCTCGCTTGACCAGGTCGAGGAGGATATCACGGCCTGTCGCGGTCTTCAGATTGAGCGTGACGCTGCGCTTGTTGGTGTTCAGATGGAGAAAGAGGCCGCTCTTCTCCGGGTGTGGGATGTCGCCCGGGAAGGGGCCCGCGCGTCTGGCCGGATCGCCTCCGGCCGGGTCTTCGATCTTGATGACCTCGGCGCCGTAGTCGGCAAGCATCTTGGCGCAGTAGGGGCCTGGAATGTCGGTGCCGAGGTCCAACACGGTGATGCCGTCAAGAGCTCCGATCGCCATAACTCGCTCCTAAAGCAGTGATGGAGAGGGGACGTTGGCGGAACAATACGCCGCATGGGCGTCTGCGTCAATGTTCTTAGAGAGAGACAACCTAACCCTCACTCATCCCGAAACACCGGCTTGCGTCGCTCCGTGAAAGCGCGGGGCCCTTCCAGGCTGTCCTTCATGCCGCGCAGGTTCTGCTCGATGGCTTGCCCGAGGGCATTCGCGTCCAACGGCGACAGGTAGTAGCCGCGATACAGACACTCCTTGATGTTCCGCACGGCGCGTGGCGCCAGGTCGAGCATCCGGCTCGCCCACTCCATCGCGGTATCCATGAGCTGTTCTTTGGGCACGACCTGATTGACGAAGCCGATCTCATACGCCCGCTCCGCCGTGATCTGCGTGTCGCCCCAGAGGCATAGCTCCAGGGCATGGCCGAGGCCGATGATGCGCGTAAGGGGCGCCATCCAGTTGCCGCCCGACATGTTCCAGCGCGTCTCGGCGACGCCGAAGCGGGCGTGCTCGGCGGCGATGCGGATGTCGCACTGCATCGCCATCATGAAGCCGCCGGCGATGGCGTACCCGTTGACGGCGGCGATGGTCGGCTTCCACATGTTGAGCCGCTCGGCCAGCGGTATCCAGTTGCGCTGGGGCTCGGCGGGTGGCGGAGGCGGCTCGCCGGCTACGGCGCGGGCGCGGCTCTCGGCCGTATCGCGCAGGTCCGCGCCGGCGGAGAAGGCGCGGTCGCCGGCGCCGGTGAGGATGGCGACCCGCGCCTGCCGGTCGTCGCGGAAGGCCTCCCAGGCCTTGGTCAGCTCGCCCGTCATGCCGCCGCCCATGGCGTTCATCCGCTCCGGGCGGTTCATCGTCATGATCCAGATGCGTCCGTCTTCCTTCGTGTCGAGTAGGACCACAGAGTTGTCGGGCATGGCGGGCCTCCTCTTGTGACGTCTCTCGGGCCAGTAACGCCACGAAAGTAGACTTTGGCATTCCGTATGTCAATGGCGGAACAGTGCGCTATACTGCGCTGCGCGGTGCAATCGTTTGCAGCCGTGCCACAAGAGGAGATGGAAATGTGGGCACAAGAGAACAAGGTCGTCGCGCGCCGATACTTCGAGGAGGTGCTGAACGAGGGGAAGCTTTCGACGCTTGACGAGGTCTTCTCGGCTGGCCTCCTCAATTACGGAGCTGGTCTCAAGGACATTCCGGGCTCGAATAGCCAGCGTCTAATAGGGGACCTCCAGGAAGTGAAGGAGCTTGTGTCGGAACTCCGTCGTGGCTTCCCAGACCTGCGTTTCACGATCCATGACCAGGTGGCTGAAGCCGACCGAGTTGTCACCCGTTGGGCCGCTCAGGGCACACACCTACGCCCCTTCTCTGGAGTCCCTGCCTCGGGTAAACAGTTGACCATGAGCGGAATCACCGTATTTAGGCTGTTTGCCGGACGGATAGTGGAGCGGTGGAACGCCGTCGACAGGCTGGCGCCGCTGCAACAGATGGGACTCATCCAGGTGCCAGGAACAGGTACTGCTATAGAACCGGGACAGGGACGAACCTATCAGGCGCAATCAGACGCGCCATGGTACTGGGGCAGCGGTGCGAGCGACTCTTCCGCCAGCGATTCAGGCTCGCAGGCAGAGACACCCCCTGGCTGGCAGGCCCAGGTATCCGACGAAGGTGGCGCAGGCGCTCCTGAGGGACCGGCTGAGCTCGGTCGAGGGATCGAGTCTTTGGAGGATAGCCCTAGTCCTGGTGCCGTCGGACCCCTGTGGCCAGCCGCTCTCAGCAGTGAAGCTCAGGATCTAGTCGGTTCAGGCGAAACCGCCTCGGAGAGCAGCCTCGCCGGCGTCGGAGAATCGCTGGCGAATGTCGATGTCTCGTCGGCTGGCGAAGGAGTTGGTGCCGCGATCTCTGGTATCTCAGAGTCGTTGAGCGGCGTCGACATCTCGTCGGCTGGCGAGGCTGGCGCTGCCGTGCTCTCGGGTATTGCGGAAGCGGCGAGCTCAGTGGACATGGAGCCGCTGGGGCAAGCCCTGGGGGCGCTGCTCCAACTCCTCGCAGGGCTGTTTGGCGATTCGAGCTAGGTTCGGACTCCGAAGGGCCGCGGGCACTCGCATCGGCGAGCGCATCGTCTGGGCCAACGAGCGCCAGAGCGACGCCGACCTCTTGCGACGCTGGGGTTAGCGCGGCCAGACCGGCTACGAGGCCCTGTGACCGCGCTCAGATTACGGCTGCGTGATGCGCTACCGCGCGCGGAAGGCACCCTCTTCGGCCATGGGGGTTGCTTGGTCAAGCGTCAACACGGGACTGGTGTGTCCCGAGCCGATGCTGTTGAGGGGACCGAGCGCCCGAGCCAGCGTCGCGTAATCGTCGGCCTCGACGGTGACGTGGAAGGTGTGGTCCATAGGCGAGACGTAGCCCGCCAGGACTTTGACGCCCGGCGTGTTCTTGAGCGACTGCCACCAATCGCCGATTCGCCGCGCCTGTTCCGGCGATTGCGCCGGGCACTGTTCGTTGGTGTGACTGTGGGTGACCTGGAACAACATCGAGCACCTCCTACAGATAATGGCGCGGGCTGCTGAGTTGATTGCCAGCGCTAAAGGAACGTTAACCGAAGCCGAAGAAGGTTTATTGCATCAGCCGGGCCGCTGTCCCAGCCGCTCGAAGTCGGCCGCGGCCGCTGAGAGCAGCGCCGGGTCGGACAGCACGTCGCAGGCCGTCAGCGCGACCGCCTTGGCGATGGCAAGCGTCCGCTCCTGGGCAAGGTCCGTCGCGGCGGCGCGCGCCATCTCCTCCGAGTGCAACGGGAAGCTCTCGTTGCTCACGCCGTACGACACGGCGAACGAGGGCATGCGCTGGCTGACGTTGCCGAAGTCGGTAGAGGCGCCGCCGATGGGACCGCGCCCCTGGGGCGGGTCGAGCTTGATCCCGAGCGCTTCGGCATGTCCCTTGAGGGCGCGGGCGAGGGTGGGGTTCGGCCGCACCGTCTCGTAGAGCGGGTCCGCCTCGATGACCTCGACGCGCGCGCCGGTGATGAGGGCGGCCCCTTCGGCGATGCGCCGCACCTTGTCCACGACTTCATTCAGGTAATCGGCGTCGCGGGAGCGCAGGTAGAAGTACGCGGCGGCGAAGTCGGGGACGACGTTTGGGACGGCGCCGCCGTCGGTGATGACGCCGTGGATGCGCACATCGTCGCGCACGTGCTGGCGGAGAGCGTCGATGCCGGTGAAGAGCTGGATGACAGCGTTGAGGGCGTTGATGCCTTGGTGCGGCGCACCGGAGGCGTGGGCGGCTTTGCCGAAGAAGCGATAGCGGTAACCGACCCGCGCGAGGCCACGCTCGACCCCCGGCTCCGCTTCGGTGGTGATCACCGTGCGGTTCGAGGAAGGGTGGACCGAGAGGGCGATGTCCACACCCGCGAAGGCACCTGCCTCCAGGAGGCGTATCTTCCCCCCGCCGTCCTCCTCGGCCGGCGTGCCGAGGACGATGAGGGTGCCGGGCAGCGCCTCGGCGATGCTGTGGGCGCCGAGGCCCGCGGCCAGCGCCGCCACGCCCAGCAGGTTGTGCCCGCAGCCATGGCCGACATCGGGCAGTGCGTCGTACTCGGCGAGGATGGCCACGGTGGGACCGGGCCCGCCTCCGCCCACGACGGTGCCGCGGAAGGCGGTTGCTAGGCCCCCGACGCCACGCTCGACGGCGAAGCCGTGGCGCTCGAGGCTGCCGGCCAGCAGCTCCGCGGCGCGGAACTCCTGGAAGGCGACCTCAGGATGGTCGTGGATGTCGAGGCTGATGCGGATCATCTCGTCGCGGGCCTCGTCGATCGCTACGGATACTGCTGCCCGGCGGTCGTGCATGGCTTCCTCCTAGCGGACGGTGGGCCAGTAGCGACGCTGGGTCTCGACAACGGCGGCGATCGCCGCCTGCGCATCGAGGCCGACCTCGTACGTGGGTTTGAGGCGCAAGATGTTGCGGTAGGTGCCGTCCTCGATGGTGCCGCGTCGTCCCAGCAGCTCCTCGGTGATGGCGAGGCCGCAGTAGGGCGCGTAGGACTGGCTGTAGCCGCCCTCGTGCGCGACGACGACCCGCCCGTCGCAGAACTCCTCCGCCACCTCCTTCATCAGGTGGCACATGGCGCGGTAGCCTTCCGAGGAGACCAGCATGCGTCCCAGCGGGTCAGAGCGGCTGGCGTCGAGGCCCGAGGCGATGTAGAGAAGGTCGGGGCCATAGGCCTTGGCGATGGGCACGACGACGCGCTCAAAGGCCTCAAGGTATGCCTTGTCGCCGCTGCCCGCAGGCAGGGGGATGTTGACGTTGTAACCCTCCCCCCGTCCTTCACCGACCTGCTCGACGAGGCCGTAGCTGGCGGGAAAGAGGTTGTCCTGATGAAGTGACACCGTCAGGACCGACGGGTCGTGGTAGAGGATGTCCTGGGTGCCGTTGCCGTGGTGAACGTCCCAGTCCACCACCATGATCTTGGCTACGCCGTAGCGGGCCCTGGCGTGCAGCGCGGCGACGGCCACGTTGTTGAAGATGCAAAAACCCATGCCCTGGTTGCGGATGGCGTGGTGGCCGGGCGGCCGCACGAGGGCGTAGGCGTTGCGTACCTTGCCCTGGAGGACTGCATCTGTGGCGGCCATGACGCCGCCCGCGGCCAGCATGGCGATCTCGAAAGAGCCACGGGAGACGCGAGTGCCGCCGCCCGCGTCGCCGAGACCGAGGACGACCACGGCTTCGCGTAGGATGTGCATCACGTAGTCGTGGTCGTGGGCGCGCTCGACGTCGGCGAAGTCGGCGGGGTAAGGCTCGATGCCGGCAAGGTCGGGGGTCAGGCCTGCCTTGTCCACCAGCTCCTTGATGCGGCTCACGCGTCGAGGGTGCTCGACGTGCGGCTCAGGCTCGTCGAAGGGTTGGTTCCCAAAACCGGTGTCGTGGAGCAGGTAGTGGGGATGATAGACGAAGCCGGTGCCGGTGGCGCTTGGCATGCTGCACCTCGGTGTGTGGTTTCGGCGGCTTGGCAGGGTGTATCATAGCACCCCGGCCGCGGAGTGAACGCATCCCGGGGTTGGCAGCCCAGAGCGGAGCTAACGACTCGGCGCAGGGCGTAGACGGGACAGGGAACCAATCTTCTGCACTCCGAGGGACCAGATTGATCCTTATTCACTTGCTTCGACGGGCCTGACCGTCCTTGCTATAATGCCCGAGCGGAATAGGACCGAAGGAGTGAGCTTGGCGGAGCTAGTCGAGTCGCAGACGGCGGCGCCACCGTCCGAGGAGGGCGTGCTGGCGCAGCAGGGCGCTGCTATAACGGTTCAACGCAGCGAGGCGGAGCTGAAGGAGATCGCTCGTCGGCTGCGTCGGCATATCATAACGATGCTGGCCGAGGCGGGGAGCGGCCACCCCGGTGGGTCGCTGTCGGCGGTGGAGATCGTGGCGAGCCTGTATTTCGGCGTGCTGCGCCACAACCCCGCCGATCCAGCCTGGCCGAGTCGCGATCGCTTCATCCTGAGCAAGGCGCACTGCGTCCCCGTCCTCTACGCTGCCCTCGCCGAGAGCGGCTACCTGCCGGTCGAGGAGCTGATGACGCTGCGCAAGATCGGCAGCCGCCTGCAGGGACACTCGCTGGCCGGCTCGCCGCCGGGGGTCGAGATGTCGGGCGGCTCGTTGGGCCAAGGGCTGTCCTTCGCCATCGGCCAGGCCCTGGCGGCGCGCCTCGATGGTGCCGACCGCCGCGTCTACTGCCTGATTGGCGACGGCGAGCTCGACGAAGGGCAGGTGTGGGAGGCGGCGATGGCGGCGTCCTTCTATCATCTCGACCATCTGACGGCTTTCGTGGATAGGAACGGCATCCAGAACGACGACTTCACCAAGAGGGTCATGGAGACCGAGCCGCTAGCGGACAAATGGCGCGCCTTCGGCTGGCACGCGATCGAGGTGGACGGCCATCAGTTCCCGCCGATCCTCGCCGCCTTGGCTGAGGCCCGGAACACAGGGGGCCGCCCAACGGTGATCATCTGCCATACGGTGAAGGGCAAGGGCGTGTCGTTCATGGAGAACAACCCGGAGTGGCACGGCAAGGCGCCCACACGCGAGCAGGCCCAGCAAGCGCTCGCGGAGATCGGCTGATGGCGACGGCGGTGCAAACACAAGCTGCCACCCGCGAGGCGCTGGGCCCCACGCTCATCAAGCTGCGCGAGCAAGGGCTCGATATCGCGGTCGTGGACGGGGATCTAGGCGTCTCCACGACGGCGCGCCTCTTTGGCAATCGCTTTCCCGAGCGCTTCTTCACCTTGGGCCCCGCCGAACAGAACATGATCGGCGTCGCGGCTGGCCTCGCGGCGGCCGGCAAGATCGCCTTCGCCAGCACGTTCGCCGTCTTCATGCCGGGCCGCTGCTTCGACCAGATCAGGGTCAGCGTCGCCCAGCCCAATCTGAACGTGAAGCTGGTGGCGAGCCACGGCGGCCTCAGCGTGGGCGAGGATGGCATCTCGGCCCAGGCTATTGAGGACTTGAGCCTTATGAGCTCGCTGCTGAACTTCCGCGTCATCGTTCCGGCTGATGTTGTCGAGGCGGCACAGGCGATTGAGGTTGCAGCGACGACCGATGGTCCGTTCTACATCAGGACCGGCCGGCCGAGGATCCCGGTGATCTATGATGAATCGTATCGGTTTGAGCTGGGTCGAGCCCATCGGTTGCGGGAAGGCGGCCAAGCCACGATCATCGCGACGGGCATCCTCGTGAAGGCTGCGTTTGATGCGGCGAGCACCCTGGCGTCCGAGGGGACCGAGTGCCGCGTGTTGAACATGGCGACGTTGCGGCCGCTCGACCGCGAGGCCATTGTCGCGGCGGCGCGTGAGACCGGTGCGATCGTGACGGCTGAGGAGCACCTTGTGCACACCGGTCTGGGCGGGCAAGTCGCACAGGTCCTGGCGGAGGAGATGCCGGCGCCGATGGAGTTCGTGGGCATGAAGGACCGGTACGCAGAGTCCGGGCGCTGGGACCTGCTCATGGAGAAATACGGCCTCACCGCGTCCGAGATCGTGGGAGCCGTGCGGCGCGTGGTAGGCCGAAAAGGGTAGAGGATGGCGACCGTCTCTCAGCCAGCGCCACGGCGGTCACGGAGAACTGCGCCGGCTTCGCGGTCGAAGGTCGCGGTGGTCGCGACACGACCGGAGACAGTGCTGGACGATATCGGTCGCGCCATGCGGCTCGCGGGCTACCAGGAGACGCTGTCGCCGTCGCTGGCGACGATCCTCAAGATCAACCTCTCCTGGCAGGTGTATTATCCCGCCTGCTCGACCACGCCCTGGCAGCTAGAGGGAGTGATCAAGACGCTCCGCGACGACGGCTACCACGACCTCGTGCCGCTCCAGAACGGAACCGTAGTAGTCGATTCCCACGAAGGGGAACGGCGGAACCGCCATCTGGGCGTGCTGCGCCGCTACGGGCTCACGAGCGTTCATCAAGGAGATCCAGGCATCACGTGGCGGCGCTATGAGCCGAAGAGCAAGATGCTGGTCCTCGACCAGATCTTCCCGGATGGGATCCTCATCCCCGAGCTGCTCGTTGGCAAGAACATCATCCACCTACCAACGGTGAAGACGCACGTCTTCACGACAACGACAGGCGCGATGAAGAATGCCTTCGGCGGCCTGCTGAACGAGAACCGCCATTGGACGCACTCGGTCATCCACGAGACCCTTGTGGACCTGCTGGCGATTCAGAAGGAGATACACCCAGGCCTGTTCGCGGTGATGGACGGCACGTTTGTCGGCGACGGGCCGGGCCCGCGGGCGATGCGCTTCCATGTCAAGAACGTCATCCTCGCCAGCGCCGACCAGGTGGCCATCGATGCCATCGCGGCGAAGCTGATGGGACTCGACCCGCTCTCGTTGCGGTACATCCGTCTCGCGCACGAGGCCGGCTTGGGCTGTGGCGACCCTGCGGAGATTGAGGTAGTCGGAGAGGATATTGAGGGCGTGAACTGGGAGCTACACGCGCAAGAGGAGACGTTCGCCAGTCGAGGCCAGAAGCTCATCTACTGGGGCCCTCTAAAGCCGTTGGAGAACCTGCTGCTGCGCTCGCCGATCGTCCCGTGGGCCTACGCCGCCTCCAATCTTTATCACAATAGCTTCTGGTACCGCTTCATCGGGCAGCGGCGGGTGGCGGAGGCGATGAAGACCGGTTGGGGGCAGTTGTTCCTACGGTACGAGGAGTGAGTTGGTGCCGTCTAGGTGAAGGATCGTCAAGAGTGGCGCTGTACGCTATACTCGACGCGTAGTGTTCGCGAGCAGGCTTGAAGGAGCCGATTGGAGGAGCAGCATGATAGTGGTCACGGAGCGAGCGGTATCGGAGCTCAAGAACGTGCTCCCACGATTCGCGCCCGATCTAGACTGGAGCACAGGCGCGCTGCGTGTGCTCATCGCAGGCGAGTGCGGCTGCGGGAAGGTGCACTACGGCATGGACATCGCGCCGGAGGTGCGAGCGGAGGACACGACCTTCGAGGTCGGGGGCCTTCGTTTCACGCTTGAGCAGCGGATCGCTGAGCTGCTCAATGAGGCGGAGCTGGACTACGAGTCGGATATGATGCACAGCGGCTTTCGCATCAACAATCCGAACGACGCGGGTTGCAACTGCGGCCACTAACCCCGTCGGCACGCTGATCTGTTAGGGCGAGACCACGTCGCCCTAATCCAGGCATTCGTGAATAGATCAAACGAGGCGGGCGACGCTCGCCTCGTTTGGCGTACTGCCTAGTGAACCTCCGCGTCCTTCGCCGTCGCTTCCTTCTGAGCCTGCCGATTGCCGTAGCGGTCGTGGTGGTCCTGCTCGCCTACGCCGACCTTCGCGATGCCGGCGACGCGCTGCGCCATTTCCGCTGGTCCTATCTGCCGCTCATCGTGGGCCTGACGCTCTGGAACTACCTGCTGCGGTTTGGAAAGTGGCATTTCTACTTGCGACAGATCGGCGTCCGAGACCTCGACGTACGGACGAGCGCGCTGCTCTTCTTTAGCGGTCTTTCAATGGTCCTGACGCCGGGCAAACTGGGCGAATGGCTCAAGTGCTATCTGCTGCAGGTACGCACTGGGATGCCGTTCGCCCGCTCAGCACCGGTCATCATCGCGGAGCGCCTCAGCGATGGCTTGGCGTTGGTCGCGCTTGCGCTTGGCGGCGTTCTGCTGCTGGGGCAGGGCTGGGAACTGGTCTTGCTGGTGGCGCTGGGCCCCGTGGCCATGGTTACCCTCACGAGGTGGCCGGGGGCGTACCGCTTTCTGCTGGCTCTGGCATCGCGGCTGCCGTTTCTCGTGGTCGCTCGGGCAGTCGAACAAGCGGTCGGGAGCGCCGCTATCCTGTTCACCCTGCGGAACCTGGCCCTTGCCGTCGCGATCGGTTTCCTCTCATGGGGCGGCGAGTGCCTGGCCTTCGCGCTGGTGCTGGCTGGGCTAGGGGCCCCGCTCACGCCCACGCTGTTGCTCCAGGCGGCCTTCATTCTGCCAGTGTCGACGCTGGCCGGGTCCTTGTTGTTGCTTCCGGGCGGGCTGGGCGTCGCGGAAGGCGGCATTACCGGGCTTACACAGGTTTTGGTGGGGTTCGACCGGGGACCGGCGGCTATCGCGGCGTTACTGATCCGGCTGGGCACGCTGTGGTTCGGAGTATCCGTGGGGCTTGTGGCCATGATCATTACGACGCGGTGGGCAGTCAGGCCCGAGCACGCGCCCGGCGATGATCGCAGCCCTGTGTCGGTAACCTAGAGTAGCCCGGGCCCGCTCTGAGGGCGGTCGCGCGCCGTGGGGCTGACCAGCCGTTATTTATAGGGCTATTTCCAAGGCTCCGGGCCCAGCTGTACCGTAGTGAGGAAGCGACCCTCGGGATGTGGTGGGTCCACGGGAAGGCGCCGGCCGGTGAGGGAGTCGTAGAGGCCGACGTAGATGCGATAGGGTCCGGGGGGGAGGGTAGATGGAAGGTGGATGCTGTGCAGGTCGGCGATAGTTTCGCCGGGCGACCAGGAGGTGGTGGGATGCTGGCCGTGGTCTGGCTCGTCATCGGCGAAGAGGACAGGTTGGCCGGCGGCGTCGACGAGATGGACGAAGGCGGTGTAGGAGATGTCCAGTGGTGCACGGGTCTGCCAGAAGAGGGCGAGCGGGATGATCTCCTGGCTGTGGTAGGAGAGCTTGGGGATAGCGGCATCGGTGAGAGGGAGGCTGAAGCCGAGGAGTTGGATGTCTGGCCCCATGGGAGAGGCGAGGGGCGTGAGTGGAGTATTGAGGAAGTTGGTGCGGGTATCGAAGAGGAGGAGGCGAGTAGTGCCGAAGGGGGCGTCGAAGGCGAGGTAGGCGTTGCTGGCGAGGTAGGCGTGGGCGCCTTGGCCCGCGGTGCCGCCCAGGGCCTGATAGGCGGGATACCAGATGCGGCGTCTGCCCTGCATGGCTTCCTTCAGGTAATCGAGGCGGACGGATGCCGGCCGGAAGGACCTGCCGGCCGGAAGCAGCGCTAGGT
>Ga0209341_10003805_pt1 | contig 14049 bp, 13 predicted proteins | sample RifCSP13_2_FD_184020 | JGI IMG/M metagenome (GOLD analysis project Ga0209341, IMG submission 184020) | Soil microbial communities from Rifle, Colorado - Rifle CSP2_sed 13_2 (SPAdes) (version 2) | ecosystem: Environmental > Terrestrial > Deep subsurface > Rock core/Sediment | place: Rifle...
GGGAAAGGCGATCCTCGGGATCCTGCCGCGGGGCACAGAGGTGAAGGGATCGTTGATGTTCCGGGGGAAGGAGTTGCTCGGCCTGCCCGAGGATGAGTACCGCCGGATGCGGGGCGAGGAGCTCTCCGTGATCTTTCAGGATCCGATGACGCGGCTCGATCCCCTGATGACCGTCCGCCAGCACTTCCTGGAGGAAATCAAGTCCCACGACCGTTCCATGCCAAGGGACGAGGCCGTGGAGCAGGCGGAGAAGGTCCTCCGTTCCATGGGGATCCCGCCGAGCCGGCTCGAGTACTACCCCCACGAGCTCTCCGGGGGCATGCGCCAGCGGATCATGATCGCGATGGCCCTCGTCCTGCGGCCGAAGCTCCTCGTGGCCGACGAGCCGACGACGGCCCTGGACGTGATCGTCGAAGCGCAGATCCTCGACATCCTGAGGGACCTGCGCCAGGCGTATTCCATGGCCCTTCTCCTGATCACCCACAACCTGGGGATCGTCGCGGAGACCGCGGACCGCGCCGCGGTCATGTACGCAGGCAAGCTCGCGGAGCTCGGACCCGTGGGCGACATCTTCCGCCGGCCCATCCATCCGTACACGCAGGGCCTGCTCGCGAGCACGATTCATCTGGGGACGAAGGAGCTCCGGTCCATCGACGGCGTGCCGCCGAGCCTCTTCGAGCCGCCTTCGGGCTGCCGATTCCATCCCCGTTGCCCGTACGCGAAGGAAATCTGCACGACGGAGGAACCGCGGATGGTCGAGTACCGCCCCGGGCAGTTCGCGGCCTGTCACTTCGGGGGGGACTTCCTCTGACGGATCCGATCCTCCAGGTGCGGGACCTCGAGGTCCACTTCCCGGTGAAGATGAACGTGATCCAGGAGGCCGGCCGGTGGATCCTGCACCACCTCGGGAAGCCGCCGGAGGAGGACGGCAGGGAGCCCGTGCGGCCCGTCGTCCATGCGGTGGACGGCATCTCCTTCGAGCTCGAGCGCGGGGAGATCCTGGGCCTCGTCGGGGAGAGCGGGTGCGGCAAGACGACGACGGGGCGGGCCGTGCTCTGCCTCATCCGGCTCACCTCCGGGGCCATCCTCTTCGAGGGGCGGGCGATCGCGGGGCTCAAGGAGCGCGAGCTGCGCTCGTTCCGGCCGCGGATGCAGCCCATCTTCCAGGACCCGCACGCGGCCCTGAACCCCGCGATGACGATAGGCCAGTCCATCCAGGATCCCGTCCTGATCCAGGGCGGCGCGATCGCAGCGGAAGCGAAGCCGGCCGCGGTGAAGGCGATGACCGAGGTCGGCCTCGTCCCGGCGAAGGAGTTCCTCGACAAGTACCCGGCCGACCTGAGCGGCGGGCAGAAGCAACGGGCCGTGATCGCCCGTGCGATGATCCTGAAGCCCTCCCTCGTCGTGGCGGACGAGCCTGTGGCGATGCTCGACATGTCCATCCGCGCGAAGATCCTCGAGCTCATCCTCGACCTCAAGCGACGATACGACCTGGCCTACCTCTTCATCACCCACGACCTCGCGACCGCGAAGTTCGTGTGCGACCGGATCGCGATCATGTACCTCGGGCGGATCGTGGAAATCGGTCCCGCCCGGGCGATTTTCGAGGACCCCAAGCATCCGTACACGAAGGCGCTGATCGCCGCGATCCCGGTCCCCGAACCGGGGCGGCCACGGGAGGCGCGCTTGCCCCATGGCGAGGTGCCGGACGCGGTGAACCCACCCGCGGGCTGCCGCTTCCACCCGCGGTGCCCCGTGGCCCTGCCGAGCTGCGGATGGGAAGGGCGCGACTTCGTGAGCTTCTTGGAGGAGCGGTGGCTGAGACCGGAGCGGGCTGAGGCCGAGCGGGCCCTCGGTCCCCTCGCCGCTTGGAGCGCGGAGCGTCGCTGGGCGAGCCGGCCCGTGAAGTACGTCGACCTGAAGGAGATCCTCGCGGCCCTCCGCGCCGTGCTTACGGGAAGGTACGTGTCCCCGAGGGAAGTCCTCGAGCTCATCCGGGCCTTGGTTGAGGAGTCGCCGGTGCCTCCCGAGGCGCTCGTCGAGGGCATCCGTGCGGCGCTCGCCGAGGCGCCTGCGCCCATGAGCGCCGCGGTCGAGGCGGTCGCAGTCGAGGGCGACCGCGTCATCGTCGGCTTCCGGAAGGCGGACCCGTTGCTGGCGAAGGACGTCGACGGCCGCAGCGTCGAGTGTCTCCTCTACTGACCGCGAAGCCTTAAGTCCGCCCAGGGTTTCGGGACGTCCATGGAGGACCTGCGGGACTTTGCCGCCTCCTTTCCGCACTTCTGCGAGCCCTCGGCGGTCCGCGTGCCCGGGCTCGGCGGCGTGCCGGCCCTCGAGGCGGCCCGGCGATTCGAGATGACCGCGGAGAACCTGTTCGCGTTCCGCGTCGAGGTCCCGAAGGACCCGGAGGCCTTGCCGACGATGATCCGGACGGGACCCGAGGCCGTCGCGTTCTACGTCTCCTTCCGGCTCGAGCCGGACCGTTGGGGGGTCTACGTGCGCGAGGCCGCCCTCCGCACCCTGCGGGAGGAGTACCACCGTATCCTCTGGCGCGACCTGGGGAAGTACGCGGACCGGAACGTGGACGACGTCGCGGAGCGGGTCGAGTACAGCCTGTGCCTCGATTACCTGCTGAGCCACGCGAAGTTCCACTTCCTCCTGGACCGCACCGCGGCGGAGTGGGAGACGGCCACCGGGATCGCCCGCTATGCGCCGTATCAGGCGACGTGGTACGGTCCGCCGGCGAAGCCCGTGGTCCAGCAGCCCGAGGACATCGGGAACCTGGAGGAGGCGATCGCGAACCTGGAGGCGTTCCGCCAGTACATCAACCCGACCTACGGGGACGGTGTCGCGCGGGTCGTCGAAGGCCGCCTGGACCCGCGGAACGTGGACGAGTGGAAGGCGTTCTTCGTCGGGGGACGTTTCGCGGTCGAGATGGCGAACGTCTTCTCACGCCAGCCAGCGGGATGTAAGGACTTCTCCAAGTTCCTGAACCGCAAGACCTCCGTGGGATCGACGAACTACGTGCGAATCCAGTACTCGTACAGCCCGGATCTCCTCGAACGAGGCCAGAAAGAACTCGCGAGGCGCCTCGCGGGGGACGCCGCGCCGCCCGTCGAGAACCCGTTCAAGGACGCGAACGTCGACGTGCCGAACGTGTACCTGCTGTGACGCATCCGGGGCGGTCGAGATGGATTGCCACTTTCATGGGCCTCTCTTCACACGAGGCTCATCGGCACCTGCTCGTTTCCAGTGTTTGCTGGAAACGGGAGGCCGTGGATGCGCAGGAAGACCACGATGCGTCGTGTCCGCAAAGGAAAGTCGCGTCCCGCGGAGTCAGGCTTCATCGTTACCTGGGACGTGAATAGCGCGGACCGATCGTCCGCGAATCGCCTCCATCGCCGACTCTTCGGCGACGTTACGTATTCCGGCGGCAAGGTCTATCGGTACCCGGGACTCCTAGAGAAAGAAGGCGTTCGGTACATGGGCCAGTCGGTCGTCTTCGTACGACCTGCACTGCTGGGGGAGCTCGATTCTCTCTTGACGGGCTTGGGAATCGACCATGAGGCGACGCGCGCGACCTTGGGCTGAATTTCCATCAATTACTGGAAACCGACAACCGTCCGGAGCACGTTCCGCATTTCCAGCTTTTGCTGGAAATCGATCCGCAGAACCCGTTTCGCGGGCTCCACCTTTTTATCGAACGGCCACCTTCGGCCGTCGTGGCCGTGGTCGACACGAAGGCGCCCTCGTGGACCGACCACGCCTCGATGCTCGCTCTTGTCACCTTCTGGGGCCTCGCCTTCGTCGCGATCAAGGCCGCCAACGCGGAGATGTCCTGGGTCACCCTGACCTTCCTCCGCTTCCTCTTCGCGGATGTCCTCTTCGTGGGCTATCTGGCGGTCCGCAAGACCGAGCGGGTCCGCCCGCCGCGGCAGGACTGGCTCCCTCTCCTGGTCCTCGGGTTCCTCGGTTTCACAGGCTACCACCTGTTTCTGAACCTCGGCGAGTCGAACCCCGATGTGACCGCGGGGACCGCGGCGCTGATCATCGCGTCGGATCCCGCGTTCATCGCCCTTCTCGCCGTGCCGGTTCTCCGCGAGAAGATCCGCCCGATTCGCGGAGTCGGCATCGCCCTCGCCTTCGTCGGCCTCGCGGTGATCATCCTCTTCGCGAACCCCGCGAGCCAGCTCCGCTTCTCCCTCTCCCTCGGCGCGCTCGAGATCGTTCCCTCGGTCGTCTTCACCGCGATCTACCTCGTCCTCGGGAAGAACTACCTCGCGCGCTACCGCCCGTTCGTCTTCGTCGCATATACGATTCTGCTCGGGACGGCCTTGACCGTGCCGATCGTGATCGCGGTCTGGCCCACCTTCGTGTATGATCTCGCGCACCTGAGCTGGGCCGGCCTCCTGCCCGTCCTGTTCCTCTCCGTGTGCCCGACCTTCATCGGCTACAGCCTGTGGTTCCGGGCGCTGGAACGGATGCCCGCGGCCGCCGCAGGGGCGTGGCTGTACGTGAGCACGCTCATCGCCATCGTCGGCGGCATCGTCTTGCTCGGAGAAGGGCTCACGGAGTCCATGCTCGTTGGCGGCGCGATGGTCATTGGCGGCGTCGTCGTGGCCCAGCAGCTCGGCCGCCGGTGAGAGCAAGGCCTTTCAACCCTCCGCGCCCTCGCCCCATCCGCGATGTGGTCGACTCGACGGGTCACGCGGGCCGACGAGGACGCTTGGGTCGGATTGTGCACCGCCTCGGAAGGTCCCGAGGACTACGTTCTCGATTTCCTCGACCACTTCCTCGAGCGGGCCGTGACCTACGTCGCCCTGGACGGGGAGCGCTTCATCGGCACGATGACCTATGCGGAGCTGCTCGACGGCGCCGCGTGGCTCTCCGCCGCCCGCACCCTGCCCGAATACCGCGGCCGGGGCGTCGCCTCGGACCTCGTCCGGGCGTTCGAGGAGCTCGCCCGATCCCGCGCGAGGACGGCCCTGCGCCTCTGGACCGCCGCGGCGAACGAGGCGGGGGTCGCGACGTTCCGGAAGAACGGGCTGCGGGAGGTCGCCCGCTTCACGCGGATGGCAGCCGAGGCCGGCCCGAGGTCGCCCAGCCGCTTCGTCCCCGTTCGGACCGACGAGGACCTGTGGTCCCGCGTGCGGCTCTCGGAAGTTCTTGCGAGGTCGGCCGGGTACGTCTCCTACGACTACGGGTTCGTCAAGGTCGGCCGAGACGTGCTCGCGGCCCTGCAACGGAACCAGGCGATCCTCGGGTTCGACGCACACGTCGCCGTGGTCTCCGGCTCCTCCGAGGGATACGTGGAACAAGCCCTCGAGGTCGAGCCGCTCACGGGAGACCTCGCCGCCCTCCTGGCCGAGGCCCGCGTCCTCGCGGCGGACCGGGGGAAGGCGCGCGTCGAGACGTTCCTGCCCCATGACCTTGCACTCCTGGAGATGGCCCGAGACGCGGGCTTCACGAACATGGAGTGGGGTCAGCAGGCGCTCCTCTGCGAGAAGCCCCTCGGGCCCGCTCCGTCGGCCTAGCGCAGGTCGGTCGCGCTCGCCTGGGGAGCCGGAGCCTCCGGGGAAGGGGGCGGGGCCAGGCGCGCCAGAACCGGCGGCGGCGTCCGGTCCGCCCAGACGAGGAGGAGGGCGCACGTGATTGCGGAGATCAGGACCGTCGTGGGCAGAATCTCGAGGATGAACGCGCCTTGCGCGGCTGGGATGGCCCCGCTCTGGAGGGCGAGCAGGATGAGGATCACGTCCGTCATCCCGCGCCCCATCGCCGCAAGGAGCACCCGCCGTTCTCGCCGCGGCAGGTTGAGGAGCCGCCCGATCCCGAGGGACGTCGGCGCGCGCCCCAGGAGGAACGCCCCCGTGAAGGCGAAGCCGGCGATAAGGGCCGACAGGCTGCCGAGCTGGGACACCAGGAGGAGGCCAAGGTAGACGAAGAAGAACGTCCGGAGGGCGAAGGTCACCTCGGACTGGAAGTTCTTCAACGGATCCACGGGCCGGCGGAACTCGGCGCCATACTCCCGGAGAGCCGCGTCGGTGGGCCCGCGCGGGCGGTATCCCAGGACGACGCCGAACGCGAAGACCGCCACCGCCCCGTTCCCGTTGAAGATCCCCTGCGCGGCAGCGTAGACCACGACGGCCATCCCGGTGCTCGCGATGAACAGGAATTCCTTGCCTTGCAGGCGTCTCCCGACGAGCCGCCAGACGCCGCCGATCGCGGTCGCAAACGCCGCCGCCCCCGCGGCCTGGAGGGCGAAGGGCAGCGCGCTTCCGGTCCCTCCGGCGCCGTACCATTCGATCGCGAAGAGGACGCCCATCGCCGCGACGACGTTCGTGAGGACGCCCTCGAGGATGATCGTGCCCTCCGCGCGGTCGCTCAGGTGCATCCGCGGGGCGAAGCTCAGGGCGATCGAGGCGCTCGGGCTCGAGAACGCGAAGGCGAGCACGAGGGACGCGGCGTCGCCCAGGCCGAAGACGCGCGCAGCCAGGAACCAGACGAGGATCATCGTGAGCGCGACGGCCCCGAGGATGTGGGCCATCATCGTCCCGATCGTGCGGGCGTCCCCCTGGAGCCGCAGGGAGAGGCCGCCCTCGAAGAGGATGAAGGCGATCGTCAGGTTCGTGAAGGCCGGCAGGAGGTAGCCGAGGGAGCCGAGGAGCCCGGGCCCGAAGGGGGCGACGGGGACGACCCCCAGGACGGCGCCCAGGACCATGAGCACGAAGAAGTCGGGGATGTGGTACCGCTGGAACGCGAGGTACGCCGCGAACCCGACAAGGAGGATCGTCCCCCCGATGAGGAGGGACACCCACGGGTCGGCCACCCGCCCCCGTTGTCTTAGGCCGTACTAAAAGGATTCGGCTCCGTGCTCAGCGGATGCGCTCGAGCTGGAAGGACCCGATCATGATCGCCTTGTTCGTGAACTTGTAGGGGACCCAGTCCCGCGTCTGGACCTCGCTCAGGCCGGCGACGTGCATGAGCGTCTTCTGCTTGTCCTGCTTGAAGTGCAACGCGCCGTCGACCATGTGCTCGAGGGCCTCGATCGTCTGGTCCGAGTGCATGCCGCGCTCCAGGGCGAACACGCTCACGGCCTTCGTCTGGCGCAGCCGGTTCACCATGCGCTGGAAGAAGTTCAGCGCGTCCCGCTCATCCGCCTGGGTGAGGCTCGAGCTCAACGTCAGGAAGGCCACTCGGAAGTACGGGTACTTGTCTTTGAACTCCTCGTCGAGCTGGCTGAGGATCTGGAAGATGTTCTCGAAGTCCGTCGGGCCGTTCACCCTCCAGACGTTCTTCTCCTTCACGGTCTTGCCGCCGGGCATGGGGGACGTCGCGTCGATCCAGCGGACGAGGCCGAGCTGGTCGTACTCGACGAAGGTGGGCAGGATCGGGGCCATGTCCTTCGCGACGTCGATCGGCAGCTTCGTCGTCGTCACGAGGATCGCGGGCACGCGCTTCTTCAGGCCCTCCGCGACGAAGTTCAGGATCGCGACCTCCTTCCCGACGAAAGCGGGCCCGACGACGAGCAGGTTCGTGTTGAAGGGGATCCCGCCGTAGAGGAGGTCGTCCAGGCGCGGGGTGCCCGTCTTCACCTTCTCCGCCTTCGTCTCGACGGCGACGGCCTCCTCCGCGGCCTCCGTCGTCGCGCCGGCGGTGAGGTGGGCCTTCAGGGCTCCCTCCCGCATCTCGAACTCCTTGTCTTTCTGGTACATCCGCCGCTTGAACTCCTCTTCCCGCTCGCGGAGGCGGCGTTCCATCGCCTCGAGCTGGGCCTCCCGGTCCATGTCCCGCATCCCCGGCGTCGCGGCGGCCGCGCGCGCCTCGCGAGCCTTCGTCTCCATCTCGAGTTCGCGGAGGGACATCTCGGATTCGCGTTCCTCGACCTCCTTCGCCTTCTCGAGCAGCTTGCGGTTCTCCTCGTTCAGTCGCTTGATCTCGGACTGAAGGTTCGACTGCATCTCCGAGAGCTTCCTCTCCCGCGCCTCGAGGGTCGTCGCCCGCTGACGGATTTCCTCCTGGCTCGAGCCCGCGGCGGCCTCCTTCAGCTTGGCGTCCTTGAACAGCTCCGCGTACTTCTTGACCTTGTTATCGACCTGGCCCTGGGCCTCCTGGACCGCCTGGGCCTGTCGCTCGACTTCCGCGACGCGCTCGCGCATCGCGGCCTCCTGGTCCGACACAGCCTTCTCCCGGCTGACCATCTCGGACTCGCGGTCCTCCAGCATCTTTCGCTGCGCCTGGAACTGCTTCTCGATCCGGGTCGCGTTCTCGTACCGCTCCCGCAGCTGGTTCTCCAGGGTCCGGAGCTCGACCTCCTTCGAGCCGACCTCCTTCTCCTTCGCGAGGATCTTCTTCTCCCAATCCTTGAGTTCGCGCACCCGCGAGGTCTCCGCCCGGGCGTGGGTGGCCTCGAACTGCTCCGAGGTCATCTTGAGCTCCGACTCCTTGAGCTCCAGGTCCTTGGCGACCTTGAGCAGGAGCGCGTCCTTCGCCTTCAGGCTCTTCTCCAGCTCCTGGAGCCGGCCTTCCTGGTCGTCGAGGGCCTTCTTCTTCGTCTCGAGGGCCCGCGTCGTCGACGTCATCTCGATGGACGCCCGCTTGATCTCCTGCTCCCGCGCGGCGAAGGTGGCCTCCCGGGCCGTGATCTCCTGCCTCGTCTTGTCGATCTCCTGCTTCCCCGTGCCGACATCGGCCTCGCGGAGACGCAGCTCCTCGACCTTGGCCTCGATCTCCGCGCGAGCGGAGGCGACCTTGCGGTCCAGCTCCCGGAGGTCCTTCATGCCCTTCTCGAGCGCGACCTCCCGCTGGGTGATGTCCGTGAGCTTCGTCTTGAGCTCGCCCGCCTGATCGTCGATCTCCTGCTGCAGGGCCTCCACGTGGGCCTCCCGACCGCGGATGGACCGCTCGCGGTAGTCGAGGGCCTCCTTCTTCTTCTCGTACTCCTGCTGGACGAGGGCGGTCTTCGTGTTGTCCGCCCGCAGGATCTCCCGCTGGTAGACGCTCGTGCTCGAGGCGATGATGTGGAGGAGGGAGCCGGAGATCTCCGTGGTCACCGCGCCCGCGAGGAAGGCGATCACGAAGAGCTGCTTCCCCGTGGGCGTGTCGAGGGAATAGCCGCCGAGGATCAGGAGGAACATGAGGATGGGCAGGACGAGCGACAGCACGATGCTCCCTACTTTCTTCGACGAGAGCCCTTGCCATGTCATCGCCATGGAGATGATCGCGAGGGGCGCGCCGAGGACCGCGAGGAAGAAGATCCAGGAGCGCACGAGGACGAAGGGGGAGTTCGTGGTCCAGCTGATGAACATGATCATCGCGGCCACGACGAAGAAGAGGGCCATGCCCACCGTGCTCGCGACGAAGTGCCGAGAGAGGTAGTGCCTCTTGTACGGCTCCCGCTTGAGCCGGACGGAGTCCAGAGAGGCGTAGGCGCCTGCGGCCGCGGGGATGACCCAAAGGGTGAAGTCCGGATAATTCCCCGGGAGGGAGGGGAATCCCGGGTTGGTGCTCATCGCGTAGAGGAGGAACGCATTCACCAGGAAGGCGACGGCGGCGACGATCCCGTATCCGTTGGCATGCCGCGCGAACGTGAGCTGGAGGAGGCCCTGCTGCGCCGCGATCGCCGCCTGGGACGGCGGCGCGGGCTTCGCGTTCCTCGGGTGCTCGTAGGTCGGGCGGTAGCCGGACGGGCGGGCGAGAGGCTTCGGCTTCGGTTGCGGCCGAGCCGTCGTGGACTTCCGGGACCGGGCCATGAGGCTACCCCAAGGTCACTCCGTCGACAATGTCGAGCGAAGAACCCGACACACCCTATTTAAGACGCGCGGACCAGATATCTTTCCCGATATTCTCGTGGTTGAGAGCGTCCCGCGGTCCCGCCTTTTCCGCAGGACCCATGGCGAAAGCGGTGCCATTAAATCGCGCCAACGCATGGGTGCGTCCGGTGGACCGAATGATCGAGGTCGGACAGGTCGCAACGGACTTCACGCTCCCCGCGGATGACGGCAGCCATGTCTCCCTTCAGGACTTCCGAGGAAAGAAGGTCGTCCTCTATTTCTATCCCAAGGACGACACGCCGGGATGCACTAAGGAGGCCTGCAGCTTCCGCGACAACCTCGGCCGAGTGACGACGAAGGGTGCGGTCGTCCTGGGCGTGAGCCGCGACGACGAGGACAGCCACGTGAAGTTCAAGGAGAAGTACCACCTGAACTTCCCGCTCCTGAGCGACACGGACGGACGGGTGACGGAAGCCTACGGCGTCTGGCAGGAGAAGAACCTCTACGGCCGGAAGTCGATGGGGATCGTCCGAACGACGTTCCTGATCGACGAGAAGGGACGCATCGCGAGGATCTGGCCCAAGGTCAAGGTCGAGGGGCACACGGACGAGATCCTCGCCGCCCTCTAGCCCGTCGCAAGATTCATCTCCGGCCGCCCCATGCGAGCGCCGAGGCCCATGATCCCCGCGAACGCCGCCCCCCCGAAGACGATCGTGGTCGAGTACCCTGGGGCGGAGCAGAAGCTCCGCGAGCAGTACGTCTACCAGGTCTATCTCTCCACGTCGGAGATGGAGAAGAAGAGCATCATCACGGGGAACCGCCTCCTCGTCAAGTTCAGGGACGAGATCGTGGGCGAGGCCCAGGCGATCCTCGTGGAGAAGACGAACCTCGAAAAGGTCAGCCTGTACGACGCGATGAGCGCGGGGTACGAGAACCTGGACGCGATGAAGACGCATCTCACGGGGACGGTCCTCCGCGGAGCCCACAAGCCCGAACAGGCCGAGTTCTGGAAGATCCTGTATCGGTGGCTGTGACGCGTGATTCGGCGTCCCCATGGTAGCCCTTATAGGGACTAGGGCAGTTGGGTCCTTCGTAGCTCTGGCTTCGCCTGATGGCCGAGGAGACGTGAAGCGGATGCAGTGGGTTGAGCCGAAAGTCTTCAAGATCGCAGAGACGTCGTTGAACCGCGAGTCGCTCGAAGCTTTCCTCCTCGAACTCGGCGCGAAGGACTGGATGGAGAAGCAGACATGGTATCGCGGAGAGCCCAAAGCGGACTTCGATCCCTCTGCAGCACTGATCGAGGTCGCTGGGCGATCTTGCTACAAGAGTTTCGGTGTTGGGCTCAACCCGAACATTACTCGAATCCGTGAGGACCCGAAGGAATACCTCTCAAACGTCCTGAAGAAAGGTGATGGGTCGATCACGGAACACGCCTCGGTTTCGTGGGCATTCGTGGATGTAAGTCGAGTCTTCTGCTATTCGGAAGACATGGACGTCCTCACCAACGAAGGGTGGAAACCTTGGCCCGCAGTTACGGGCGCGGAGCTCTTCGCATCGTTGACTCTAGATGGCACCCTGGTGTACGAGCCCGCCGAGGAGCACTTCGTGCGGGATTACGAGGGCCCGATGTACCATGTGGGATCCGAGCAGGTCGACTTACTGGTCACGCCAAACCACCGCATGTGGGTCCAGCGCGTCGACCGGAGGGCCTACCGTCGAGGAGAGGAGCCGTTCTCAGTCCACCTTGCGAGTGAGATTCAGCACAAGCGGGTGCGGTACCAGAAGGGTGGGGTGAGGTGGAAGACCGATTGCCCTCGTTGGATCCGCCTTCCACCGACGAGCAGGACCTACCTGCGGCGGGACAGCAGGACCGGAAGGCCGTCCACGCGGGATTACGATGGCGCGGCGTTCCGCTCTCGACTGTTTAGCCGCTTCCTGGGATTGTACCTTGCCGAAGGATGCCTTGGGAAGAGCGACACTTCGATCGCTCTCACGCAGAATCCGGGGCCCGTCCTCGACGATATGAAGTGGACCGTGCAGGAGATGGGATTGCGGGCCATGGAGGTTTCATCGGGAGTCGGTCCGTGTCGAAGGCTTTCGTTCAAGAACGTAGCCTTGTACGATTGGTTGATCAAGGAATGTGGAACAGGGGCCTACAACAAACGGGTCCCGTCGATCGTCCAATGGTGGCCGCCCACGCTGCTAATCGAGTTTTTGGACGCCTTAATCAAAGGCGACGGCAACGTGCATCGGACGAATCGACATGAAGTCCTTTACACAAGCTCGCGGCGGATGGCAGATGACGTCCAAGTCCTCGCGCTGAAGGCCGGCGTGGCGGCGAACATTCGCGTCGACAACCGAATGAATTCTCACACAATTTCCACCGGAGTGACGATCACCAAGCGAGCTCCGAACTACATCGTCTCCTTCTTGGATGAATCAAGGCTCTGTCCACATGTCAACCTGCACCTCGGGAGCTCGTGGCCGAACCGTTTCCGTGGGCACGACGGCTACGACGATGGTATGGTGCCGTACCGCGGGAAGGTCTACTGCGTCAAAGTACAACACGGCCTCCTCTTTGTTCGCAGAAACGGCAAGCCGTGCTGGTCCGGCAATACCCATGAGCTCGTGCGCCACCGTGCGGGCGTCGCGATCAGTCAGGAGTCCCTTCGCTACGTCCGTCCCAGGGAGCTCCGGATGACTCTGGTGCCAGGTTCAGAGCTGGCAAGGATGAGCAATCTCGACGAGGTCACCCGAGCCTTGGAAGCGACCCAGGCGGCCTATGAGAAGTTCGCCGGTGAGACGATCTCGGCGGATATGGGCTTCGACGACAAGAAGGCATGGACGTCGGCTCTGCGGCGCATCCTTCCGGACGGAATCGCGACCACCATCGTGTGGAGCGCCAATCATCGAACCCTTCGCTGGGTTCTCGAGATGAGGACCGCGCCCGGTGCCGAGGCCGAGATGCGATACGTGTTCGACACGGTGGGGGAGATTCTTCAGCGGGACCACCCTCTGCTCTACCACGACTTCGTGAAGAAACCCCACGCCGACGGCGTCGGCCATCAGTGGATTCCACAAATTCGGTCGAAAGTCTGACCCGCCATGCACTATGGGGATGCCCGGACCTCATACTCGGTGACCTCGGGTGGCACCGACGTCAGACGAAGGAGAGAAAAGAAGTCGCCACCCAGAGATGGGTTTCCCCGTAACTCCCCCTCGAAACCCCGCAGCGAGGCGTCGCTGTCGAAGAACGCGACGACGACGAACTCGGTCGAGGGATGCTTGCCCTGTCCTACCCAAACGCTCACGCAGCCCGCAGAGGCCCGCATCGAGGTCGCATGACTCTGGAGGATGTGTTCTCCTTCGGCCTCGTTTCCCTCCTTGAACCGGAATCGGCTGAAGCGGAGGATCATCGACCCCGGGAAGCGACCGCGCCTCCAAGAGGTTTGCGCACCCGCAAGTTTAATGGGTCCCGTTGGCGTGGGCCGTCGCAATGTTCAGCCGCAAGAACGTCGGCGGCCAGCCCGAGAAGTGCCCCAAGTGCGGCTCCGAGAAGATCTACTTCGTCCAGCATTCCCATGGCAATTACCCCATCCTCGACTACGTCTGCCCGAAATGCGACCTCGGCGGGGACGAGGGGATTCCCGAGTGGTACTCCTCTCCCGACGGCAAGGCTAGGCCCGCGGAGAAGTGAGTCGGTCGGGAGGGCGTTCGTGGCGGAGGTCGTGATCCGGGCGTACCGCGTGAGCGGGTACGTCCTCGGTCCGTGCACGAAGTGCGGCCGGGAGGAACGCGGGCTCGTCATGTTCGAGGACTACGCCCTCGGATGGGAGTGCCTCGAGTGCGGCGAGGTCGGGAAGGCGGACCGCGTGGAATGGATTGAGGGATCCGACGCGCAAACGGAAGGGGTCCTCGAAGGCGAACGGCCCGAGGACTGAATCAGAGGACGCCGCAGAGCAGGCAGATCCCCTGACCGTGGCATGCCTCGCATGTGCGCTCCATGCCCAGGAAGCGTTTGCTCCCGCGCCCGCGGCAGTCCGGGCAGAATCCCGTGTCTGAGCACCGCGGACAGGGCCGCTCGATCTTCCGGATTGTGAGGGAGACCTGGCGGTTCGCGGGGTTCGCCGCGGCGACCGCCTGCAGGATCGCAAGGGCCTGTGGCCGTCCGCCCTCCCGGTCCCTCCGGAAGAGGATCGCGGCCTTCGTCATCTGGGCCTTCTCGTGGCCGGGGACCGCCATCAGGACCTCGTCCATCGCCGCGAGGGCCTCCTCGAAG
>Ga0209341_10003807_pt1 | contig 14046 bp, 11 predicted proteins | sample RifCSP13_2_FD_184020 | JGI IMG/M metagenome (GOLD analysis project Ga0209341, IMG submission 184020) | Soil microbial communities from Rifle, Colorado - Rifle CSP2_sed 13_2 (SPAdes) (version 2) | ecosystem: Environmental > Terrestrial > Deep subsurface > Rock core/Sediment | place: Rifle...
GCTTGCGAAGCGCCAAGCTTTAGCGCTCACCCGGCGCGTACGGTTGTGAGCTTTCGCCACGAAACCCTCCTCATCCTCCGTCCACTTTTCCTCCAGGTGCCTGCGTACGTCTAGCGCCTCGGCGGCCGCCAGCGCCGCCGCCAACAAGGCCGTGCTTCCTTTGCTGTAGGCTGCGTAACACATCTTGAGCGCCGAAGCCTTGCCGATCTCCTCATCGATCACCTGAACTGCCAACGGCCCTGAGGTGAATAAGGTGGCTGCTTCCTGCGCCCTGGGACCGGAAAGGTATAGCGAGGTTCCAGGCTCCCAGGCCGGCCCGCCGATGATGCCGCCGTCCACGAAAGAACCTCCGGCGCCCTCAATAATGTCGGCCAATTGTCGGCTGCGAGCCGGGGCGATGGCGTTGGCGTCGATGTACAGTCCGTGGAAGCCGGCATCGGCAACCTGGCGCGCCACATCGTCTGCGGCGTGGGGTGGACATACGCTAATGATCACGGAACACTGGCGGCACAGGTTTGCAAGGGATGCGCCCGCAATTAATTCATGCTCTTCGGCGCGCCGGCGCGTCTGTGCGCTGCGATCGGCAGACAGCCAGTGAATGCTATGGCCGCTGAGCTGCAGATTGGCGGCGATCGAGATGCCCATTTGGCCGGGATGGAGGATGGCGATATTCTGCGCGGTTATATGCATCTTTTTCTGGACGCTCCGCGTCCATCATTGCGACGCCGAGAGTTGAACGAGAAACTAATAACCATAAACGAGAAACGCAATCAGACTTAAGGACGACAGAAGAATGTTGCGCAGGATTTTTCTCTTATCGACATTTTTGTCACTCTGAGCCGCCAGACGCGAGGCGTCTGGCGACGCGAAGAGTCGCGGTAGTGCCTGCAAAGAATCAAGCAAGTGACGAAGCCAATTGTCTAGGAAATCTCGCATCAGACAAGCGTGTCTCATAAATCGATTCTATGGCGATTCTTCGCGCCGCTCAGGCAAGGAACTTGCCTGAGCGGGCTCAGAATGACAAGACTGGAAGGTGATCGCTAGTAATCCCGCCTGGCCCAGCCGGCGGTGGGCTCTTGCTCCCAGGGGTAGACGATATAGGCGTCGGTGCTGGCGGCAAAATAATCAGGCCGCGCGTTGCCGAACAGATTGCGATGCGGGTTGAAGTGCAATACGCTGGTGAACGGTATGCCACCGGCCGCCGATACCCGCGTCCTCACTGCGGTGCTCGTGCGCCCCGACCCCCAAACATCATCCACCACCAAGATGCGCCTGGCGCGCAGCAAATCCTCTTCCGGGAATTGGAGGAACTGCGGCCAGACCAGCATGTTCTCGACGCGGCTCTCCAGCGTGGCGGGGAAATTCACCGCTGCGGTAAGGATTTCGCGCAGCCCCATGCGCTCGGCCAGCATGCCACCGGGGATGATGCCGCCGCGGGTAATGACCAGCATGGAATGGAATTCGTGCTCGAATTGCTGGATCAGGTGGTCTATGAGCCGCTGGACTTCCTCCCAGCTGACGAGTTCGCGCCGCACAGAATTGGATCTCCTCTTCCAAATGCAGTTCGGTAGGGGCGGGGTTTCCCCGCCTTAACTATGAGGGCGAGGTGATCCCTCGTTGCCGCCAAGAGCAGCTCGCTCGGGACAGGCTCTCGCCCCTACTACCGGTAAATGAATTGTATAACAGGTGGACAGCGGTTTACAACAACGACGGCGGATTGACCTCCACGCGCCAACCAATAAGCTTGGCTCCACGGATGAGAGATGCCGGGTCCGGGCCACGCAAGAGGATCTGCCAGCGAAATTGGCGGTTGAGGCGGGGGTAGAAACAGGGCACGGGTCCAATGATTTCCGTGGCGCTTCGCTCGCCAGATTCGAGCAAGCGCTCGATGCGCTGCGCCATCCCTCTCGCATCCGCCTCTGCTTTTCTACCGTCCGGGTGGCGGTATTCCAGGCGGACCAGTTGGGCAAAGGGTGGGTAGCGCAGTTGGCGCCTCAGGGCCGCTTCATGCTCATAGAAGGCGGCGTAGTTGTGTTTAGCCGCCGCCTGGATGGCGTAATGCTCGGGCTGGAAGGTCTGCAGCACCACCTTGCCGCCCAGCGGGCTGCGCCCGGCGCGGCCGGCCACCTGCATCAGCACCTGGAAGACGCGCTCGGCGGCGCGGTAATCGGGCAAATTCAGGCCTACATCGGCCAGCACCACGCCTACCAGCGTGACCAATGGAAGGTCGAGACCCTTTGCCAGCATCTGGGTGCCGATCAGGAAATCGGCGCCCTGCTGGCTGAATTGCTGCAGGATGCGCTCGTGGGCGCCCTTGGTGCGCGTGCTGGAACGATCCCAGCGCAGGGTGCGTGCGCCGGGCAAGAGTTTGTGGACTTCAGCTTCGACCGTTTCGGTGCCAGTGCCATAATAGCGGATCTGGGTGCTACCGCAATTGGGGCAGGTCTTGGGCATCAAGCGCGTATATCCACAGTGATGACAGATCAATTTGCCGCTGGTTGACTTAAAGTTTCGATGTTCCAGATGCTGGGTTAGCGGATTGTCGCAGTTCGGGCAGCGCAAAACGGTTCCGCAATCGCGGCAGAAGACATAGGTGGCAGACCCACGGCGGTTGAGAAACAAGATGGCCTGTTGTCCGTCGTCGAGAACCTGGTGGAGTCCCGTTTGCAGCGAGCGGCTAAAGATGGATCGGTTGCCCTGCCGCAGTTCGCGTCGCATGTCCACAACTTCTACTGGCGGCAACTCGAGCGATAACGCATCGTCGTTGACCGGCTGGTATCGGAGATTCAAACCTTGCGAGGGGAAGGGGATTGCTTCGTCAGCCTTCGGCTTTCCCTCGTCGCTGCGAGCAGCTCGCTCGGGACGGGCTCTCGCAACTGCGGAAAGCGAAGCTTTCCTTGACCTTCGCAAGGTTATTTCCCGATGGGCGCGAGCCGTTTCGCGATGAGCCAGGATGCGCGCGGGCAGCTCGACAAGGTTCCAGTCGCCGCGCTGTGTTAGCGTGTAGCTGCCTACATCCGGTGTGGCCGAACCCAACAGGCAGGCAGCGCAGCACAATTGAGCGTAGGCCACAGTTGCATCCCGCGCGTGGTAGTGCGGCTCCTGACCAGCCTCATAGTAGCTGTCATCATGTTCTTCATCGATCACGATGAGTCCGATGTTGCTTAAGGGAGCGAATAGCGCCGAACGAGGGCCTACGATAACGGGCAGTTGACCGGCCCGGGCTCGGCGCCAGGTGTCATAACGTTCGCCATCGGAAAGTTCGGAATGAATGAGCCCCACTTTATTTGGGAAGCGGCCGACGAAGCGACGCGCGGTTTGAGGAGTCAGTGCGATCTCTGGAACGAGTACGATCGCTTGGCGTGCCTGCGCAAGCGTTTTGGCAACAGCCTGCAAATAGATTTCCGTCTTACCCGAGCCGGTGACGCCGTGAAGCAAGACTGGGGCCGGTGGTTCACCCTGCTGCGCCAGCGTTAATGCTTTGTGAGCTGCGTCCCAGGCATGCTCCTGGTCGGGAGTCATCTTAGGCGCGATGTTGGGATCGTAGGGCAGATCGGCCAGAGGGTCGCGCAGGGTTTCACGGTCACCAAGGCGAACCAGCCCAAGTTCTTCCAGCGCGTAAACATCCTGCAGCCTGCCGCCGCTCTCCGCGTACAGCCATTCGGCGTCAACGGGTCCCGCTTCCCTCTGCAGGGCCTGCAAGATTTTTGTGCGACGCCCTTGTGTCGCGGAAATTCGGCTTAGCTTCATTTCCGATTCAAGCGGCGCGATCAATTCCACCGTGCGCACCTTTTTCGCCTTCACCGAAGGCAACGGGGGCAGCGGTGTAGTTTTCACCAGGCCGCGATGGACCAAGCCGCGCAATGACGCCCGCCAGTTGCGGCGTGGCAACGCATGATTCAGTTGCCCGCCGCGCAGCGGCCCGCGCTCCTGAAGCACTTTCATCACGCGGTTTTGCGCGGCAGTGATCTCCCCCGTTAATCTCTCACCCTCAGGCGTGAGTTGGTAGAGCACGTCTGCCAGTTGGCCGAGCCCCGGCGGCAGCATCAGGCTTACGCAAGCCGCTATCGGCGCCAGGCAACTGTGTGCGAGATGCCAGGCAAGCTGCAATTGAAGAGGAGTCAGGACAGGTTCCTCATCCAGCAGCATGTCCACCGCTTTGGTCTCAGGGACTTCGGGTTCGGCTACATGGCTAAGTACAACACCCTGGACCAGGCGCGGCCCAAAAGGAACGAGCACCAAATGACCCGGTTTTAGCCGACCTTCTAAATCAGGCGGACAGTGGTAGTGAAAAACCCCGGACACGCGGGGTACGTTCACGGCGATTTGGACGAATTCAAGCATATGTCAATCAACGGTAATACTCGTCCAATGACCACTTAAGTGGATTGTTTTGAATGTAGACTCGGTGTTGGTTCAAATCGTCATCGTTACGGACGATATGTTCATGATAACTGCGTTGCCATGAAAATTTCTCCACGAGTCTCAGGTTTTTGTTTACTTCGCGAGCCGAGAAAGACTTGAATGCCCTTACGATTTCAGGCAGGGCAAGGCTGTGTGCTTTCGTAGGGGAGGGTCTAAGACCCTCCCTATCAGATCGGGCGGGTCTTAGACCCGCCCCTACGGCATCAGGCGGTGGTGATGAGCCAAGAATCCATATGATCCCATGGACATGGTTTGGCATCACGATAAATTCGTCGAGTTCGATGGTCGTGTAGTATCCGGGCAGGTTGTGCCAGACTTCCCTGACTATTTCGCCGACTTTGGCAAGGATAATTTCCTCGCCAACTATTTTTCCAAGAATGGGTTTTTTATTGTTCACACAAATTGTGACGAAGTAAGCCCCTGGGGTTGTGTAGTCATATTCTCGTAATCGCAGCGTCTTGCGCCTCTGCGATTGGGCAGGTATATGACTGACGGCCGCGGTGGATTGCTCGGACATTGCTATTCGGCGGGAATGTAGCCGAAAAAGAGCTGGTCTTCGAGCGCCAGGAAAATGGATTGCTGAGGCGAAATGGCGAAGGCGGTGATGATCCCTTCCGGCAATTCGGTGACCGCGCGGAATTGTCTCTGCAACTGGAGATTCAGATTGAATTGGTACACCGCTCGAGCGACAGGATCCAGCATGAAGAGCGATTCCAACGGGGCCTGGGTAAGCTGAATTTGCGAGAAGTGGGCATCGGCGAGGATGGCGGCATCCCGGCGGCCGGGGCGGCTGTCCCCATAGGTTGCCGGATCGTTGCAGGCGGTGGGGTTGTCCACATCATCGCTGAATTCGCAGATGGCCGTGTGCCCATCCTGGTGGATCAAGAATAAGGTATCTGCTTGCACATCTAAATCCAGCATTTGCTTCAGGTTGGGGACTTCGGCGCCGAAGAAGAAATGCGGCTCTGCGCCGGCGAAACTGTAATCTTCGCCTTCAAAAATCCATACCGCGTTAGTCAGCGGGTCCAGCATATATAAGTTGCCGAACTCGATAGTGATGGCAGACGGGCTGCCCCACAGGCTGTCCGGCGGCTCCAGCACCTGATGGGTTGGGCGTGCGTTTTTCGCGCAATAAATGATGTTGCCGTTGTTATCGACGGCCGCCAGCACCCAGTCGTTGGGCGCGTCCCTTGGCAGCAGCGCCAGGTCGACGAGTTTGGAGACGATGAACTCTCCATATTGGCCGGGTTCGCAGTGGAAATCTTCGTCCAATTGATAACCACCCGGTCCGGCGTTACCCGTGGCGAACGCGTGCAGAATGCTGCCATCGGTTTCGTTGAGCAGATACACATCGCCCGTGCTGCTGGCGGCCAGCCGTGTGATTTTCGCATCATTGGGCAGCGGAGTCAGGAGTGCCTGGGCGAATTGGACGCGTTTGATGAAGTCCAAATCATCCAACCCTTTTTGCGCTCCTGCCAGCAGGGCAGCCGCGGTTCGATCGTCCGCCTCGTAGTTAACCGCGCGCTGCGCATAGAAAACCGCGATCTTCCAGGCTTCCCTTATTGCTTCCGGCTCCTGGGCCGCGGCGGCTACGGCCGCCGCACTCTGGGCGCGCTCGAGGTAAGTCGCGTACAGCTGCTCCCGGCCGAATTGCAGGTAAACCACAGATACCAACACCACCACCGCCAGAGGAACCAGCAGGGCGATTAAGCCCATGGTACGCGGCGGTAGATTGAAGATGGGTTCTTCGGGCAAAAGGCGAAGCAGTAAAGTTCGCAAAGGCGGCAAGAAACGGTTTGTGATTTGGCCGGCGCGCGCTGAAATGCGCTCCCAGCTTTCGGAAAGAACTGTGGGTCGACTGGATACGGGGATTGGACCCGTCTCGCCCAACGCATCGGACGCTTCTAAAGTGGTGGATTCCCAACCGGCTGTTGAGGCGGCCTGCTCACTGGCCGGCGGCTCGCCCGTTTCCGCCTCCGCCGTGGGTACCTCCACGGCTTCCCAGTTTCTTGGGGCACCTGCAGCGGTTGGCGACAGCCGCCGGGCCTGACTGGCAACCGGCGCACTGGTTGCCAACTCCTGCCCGGAGATCAGGCGCAAGCCTTCGCCGGGTCGGGCTGCCAGCAAAACGGCTTGCAGATCGGCCCCGGCTTCACCTAAGAAGCGGCGGCGTAAAGTCTCCAACTTTTGGCCGCGCACTCCTTGGAATGTTGTTTCATCCCACCCACCGGGCAGCTCTGGCAACAGCAGCAAGAAATCCCCTTCGGTGAGATCGAACTGATAAAAGCGTATGTCGGTGGTTTGGCTTAACCCGAGTCCGCGGCCGGCGGTTTGCGGATCGAAATAATGCTGGATATCGTCTCCCAGCAAGAACGCCTGCACGGGCCCGCACTGCGCCAGAGTAACGCGTCGTTCACCAAGGGTGACTATGCTGAGCAAGGCGGGTGCCAGCGCCCCCTTTTGCATTTGATTGCGCTGCAGAAGATACGCGTTCAGCCGCTCGGCTTGCTCGCGCAGCGCCGAGGTCAGCGCGCCCGGTGTGCGGAAATAGCCGGATGCCATATCTTGCAGCAGGCTGCGCTGTTGTTCGGGGCTCAGCCCGCTATCTTCGGCCACGGTCAGTTGCAGCACCAGGCGGTCACCGCCGCGCCCGCGCGCCGCGCGCCGCGGTTTTTCCGTGGCCAACAAGCCGGGCAGGGTTGATTGGTCCTGCCCATCACGTCGGTGCAAAGGCAGCACGGTCAGTTCAAATTGATCTGGCATGGGGTGACGGGGATTGCTTCGTCCGCCTTCGGCCTCCTCGCAACTGCGGGCAGCGAAGCTGCCCTTGATTATACTGGTAAAATCTTTGATGACTTCCCTCGTGCCCGTTTCCCCTTCATCACAATTTAAGAACATCACCGCAGACATTATGCAGATCGAAATCATTCGCAACGTGGCTGAATGGGCTGCGCTGGCCAGGGAGTGGAACGCGCTCCTCGAAGGCAGCCACCTGCGCGTTCCGTTCTTGACTTACGAATTCCAACGCGCCTGGTGGGACCACCTGGGCGGTGGAGAGTGGGACAACGCTGAATTGAACATCCTGGTGGGCCGCGACGCGGATGGAAAAGCCATCGGCATCGCCCCGCTTTTCCGCGTCAAAAATGACGAAGGCGAGTGGGTTTTGCATTTCATCGGTACGCACGAGATCTCCGACTTCCTCGATTTTATCGTCCGCCCCCAAAACCACGCGATGTTTCTGCAAGCCGTAATCGAAGCCCTCTCCTCCGATACAAGTTGGAATCGCCTGGACCTGTTCAACCTTTTGGACACGTCGCAGACCACGGAGGTGTTGAGTTCGCTGACCGTGGAAACGGATTGGGATTTCAAAGTGGAAACCTTGCAATCTAGCCCGTACATCCCTGTGCCTTCTACGTTCGACAATTACATTGCCAGCCTGGACAGCAAGCAGGCGCATGAGCTGCGCCGAAAGATGCGCCGCGCGGCCAAGAATCCCGTGACGATTTCGACCGAAATCGTCAGGGATCAAAAACTGCTGGAAGACGCACTCCAAGATTTTTTCCGCCTCATGTGCCAGGAGGCGGACAAAGACCGCTTCCTCACTCAATCAATGCGGGCTCAGATGCAAGCCCTTGCGCAGGCTGGATCCGAAGCCGGCTGGCTGCAGCTGTTCTTTTTGAAGGCAGGCAATAAGCGCATCGCAGGTTATCTGAATTTCGATTTCGACTCTTGCGTTTGGGCTTACAACGCTGGCTTCGACAACGACTATGCTGAGCTCTCTCCCGGTTGGCTGATCATGGCCGAGATGATGCGCTGGTGCATCGATCACGGTCGCAAGATTTTCGATTTCATGCGCGGCGGTGAGGAATATAAATATCGTTTTGGGGGAACGGATCGCTTTGTGCAGCGCGTAACGATAACGCGTTTTTCTTGATTCTTAGGAAGCTATTAATCAGTTAATCCGCGGATTAACTGATTGTCTTCCCTCCCACCACTTTAGGACTCTCAGCGCCCGCAAAGTGTTCCAGCGGCTGGGCTTGCTCGCCTGTTCCATTTGAAACCAGACGCTCGCGGCTGTGCCCACGCTGTATTCCGGCCAGCGCCCACTATCGTCGCGCCGGCTCAGCAGCAGATCGATCGGATCCTGCAGCCGTTTGTCCCTAGGCGCCCGCGCCGCCTGGAAATGATCCAGGGCGCTCAAAAAGTTGTATCGCCAAGTTGGCTGCGCAGGGAAACGCGTAAAGCTGGAACTGACAATGTTCCCGGTTCTGTGTGACCGGTAAAGCCGATGTTGCACCAGGAACTCGCGGCCGTTGGCAAGGGCTTCCTTGATCGGCAGCTTGTTCTTGGGTCGATACTCTTGGTACTCGCGAAGTCCCTCCAACGCCAATAAGGTCGTGTTGAATGAAGCATGCGTAGCCCCGCGATAAGGATATTGGCAGTTCCAACCATGGTCCTTCATTTGATGCTCGATGAGATGCTCTGCGATCAGATCAATGCGCTCATCTCCCAGTTGAAAAAAGCTGAACATCGCCAGCGCCATGCCTGTCTCACAAGTCTCGCCGTGACCGCGTGGCTTCGGTGCAGGTTTGCCAGCTTTGACCCTTCTTCGCCGGGCGCCTTCGCCTCCAAAGTCAATTCCATGGTCAGGGCGAAAGCCTTCCTCCATCAAGATGCGGCAAGCTTTCATTGCCTGGGGATGACGCGCAGGCAGACCAATGAAGCGCAATGTCCATAACGTGTAAAAGGTGGACTTCCACTTGGGCGAGTAGAGGCCATTGCCCCACACCCCCTCTTTGTCTTGCTTGGCCAAATAGCGCGCACCCCATCCACGGGTGGCTAGCTTGGCGCGCTCCTTTTTGTAAACGGCCGGCTTTTCATCCAGCAGGTCGCGCTGCACCTGCCAGCGGATTGCAGGATCACCCTCCATCAGCCAGTCCAGTGTTTTCGCGTCGACCTTTGCCACAACGCGATTATAGTCGGCGCAAAAAAAGAAGACCGCCGGAGGGCGGTCTTCTTTGAAATTGTGCGTCTGATCAACGCAAGATTTTCCGAATCCAACCATGAGTTGGGACTTTAGTGGATTGAGTTTCACTAGTATGCATATCAATCCAAACACCGGTAGTTGCCCTGGCGAAGCTGTGCTTGCCGAAAATCACAAGCAAATCATCCTCGTTGCCAAAAGCGATCTGCTCAGGGAATTGCGATATTTCGAAACTGCGCACGGCTTGTAGGGTGTGCAGGTCGACGAGAAGAAGATCTGCAATCGTGCCCTGGTTTTCCGAAAAACCTCCGTCGACAACCAGCCAGCGCCCGCTGTGTGAAATTGCAGTTAACGCATGCCAGCGCTTGGCTGCGGCGGGACTCAGGATCTGATCGCCAAGCCAACCAAGTAGATCATCAATCCAACTCGATTGTTCTTGTAGAAGGCCGTCGCGGTAATTTGAGCTTTGGGCGATTTGCATTGTGTCCATGTCGATTTCGACGATCACACCTGCGTTGCTATCGACTGCGTAAAGCGTTTCATTGGCCAGGAAGATCCCGTTACCTGTTTGGTAATCCTCGTAGCCAAGTGTCGTCAGCTCGAGGCTGCTCTGCTCATCGGTCCTTAGATGCGTTAACGTGACCGAACTCTCTGACCCTGTGGAGTAGTCAACGCACAAAGCCGCTACTCGAGGTGAAGGTTTGTTGCTCACAACCTTGAGGTCAAGAGTTGCTGGTGAAAACACTGCTTGGATAAGATAGCCGTCTTTGCACAACGACCAGGCATCCCCCGTTAATTTGCCCGTGTCTAGATCATATGCAAACAGGTTTTCGGTATAGCTGTAGTCCATCAAGTAAAGGGTATCGCCACTGATTCCAATCGGTTCCAGTGTGCTACCGGCGTACACAGTGGTAAGGTCAAGCGGAGTGCGGTTGATCACTTCTCCGCTTTCTCCGTCCAGTGCAGTTATGTACAACGTCCACTCTTTGGTATATGCAGATACTTTGTTGCTTTCAAAGCTGACGTTCAGCAGGCTGTGATGATTGTTATTGCGCAGTTCGGTAATGTAAATGTAACCGCTTTTGGAATCGCGGAAGCCGCCGTAGATGAAGCCGGTTTCCGCAGCCCAGACCGCCTCTTCATTGCCCGGTGACCAGTACAGCACTTGCGGCACTGCCAGCACTTGCTGCGTAAGGCTGCCGGCGGTCCAGCCCGCATCGAGGATGTAGAAGGTGGGTGCCTCCTCGACTGGATTCGCACCTGGAGCAGCCAGCGTTTGTAGTGTCGGCGCCCACAAGGGTGCGCTGAGGATTAGCAGAACGAAAACGAGTGCTACCAGCAGGCGACGATACGGATTTTGCATGGCGAAACACCTTTCTAGACCAGGCTTGTACCTTTATTACACCGCCCAATTGCCCCGCGTTCCCACAAATCTCTCTCAATCGAACGCTTTTGCCTAATCTTCTTTGTGCTCTCTGTGCCTTTGGTGGTTAGGTTTTGATGCGGATGGTGCGCGTATAATACTCATCCGAAAGCTCCCTCATGGCAAAACGAAAATCGATAGCCAACGAACTTCCGGCAGAGCCGCCATCGGCGCGCCGGCCGCGCGCAGTAGTCGTCGGCGCCTCCTCCGGCATCGGCGCGGCCATCGCCCGCCGCCTGGCAGCCGGAGGCTACATCGTGGCTGCGCTGGCGCGCAGGAAAAACGAGCTGGACAAACTGTGTAACGGAATCAATCGGGCTGCCGGCGAGACGCGTGCTCTGGCTTACCAGCACGACGCGATGGACCTGGCGAGCATCCCGCTCACTTTTCAGGGATTGCTCAAAGACCTGGGCGGCATTGACGCCCTAGTCTACGTAGCCGGGGTCACACTCAAAGTCGAGATGGATGAATTCAATCTCGAAAAAGACCGCCAAATGATCGAGACCAACTTGATGGGTGCGGTGGCCTGGCTGGGCGCGGGCGCCGCGCTGTTCCAGCGCATGAAAGCGGGCACACTGGTCGGCATCTCCTCGGTAGCCGGCGACCGCGGCCGCGTGCTGAATCCGGCTTACAACGCTTCGAAAGCCGGCCTGGATGCATACCTAGAAGCCTTGCGTAACCGCCTCACGCGCCACGGCGCGCATGTACTCACTGTGAAGCCGGGCTTCGTGGATACGGAGATGCTCAAAGCGACCCCACGCAAGTTCGGAGTCATCAGCCCGGAACGCGTGGCCGCCGGTGTCTGGTCCGCCATGCGCAGCCGCAAACAACTCGTCTACCTGCCCTGGTATTGGCGCTGGATCATGCTGGCCGTGCGTACCACCCCCTCGTTCATTTTTCGGAGACTGTCCTTTTGACCCCTCAGCTCCAAACAGCGCTGCCGCTGCAACGTTTGGCGCGCCTGGATAATTTTGGCCGTTCCTTGCGGCGGGGCGCTTATCTTTACCAGCCGTCGCGGGTCGAGCAACTTCACGATTTGTTCGAATTGGCGCGCCGCCAGGGCCTGAGCATTGGTTTGCGCGGAGCAGGCCGCAGCTACGGAGACGCGGCGCTCAACAGCGGACAGATCGTGCTTGACCTGCAAGGTCTCAATGGCGTGCTCCACTGGGACGCCCAGCGTGGGCGCATCACCGTTGAACCGGGCGTCACCATCGAGCAACTCTGGAAAAAAGTGCTGGTCGATGGCTGGTGGCCGCCCGTGGTGCCCGGCACCATGTACCCGACCCTTGGCGGTTGCCTGGCCGCCAACATTCACGGGAAGAATAATTGGCAGACGGGTCCGCTGGGTGAACATATCCTTGAATTCGCGGTCTTGCTGCCAAATGGAAAGCAGGTAACCTGCAGCCCGAAGAAGAACAAGGACTTGTTTTATGCCATGATCGGCGGCATGGGTCTGCTGGGGGTCTTCACTTCGATCACCTTGCAGCTTAAACAAATTTATTCAGGAGATCTCGAAGTCAAAGCCTGGGTGGAACCCAATCTTCTTGGAATGCTGCGCGCAGTCGATCAGCATCGTGAATCTGATTACGTCGTGGGCTGGGTGGACTGCACCGCTGGCGGCCGCGGGTTGGGGCGCGGCCAGATCCATGAGGCGCGCTACCTGAAACCCGGCGAAGACCGGGATCCCGATGCAACTCTGCGCGTCGGCTATCAGGATTTGCCAGATCGATTCTTCGGCCTGGTGCCCAAGGGAATGCTGCCTCCTTTGATGGCGCCATTCGTCAACAACTTCGGCGCCTGGGGAGTGAATACGACGAAATACTTTGCCAATTCAACGATTGGCAATCGAAAAACCCATAGGCAATCACTGGTGGCTTTCAATTTCCTCCTCGATTACATTCCAGGCTGGGAGCGCATTTATGGGCGTGGTGGGCTGATTCAATATCAGAGCTTCCTGCCAAAGGATTCCGCCGCCGATGCTTATATGGAAATGCTTGACCTTTGCAAGCGCCGCGGTTTGCCTTCCTACCTCGCTGTGCTCAAGCGCCATCGCCCCGATAAATTTCTGCTCTCCCACGCGGTGGACGGCTTCTCGCTGGCGCTCGATTTCCGGGTCACCCGCGGCAACCGCGCCCGCCTGCTGCAGCTCGCCGCTGAAATGGACAGGATCGTTATGAAATCAGGCGGCCGTTTCTACTTTGCCAAAGACAGTACGCTACGGCGCGATGAAGTTGGCGGCTTTCTGGGGATGAAAACCGTCCAGCAATTCAAGACACTCAAAAATAAATTGGATCCGGATAAAATTCTACAAACCGACCTGTTCCGAAGGTGCTTTGGATGAATGGTTAATGGATGACCAGCTTCTCTGATCCCAAATACCTGCGCGAGAAACAATATAGGACCACCAAAAACCTAAACGCGCGCGTTTCCCTGCATCAACGTTTTCGCACAAATCCATATCCATGGCATCGCTGGGTTTTCGATCAAATTCAAGAGCCTGACTTTGCAAAGATATTCGAAATTGGTTGCGGGCCGGCGTATTTATGGGCTGAAAATTTGGAGCGTATTCCTGAATCATGGTCCATTCATCTTCTGGACCTATCATTGGGCATGGTGACGGCGGCCAGGGATTCATTGAAAAATCGAGAATTCTCTTATCTGGCTGGCGATGCGCAGGATATCCCCGCAGAAACTAACAAATTTGACGCGGTGATCGCCAATCATATGTTGTTTCACATCCCCGACCTTGAGCGGGCTTTATCTAACATCCGCCGGATCCTAAAACCTGGTGGACGATTATATGCAACCACCAATGGTTTTAGGAACCTGATCGAAATCTGGGAGTGGGCTGCTCAAGCCCTGACTTCAAGAAACGACATTCCGACTTCCAGGAAATCCGTTTTGAATTTTAGTTTGGAAAACGGTGAAGAATTGCTTTTGCGATATTTTTCCTCTATCGCACTTACCCAATATCCAGATTCCCTCGAAATAAATGAAGCGCCGCCCATAGTTGATTTTGTCGTTTCTTCTAGTATGCAGATTGAATTGGATGAAGCTGAGCTTTTGACGTATCTAAATTTTTTAGAGCACAAGTTGACTGTGGATAAAGTGCTCAAGGTGACCAAGAATATGTGCATCTTTTGTGGCAGAATAATCAGGTTTCCCAAATCCTGAATACACGTGCAAGATGTTTTCCAGTTCACTAGATCGGAAG
>Ga0209341_10003809_pt1 | contig 14041 bp, 16 predicted proteins | sample RifCSP13_2_FD_184020 | JGI IMG/M metagenome (GOLD analysis project Ga0209341, IMG submission 184020) | Soil microbial communities from Rifle, Colorado - Rifle CSP2_sed 13_2 (SPAdes) (version 2) | ecosystem: Environmental > Terrestrial > Deep subsurface > Rock core/Sediment | place: Rifle...
GGCTGCGCGCTTCCAGGTCGATCCGGTCGGCCATGCGCACGCCGTCCTGGAGCCAATCGACGATGCTCTGCTGCCACTCGCGCGGCGAGTTGTCGAACGGTTGGTCATCAGCCGGCGGCGCGACATGTTCAGCCATCGCGCACCTCCGGCGGCTGCAAGTCCAGCGTCTCCTGCCAGAACGCCAGCCAGGCGTCCCAGAAGGCGAAGGCGCCGGCGACCGCGAGCAGCCCGGCCGACGCCCAGCAGAGCCAGGCCTGGTCCAACCGCTCGGCTGCGGAGGCCCGTCGGGCCCCTTGGGCGCGCTGGGCCTCCTTCAGGACGGCCTCAGCCTGTTCCACTGCCGTCGGCATCGCCAGCCTCCGGTTCCAAACAATGCTTACACGGCCGCCACTGGGCGTCGCAGCGCAGCATCGCCGCCGCGCTGAACGTCACTGCCTTGACGCCGCTCTCGCCTTCCGCCCGCGCCTCCGGGATGTTGCACTCGTCGCGGGGATTCTCGGCGTGGATCGTCTTGCCGTCGGGGTTCAGCAGGAACTTCAGGGCGCGCCGCCGTTCCCGCTGTCCGCAAACGCCGCGTTCGCCGTCTCGTGCTCGGCAGCGCGGATGGTGTTGCGCGCCTCCGCTGCGGCCTCATCCAGTGCTCGGTCTAAGTGCGCCAGTTGGGAGCGCAGCGAGCCCGCGCTGGGATGCGTCTCATCCAGCAGCCGCTTCGTTTCCTCGGCGAGCGTCTGCAGCGCCTCGGTGAAGGGCCTGAGGCGCGCCAGCGTCGCCTCCCTGGTCAGCGTGGGGTCGGTCGGGTCAACCATTGGTGCCTCCTATCTTCTTTGCTACTGCGCGCTCCTGTTGCGCGCCGCCTGACTACTCGCCGCCGCCGCCGCCGTTCGCGCCAGCGCCGTTGCGCGCCGCCTCTACAACGACTCGGCCTGCACTATAGAGGCCGCTGGCAGCCAGCCCGACGATCACGCCGAGCAGCACCGTCGACCGCGACCATTCGTCCGTGCCGAGCGTCAGCGCCACCTGCCAGCCGACGCCGAGCACTATGGCGACGAAGGGCAGGAAGCGCGCCGGCAGCAGCGGCTTCGCAACCTGCAACAGCGCCGTGATGATCGGCGTCGCGGCCAGCCCACCCAGTACGATCGTGTCATCCATCTCTTTCACTCTCCTTTCATTTCATTCGCCACTCGAACATGAACTGCCGCAGCTCTACGGCGAGCGCCAGGATGGCGTCGACGCTCTTCGTCGTCGCCTCGCTGTTGGCGTCGAGCTTCTGCATGAACTGCGCGATCAAGTGCTCGCGCCCCTCGGTGAACCGGCGCTGCTCCTCGAACAACTGGACGATGGTATGCTCGTTGAGGGCGCTGCGGCCGTTCCCCCGCGTGTTCAGCCACCAGGCGGCCATGATGCCGCAGAGCACGCCGCCGCCGAAGCCCAGCGCCCAGAGCTGATTGGCCAGGTCGACGAAGTCCATTTCTATATCATCTGCGCCAGCAGGCGGCGGCGGTCTGCGGCAAGGCTGATGTAGTCCACCCCCATCGCCTCAGCGCGGATCGCCGTCTCCCGCCAGGTTATCGCATCCGCACCAATCGTCCAGCGGACACCGATCTCCCAAGGGTCCAGATCGGTCTGTGACCACACGCCTGCGTCCGGCGCGCGGTAGAAGATGGCCGCGTACGTGCCGTATGCTGTCCCGACGAATCCAGAGCGGATGGACACTTCCTCTTTGTTTGTTCCATCGCCGCTGATAAGAAACATCTCAAGGTTCTTGCCAGCGATGGTTCCGCGTCCGCGCTCAAAGACCGCACCGGCCTCAAGATTCGCAAGCGTCTGGTTGACGGTCAAATAGGTCTGGCGGAAGGTGGAGTTGGCCGTCGCGGGGTTCTGGAGGAAGCTCGTGTCGTCGTCCGGCCCGTCTTCGTCAACGTGCGTATACTTGTCGCCGGTAATGGGCGTCCCTGCCTCATCGTGCGTGTACTCATTGTGCATCGGCGTGCCCGACGTAACCGCCATGTTCACGGCGTTCAGCGTCGAAGCGTCCATCCGCTCGTCGGTATCGGTGTAGACCACGAACACTTCCTGCACGATCATCTGACCGCCAGTGCTGCCAACACTGGCGGACAGGGTGAAATTGATACTCGTCGCCCCCGCGCTGCCGCTCGCCAGCGTGATCTCCTCCGTTGTCCCCATCCATATGCGGATCGTGTACGGCGTGGCGTGCTGACGCCGGAGGCTCAGGTCGTATTGGGTGCTGAAGGCGAACAGCGTGGCTCCGAGCTGCGTGTTTGGCGTCCCCTCGCTATCGGTGACGTAGAGCTGCCAGTTGGAACCTGACTTGCGCGCGTAGCCGTTGACGCCACCGATGTTAAAGAGAGTGCGGTCTGTCCCATCGGCCCAGCTTGCGTCGTTCACCACCTGGAGGTTGTGGATGCCGAGCAACGTGTAGGCCATGCCGGTGCTCGCAGGTGTGTTCTTCCAGTTGCCCGTGCTGATCTTGTCTACACCGAAGTCGAATGTACACGAGCCCGCACCATCTGAGGTTGGTGTGCCGGTTACACCACCGCCTCCAGGGCCATAGTATTCCTCGTGGACGCTCAGCCAGCCAAACAGCCGCGCCGCCTTACGCACTGCCACGCAGCAACTCCTCGATCTCTTCGCGCGGCATCTGTGGGCTGTACGCGGCCTGGTAGAGCGGCAGGATGGCGTCTACATCCGTCAGCGTCATGTCGGAAAACGGACGCGCTTCAGTAGCCAGGTCGTCGCGGGCGTCGGCCAGGCGCGGCATCCAGATATAGCGCCCGCTGGTGCGGACTCGGCGCGGCCCAGCCCCGCGAAAGCGCGGACGCATTGCCAGCACCAGCGCCTCCGGGATGGCCGCCCAGACCGGACGCAGCACCGTCTCTGGGAAGCGGAGCGCCATGAGCCGCAGCGCCTCGGCGAGCATCGGCACCATCGTGTCGGCGATGAACGCAGGCCCGCCTAGCTCGGCGATAGGGAGCGGAATCAGGTCGGCCACCTGCGTCATCAGACCGCTGCCCATCGGGTAGGGATGGCTGGCGGGCACGTCGTAGTGCGCGAGGCGGCAGACGGCGGGGACGGCGGTGTCGCCGATGAAAACTTGCGTCACGCTACCTCCGAACTAAACGACGTGCTGCTTTCGCCCATAGCCATGCTGTTTCAATCGCCTCGTTCTAATTCGGTGGCAGTTCGCACAGACCAACTCACACTTCGCAATCTCAGCCAGAATCGCCTCGTGTCGCCGTTGGCCCATCTGCCCAATTTGAAACAACTTCCGGCCACGAACGTGATCAAAATCCATGCATTCCGGCGGAAATCTCCCATCGCAGTCAACACATGGACCATCTTTGAGGTCATCCACTAAAACTCGATACGACCCTCTCAGTTCTGCATTACGGCGTTGCGTTGCTTCTTTTCGAGCGGCAGCGCGGGATACCCAATCAGTACAAGCGAGGTACTTCTGCCTGCGAATGGCGCAGACACGGTCCCTGTTCATCGCCCACCAACGACGCATATACGCCGCCTTCGCCACCTTGTCCGCATTTCTGGTACTCATCAAACAACGGCTTGTTCGCCTTCGATCTCGATGGTCAGCGCGGTCGCCGTGTCGGAGCCGCCGACGAGGAAGTCGGTCGAGTCCATCCGCAGCCGCCCGTACCAATCGTACACGTCACCCACGGCGACGGCTTTCTGGAACAACACCTCCGTACCGGCTGCGTTCCCCCCGGTCGCGCCGAGGTAGAGCGTGGCCTTCGCCGCCGTGCTCGCGTGTTTGTTTACGATCCTGATGTGCGTGATGACGCTGTAGATCAGCGCCGAGGTGACGTTGAACACGTTGGTGGTCAACGTCGTGGTGAGGGCCAGCGGCCCCGCGAGCCTCTTTGGTGTTCCGGGCATCTTCGTTCTCCTTCTATGCTATCGGCGTCGTTCGCAGCACGGTCTGCGCGTCCGCCGGACTTCCTACGATTGTGCCCCAATTCGTGCGGATCAGACGATTGGCTGGGATGAGCCGGTTGGTCATCGTGAGCGTGAAGTTAGACTTCTCGGACGAAAGGGTGTATGTGGCGATCTCAGTCCAGCTCGCCACGGTGTCGATGTCATCGGTATCGCCATACTGCCAGGTCACGGGGAGGCCGCTGGCGCCCGGCGCAGTCTTGGCATCGACCCAGAGCTTGTCCGCCATCTCGGCTACTGGCCCGCTGTGGTGGTACGCGCCCTGCGCGTCTCCAGCGACAACCACAGCCGCGACAGCAGCGTTCGGGACGTTGAGATAGCGATAGACATGCCGTGTTCCCGGCAGACCTGGCGGGCCTTGCTCGCCATCCTCACCATCGCTGCCCGGCGCTCCTTGCAAGCCTGGCGCTCCCGTAGCTCCTGTGCTCCCAGTGGCACCCGTCGCTCCAGTCGGCCCCGCTGATCCCGGCATTCCTGGTACGCCGTCGGCTCCATCTTCACCGTTCTCTCCTGCCGGCCCGATGATCAGCGCCAACGGATCGGCACCGCCGGAGGCGTGGCGCGTAGCGTGGGTACTCACGTCCACGCCATCCACCGTCTTGCCCGCCGCCATTGCGATGTTTTGGGCAAGCGTCAGGTCGCCGTTCGCCTCGAACGTCGCAACGAGCAGGGGGACAGCCGTTCCGATTGGCGTCGTCCACAACTCAGCCTTGGCCCCATGCGCACCCGTTACCCAGTCCTCCGCCGCCAAGGCTCGAAACAAAACTCGCTCCCTCCAGAGTGATTGCAGGCCCAAAAAGCTGTACTGGCCAAGAATGTAGCCGGAGAGCACGGATGTCGGAGCAGCGAACGTCCCTCCTGCGCGCCGGACCTGAAAAACGCCGTAGTGTGCTCCTGAGCCATAACCCACACCGACTGCCCCGGCGATACCACCCTCTCTTTCACTAAAGGTCAGGCCTATGCCGTAATATGTGCGGTGTGTGGCAAGGGCCGTCCAGTTCGCATCGAGCCCGTCGAAGTAAAAGAGCGCGCCCGCGAACGACGGCACAGCGAGCGCGGCCCACTTCGGCGTGGCGTTGCCGACGATGATCAGGCCGCGTGAGACAGCGGCTGCGAGGCTGTCGGCATGAGTGACTGAGAGAATATCGTGCACGTCCGCAATACCACGAGGCCCTGGCGGTCCCTCTGGCCCTTCGTCGCCCTCAGCGCCGTCAAAGCCAGGCGGGCCTTGCGATCCCGCCGCTCCCTGGGCACCGGTCGCGCCGGCAGCTCCTGCCGTGCCCGCCGCGCCGGCAGCACCCGGCGGGCCCGGCGATCCCTCATCGCCGTCCTCTCCCGGCGGGCCTAGTGGGCCCGGCGGTCCGAGGTTGCCCGGCGGGCCCGGGCCGCTCGCCGTCTGCTTGGCCGTCGACTGGCGCCAGGTGCCGCCGCCCTCGCTGCTGAAGCGGATGACGTCGCCCGCCGCGGTGACGATGTTCGTCGCGTTGGCGAGGATGAGGCTGGCGCCGTGGGTGATCGTCAGCGCGGCGTCGAACTCCAGGATCAGCTCGACGCCCGCTGGCCGGCCGGCGATGGCGGTGATCGTCGTCGTGCCCGTGACGTGAAAGTAGTGGCCGGCCACGCCGACGGCGAGCGTCGCCGCCGATGGCAGGTCCGCGCCCTTCGTCCAGAGATCGCCGCCCTGCGTCGCGCCGTCGTGCGTATGTGTCTGCGGCGGCCCGACGACGCCGCCGCCGCCGGCGTCCTGGCGCAGCTTCCCCATGCTGAAGGCGCGTTCGATCAGCGGCCCGTACTTCTTCATCCATTCCAGGATGTAGCCGATGCTGCTCGGGACTTCGCCGCCGGGCCACCTCATGACGGGATCACCGCGAGGTTGTCGTCGACAGTGCTCGTATGCGGATAATTAAGCGTTAGATCCGTCCACACACCCTGCGCGCTGACAGGCGCGAGCCTGAATATCTTGTCCTGTGAAGAGATCGCCAGGTACAACCGATCCCGTGCCGCCGAAAAGGTGAAGGCGGCAGGAATAGCTCCATCCGCAATCAGAGTTTCAAGTTCAGTTCCGAGAGGCGTATCGCTAAATGTTTGAGCAGAATCTTGCGAGAGATAGAGATTGTAGGTGTCAGGCGTTGGCGTAGAATCTTTAAAGATGTAGGCTAGTATCGCACCGGAGACGTAAAGGCCCAAGACCCTATGTCCTGAGCCAACGTGAGCCGCCACACTTGTCCAGGTGATGCCGTTGTCGTCGGTGCGCAACGTACTCCATTTGATCGGACTTTGCGCATCGAAGTGGCCTTGCATGACAATCCGGTTGTTGCCCAGCATTACCGCATCGAAGTACTCCTGCCCACCAGCCTGCCCTGACTGAATGTCTGCATGGGCGTTCGTTATCCAACTCCCGCCCCTATTAGTGGTGATCGCTATCCACCCGCGATTGACTCCTGCACTCGGTATGCCATTCGAGAAGCCAGCAATCGCGATTCTATTTTGGTTCGTCGGATGCGGTATCACTCTCCAGCCTGTAACAGCCTCCGGCGATGCCCCCGAACCGTATGTGAACGATGGGCCATTCCAGGTGTCGCCCTCGTCGTCCGAGTAGTACACAGCCGTTCTCGTGAACGTGGCCAGAGTGTCATGCACGATGCACCAGAGGCGTCCGCCCGCGTCGCGCCCAATGTCCATAATCCCGCCGCCGCCGACACCTGGGTCGGGCGTCGCTGCCCATGTCGCGCCGCCGTCTTTCGTGCGGCGTCCCGTACCAAAGCCCCAAGCGTTGTCTCCGCTGTCGCCATTGATGATGAACCAGAGAAGCTTACTGATACAGATGGGACGCGGGTCGGAGCCGGTCACGCCGGTAAGCGCGGTCGGTGTAGTCCACAGGGGTCCCTGGAGTAAACTGTATTCTCGCGGACTAACATCTACCCCTGTTGCCAGCAAACGATCATCGCCTCCGCTGGTCACTGGCGGCCCGATCGCCACGTCCTTGCCCTTCGCGCCCACCACCGGCCAGGCCGTCATGCCCGGCAGCACAGCAGCGACCGTCACCAGGTCGTCGAAGCTCTTGACGATGGCGCCGTTCCCCACCGCGTCCTCGACGGCGAGCAGGTGGCATTCGACGCTCCGCAGCCCCTCGGCCTCCTCGGCCATCCACAGCCCCTCATTCGGCGTGAAGCCAACGTCGAGCACGTTCGCCTGGAGCGTGCAGACGGGCACGCCGGTCGTGCCGTCGATGTGCCAGACCTCGCGGTTGTTGAACAGCGCGTGGAAGCGGCCGGGCCCGGCGTTCCCAGGCAGCACGACGCGCCCGGCCGTCGTCAGCCCCGCTGTGAGGCCGGTGGCGCGCTTCCAGTTGACCGGCTCGAACGGCGAGCTCGTCAGGTAGATCGGGCGAACGCCGGAGTCGGAGGCAGTGTAGTTCTCCAGAATGATGATCAGCCCGCCGCCGTCGCCACGGTCGACGGCGTCGACGATGGCGAGGTTCGTGTTGCCCGCGCCGAGGTCGGTTTGCAGCTCGCCGCCAAAGACCGAGGCCAAGCCGAAGACACCCAAGCCGGAGAGGAAGTAACCGATGAACGGCCGCCCATTGCCGACGACGCCGGTGCCGCCGAAGACCCAGGTCCCGCCTGCGCCCGGCAGGCCCAGCTTCTTACCGATGATGGTCGCGAGCGAAAGCGACGTGCGGAAGTCGGCAATGAGGACGAAGGTCGCGCCGTAGTCGCTCGAGACGTACAGATTCGCCTGCACGTCCAGCGCCCAGACCTTCGACGGGTCGCGCCAGTCCCACTGGACGTCTGCGATGGCAATGCTGTTCGCCGCCTTGACCGACGTGGGCGCTGTTGCGCAGCCGTCGGTCGTGCGGTAGAGCTGGCCGTTCAGCCGGCCGAAGACCGCATAGCCGGTATGTACGCCGTCGGGTGGCGCCGCCGCCACCGTCGTAATGTCCGTGCCGGTCTGGAAGTTCCAGTTCTCGCCCCCGTCCATCGATGCCGCAAAGCGCGTGCCGAGCGCGGCGAACAGCGCCACCACGATCGCGTCCGTCCCCTCCGGCGTGATGTTGATCGTCTGTATCACCGTCGCCGTCAGCCCGGCGGCGTTCGTCACGATCAGCGTGACGGTGAGCACATCGCCCGAGGCCGCGGCCGGGTCGATGCGCACGGTGAACTTCTCCGCCGTCTGGCTGTCGATGTCGGGCGTGTCGGCCGCGTCCTGGTCGCCGGACCAGTCGAAGGTCAGCACCTCGCTGGCATTGTCCGGCTGGTAGCTGCCCGAAGCGTCGAGCGTGACGAACGTGTAGCGTTGGGCGCCGAGCGGCTGGTTCTCCGCCGTGAAGGTGAACTGCGCGATCGGGTTGACGTTGATCGTCCCGCCGAACTGCGGCCCGCCGCGCATATCGCAGACCGTCGTGTCCGAGGCCGCGTTGTGCGTGATGCCCCAGATGAGCCAGTTGCCCGACACGCCCCACTCCGGGGCATCGAGGTTGAGCGTCATCCCGATCTCCAGCTCCATGTCCATCGGGATCGTGACGCGGAACGACTGCGGTATCCGGCCGTGTTCGCCGGCGATGCGGATCGCCGCCGCCAGGGCCTTCGCCGCGTCCCAGATGAGCGGGATGCTGAACGTGTCTGGGATCTGTTTGCCGGCAGCCAACGGCGGCTGGGCGAGCGACGTATCGGAGAGCGTGACGGTCGCCGTAATGTCCGTGCCGTCGGCCTGGCGCACGCCCAGGACGGTGATCTGCGTGCGATACCAGCCGGGGTCCTCCGTCACGCCGCCCTCCAGGATGCGCATCGTCGGCGTGTCGGTCGTGCTGTACTTGCGGAAGGCGGCCGCCGCCGGCTGCCCCTCGTAGCGCGCGACGATGACCTGCCCCGATCCGGTCTCACGCACCCGCAGCCCGTCGATCTTCATCAGCTCGGTGAGCTGCGCCATGCCGGTGCCGGGCATCAGCTTCGCAGCGGCGGCCAGCGTGTAAGCGGGTACGCCCGACAGGTCGTAGTTGACGATGTTCACGTCGGCGAAGATCGCCGCGATCGCCTGCGCGACCGTCAGCCCGCCGACGTCGCGCTCCACGTCGAACGTCGCGCGCACCAGCTTCCAGAGCTCGCCCGCGCAATCGAGCTGCCCCTTCGCGACGCCCGGCCGGCCGAGCTGCTGCACGGTGCCGGTGAAGACGCGCCGCGAGAGGCCGTCATAGCCGAGATCGACGTGCACGGCGTATCCGTCCTTGATCCAGTCGACGCCCCGGTTCGTCTCGATCGTGCAGACCGGGCACGGCTGGTCCAACGACTCCTGGTAGCGAAGGTCATCGATGCCGGGGATGCCTAGCGCTGTCGTCGGGTCGAACGGGATGATCGGGATGTTGGCGATGCGGACGCGGTGGTAGGCCTTGCGGTTCGGGGCGAGGATGCGCTGCGCGAGCGTGTCGACCATCTGGCTACATCACCGCCCCAACAGATGCAGCCAGACGTGGAAGCGTTCGCCCGCGCCGCCGGCCGGGTGCTGCGACCAGGCCGGGGGCGCCGAGCTGATCCGCGCCGCCCGCACCTTCTTGCAGTAGACCGGGACCGTGCGCGTCCAGGCGTCGATGACGTTGAACTCCAGATTGTCCAGCGCGACGAGCAGGTCGCGCGTCGTCTTCGTGCACCAGAAATGAAGAATCATCGGCTCCGCGCCGTCCGCGCCCAGCGAATATTTGCCGAGGCGCGTGTTGATCGTCGCGTCCGACGTCGCAAGCGCGACCGGATTGTGCTCGACGTAGCGCCCCTCCTGCACTTCCGGCCAGGCGCTGTCGGCGAGCGGCTCATCGCCGCTGGGCAGCACCGTGCCGTTGACCGTCCAGCTCACGGCGCGAACACACCTCCGCCGGCGAAGCTGCCCTGCAGCCCGGTCAGCCGCAGCGCGTTACCCTGCGCGTCGGTCACTCTGCGCACCAGCTTCTCGATCGTCGAATCGCTCATGTCGGCATTGATCTCGAACACGTTTGTGATCTGCAGGCCGCCGGCGACAGCGGCCGCACCGGCTCCTGCGCCCGCGCCGCCGAGGGGAGCGATGGCGGGCAGGGGTGCGGGTGGGCCGAACACGGGCGGCACCGCCGGGCCCAGCAGCGGACCGCTGGGGGGCGCCGGGGTGAATCGCTGCCCGATTGTCGGGATGGTGGGGATTGATGGGATGCTGAAGCCCAGGGCGCCGCCCAGCGCTCGCAGCGGTGTCGAGACCGAATTGATGCCGCCAATCAGGTCGTTCAGGCGCCGGATGATAAAATCAATGGCCGCGACGAAGACCAGCTTGATGCCGTCCCAAACGCCGGACAGGATCTGCTTCGCACCGTTCATGGCGATGAACATGGCGTTCTTGATCAGCTCGAATTGCAGAACCACCACGTCGTGGATGAACTTCAGCCGATCCACTACCAGCGACTTCAGCCCATCCCACGCCTCGCGCCAATCGCCGGTGAGCAAGCCGTGGAAGATACGGAAGATGTCCTTGATCGTGTCGGCAAAATTCTCGACGACGACCCGGGCCAATTCCAGCCGATTCTGGATGATGTTGCGAATCTCGTCCCAGTTGGTGCGGACGAACTCCACGATCTCGCGGATGACGCGCGTGATCAGCTCGTCCACAAAGCCGAGCTTCTCGTCGATGGTCTCTGCGATCGCCGTGAACACCTCGTTGGTAAACCGCCGGATGTCGTCCCAGTGCCGGCGCAGGAGTCCGATCAGCACGATGATCCCTATGATGGCGGCCGCAGCTAGCGAAACCGGTCCCAGCGCGATCGCGATGGCCGCCCCTATGGCGCCGATTGTGATCAACATCGCCGTCTTGTTCGTCGTGATCAGCCGGAAGAAGTCCTCGAACAGCGGCAGCAGTGGCTGGAGCGCATCGCCGATTCCGCGTAGGCCCTCCATGAACAGGGGCCCGACCGTCGCCATGAATGACTGGATGGCTCGGCCGGCTTCGACGATGGTGATGGCCAGCCGTTCGCCGATGCCGAAGAGGCCGGAGCTCGTAACGTCCATGTCGTTCAGCCGCGTGAAGTTCGCCATCATCCCGCGGAAGAGCGGCTCCACCCGCCGGAAGGTGTTCCCCAGCGCGTCGACGGCCTTGCCAATGCCGGTCGCCATCAGCTCGGAGAAGCGCACGAGCGCACCCTGGACCCTCGGTGATCCGATGAATTCAATCGCCGCGCCGACACCGCGTTTCACCAGCGGCAGGAATGGCTGCGCCAGCGAGCCGAGCAATAGGTTGACCGTGTCCGAAAGTGTGGAGAGCACACCGCCAAGCGTGCTCGATTGCTTCTCCATCAGGCCGCCGAATCGGCCCAGCTCGCCGGTCAGCACGCCCATGATGTCGGCGGAGCTTGCGCCCGCCTTAGTCATGTCTTCCAGCTGTGCGCGGGCCGGGCCCGACAGAAGCCCCAGCTCCTGCAGCCGCGCCGCCGCCTCCCCGAACGGACGGCCCGCCTGAATGTTTGTCGCGGCTCGCCCGAACCAGAACGCCACCTCCTCCATCGGCGCGCTCACGCCAGCGGCGGCGTCGCCAACCAGCGTCAAGTTCTCGATCGAGCGCGCGCCGAACGTCTGGAGCAGCCGGTCCGCCTCGATGATCCCCGGCAGCTCGAACGGAGTCTTGGCGGCGAAGGTCGTCAGCTCCTGCAGCCGCTGCTTCGCCGCCTCCGAGCTACCCAGCAGCGTCTCAAACGTGATCTGGACCTGCTCCAGGTTGGCCGCTGTCCGGAACCCCTTTAGGGCGCCGGCCGCCAAGCCGATGCCGCCGGCGATGCCGCCGACAGCGAGGCCAATCTTCCCGACTGTACCTAGGACGCCGCCCAGCCCCTTCGCGCTGTTCTCCACCTGCCCGAAGATCCGGCTTGCTTCGTCCCGCGCCTTGATGACGATTGACAGTTCGGCTGTCATCGGCTATGCTTCCTTCCCCGCAACGAAAGGAAGGGCACAATGTTCGAATATCACGTGATGGGTGCGAACGGGATGACTGGCGTTCGATCCGAAGTCGCGAAGCGCGCTGGCGATGGCTGGGAACTCGTCACCGCCTACCAGGAGACGAGCGGGGGATTCCTTTGGCTGTTTGGTCGTCGTCATGTCCTGATCTTCAAGCGCCCGAAGGCTTAGCCGCCCGACTGCGGCTGGGCCGGGCGCCGCTGCTCCGCCGCCGTCTCCTTCGCGACCTTACCCTCCGCCTCCATCACGAGCAGCATGTCCTGCATGACGGAGAGCGGTAGGTCCATCAATTCGCTGTAGCCGATGTGCCACCGGTCCATGATGGCTAGGTATCCAAGCTCTCCTGGCCAGCTTCCATCGACGGGGATGCCTGGCCACCGTCCTCGGGCGACGCTGATGGACTGTTCGAGTTGCTGCCTAAAGGGGCGGTGGCTGCCTCTCCGCGCAGTTCGCCCTGCCGGTTGATTTCGGCCATCACGCGGTCCGCCACATGCTGCGGCAGCGTTTCGATGGCAGCCGCAGTGATGGGCGTTTGGTCTGACCACGCAACGATCAGTCGTTCCATCAGCGCCAGTTTGTAGGCGCCGGCGAGAAATTGCACTTCCATGCCCTGCTTCGTGCCGCGCCCAACACTGGCGCGGTTCTGGGCATAGATTTCGTCGCCGTTCTTGATGGGTGCGCGGATCTCGATCCAGTCGCCGTCGCCGCAATCGATACGCACTCGGCGCTCTTCGACCTGTGTCAGTGTCACGGCCCGTACCTCCTGCCAAAATGAAAGCGCGCCGGACGGATGCAGACCGCTCTCGCGGTTCACAACCTCCGGCACGCTCAAGGCACGCTCACAAGGGAGGTGGCGCGCGGCACGCAGCCCGCGCCGTATTCGGTTGTTCTGGTGCTGGCATCGAGTGTAGCAGCTCCCGCGGCGCGCTGTCAACCAGCGACGTCACGATGCGCCCGCTGGCCGCGTCCCCGATTAGCCACACGCGGCGGCCGCAGCGCCGGTTCCGGCAGCGGACGCGCATCACGCCGGTCATCAGCGCGTCGCCAATCACCTCGCCGCACTCCGGGCAGGCGACGGGGAGGAAGGCCGCCGAGGGTGAGGGCGGCGCGCGCGCTGGCAGGGCGCCGCCCTCAGCCACCATCTGTACGCCTCTCTTGAGTTTCCGGCGCGGCTGACGCATATCCCGCGTGCTGTACCCGCCGGTAGTACCAGAGGCCACCCAACGCCGTCTCCAGCGCGTCGGCGCAGGCGTCGGCATCGAATGGCCTGCACGACCAGATGTTGGCCTCGCCGTGGCGGCCCTGCCCGGCCAGGCCGATGTGCGACTCGGCGATCATCTGGAAGCCGTCCCAGCGGTCCCCGCGGGCGCCGCCCACCTGCACCGCCTCGGGCCCGAACGGCGTCATGGCCGCCGCCGCGACCAGCGCCTGCAAGGCGGCGCGAATCATCTCGCCGGTCGGCTGCTGTGGCAGCGGGTGGACGGTGATAAACCGGTAGTGGAACGGCTCAAGGGCCGGTGGGGCCGCGCGCGCAGTCGGCGCGGCCGGCGCGGCCGGCGAGGCCGGCGAGTCCTCCGACGCTGGCGCCGCCGGTCCTGGCCCCGCCATCGCCACCCCCGGTTAGCCCAGTGCCGCCGCGCCGTTGATGAGGACGGCGGCCGCGAAGTTCGTGTTGTCGGTGCTGCCTTCCAACTGCATCCGAATGACACGCTGGCCGTCCTGCAGATCGTCCGGGAAGACGCTGCCCGGCGTGTGCTTGAACAGCCCCTGCAGCTTGAGCGAGTCCGCGCCCACCACCGCGCGGATCTCGACCGCGCGCAGCGACGCCGCTTCCGCCTTCGTCTTCTCCGTCGCCCACTGGCCGCCGGCGGTGGCGAGGATGACCAGCTCGAGCCCCAGCTTCACCTCGTTCCAGTCAAGCACATCGACGGTGAAGTCGAGGTCGGCACGTGCGTCCGCCGTCATCAGCGGCTTCACACCGGACTCGATGCTGTAGCGCCAGCCGAGGACCTGAGCAGTGACGATCGTGGTGCCGCGCCCCGCCCACGTGTCGTCGATGTACACGCTGGACAGCGCCATCGGCGGGATGACGACCGACGGCAGCGCCTGCGCGGCCGTCA
>Ga0209341_10003812_pt1 | contig 14036 bp, 6 predicted proteins | sample RifCSP13_2_FD_184020 | JGI IMG/M metagenome (GOLD analysis project Ga0209341, IMG submission 184020) | Soil microbial communities from Rifle, Colorado - Rifle CSP2_sed 13_2 (SPAdes) (version 2) | ecosystem: Environmental > Terrestrial > Deep subsurface > Rock core/Sediment | place: Rifle...
CTTCACGTCCCCGTCGTTCGTCATCATGTCCGATACGAGCATGATGTGCCGGATGTCCACGGTGAGGCCCTGCTCCTGGAGCGTGTTGTAGGCTTCGTTCACGATCGCGTTCCGGGCCGCCTCGATCCCGAGGACTTCATAGATCTCCTGGACCGAGTTCGTCGTGGTCCGTCGGCCGTCCACGTATGGCATCTCGAGGATCTTCGAAAGGTTCGACCCTTCCGTGTAGATCACGTATCCGTCGCCGCGCTTCTTGATGATCGCCCGGCTGATTCCGTCGATGCCCTTGATTTTCGTCACCCGCAGCTGTTCGACGAGGCGCTGGAGCTTCTTGTACGACGGCTCGCCGGCCTCGACGACGAGCGCCCTCGCCTTCTTCTCGGAGGTGCCGACGGTCCGGCGGACCTCCTCGACCGTGCCGACCTTCTTCATGCGCTCCTCGAGCTCCGACCAGGTGACGCCACGGGACTTCATCCGGTGGTCGTCCGGGAAGGCCAGGACCCTCATGTGCTCGAGGTCCGTCTCGATCTCCGCGACGTCGTCGACGGTCGTCACCTCGATCTCCGTCGCGATCTTTCGCATCTTCTCGAGGTCCGTGTGGCCGGACTTCACATGGATCTCCATGATCGGGGTGGAAGGCACACGTCTCGCGTCGACGATCTCGATGAGCCGAGGCAGGCCAAGGGTGACGTTCATCTCCGCCACGCCGGCATAGTGAAACGTCCGCATCGTGTTGTGCGTGACGACGCCTTCCGCCGTCGTGAACGTCTCGACGCCCGGTACGGAGAAGTCGTAGACCGATCCGGGTGACGCGGCGACTTCCCGGATTTCGAGAATCTCGTCCCAAGTGACGTCTTCGTCCAGGAGCGTCCGGAGCCGTCGCAGCTCCGGGTCGATGTTCTGTTCCCCGGACCTCGCACGCGCTTCGAACTCTGCCGTGTACCGTCGAAGCGTCTCCCGTCCGATCCGTTGGCGCCGAGTGAAGCTGTTCACGCGTCGCGTCGGAATCCCAAGCTTCCTTGCGACGTCCTTCAGGATTGACCCGAAGCCGCTGACCATGTCCAGCGAATCGAGCGTGTATCCTCGGGCCGGCTCGTCACACAGGCGATCGAGCAACAGCCGCTTCTCGACCGACTCGAAGCCGATCGACTCCTGGAACGTGCGGGCGTATCGCCGCGGTATCCATACCGTGTGCTGCCCACGTCGTCCCCGGCTGGCGAGGATCCCGAGACGGGCCAAGAGAAGGCCGATCCCATCCATGAGTTCCTTCGAGTCAGAGCTCGCGCGGATCGCCCCCCGTGCCACGGTCACGTTCCCATCGCCGTCAAAGTAGGCACGGAGCAGGGACGTCACGAATGCATCCGGCGCGCCGAAGGCAAAGTCCGGCACGCGCTTTGCGTCCGACAACGACCCGCACGTCGCTCTCAGGAACGCCGAAAGGACAGTGGAACGCAGATGAATGTCGTGACCCCGCGCAAAGCCGCGGAAGTTGTCCATCTCCGCGTAGTGAATCCGAAGACCGTCCGCGATCTTACGCGTCCTTCTCAAGAAGCGCTCGTCCGTGTTCGAAATGTTGACGTAGTAGTGCGCCGCCCACCCCTCTGCGAGATAGGCGCCGACGAGCCACCCTAGGTCTCCGTCCAGAGGCATGGACTCGGGAACGTGCGATCGGCTGTGGTTCTGCCTGGGATACACGAACCCGGGTTCGACGGAGAACTGGGCTTCTCCGCGAAGATGACGGCCCAGAGCCTCCGGGCCCACGGGGACCACGAAGTCCCTGCCTACGCCCCGCCGCCACCCGCTGCCCATCGCCCGCGCCTTTGCAACTTCGCTCCCGAACCAGTATTCCTCCTTGCGGAGATACTCCCCGAGATCGAGTTCCGCGCGGCTGCCCTCGGCCGTCCACCGGCGCACGATCGGTATGCGGTCTCCGCGCCTCAAGGCGCGCCCGGATACGGGGACGATTCGTCCGTCTCGGCGCGTGACGAAGGAATGGTTTCCGGTGGCCGTGATCTCCCGGCCCGTTCGGGTGAGAAGGCGCAGCAGGGAGCCTTTCGGCAGGTGACGGCTCACGGACCGAACCGGCTTCCAGACGGCCTTCGCCTCGGCCGTGAGACTCAGCACGGCCAGGGCTTCGCGCGCGGGCAGGTCACACCATTCCGAGGTTCCCTCGCGGCTGACCGTGAGGTGGCACATCAGGTCGTCAACAATCTCGCCGATCGGGACGACGCGAACCAGACCCCGCTCCTTCACAATCACCTTCTGGTCATAGGGCAGGCTCATTTGCGTCCCAGGTTCACCGATCGATTGTGCAGAGACGATCCCCGCGGATTCGTTCGGATCGATTACGTGAATCTCGTACTTCGCGCACACCCGCTCGAGGACCTCGTGGAGTCTCTTCTTCGTGAGCTTGATCCCTTCCATCTTGCGAGCGAGCTCCTTCACGACGAAGCGCGGGAGGTAGTGCCCGATCTCCTTGAGCCCGTCGTACACGTCCTGTTCCCCCGCGCTCGGCCCGGGCGCCTTCGTCGGCAGCTTAAGAGGAGCCTCCGGTTCCGCCTCCGGACCCGCGGCGCTCACGATCGCCTTTCGCCGGGCAGGGGGCCTCGCCTTCGGCTTCTTTGCGACTTCGGGTGCGGGCGCCGGACCTCCGACCTTCTTCAGGACCTTGACCGCTTCCTTCTCCGCGATGAACTTCTTGAGGCGTTCCACCTTCGACCGCCCGAGGACCTCGAGGGTGAAGCCCGCGTCCGCCAGGGTCTCCGCGGTCTTCTTCGAGATCCCCCGATTGCGAAGGGCTTGGACCGTCGCGGCGCGCGCCAAGGTCACTCCTCCCCGGCGGGCTCTTCGCTCTCCTCGGGCTCGGTCTCCTCTTCCGTGATCTCAACGTACATGTCCTTCTCCGTCAGGCCGTAGGAGGCCATCTCCTGTTCTCGGAGGCGCTCCTTCCACGAGGGCTCCTCCCCGAGCACCTCTTGGAGGATGTCGTCGATGTCGACCGCGTGGCCCTGGACGCTCCGGGACGGGTCCACGCCGTCCTCCCCGAACCGGAACTGGATGATCGTGTTGGCCGTGTTCCGGACGGTCCCGTCCTCCTTGACCTTCAGGTCTTCGAGCGCATTGATCAGTCGCCGCTGCATGTATCCGGAACGGGACGTGCGCACGGCCGTGTCGACCAGCCCCTCGCGACCCCCCATCGCATGGAAGAAGTACTCCGTCGGGTGGAGGCCGGACTTGTACGAGGACTTCACGAAGCCTTTCGCCTCCGCGCCGAGGTCCCCCTTCCGGAAGTGCGGGAGCGTCCGGTTCCAGTAACCCCGGCTGAGCCGCTCCCCGCGGACGGCCTGCTGTCCGATGCAACCCGCCATCTGGGATAGGTTCAGCATGGATCCGCGGGCTCCGGAGCGCGCCATGATCACGGCGCTGTTGTTGATTCCGAGGTGCTTCCCCGCGATGTGACCCGCCTGGTCGCGGGCCCGACCGAGGACCTTCATCGCCTCGACCTCGAGGGTCTCCTCCAGGGATCGCCCGGGCATCTGCTCGAGCTCTCCCTGCTTGTACGCTTCGACGAGCCCCTCGACCTTCTCGACGGCCGCCCTGAGGACGTCCGCGATCTGCTTCTTCGCTTCGTCCGGGATGTCCTCATCGTCGATCCCGGTCGTGAAGCCGCGGACCATGATCGCGCCGATCGCGAGCTTCGTCGCCTTGTCGATGAACTCCCGGGCCCCGTCCGCGCCGTAGTCCCTCGCGATCTTGTCGAGGATCTTGCCTTTGAACGCCCCCACCGCGTTCTCGTCGATCGTCCCCGCGCTCATCACGCCGTCCTTGATGACGACCAGGGAGTCTTCGTCGCGCAGCTCCTTCAGGTTCACCTCTCCCTTGGGCGCGATGGACGACTTGAAGGTCATGCTGAGATCCTTCGGAAGCACGGTCGAGAAGAGTTGCTTCCCCGTCCAGTACTCCTCGCCGCCCTTCTTGATCTCCGGCGGAGGGAGCTCCCGGACATCGATCTTTGTCAAGATGTACGTGACCTCCTCCCGCGTGAACTTGCTGTCCTTGTGCGTTAGGAGGAACGCCCCCGTGATGTGGTCGTGGATCCCGCCGATCACGGGGCCGCCGAACCGAGGGGAGAGGATGTGTTCCTGGACCCGCATGAGGACCCGGGCCTCCGCGCGGGCCTCCTCACTCTGGAGCACGTGCAGGTTCATCTCGTCCCCGTCGAAGTCCGCGTTGTATGGAGGGCACACGGCGAGGTTGAAGCGGAACGTCTTGTGAGGCATCACGCGGACCTCGTGCCCCATCATGGACATCCGGTGCAGGGACGGCTGTCGGTTGAAGAGGACGATGTCCCCATCCACGAGCTGCCGCTCGACCGTGTAGCCGAGCTCGACCGCCTCCGCGACGACCTCCGCGTTTTTGTCGGTAACCCGGATGCGCCGTCCGTCGGGACGGATGACATAGTTCACACCGGCCAGGTACTCGCCCAAGGGTCCGAGAGGCGTGGGGCCCCGCTTCACCCACTCCTTCACGATGTCCTGATTGTACGACTGGACATGCACCGGGACGGTGAGCTCCCTCGCGGCTTCCACAGGGACGCCGACCTCGTTGATCGACAGGACGGGGTCCGGAGAGATGACCGTGCGGGCGCTGAAATTCACCCGCTTGCCGGACAGGTTCGACCGGAACCGGCCCTCCTTGCCCTTGAGCCGCTGGACGAGGGTCTTGAGGGGTCGCCCGGAGCGATGGCGGGCCGGCGGGATCCCGGACGTCTGGTTGTCGAAGTACGTCGTGATGTGGTACTGGAGGAGCTCCCAGAGGTCCTCGACAATCAGCTGGGGCGCCCCGGCGTCGCGGTTCTCGCGGAGCCGCTGGTTGATCCGTAGGACATCGACCAGCTTGTGCGTCAGGTCGTCCTCGGAGCGGTCCCCGCTCTCGAGGGTGATCGACGGGCGCACGGTGACGGGGGGCACGAGGAGCGCGGTCAGGACCATCCATTCGGGTCGCGCGACCTCGGGGTTCATCCCGAGGATCCGCAGGTCCTCGTTCGGGACGCGCTCGAGCCGCTCCCGGACCTCCTTCGGGGTGAGCTTGTGACCGTCCTCGCGGAACGTTGTTGGCTTGTCGAGGGTGACCTTCCCCTGTTCCTCGCCGCAGTGCGGGCACCGTTGCCGCTTCGTCGCCTCCCTCGCGGTCTCCTTCGAGACGAGGCCGACCTCCGCGAAGTCCCCGCCGAGTTCTTCGACCTGCTCCATCTCCGCCATGTACTCCATCGCCTGCTGCCTGGTCAGGAGCAGCCGGCCGCACCGGCGGCATGTCGCCTGGAGAAGTTTCTTCGTCTCCTTTACGTACCCGACGTGGATGACGGGCATCGCCAGGTCGATGTGACCGAAATGACCGGGGCAGTCGTCGACCTTGCCTCCGCACGTCTTGCACCGCAATCCGGGTTCGATGACGCCCAGGTGGGAGTCCATGAGTCCCATGTCGATCGGAAACCCGTCGTCGTCGTACGTGTCCGCCGTGATGATCTTCGTCGCCGACATCCGGCGGCACTCGTCCGGGCTCAGGAGGGCGAACTTGATCGCGTGGATACGCTTCGTGACCCCGCGCAGGGACATCATTTGAGGTCCTCCAGCTGGAGACGCATGGCGACGCCCAGGGACAGAAGCTCGTCGAGGAGGAGCTTGAATGCATACGATGTCTGGACAGGGTAGATCTTCGACGTGTTCTCGCACACGGGGCACCGCAGGTTTCCCTTCCGGTCCTTGATCGCGAAGTGTCCGCAGTCCGAGTTGCCGCAGACGTACTGCACCGTGCCGTCCGATTCGTCCAGGAGGCGGTCTTTGATGACCATCGCGGCCCCGTGCCCGATCAGGCAGTCCCTCTCCATCTCCCCGAACCGCAGGCCGCCCTGCCGGGACCGGCCTTCCGTCGGCTGTCTCGTAAGGATCTGGACCGGCCCCCGGGACCGGACGTGGAGCTTGCCGGACACCATGTGGTGCAGCTTCTGGTAGTAGATGACACCGATGAAGATCTCTGCGGGGATCATCTGGCCGGTCCGGCCGTCATAGAGGATCTCCTTCCCGTTCGAGCGGAAACCGGCCTCCTCGAGGCCCTTCCGGAGGGAGTCCTCACGCTCCCCGCTGAACGGCGTCCCGTTGATGAACCGCCCCTCCATGGACGACACCTTGCCGCCGATCTGCTCGAGGACATGGGCGACCGTCATCCGGGAAGGGATCGCGTGTGGATTGATGATCAGGTCTGGGATGATACCCTGGCCCGTGAAGGGCAAGTCCTCCTGCGGAGCGATCAGTCCGATGACCCCCTTCTGCCCGTGTCGCGATGCGAACTTATCCCCCAGCTCCGGGACGCGGAGGTCCCGGACCTTCACCTTCGCGAGCTTCGACCCGTTCTCGCTCTCCGTCAGCATGACGGAGTCGACCCAGCCGGACTCCCCGTGGCGGACCGTGATCGACGTCTCCCGACGCTTTTGGGGAGTCAGGAAGTCCGTCTCCTCTTCGAGGAACCGCGGCGGGCTCGTCTTGCCGATGAGGACCTCCCCGCCGAGGACCTGGACCTCCGGCGAGATCAGCCCGTCGTCCGGCGTCAGGTTCGCGTACGACAGGTCGGCCCGCGCGCCTCGGACGTCCGGGGATGGGATCTCGAAGTGGTCCTCCTGGCCTCCCGGATAGCGACGCTCCTCCGCCCGGTACGTGCGCATGAAGGACGAGCGACCGAGACCCCGATCGATCGAGGCCTTGTTCATGACAATCGCGTCCTCCATGTTGTACCCATGGTACGACATGACCGCGACGACGAAATTCTGTCCCGCGGGGCGCTCGTTGAACGCGACGTAGTCCATCGCGTTCGTCTGGACGAGGGGCGCCTGCGGGTAGTGGAGGAGATGGCTGCGCGTGTCCGGCCTCGATCGGTAGTTGCTCGCGCCGAGGCCCAGGGACTGCTTCGCCATCCCGGCCCCCATCGTGACCCGGGGGGACGAGTTGTGCTCCGGGTACGGGACGAGTCCCGAAGCGACCCCGAGGATCGCGAGGGGGTCCACCTCGAGGTGCGTCGTCTCCTTCGTGACGAGAGACTTCACGCGGAAGGTCTTGTGGCAGTAGTGACACTCGAGCTCGACGTCCTCGTCCCGGCTCCCCAGGTTCACCCAGGTCGTATCGCTCCGGCTCAGAGGATGCCTGCACTCCTTGCACCGAGCGGGAACATCGTACGGATACATCGCGATGAATGTGTCCTCCTCCTCTTCCGCGTCGACCCACTCGACGACGCCGCTCCGGACCAGGTCCGAGAACCGAGTCCGGCCGAGTTTCAGGTCCTCGAGATGTTTCTTCGAGAGGACGAGGTGTCCGTCCTTGACGACGAGGAGGGGCCTCCGGATCCGTCCCTCGTCGCAGTTGATGATGATCTCCCCCATGTTGTCGTCGTAGCGCGCGTTCACCTCGTGGCTGAGGAGACCCGACCGACGACGCTCGCGGACTTCCGATACAAGCATGATCGGATCTTCGTGGAGCCCGACCAGGTCTCCGTTCACGTACACCCGGGTGAACTGGGTTTGTTGCCCCTTCACCTGCTTCGTCCCCAGGTCGGCGAGGAGGAGGGTGACCTCGTCGTCCGGGAAGCCCTCCGACACGTCGATGACCAACGCGAGATTCTTTACGAGCCCGCAATTTTGGCCCTCGGGCGTCTCGTTCGGACACAGGCGGCCCCACTGGGTCGGATGCAGGTCCCGGGCCTCGAAGTGAGGCTGGGAGCGGGTGAGGGGCGAGGTGACCCGGCGCAGGTGGCTCAGCGCGGACATGTTCGAGGTGCGATCAAGAAGCTGACTCACCCCGGCGCGGCCCCCGACCCAGTTCCCGGTTGCGAGAGCGTGCAGGAGGCGCTGGGTGAGGAGGTCCGGGCGGATTGCGGAGGAGATCTTGAGCTCGCGGCGTCGCGCATACGACCGCTCGAGCTGGTACTTGAGGTCCTTCACGAGGTTCGCGAACGCGACGCGGAACAGATCCTCCATGAGGTCCCCCGCGAGCTTGAGTCGCTTGTTCGCGTAGTGGTCCTTGTCGTCCTCGCGGCGCTTCTCGAGGGAGAGCTCAAGGACCGTGCGGGCCACCCGCCCGAGGAAAATCGCTTTCTTGATCCGGTCCTCTCGGGCATCGCCCAGGTGGGGGAGGAGGGACCGGTCGAGGATCGACTCGACCTTCTTCGTCCGGTACTCCTTCGCCTGGCCCGTGGCGAACTTCTTCTCAAGATAGCCGATCGAATCGTCGCGCGACAGGATTCCGTTGGGCGGGTACGACTTCTTGTTCTTCACTTCCTCAATGTTCGCATAGACGATGTTCGCCATCGCGGGATGGGACACGATCGCGTTGTGGATGTCCTCGTCCCGCTCCATGCCGAGGGCCTTCATCAGAATGATAAGCGGGATCTGGCCCGAGGCCGTCGGGACGGACACGATCAGTAGTCCATCCTTCTTCTTCTCCATCAGGGTGAGGGCGCGGTACCCTTCCTTCTGGGAGAAGACCTTAGCGACCTCGACCTTCCGGCCGTATCGCTCGTTGAACTCGACCAGGACCCGGTTCGGAGCGAGGTCCTCGAGGGAGATCAGGGTGCGCTCCGTTCCACCGATGATGAAGTAGCCGCCCGGATCGACCGGGTCCTCGCCCTTCTCGACGAGCATCCCCCGGTACTCGTCCAGGGTGAGCTCCCCCTCCGTCTCCAGGTTCTCCTTGTAGAGCTGGCACCGCTTTGACTTCACCATGATCGGAAGGTTCCCGACATGGACGCGTTCCGGCTCTCGCTCGATCCCGTTTTCGATTACGGTGAAGTCGAGGTAGATCGGCGCCGTGTAGTTCAAGTTGCGGAGACGAGCCTCCATCGGGGTAAGAGGGTGCGTCGCGCCGTTCGCCTCCTTGACGATGGGGAGCCCGAGGGTGATCGTCGGCTTGGACTCCTGATCCATTCGCCCCCGCTCGTCCCGCTTTCGGCCGATGCGGATCTCGATCACGTCGCCTTCCGTGCGGTCCTCGTCGAGCTTGATGAGACCTCGGCGCTCATCCTCAGGAGAGGAGCGGTGGTTGTCGACGATGCGCTGCATCCGCGAGTTGGGATTGTCGATCGTGGGGAGGAAGTCGTTGAACGACGCGATGTGGTGGTTCACAATCGACCGCTCTCGGAAGAACGCGTCAATGAGGTCCTCCATCGAATCCTACCTCCCGATGACGAGGCGGAACGCCTCGGACACGCCGGCGGTCGAACTCATTCTCGTCACCCGGACGATCCGGCCTTCGTCGATGGGTCCCTCGATCTTTTCCAGGACCTGGATGACCGGATCGCTCCTCCGGATCTTCGGCAACTGGTCCCGCGTGATCTTCATGGCCTTCAGGACTCGGTCTGCCTCCTCCTCGGGGACGAGACGATGCTCTGGTACTAGCTCATGCTCCAACACGTTGAACCGCAAGGGAGTGCCTCCCTGTGGCCTTCGTTGCACCTGGCATGCCGACGGCCGGGCTGCCGTACGGGCCCGCGGGGACTTTCGGGGACCCCGCGCGTCCGCAAGGCCCGTTCGAACCCCGGACCATCTGGTCTCATCCCACGTCTCGCGAGGCGGACGTGGCTAAAAGCCAGATGCTCTTTCTAGGGACGACGAGATCGCCGTCCAACCTAGCTGAGCTACGGGCCCTCCGGCTAGCGGCGGCGGCATGCGACCCGCTTGCGAATCGACGGCTCGTATTAAACTTTGCGGTGGACCCGTGGCTTGCGCGGTGGACCCGCTTTGCGGCCTTCCGGTCGATGGATTTAAATTTTCATATGTATATTAAAACGCGGCGCCCGATGCGACTGGCGCAATGTTTTATAGGGCATGCCCCTACCACGCCGCGTGCCCTCCGAAGCCCGCTGCTCTTCCTGCGGGGCGGTCCTGACGGGGAAGGGATTCGCGAAATTCGCGTGTCCGAGCTGCGGGCAGGCGACGATCGGCCGCTGCCCTCGATGCCGAGACCAGTCCGTGACATACCGTTGTCCCTCGTGCGGATTCGAGGGGCCTTGAGGGATGCGATGGGTTCCGTGGCCGTCACCCTCAAGATCATGCCAGACGGCCTCGAGGTCGACCTCGAGGCGCTCAAGGGGAGTGTCCGAGAGGCCCTCCGTTCTGCCTTCCGAAGCATGAAGGAAGAACCCGTCGCGTTCGGGTTGAAGGCGATCCTCGCGATCGCGGTCGTCGACGACGCGACGGGAGGATCCGAACGGCTCGAGGAGGCGCTGGCGGCGATCCCGGGCGTGAGCTCCGTCGAGACGGTCGATGTGACGCTCGTCTAGGCACGCTCCGCCTCGCGTCGCGAAGTCTTTTATAACCAGGGGTTCGTGCCGCCCGCATATGGCGCTGGGTCCCCTCCAGGCCGAAGGGGACGGCCTCATCGACATTCTCCCATACCTACCGACCGTCGCCCTCATCATCGTCGCAATCGCCCTCATGATGTGGTTTCTGGCGTGGATGTCACGGTACTTCGAATACCTGAAGACGATCGAGTCCCGATGGATCGACCGGCCGACGTTTGATTTCGTCCACCGGGTGCTGGAAGCGCTCTGGATCGCGTTCATGATCATCGTCGTGCTCGCGATCGCGCAAACGCAATCTCCGGCGCTCCGCGGCGTCCTCGTCGCCTTCGTCCTCCGGGCTCCCGCCGTGTTCTTCGCAATCTTCGTCCTGTTCGTCGCGAGCCTCGTCGTGCGCATGATCCACCGGTTCGCCGCGTATCTGCGCGGGGAGCTACGCGCGAAGCCGAGGCGGGCCGCGCCTCCCCGAGCTCTCGCCCTCACGGAGATCGTCCTGAAGTACCTCATCTACCTCGCCGCGCTCGGCCTTGCGATCCTCGGAGGGGTGCGGATCCTGCCGTCGGAGGACCAGGCCGCCATCGCCCAGAACATCGGGACGCTCCCCGCGCCGAACCTCGCGGTCGTCCTAGAACTCCTCGCCGCCCTCGTCCTCGTGCTCGTCGCGGACCGCTTCGTGAACTCGATCTTCGAGGACCTGAAGAGGCGGACGAGAAAGTTCAGCCAGCGCGTGCTGGACGACTTCAAGGCGATCACGCGATACGCGGTGTGGCTGATCAGCGCGGTCATCATTCTGTTCCTTCTCCTCGGGCTCGTCCTCACGGCGGATCGGCTCGTCATCTTCGCAATCGGGTTCCTCGCGTTCCTCATGCTCGGGACGGTCCTCGCGTTCGACCCGGCCCGGAACGCCCTCGCCGGGGTGACCCTGATGCGGGCGGACCCCTTCGACGTGGGAGACCGCGTGAAGATCGGAGACGACCTCGTCTGCGATGTCGTGTCGATGGGCCTCACGATGACCCAGGTCCGGACCCTGCGTGGGGAGCAGGTGAACGTCCCGAACACCAGGCTCGTCCAGCAGCCCGTCATGAACTTCACCCGTTCGAAGCCCTACGCGATCTCGGTCGATGTGCCCGTCGACTTTGAGATAGAGCACGACCGCGTTCGCACCCTCCTCGTCCGGGCCGCGACGGAGACCCGCGGAATCGTCTCGAATCCCGCCCCGGAGGCGTACGGAAAGGATCTGGAAGGGTCCACGATCGTGTATCAGCTCCTCGCCTACACGGACGAACCCAATCGGATGAAGGAAATCAAGTCCGCGCTGATCTGGGCGATCCAGGACCTCTTCACCGGATCGGACATCAAGCCGACGGGGCCCGGTCTGACGTCGCGACTGCGGCCCGCCGAAAGATGAGGACCGGGCACTTCGCAAGCTTCGCGATTCGGTCCTCCACGGGGTTGAGCGGGTATTTTCGCCCTGCCGAGGGAGTCGCGGCCCCGACCGCGAGCAGGGACGCGTCGTTGCTTGCCTGAAGCGCGACGGATTCCCAGTTCCTCGTGTACAGCACCTTGTGTTCGATGGACAGGCCGCGGGCCTGACACATCTCGAGGAACGAGACCGCCGCCGACTTCAGCGCCTCGGCTTCCGGAGGATCCGCAGCCAAAGCGAGAACTTCGATCGAGGACCGGTCCGCCTCCGCTAGTACGATGGCAAGGTCGCCGATCCCCTCCAGGCTCCAGATGGAACTCGTGAGGATGACGACCCGCGCCAGGGGGCGTTCCATTCCTTTCGTCTTGAGGACGGCGACGTCGCACGGTGCGTTCTCGATCAGGTAGTCGATGTTGCTTCCGAGGATCCGACGATCTCCCTCTGGCCGGTCCCCCCGCCAGCCCATCACGAGCAAGTTCACGGCTTCCTCGCGAACCGTATCCAGGATGATCTCATACACCTTCGAACCAATCTTCACGACGGCCCGCGTGTCGACCCCCAGGGGCGCCGCGAGCCTGGCAAGCTTCTGGAGTCCCCGGATCCGGTCGTCGACGTACCGAAAGCGGATCGCCTTCGGAGGGAGGTTCCGAGGGACCTCGACCACGTTGAGGAGACTCATCTCCCCGCCCCGCGAGGCGGCAACCCGCGCTCCGAATTCGACGAGGGCCTGGTCGTGGAACTCCCGGAGAGGGAGGAACACTCGATAGCGCTCGAGCTCGAGTGCCTCCTCGCCCGCAACGAGGACTCGGCTCCATCCGGGTGGGGCCCTTCGTGCCGTCGGGCGAGCGCATGGCGACCCCCCATGAACCAATGCACGATGAAGCCGAGGGCCAGCCACAGCGCGGCGACGTATACCGCCGCGACCCCGGGGGCGAGGCGGACCGGCCCGACGTTCGGGTATTGGACCAACGTCACCACGAACGCGACGTTCATCGCGACCGCAAGAAGAGGCAGCCAGGGGACGAACGGCATCCGGAAGCCAGGACTCACAGGCAGGTCCTTGCGGCGGAGGGCGACGACGGAGGCGTGGATGAGGGCGAACAGGAGAAGAAACGAGAGACTCGCCAGGACCGCAATCGCTTCGAGCCCCAAGAGCAGCAGGGACCCCGTGACGACGACGGTGACGAGGACGGCAGTCGGCGGGACCTCTCGAGCGCCGACCCGGGCGAGGGGCCGGGGAAGAAGGCCGTCCCTCGCCATCCCAAGGGACGTTTTGATCGCGGAGGTTAGCGTCGCGTTGAGGGCCGCGTACATCGTCACGACCCCCACAAGGAGGAAGAGTTCGCGAATCCAAGGGAATGCGATGAAATGATCGATCGCGAGGAGCGTCACGTCCTCCGTCGCACCCAGGCAAGCGTCGCACGCGGGCCAGTTCGCGAGGACCTGTGACGGAACGTTGTATAGGATCGCGACGAAGAACAGCAGGTAGAGCCCGAGGGAGCCGATGACCGCGAGGGCCATGCCCCGAGGGATCGTCCTTCCTGGATCTTTCGCTTGATCCGAGAGCTGGGTGATCACCTCGAAGCCCTGGAAGGCGATGAAGAACACACCGACTCCGAGGACCGCGGCGAGGGGCCCGACGGGCTCCGAGGTCGCGACTGGGCCCCTCCCGGAATCCGGGAGGAGCAGGGAGGCGACCCCGATCCCGCACAGAATCAGGATGAGGAGGATCTTCACGAACGTGAGGCGACCCAGGGTCCTCGTGGACACGTGGATTCGCGCGAAGTGGAACGCGGCGGAGACGGCGAGGACGAGGAACGCGACGAGCCGGGTCTGGAGGTCCACAGGGGCTACGGGGATCGGGGCGAAGCTCGTGAGAGCGACCAGGAAGATCCCCAACCCTAGGGCGCTCATCGCGGAAGCGGCCATGTGTCCCCCCCACGACAGCCAGCCGCTCACGAACCCACTCGGGCCCGGGAGCGCCGCGCGGACGTACTCGTACGCGCCGCCCGCGCCTCCGGGGCGGCCCGCGGCGAGTTCCGCGTACGCGAGTCCCGCGAGGAACGCGACGCCTCCTGCGAGGGCGACGCCCGTGAGGGTGAGCGGGCCGGCGGCCGCGTACGTCGCCCCGACAAGGACGAAAATGGCTGCGCCGACCATCGCGCCGACCGCCGCCATCGTCACGTCGAAAAGACCCAGGTCCCGCGTGACCCGGACGCGGACCCCGAGTCCATCATCCGGGGTGGCCACGGGCGGGCATCCCGGCAGGGAC
>Ga0209341_10003816_pt1 | contig 14029 bp, 13 predicted proteins | sample RifCSP13_2_FD_184020 | JGI IMG/M metagenome (GOLD analysis project Ga0209341, IMG submission 184020) | Soil microbial communities from Rifle, Colorado - Rifle CSP2_sed 13_2 (SPAdes) (version 2) | ecosystem: Environmental > Terrestrial > Deep subsurface > Rock core/Sediment | place: Rifle...
TTGTCGATGGGAATGACTGACGACTTTGAGGTGGCGATCGAGGAAGGCGCGACGATGGCACGCATCGGGCGGGCTATCTTCGGCGAGAGGACATAGATTGGGAGCGGCGGCCACATGGTTCAATTGATCCGCATTGTCAGCTTTCTCTTTGATGTGTATTCCCTTATCTTGCTGGCCCGCGTGCTGGCGTCGTGGTTCCAGGTCGATCCATATAACCCGCTGATGCAGTTGCTGTACCGGCTGACCGAGCCGGTGCTCGCGCCTATCCGGCGCTTCCTGCCGCCGGCCGGCGCGATCGATTTCAGCCCCGTCGTGGCGTTCGTCCTCATTATCGTCGCCAAGCAGATCGTGTTGCGCGTGCTTGTTTCACTGGCGTGATGAGCGACTGGAAGATCGACGAGTCGGCCGGGGGCGTGACATTCACAGTGCGGGTGATCCCGCGCTCAAGCCGTAATCAGGTCGTTGGGGTGCAGGGAGATGTCTTGAGGGTGAAGCTGACTGCGCCGCCGGTCGAGGGCGCGGCGAATGAGGCGCTGATCGGATTTCTGGCGAAAGAATTGGGTGTGGCTAAGCGCTTGGTATCGATCGTCAGCGGCGGCAAGAGTCGCAGCAAGGTCGTCCACATTGAGGGCCTGACGCGGTCGCGACTGGAGCGCGCATTCTCTCCATTGCCTACGGGCAAAGGCTCCTGATCCTTCCTGGCGTTCTTGGCATCTTCGTGGATAGCCACCTCTTCCTCGCCAGCGCACGTAGTCTGGCCGCTTCAGGAGCTCCGCGCTTTCCGTCCCCACACCTGTGTGAGTGTGAACGTGATCTGGATCGTATCCGGGTCGGCCGCCCGCTGCTCGACATCCGCCAGCAGATCATCGAGTTCTTCGTCCGTCGAGAGTCCGGCCTCTACAATGGCCTTGCGCATGGCCGAAACGCCGGCGATAGGCAGCCGCATATAGGGATGCCCGTCCTGAAGCGCCAGCACCGCGGCCCGGACAGTCACACCTTCGAGGCCGGCCTGGCGGAGCATGACGAACGTTCGCCGCCCGATGTTGATGTCGCCGCGCAGGCCGAACGCCGCCTCGATGATGGCCTTAAGTCGAGGCCACTTTGGGCTTGGCGGGTAGAAGTTCCACGAGCTTTGATCGGCCTCCTGCACGGCAATGATGCCTCCGGGCTTAGCGAGCGCGATCATCTCCCGCAATACCGCTTCTGGCGAATCGACGTGCGGAAACACGCACCGCTCGTGTACGAAATCGAACGCCGCACGCGGCAGTTCGGTATTGAGCGCGTCCCGCTCCAGAATCTCGACGTTCGACAGCCCTTCTTCTCGAACGTAGGCGTGTGCCGCCGCCAGCAGCGGCTGCTCTCTGTCGATGCCGACGACGCGGCCGGTCGAGCCGACGCGCCTGCGGAGCGGGCCGAGGATGCCCATCGCGCCGCAGCCGACGTCGACGCACGACCAGCCGGGCTGGATGCCAATGCGATCGAGCATGGTCTCTGCGTCCGGCTCCCAGGCGCGTGCCTGCAGCCGAAGCCGTTCCATCTCGGCGGGACTTGCCAGAATGTAGTCGGTCATATATCCTTCTGCTCCCTCTCTTGTGACGCCGTCGCTCAAGATCGTACCTCATGACTTCATCGCCACGATGAACCGCACTTCTCACTTCTTGCGCCGGTTGCGTGCGATGTCTCGTTCACCATGACGGGGGTTTTGAGAAACTTCCACGGCGATCCGTCAGCGTCGCTGGAAACTGGCTTTTCGCCAGCTCCCCGGCGCGAATCTGCTTGATGAATGTGACGTGCGGTGACAGGGCCACGCTCGGATGCTTTCTCTGCGGGTTGAGCAGGCCCACCGGCTTGCCCAACTCCTCCGCTACAAAGCGAATTGGCAGCAGCAGGTCCGAGTCGTTCGACACGATGACGGCAAGAGTGATGGACAGGTTCGGAATAGTCGCCAGTGCGCGCAGGTAGGTCTCTTGTCGAACACGCTGATCGGGGTCGCCGGGGCGGGGGTCGACCAGCGCGGTGAGTAATTGATCCGGTGGATTCGGTCGCGCGGCAGCAAAAGCCGGCACATTTCCGCGATGTTCAGTCAGCGAAAAGACGTGCCTTTGACCGCGCCGTAATACAGGCTGAAGCCGTCGTCGTAGACGATGGCTTTCATGGATGAAAACATAGAAGCCGCCCTGCGGCGGCTTCGCACCGGGTTCGCCGAAGCTACTACCCGGGGGTGCAACATTATTATGTGCCAAGTTGCGCCGTTTGTCAATAGCCGCACTCTTGCGCCCCTCTTGCGGTGAATGTGCTTCTCGTTGGTCATGGGTGCCTCTGCCATGTGGCTACTCCGGCCGGCCGGTTGTTCCCTCATGTATGCTCGTCAGGTTCTGCCGGCGGGTGTTCGCCAATCGAATAGAGTATGTGTCGCACGTTGACCACGCCCTCTCGATTGAGTTGCAGAGATGCCACAGTCGCGCGTCCCGTGGGCGTTAATCCGATAACCAGCGTGAAATCATCGCTCCATGCAAAATGGTCACGCCAGTGCTGGCGTCGCGGATGGAAGAGCGGCGCGTTGACACCACTCACAGGGTCAGGATCTTCGGTCTTGTTGTACTTATGGTTGTTGCAGCCCTGACAAGCCAGCGCTAGGTTGTCCGGAGTCGTGGTGCCACCTCGACTCAAGGGCACAATATGCTCGACCGAAAAGGGCTGAATCGCAAAACGCGCCTGGCTACGACAGTATTCACAGCAGCCGTGGGCGCGTTCGATGACTTGCTGTTTGAGTTCAGCAGTGACGCGGCCTTCAGACATAGGCGGCCGGCCGCAGCCCCAAATTGTCCATCAGTTCAGCGACCGTAGTTTGGCGGAGGCGTGCCAGTTCAGACAGGAGCTGCACTCGTCGCGCTTCTAGCTGCTCACTCTGGTTCGTTAGTCTTAGCAGCTCTTCGTGTTCGTGTGGTGTCAGGGTCTCCGCTCGCCGCTTGGTGATCAACTCATCGTATCGGCGCTGAACAGCCGGTGCAAGACCCTGGTTTATTTCGAGCAGTAACTGGGCCTCGGAACGCGACAGGCTGGGCGCTTTGCGCTGGGCCTGCAATGCGATTGCCTGAGACACAAACTGCTCCAGCTCGGGCAGGCTCAATTGCTTGATGGCCTTGAGCAACTCATCGGTCGACAGTTGTGCTGCAACGTGAACGGTGGACATGCTTTGCTTCCTCCTAACAGGACCGCATGGCTCGCATCTATTCTATCACAAGAGGCGCAATGATTACACCGCTCACTGCGGCACAACCTCACCTGTCCGCCGGGCGATTTCTTCGAGCGCGCGATACGCTGCGTCCCTGACCAGTGAATCGTCGTCTTTGAGGCGCTTGCGCAGTTCCGGGATGATCTCTCCATCACCGAGGTGGGCGTAGGTATAGACGGCGGCAAGCCGCACGCTGACATCAGGCTCCTCCAGCGCGCGCTGCAGCGCCTGCGCCGCCGACTGGCCGATGCCGATCGGCTGGCCCTTCTGCGCCGTCCACTGCACCAGCCAGCCGAGGTTGTCACGGTCCAGCGGCGTCAGATCGATCGCATCGCCTTCGCCGGACTCTTCGTTCCTGATGTGCAAGGCGTCTGTTGCGGCGGAGCGGACGAACCACTGCTTGTCCCCGCGCTCCATCTTGACCAACAGGTCGCGCGCCCAGTCTTCGCCGACGCGCGCCAGACCGAAGGTCACCGCGCGGCGCACGCGCATCACGTCGGCGCCCTTGTCGTCGGTGAGCGAGGCGCCCTCTTTGAGTAGCTCCCAGCCGGCCGTGCCGCATTCGGCCAGCGACTCCGCCGCCACCCGCCGTGAATCGTCGTCCAGGTCGAGCAGCGCCTGCGCCAGCGCGTCAATGGCCGCCTGCCGCCCAATCTCGCCCAACGCGCGCAGCGCCTCGGCCCGCACCGATGCATCGGCGTCGTTGACCATCGGCGCGACGTGCGCGACGTCGGCTTCGCGGCGCATCAGGCCGAAGCCGCGCAGCCCGAGCCGGCGGAGCGCCAGCTCCGGGCGTCCCAACGCCTGTTTGAACAGAAAGGTCAGTCCCTTGTCGCGCGTCGACACGACGATGCGCAGAAGCGCGTTGCGCAGAGGTTCAGGCGTGGTTGGCGACAAGAGCGGCTTCACCAGGTCACCCATCACGCGCTTGCGCCACTCGGCGTCGGGCGGCGCGATCGAGGCCCAATGGCCCAGACGCCGATACGTGGTGAGGAATAGATCGTCAGGCCTGGCGAGAGCGGCGCGGACGAGGGGCGCTGCGTCGCCTAGCGCCGCGAAAAAATAGGTCACGTCGTCCCACGCCGGATCGCCGAGCCGGGCGGCGAGCGCCATCGCCTGCCCCGTGTCGCGCGCGTGCTCCGCGGCCAGGTAGGCGGCGACGCGTCGATGCGCGAAGGCGACGCCGTGCCCGAGCGGAATGAATAACGCCGAGCCTTGTGCCAGGCTGTTCGCGATCTCTGCAGGCGAGTGCGACGGCTTGCCTGCTTCGGGCGACGCCTGCGTCTCCTTCGCCATGTCGAGCGTTTCCTCGCGCGTCGTGATCAATCGGTCTTCCTCGAACAGTCTCCAGGCGAGCCGCCCCAACACGGTTCGCGCCGCAGCGGCGTCGCTGACGCCGCTTTCGGACAGGGCGAGGTCGATCCATCGGTCGTACGCATTGGGAATATTCAGAGGCATGCTGCCGCGCCTGAGCCACACGCTGAGCGCCAGCGTGAAATCGAGCGGGCGCGGCGCAATGCCCGGAGGCTGCCGGATCGATTCGACGAGTATCTCCACATCGCTCGCGCCCCCTTCGGCCACGGCGACCCAGCGATCGGCCAACGGCTGAATTTGCCGTATGGTCAGCGGGCCGATCGTCAGACAGGCGAAGCCTGCCCGGTGCAGCGAATCGGTGTCCTGCGGCGCGGAGGCGATCACGTACCGGTGATGGGGGTAGCGCTCGACGAGCGCGCTTAGCCACGCTAGAGCCGCGTCTCGATCTTCCGGCGCGATCTCATCCCAGCCGTCGATCAGCACGATCAGGTCCTCCCCGCCAAGCCTGCGCTTGAGCAGCGACACGAGGTTCGCGGCGACCAGCCGTGGCGCGTGCAGAATGGCGGCGTCGACGAGCGGCGCGGCGGCATCGGCTTGCCCTTGCTGTGCGCCCCAATCGATCTCGGCGAGGTGGACAAGCACGGGCAAACGGTTTTCGTCGAGCCGCAGCTTGTCCCGCGCCTCGTTCTCGACGAAGACGCGGGCCAGGTACGCCAGCAGCGCTGTGCGGCCCGTCCCCGAGGCGCCCAGCACGGCCAGCCGCTGTGCCGACGCGAGCGCCTGGCGCAGCGAAATCGGTCGAGGCTCGGCTGAGTCGGCGCTGTGCGCGAGCGACGGCCGCGGGATGGGCGATTCGAAGTGAGGAGGCAGGTAGACATCCTCAAACGGCGCAGCCAGCTCGCCCACGTGCAATTCTGCCAGCCGTTCGCGCATCGCTTCGAGATAGCGGCTCTCCGCGCCGGCCGTCAACTGCTCGCCCAGAATCCGGGCGCGTTCTCGCACGGCGCCGGCGCCGCCGGCGAGCGGCTTGCGGAAGAGCAACAGCAGACCCGCAATGGCCAGCCCGGCGGCCAGGCCGAGGAAAAACGACGAGGAGTCAAGCGCCCCTTGCGCTGCAGACGCTTGTACGGGAAGATGCAGCACGTGAGTCTACCTCATTATTACAGTCTGCCCGGCGTCATCGCGCGCCGCCGGACTGAGGCGTCCGGCGCGTCGAGTTGGCGCGCGCCAGCCGGTAGCCGACGCCGCGCTCGGTGACGATCAGCCTGGGACGGGCAGGGTCGACCTCGATCTTCTGGCGCAGATACCAGATATAGAGCTTGAGGGATCGCCGATCCTGCGCGTACTCTTGCCCCCACACGTGCGATAGCAGCGTCTCGTGCGACAAGACTTTGTCTTCGTTTTCGACCAGGTAAGCCAACAGCTTGTATTCGATCGGCGTGAGCGTGACGGTCGCGCCGTCGACCTTCACCTCGCGTCGATCGACGTCGACGATCAACCGGCCGTTCTGGTACACGCGGCTCCGGGGATGGGGCTGCGCGTGCCGGCGCAGCACAGCTTGAATGCGCGCGATCAGCTCCTTGGGTCCGAAAGGTTTGATCAGATAGTCGTCAGCGCCCATCTCCAGCCCACGCACCACGTCGCGCTCTGCACCGAGCGCGGTCGTGAAGATGACGGGCACGTTCGACGTCTCGCGCAAGCGCTGGCAGACCGCCCAGCCGTCCATCTCGGGCAGCATGATGTCGAGGACGACCAGATGGGGCTGCCACTGCTGCGCGAGCCGCAGGCCTTCCTCGCCGTGATGGGCGGTGCGCACGTCGTAGCCTTCGCGCTGCATCTGGTACTGCATGAACTCGGCCAGCCCGACGTCGTCTTCGATGAGAAGGATCTTCGTGGAGAAGTCGCGGTCGCGCATCAGTGCTATTAGGCAGTCGGCAGCGGGAGCGCGCAGCGCGTCAGGACATCTCGAGCAGGATGCGCTCGCAATTCCCGCACGGAAACAGCTCGTCGTCGCGGCGCAGGTGGGCCAGCTTGTTGGCCGAGGGCTGGACGCCGCACACGCCGCAGACGCCGTCGTCGAGGAGCGCCACGACCGTCCCGTGTTTCTTGGCGCGCAGTCGATCGTAGACGGCCAGGTCGGGGGGTGGGGCATTCGCTCGCAGCGCAGCGCGCTCCGTTTCTGCTGTCGCCGCGTTCCCGTTCAAGAGCGCACGCTCGTCGAGGAGAGCAGCCTGCTTGCTCCGCCACTCGTCTTCCAGGCGCGCCAGCTCGTCGTGGGCTGCCTGGACCATCTGCTCGGTTTGTTCGCCATCGAGGATGGCCTCCAGCAGCACGTCTTCCGCGCTGGATTTTTGTCGCCGCAATGACGCGGCATCCTTTTGCAGATCGCTGAGTTCCTTGGGATTTTTGACTGCGCCGCTGTACAGGCGATCCTCGACCGATCTGATCTTGTTGTCCAGCGTGGCCAACTGCAGCTCCAGGTCTTTGGCGCGCGCGTGCAAGTGAGCGAGCTTGTCGTGGAGCTGTCGATCTGCATCCCGCGCAGCGCGCAGCGCTTCGCTGTCGGTGAGCTGCGCGTCGATCTCGCGCACGCGCCTGCGGGCGGCGTCCAGTGCCAGATCGACCTTCTGTAATTCGTAAAGGCGTTCGTCACGGCGCATAGTCATAGTATAGCCACGCTTGAGTGGAATGCAAGCCGCGTGTTGTGCTACAATCCCCACCAGCCGGCGATACCGGGTTCCGGTCCTCGTCTCTCACGAGCCACGACCATGCCTCCACGTCCGCGTTCCAGCCCAGTTATTCCGCATTCTGAGTTTCGATGGGTCGCTTTGGCCGCACTGGCCGCCGTGCTGCTCAGCTCGCTGCCGTTCCTCGTCGTGGCGCTGTCGACGCCGCCTGATCTGCGCTTTGGCGCTCTGCTGGTCAACCCCATCGACGGACAGACTTACCTTGCCAAGATGCGGCAGGGCTATGAAGGCTCGTGGCTGTTTCGACTGCCGTACACGTATAACGACGAAGCCGATGCGATCTTGTTGACCTATCACCTGGGATTGGGCCACATTGCTCGCATCACGCGCCTGCCCTTGACGGCGGTGTATCATGCGGCGCGCATCATCGGCGGATGGGTGCTGCTGGTCGTGGCCTACGTGCTGCTGGCGCGCGTCTTCGATGCGACCGCCGAACGGCAACGGGCATGGTGGTTTGTGGCACTGACATCCGGCCTGGGCTGGGTTGGGCTTAGTGGAACAGATCTGACCATACCGGAATCGAACACCTTCTTCGCGGTATTGACGAATGCGCACTTTGCCCTTGCGATGGCGCTGATGGCAGCTATCTTCATGGCAGTGATCGATGGATCGGTTCTGGTGGCCGTGCTGGCCTCGGTGGCGTTGGCCGTGCTTCAACCGTTCGCGCCTATCGCCGTGTTTGCTGCGCTCGGAGCTTTCTTGCTTCTTAGGTGGGCGAGACCACCAGAAGATGAGCGTGGCCGGACATTTCCAATGAGACAGGCGAGAGCTGTGTTGGCGGCCGGATTGATCATGACGCCGCTGATGTTGTATTTCTACCTGGTCACACAGCGCGATCCCATCCTGCAAGGATGGACGGCGCAAAACGTCACGCCGTCGCCTCAGGTGGGCGAGTACCTGATAGGTTACGGGGTGATGTCGATCCTGGCGATCCCGGGCGCGCGCTTTGCGTTGAAACGCGGGCGCGACGCAGACGTGATGCTGGTGGCCTGGGCGGTCACCAGTGCCCTGCTTCTGTACGCGCCGTTTGCGCTGCAGCGGCGCTTCTCGCTTGGCCTGCATATTCCTGTCGTCCTTCTGGGTGGCGTGGGACTGATGTATGTATTGGCGCCTCGATTCCGGGGTCGCGCGGCTCGCGGGCTGCCGATCATCGTGTTCGCCATCTCGCTGCCGTCCACTTTGCTGCTGCTGCTGGCTACCTCGACGGCGTCGTTCGTTCAGCCGCCCGACGCTCGCCTGTTCGTCACGGCAGACGAAGCCACGTCGTTCCAGTGGCTGCACGAGAATGTGCCTCACGAATCGGTCGTGATCGCCGCGCCAGAGACCGGGCTATTCCTGCCCGGCTGGGCCGGCGTGCGCGTGCTGTACGGGCATCCGTTTGAGACGCTCGACGCAGAGAAAAGGAAGGCGACGGTCGAGCAGTTCTTCTCGAGTTCCGTGGACCGCGCCGGCGTGATCCGAGACTACGGCGTCGATTTCATCTTCTTCGGCCCACACGAAAGAAAACTCGGAGCGCCTGAACCGGAGTGGGAGGCTGCTTTTGTCGCCGGTAATGTCGCGATCTACAAGGCTCCGTGACACACGGATTTCCCACGGATTACACGGATTGGCAAGTATTTCCCAATTTCGGAGCCAAAAAACGTCCCCAGGGAAATCGGTGTGACACGTGATTGAGAGGGTGTGATGCGCGAATCGAGGAGCGGGTGTCCAGAGGCCGTCTTCGCATCGATGGTCGTTTTGATCGCCGTGCTGGCGCTGTTGCTTCCGGCGCTGCTGCAGCCGGAAGGACTGGTCTATCCGCCGCAAGCCTCGTTCACCGATCTCACCATCACCCACTGGCCGGCTTTCGATTATCTCAATGCATCGCTGCGCCAGACAGGCGCGCTGCCGCTGTGGCGCACGTCGATCCTGGGCGGGACGCCGTTTGCAGCCGACCCGGTGACGGGCACGTGGTACCTGCCGAACTGGCTGTCGATCGCGCTGCCTCTGGAAACGTTCTTCAAGCTGATTCTCGCCGCGCACCTGGCTCTGGGCGGCGTGGCGATGATGTTTCTCGCGCGCTCGTTTGGAGTAGGCTGGGTCGGAGCGGCGGCGTCGGGCGTGGCCTGCGGCATCGCGCCCCGCGTCGTCGGGCACATGGGCGCGGGACACGTGACGCTCGTCGAGTCCTGGCCATGGATACCGCTGGCCGTATGGTCGTATCGCCGCGACGCCACATGGAAAGGCGCGCTCGTTTCGGGCGGAGCGCTTGGGCTGTGCGCGCTAGCCGACCTCCGAGCGGTCGTGTACGCCGGGGTTGTGACTGCGGCCTACGTGCTGATCGGCGACGATGGCTCACGAGCGTTGCGCGTCAGGGTATGGCATCTGTCGATCATCTTGAGCGTAGCGCTCCTCGTCGGCGCGGCAGCGTGGCTGCCGGCGCTCACCCTCGCCGGCGAGTCGACACGCGCCAGCCTCTCGGCAGGTGAAGCCGGCGCATACTCTCTGCCCTTCGAGTATCTCCCCGGTGTGCTCCTGGCCGTTCGAGGCGAAGCGGAGAGGTTGACGTACGTGGGCCTGGCTGTCCTGGTGTTCGCTCTAATCGGTCTGCAGAGTCTGCTACGCGAGCAGCGCCGAGCGGCGATCTGGCTGATCACACTGGTGGTGATAGGTTCGATCGCCGCGCTGGGCGCGAACACGCCGCTGTACGATCTGATGTATCGGCTGCCGGGCGTGTCGCTGCTCCGCGTGCCGGGCCGAGCCTGGTTCCTGGTCGCGTTTGCGGCTGCGCTCGCCTGCGGCCCGGGTGTCACCGCAATGATCAAACGCAAGGAAGCGCGATTGAGCAAGCCTTGGATGCTCGTCGGCCTGCTCGTGGCATGGTTTGCATTGGTGTTCGGCTTAGGGGGCACGCTTCTCGCATACACGAGTGGGCAAGCCGGAGCAGGACGCGCAGGCTTAAGCCTGATCGGCCTGGCCGTCGTCTTGCCGCTCGCCATCGTGCTGGTTGTCGCTCGCGCGAGCGGGCGTCTCGCGCCGTCGCGCTTCGGTGTGCTTGTGCTGGTGCTGATCGCGATTGACCTGATATGGGTGGGGTGGGGGCAATATCGCGTCGTAGCGAAGGGCGAGGCGTTCGCGGATGGCCGCGCGGTGGCCGATTTTCTCGTCTCGGAGACTCCAGGCACGCTTTACCGCGTGTACTCGCCGTCGTATAGTGTGCCTCAGCACGTGGCGCAGGAATACGACCTGGAATTGGTCGACGGCATCGATCCTCTTCAGCTCGAGCGCACCGTGCGCTTCATGCAGCGTGCAAGCGGCGTGGGCGAGTGGGGCTACTCGGTGACGCTGCCTGCCTTTGAGGGGTTGGGGCGCGACGAGGACGTGCGCACGCTGCTGTCCGGCGTCGCGCCCGATCCGGCTCTGCTGGGTTTGCTCAACGTGCGCTACGTCGTCGCACATTTTGCGATTGCGCATCCCGATTTGATCGAGGTGGCGCGCATCGAGGGTGCGCATATTTACGAGAACACACGTGTGTCTCCGCCTGCCAGGGTGGTGGGCCGCGTCGACGTAGCAAGCGATCAAGACCGCGCACTCAACTGGCTAATGTCGCATGACGTACGCGAAGAGGCGGTCGTGGAAGGGGGGCGTCCTCTGAATCTGGATTCCGTCGAGAGTGAAGCTCAGATCGTCTTCCGGGCACCGGATCGAATGGTGGTATCGGCGCGTGGCCCTGGATTGCTAGTCGTGAGTGAGGTGTACGAGCGGGGCTGGCGTGCGTCGGCGGATGGCGAGATGGCGACGATCCATCCGGTCGACGGCGTGTTGCGCGGCGTGTATCTCCAGGATGGGCTTCACGAAGTTGCGTTTGTGTACGATCCCCCGGCGATCAAAGTGGGCGTCGCGCTGAGCGGCTTAGGGGTTATTGGTCTGCTAATAGTTAAGATTGTCGTGCGGAGGCCATCGACGGCATGATGGATCGGGGCCATGTCAGCCGATCGGAGTGGCGCTGGGTCGCGCTGTGGATCGCCATCGCGCTGGTAGTCACGAGTGTCCCGTACGCGATCGGCATCTTCCGCTCGACACCGGATCGCGTCTTCAGTGGTGCGACGTTTGCCGTCGAAGACGTCTATTCGTACTTTGCCAAGATGCGCCAGGGCGCGAGCGGCGAGTGGTTGTTTCACATTGTCTACACGTCCGAGCCGCACGATGGCGCGTTTTTCTTTTCGTTCCATTTGCTGCTCGGAAAAGTGGCCGCGCTTACCGGCCTGGCCTTGGAAGCGATTTATCATGCGGCGCGACTGATTTTCGGCGCGATACTGATGATCACGCTGTATCGATTCGTTGCCGCGTTTACCGGATCGATCGCCATCCGCCGCATCGCGTTCTGGCTGGCGACGTTTGCCGGGGGACTCGGATGGATGTTGATCCTGAGCGGTCAACCACAGTGGTTGGGGAGTCCCCCGCTCGATTTCATTCTGCCCGAAGGCTTCACCTTCCTCGTGGTATATGCATTCCCGCACATCGCGCTGGCGCGCACGCTGCTGCTGCTGGGGCTCCTGTGGCTGTGGTCGCCGGGAGCGCTCGGACACAGATGGGCCAGAAGGGATTTGCGGATAGGTTTGCTCGTTGGCTTGTGTTGGTCGATGATGGCGCTCATCGTGCCTTTCTACGTGCTTGTCGTCTACGCAGCCCTCGTCGGCGCGTTCATCGCATCGTCAACGCGAGGCATCGATTGGAGTGAAGTGCGGCGTATGGTTCTGGCGGGCGCCATCGCCGCGATCGTGCCGGCGTACTCCGCCGTCGTTTTTTGGACGAACCCGGTGTTTGCCGTATGGAGCCAGCAGAACCAGGTCACGTCACCGCATCCGCTGCACTACATCGCCGCTTACGGCATTCTCGCCGGATTGGCGCTGGCCTCGTTACGCTGGGCCTGGCGGCGCGATCGGATGTGGCGGCGGCTGGTTGGATGGGCTATCGTCGTTCCATTTCTGCTATACCTGCCATTTGGACTGCAGCGGCGGCTGGTCGAATCGTGGCAGGTACCCCTCTCAATTCTAGCCACGGCAACACTTGTTCGGGTCGTGCTGCCTGCGGTACGCCGATCGCGCCCCGTGCGCTGGCTAACGCGATTCCCGCGCTACACGTCGAGCGGGATGCAGCGCTGGGCACTCGCCGGACTGCTGCTCGTCACCGTGCCAACTTTCTCATTGTTGCTGCTCGATCAATCGCTGCGCGTCGCCGCGCAGTCCATGCCTATCTTCCGCGACGGCGGCGAGCTTGCCGCGCTCGACTGGTTAGCCGCGCATGCCACGTACGACGACGCTGTGCTCTCTGCCTACGACACGGGCAACTATCTTCCGGCGCGCGTCACGGCGCGATCGTTCACCGGGCATGGGCCTGAGACGGTGCATCTGCAACAGAAGCGCCCGCTGGTCGAAATGTTCTATGATCGTTCGACGTCCGACATGTGGCGCGAGGCCTTCCTACGTGAATGGAGCATCACTTACGTATTCGTTGGGCCGCGCGAGCGCGCACTTGGCGCAGTGGACCTGACGAACAAGGGTTATCTTCACTTGCGTTACGATCGCGACGGTTATGCCATTTATCAAGTGGCGGAAAAGTACGACCGAGAATGATGCGCGAACACTCAGCACGTATCACTCGTCACGCTTCACGCCTCACGGTTTGTGCCGTTCTCGTTTCGCTTCCCCTCATCTTGCTCGCGCCGATTGTCTTCGGCGGGCAGGTTCTGTATTGGGGCGTGCCGCTCATGCAGTTCTATCCCTGGCAGCATTATGCCGCCGAGATGTGGCGCTCGGGCGAGGCGCCGCTGTGGAATCCCCTGCTGGGCAATGGCGCGCCGCTCGCCGCCAATCTCCAGACCGGCGCGTTCGATCCCCTGAATTTTCTTTACTTGCTCGCGCCGGCCGAAATCGCGATGGGGTATACGGCGGCCATGCACCTCGTTCTGGCCGGTCTGTTCATGTACGCGTACGCGCGCTCGATCGGCTTGCGCCCGTTCTCCGCGTTGATCGCGGCCATTGCCTTTCAGTTGAGCGGCTACCTGATCTCGCGGCTGGGTTTTCTGAGCATCACGGCCGCGCTGCCCTGGGTGGCGGCGTGGCTGTGGCGCGCCGAGCGCCTGATGCGCACGGGACGCCTGCTCGACGTGATGTGGCTGGCGGTCGCCGTCGGCCTGGGTCTGCTCGCGGGACACGCTCAGACATCCGTGCACGGCCTCATTCTGTTGGCCGCATACGCGCTGTATCGTGGTCTCTCGACGCGAGAATGGCGTCGTGTGGTCTCGGCAAGCGCAGGCGTGCTTCTGGGACTGGGGCTTGCGGCAATCCAGCTCGTGCCGTCCGCCGAGCTGGCGCGCGAATCGCAGCGCGTCGGCGGGTTGGACTACACGTTCGCCATGACGCATTCATACTGGCCGTGGCGGCTTCTCACACTGCTCGCGCCGGATCTGTTCGGCAACCCGGCCGACGGCGACTTCTGGGGCTACGACAACTACTGGGAAAATGCCGCATACATCGGCGTTCTGCCGCTGTCGCTGGCCGTGCTGGCTATTTTGGAAGTTCCGTGGAGCCTCTGGAAGAGACGAGCGCGAAATTTCAAACTTCAAACTTCAAACTTCAAACTCCAAACTCCAACCCCCAATCCCCAATCCCTAATCCCTAATTACCAATCTCTGACCCTCTTTCTCGCCTCGAGCGCGATTCTCTTACTGATTCTCGCCTTCGAGGCGAGA
>Ga0209341_10003818_pt1 | contig 14026 bp, 11 predicted proteins | sample RifCSP13_2_FD_184020 | JGI IMG/M metagenome (GOLD analysis project Ga0209341, IMG submission 184020) | Soil microbial communities from Rifle, Colorado - Rifle CSP2_sed 13_2 (SPAdes) (version 2) | ecosystem: Environmental > Terrestrial > Deep subsurface > Rock core/Sediment | place: Rifle...
CTGGTGATCCCGCTCATGCTGGTCTGGATTGCCTGGCAGCTGTCCCGGCGGCGTGACCGGGAACGGCCGGTGATGGCTCCGCGGGCGCTAGCGGGACGACTGGCTCTCACGCTGGCCGTGCTGTTGGTCTGCATCGGTCCGTGGACCATCCGGAACTACAGGGCGTTCGGCCAGTTCGTGCTCCTGAACACGAATGCCGGGTTCGTGTTCTTCTGGGCAAACCACCCGATCCACGGCACGGAGTTCATTCCCGTCCTGTCGGGCGGTTCGACGAACTACGGGGCGCTGCTGCCCCGGGAGCTCAGGACGCTCGACGAGGCTCAGCTGGATCAGGCGTTGTTTCTCAGAGGGGTTGGTTTCGTGAGGGACGACCCGGTGCGTTACCTCCGTCTGTCGATCAGCCGCGCCAAGGAGTACTTCAAGTTCTGGCCGTCACCTGGTTCGAGCCGGACGAGCAACTACGCCAGGGTGATGTCTTTCGGCCTTGTCGTGCCCTTCTTGATTGCCGGAGTGTTTCTGGCACTGGCCAGGCAGAAGGGTGGAGGGCGGCGCGGTACGCCGGGAATCACGCTGCTCCTGCTCGTGGCGGCGCTCTATTCCCTCGTGCATCTGGCCACGTGGGCTCTCGTCAGGTACCGCTTGCCGGTCGACGCCATTCTGATGCCGTTCGTCGCGCTGTCGATGGTGAGCGGGTTTCACCGGATTCGCAGTCTGGTACGTGTTTCCGACGTTTCTCTTCGGCACGTCGCGCACTAGAGGTTCGGCGTACCCATCTCTGAGACCCTACACATGGCTACTGAAGCTCAGACCGCCTCGGTCGGCTCACGCTCGCTGTGCCCAGAGGCTCCGTTTCTTTCCCTGTCGACCCAACGACTCCTTCTGAAGGCCTGGCTCGTCGGAACTGACGCATTCGTCCTGGGCTTTGCCTTTCTGGTCGCCTACTGGATGCGCTTCGATCTCCAGATGACGACGGCGCCGGAAGTCGTGGCGCCCCCCTACTTCTATGAGATGGTGGCTGCGCTGTTGACCTCAGTTTTGATTCTGCTGTTTCTGCTTTTCAATCTCTACGACCATGACAGCCTGCTCGGTGGTGTCTCCGAGTACTCGAGAATCTTCAACGCCTGCAGCACGGGAGCGATGGTGGTCGTGTTCGCCTCCTTCTTGGCGCCGGGTTTCGTGGTCTCCCGCGGCTGGCTCGTCGCGGCCTGGCTGCTCTCGTTCGTGATGGTGACACTCAATCGTTTCGTGTGTCGCCGGTTGGTCTACCCGTTGCGGCGTCGCGGGTACTTCCTGACCCCGGCGGTCATCATCGGTATCAACGAAGAGGCTGCCGCGCTGGCCGCAGACCTCAGAAACTGGGGATCCTCAGGGCTGCGCATTGCCGGGTTCGTGTCGAGCGAACCGGACGCCGGGAGGCGGTTGGGCCTGCCGGTGCTGGGCGATGTTGGAGACATTCGTCGGATCATCCGCCAGCACGGGATCGAAGATTTGATCGTGGCGATCACGGCACTCAGGAGAGAGCAACTGCTGGAGCTCTGCGAGGAAATCAATTCGGTTCCAGGCGTCCACTTGAGACTTTCTTCAGGTCTCTACGAGCTGCTCACGACAGGGCTGACGGTGCGAACGAACGGGAGCGTACCGCTGGTCACGGTGAACAAGATGCGTCTCACAACCGGGGAAGCCTTCAGCAAGGCAGTCCTGGAGTATTCACTGTCTATCGTGGGCCTTCTGCTGCTCTGGCCTCTCCTGCTGCTGCTGGCGATTCTCATCAAGTGGGATTCTCGAGGGCCGGTCTTGTTCCGCCGGCGCGTCCTTGGTGTCTCGGGCCGGCGCTTCAACGCCTTCAAATTCCGTACGATGCATGTGAATGGGGACGATCTGCTGGGCCCCGATCGTCGACTGCAGGAGCAACTGAGACTCGAGCATAAGCTCAAGGACGATCCTCGAGTGACGCACGTTGGCCGCTGGCTGCGCAAGTACAGCCTCGACGAGCTTCCCCAGCTGTTCAACGTGATTCTCGGCCAGATGGCACTGGTGGGACCGAGGATGATCACGTCAGAGGAGGCAGAGAAGTACGGCCGCCACCGGCTCGATCTGCTGACCGTGAAGCCGGGTATCACGGGGCTCTGGCAGGTGTCCGGACGATCCGACCTGTCCTACGAGGAGCGGGTCCGTCTGGACATGTACTACATTCGCAACTACAGCGTGTGGCTCGACCTCCAGGTTCTCTTTGTGCAGACGCTCCCCGCGGTCATCCGCGGCCGAGGCGCTTACTGACTGCCCGGCGGGCGATGCGCATCCTGTTCCTGTCGCGCTGGTATCCGTACCCCCCGGACAACGGGTCGAAGATCCGCGTCTTCAGTTTGCTGCGCGGCCTGTGCGAACGGCACGACGTGACGTTGATCAGCTTCTACAATCCTGACGAGAAGACGCCTGACCCTCCGCTGTCAAGTGCCGCCCCTGTGGAGACGCGCCTCTGTCCGTACCGGGAATTCGAGCCGGCTGGCCTCCGAGCGCGCCTGGGATACCTGAGCCGTACACCCCGTTACCTGGTGGACACCCACCGTCCTGAAATGGAGAGGCTGATACGACGCGCGGTCAGCAAGACCCGGTACGACCTCGTGATTGCGTCGCAGTTGTCGATGGCCGCATACCATCCAGCCTTTCGCGGAGTGCCGGCAATCTTCGAAGAAGTAGAACTGGGGATCTACTGGCCTGATGGAGCCCGGCACCTGTCACGGTTGTCCCGAATACGGCGCGCGCTGACCTGGGCGAAGCATCGGCGGTACATGTCACGGCTGCTCGACAATTTCATCCTCTGCACAGTCGCGTCCGACGTTGAGCGGCGGCTGCTGACCGCCGCGGCACCCCACTTTCAATCCGTCCACGTGGTTCCCAACAGCGTGGACGCGGAGCCCGTCAGCCACGACACCCGGCAGAGGATCCCCGACTCGCTTATCTTCGCGGGGTCGCTTCGCTACGCTCCCAACCGGGATGCGATGACGTGGTTCGTCAACGAGGTGTTCCCGGTAGTCCGTGCGAAGGTGCCAGGCGCCCGTCTCACCATCACCGGCGAGACGGGTCCGCAAGCGCTTCCACCTGTACCCAACGTCGTCCTGACCGGCCGGGTGCCAGACGTCCGCTCACTGCTGGCCAGATCCGCGGTCAGCCTTGCGCCCATCCGTGTCGGTGGTGGAACTCGTCTCAAGATCCTCGAAGCGATGGCCGTTCGGACTCCGGTGGTCGCCACGACGAAGGCGATGGAAGGTCTGGAAGTTCGAGACGGCGAGCATGTCCTGATGGCGGATACGCCGCGCGAGTTCGCCGAGGCGGTCCTTCAGCTGCTGCGGGATCCCGCTCGTGCCCGGGAGATGGCCGATCGCGCCTGGCACCTGTGTCAGACACGATACGATTCGAAAGTAGTCATTCCGCAATTTTTGCGCCTGGTCGAGCGGGCGACAGCCGCGTGAACCGGCGGTCGCAGAAGGGGAAGTTCCTACCATGAGGCGTCAAAGGATTCTGGTCGTCGGCTCTGTCGCGGTTTTCCTCGCCGTCGCCAGTGCTCAGGCGCCTGCGCGTGCGGCCCAACAGACGACACCCGCACCGGCGTTCGTCAATCTGAGCAAAGTGTCAAACGACTACCAAGTGGGTCCCGGCGACCAACTGGAGATTCAGGTCGTCGCACATCCCGAGCTGAATCAGACGCTTCGCCTCTCCAATTCGGGTGAGATCAGTCTTCCCCCAATCGGTCTCATCTGCGTCGCCGGTCTCACGGCCTTCGACGTTGAGAGCACGATCGCCGAACGTCTGCGCGAAAGGAACCTGATCCAGCACCCGGAGGTCCTGGTGTTCATCAGCGATTATCGGGCCAAGCCGATCTATGTATCGGGCGCGGTTGTGAACCCTGGGGAGTTCGTGATGTCCCAGGAACTCACCGTTGCAGATGCCATCCTGCTTGCAGGGGGGCTGCAGTTGATTGCTGCCGACGAAGGGCTCGTCCATCGGCGGGTCTCAGGCGAAGGCCGGAGCGAACCAGCGAGGCCCTGCAGCGGAACCCCTCGCGCCGGTCCTGGGATGGAAACGATCAAGGTGGACCTTCGGCCGCTGAAGGAAGGGCGCTTCTTCCAGAGCGCGCTCCCTCTGAAGCCAGGGGATGTTGTCATTGTTCCCGAAATGCAGGTGAATCCTTTCTTCATCGTCGGCGACGTCATGCATCCCAGGAACTACTCCTACCCGCCGGGACAGACCCTCATGGCCAGTCAGGCGATTTCGTTGGCTGGCGGTCCGACCCCTACCTCCAAACTGTCCGACGGCATGCTGGTGCGTTACGATGATCAAGGCCGCCGCACGGATCTACCGGTGAATTATGCCGCGATCCTGAGCGGCAGGCAGCCGGACTTCCCGATCGAACCGAACGACATCATCTTCATCCCCGGCAGCGCAATCAAGACTTTCACACACGGGCTGCTCCTGCTAACGGACTCCATGGTCAGCTCAGCGATCTTTCGCGTCGGTCGGACGTATCAACTGCCCGACCCGCCGGAGCGGACTGTCCGAGAACCACGATAGGTCATGTCGCCAGCGACACGCGGAGTGGGATTATGACTTCCATCATACTGCTCTTCATCCTAGCCGCTTCTGGACAGGCACTGGCGAACGATGCAGATCTCTTGGGGGCTCCTGAGCAGACTCTCGACTACCAGTTGGGGCCGGGCGATGTCCTGTCGATCCATGTTTCGGGACTGCGAGAATTCGCTCAGACCACGCGGGTGAGCAACTCCGGGCGAATCCACGTTCCGTATGTCGGCATCATGCTCATCGCCGGTCTGACCGCCGTGCAGGTTGAGCGTGACATCGCCAGGCTGATCAAGGAACACGAGCTCGTCAAAGAGCCTTCGGTGAGAGTCGAGGTTGACCAGCACCGGGCTCAGCCGGCGTATGTGATTGGCGAGTTCAACGCCCCGGGGCAGTACATGATCACCGGTGAGATGTATCTCCTCGACCTGCTCGGCAAAGCAGGAGGGTTGCTGCCGACGGCCGACGAGAATGGCTTCCTGTACCGGCGCAATTCCCGCCAGCCGACCATCGAGGTGGCGATGATCACAGAGGGCGCCCGGCCAGTTCCTGATCCCGGGACGCCAAGGGTCCTTGGCGCTCCTACCGACGTGAGCCTGGCAGGCGGGCAAGACTCGACGGCAGAAGAGGTCGTCCGGGTCAACCTGAGCGAACTCCGCGAGGGTACACGACCCGAGATGAATGTCAGACTCCAGGGAGGAGACATCTTCTACGTTCCGAGAATGCGCGGGGAGAACATCTATGTGATCGGGGACGTGAAGATGCCCGGTATCTACACTCTACCGCGCCGCGGTGAGGTCACAGCCGCCCAGGCTGTCATCTACGCGGGCGGGCCTTTGCCGACGGCGAAGATGGGGAGCGCGTTCCTGGTGCGGCACGACGAAGCCGGCGTTCGAGAGGTGATGCCGGTCAATTTTCAGGCGATCGTCGACGGCAGAAGTCCCGACATTCGGGTCCTGGCGGGTGACATCATCTTTGTCCCGAGCAGCGCTGTCAGGACCGTCGGCCACGGTCTCTGGCTGATGCTGCCGAATCTCATTCGCCAGCTCCTGATCTTCTAGCTGTTGTCATCACCAGTCGCGAGCGGCGGATTGTGACTGAAAGGACAAGCTCCCGTGGAACCCGTCAACGTCGCCGGCCGCGACGAGCCAGAAGGTCGTCCCCCAAATGGCTGCGCTACTTCATGACTTGCTGACTGAATCTGCGAACCGGTTCCCAGATCAGCAGTGTCTTGTTCAGGGTGGGCGGACCGTGACGTACGCCCAACTGCTCGAGGACGGGCGTCGCGTGTGTCGGTTGCTGATTGGCGCAGGCGTGTCGCCCGGCGATCGCGTGGCCGTGCACCTGGACAAATCGATCGAGGAGGCGACCGCGCTCGTCGCCATCTCGATGGCCGGGGCGGTCGTCGTCAATGTCAACACGCTGTTGAAGGCCCGGCAGGTCAGGCACATCCTGGAGGACAGCGGCGCCGAGACGCTCATCACCTCCTATTCGCGGCTGAAAACGCTGGGCGCTGAGCTGAACGGCGTCGGGAGGCTCAGGACCTTGATCGGCTGCGGCAGCCACGTGCAGCTGCGCGCCGGGTCAGTCGGATCGTTTGAAATGATCGACATGTGTGCCGCCGCGTCAGGGCCGCGTGGCGACCCGGTGCGGCGGATCGATCGGGACATTGCGGCCATCCTCTACACTTCCGGATCCACCGGGCTGCCGAAAGGCGTGATCCTTTCACACCGCAATCTCCTGGCAGGCGCCGAGAGTGTGTCTGCGTACCTGGGCAACACCAGGGCAGACCGAATCCTCAGCCTGCTGCCGTTCAGCTTCGACTACGGCCTGAATCAGCTCACGACGGCCCTGATGGTCGGCGCCACGCTGGTGCTGAAGACCCACCTGAGCGCGAGCGACACCCTGAAGACCCTCGAGACGGAGCGGGTTACCGGTCTGGCCGGTATTCCCACCTTGTGGTCTCAGCTGCTTCAGGCCGACTGGGCCGGCAGGACGTTTCCCGACTTGCGCTACATCACGAATTCCGGAGGAAGATTCGCGGAAGAGCACGTGAAGGAATACCGGCGTCGGCTGCCCCATACGCGAATCTTCCTGATGTACGGCCTGACCGAGGCCTTTCGATCGACGTACCTGGAACCATACCAGGTCGATATCCGGCCGACCTCCATCGGCAAGGCGATTCCCAACGCGGAGATCCTGGTTGTGGACGAGGTGGGACGGTCTTGCGGACCGGACGAGGTTGGCGAACTGGTGCATCGCGGTGCGCACGTCGCAATGGGCTACTGGAATGACCCCGTCCTGACGCAGCAACGGTTTCGCCGCAATCCGCTGCAGCCTGCCGGGCTTCCCGTCGACGAGCTGGTCGTCTTCTCCGGAGACCTGGTGCGGAAAGACGAAGAGGGATACCTCTACTACGTGGGTCGCAAGGATCACATGATCAAGACGTCAGGCTTCCGCGTGAGTCCCACCGAGGTGGAGGAATACTTCTACAACACGGGCCTGGTTCAGGACGTGGTGGCCTTCGGGGTGCCCGATCCCGTGCTTGGCGAGAAGATCAAGGTCGCGTTGTCCTTCCGCACGAATGTGCAGATGGGAGGCCACGAGCTGCTGGCGATGGTCTCGAGGCAGATGCCGAGCTTCATGGTCCCAAAGGAAATCGAGGTGATGGACAACCTGCCGAAGACCTCCAGTGGAAAGATCGATCGACCCATGGTGTGTGCCGGCCGCGCGTAGTCGGCCGTCGAGCTACTTATGTGCGGGATTGTCGGAGAGATCGGGCCTGCGGCGTGCAACCGGGAGCAGCTCCTGAGGATGATGGGCATGCTCACCCATCGGGGACCGGACGAGGCCGGCCTGCTGGTCGCCGAGGGTGTGGCGCTCGGGCATCTGAGGCTGAGCATTGTCGACCCTGAGCACGGACAGCAACCGATGTCCACGCTGGACGGCCGGCACTGGGTGGTGTTCAACGGGGAGATCTTCAACCACGTTGAACTGCGGCAGGAACTGGAGAGCGCGGGGCACGCCTTCCGAACCCGATGCGACACCGAGGTGCTGCTGAATGCGTTTCGGGAGTGGGGCGCAGGCTGCCTCGAGCGGTTCAACGGCCAGTGGGCATTCGCCCTCTGGAACCGGGAGACGGGGGATGCCTTTCTCGCCCGGGATCGCTTTGGTGTGCGTCCCCTCTTCTACAGCGTGCTGCCTGACGGCCGGACACTGCTCTTCGCGTCCGAGATGAAGGCGATTCTGGCAGACTCTCGTGTGTCCCACTCGTGGGACCTGCAGGCACTTCGGGACATCTTCATTTCCTGGGGATGTGAGGCCGAACGGACGCCGCTCCGTTCGATCCGGCTGCTGCCGCCAGGTTCCTGGATGAAGATCGCTCAAGGGCGCATCGAGCTTGGCAGATGGTGGGACGTGGACTACTCGCCCGAGGTCGTCGACTGGTCGCGGACCGACGACAGCTGGCACGAGGAGGTGCGCGCAACCCTGAATGAAGCCTGCCGGCTGCGCCTGAGAGCCGACGTTCCCGTGGGGACCTACCTGTCCGGCGGGCTGGACTCCAGCATCATCTCCTGGCTTTCCAAGGCCCATCAGCCGCGTCTGCAGACCTTTTCAGTGGCATTCAGCGACGCCGCTTATGACGAGTCGAGTTTCCAGGACCTCGTGGCCGGGGAGATTGGCACCGAGCACCACAGATTGTCCATTCGCCGGGAGACCATCGCCGAGCACTTCAGAGATACGATCTGGCACACGGAAACACCGATGCATCGGACCGCCCCGGTTCCGCTGATGCGACTCTCCAGAATGGTGCGAGACGCTGGCATGAAGGTGGTCCTGACGGGCGAGGGCGCCGACGAGGTGTTCGGAGGGTACGACCAGTTCAAGGAGAACAAGATTCGACGCTTCTGGGCTCGCTGTCCCGATTCGGCCTGGCGCAAGCGGCTTCTGGACCGCCTGGAGTCGAATGTTCCCCGGTCCGGTCCCCGCACGCGAGCCTTCTGGTACGCGTTTTATGGACAGGGGCTGGACGGCACCACGCGGCCCGGCTACTCCCATCACCCGCGTTGGCGCAACGGCCTGAGCCTGCTACCGCTCCTACGGGAACACGGCAACGGGCAGGGGCCCGACGCCGCCGACTGGATCGAACAGGTCGAACACACGGCGCCCGAACGCTTTGCGTCTTGGAATCCGCTGGCCCAGGCACAGTACTGGGAGATTCGCCAGTTCCTGGCCGGGTACCTGCTCTCGTCGCAGGGCGATCGGGTGTCGCTGGCCAACGGCGTGGAGGGACGATACCCGTTCCTCGACGCGAAGGTGTTCGAGCTGTCCCGGAGGATGCCGCCCGATCAGAAGTTGAGAGTCCTTCGGGAGAAGTACGTTCTGAAACAGACCTTCCGGCACGACCTGCCGGAACGGATCGTCAAGCGGCAGAAATACCCGTACCGGGCGCCCGACGCCCTGGCCCTGTACAGAGGCGACCACCGCCAATTGCTCCTCGACAGTCTGAACCCGGACGCCGTCCGCCGCCGGGGGCTGTTCCATGTCGAAGCTGTGCGGAAGCTGATGGACCGCGTGCACCGGTCCGAAGAGCCCACGGCCCGCGACAACATCGCGCTCGTTCTCGTGTACTCCTCGCACCTGTTTCACGACCTGTTTGTCGAGGCGGCGATGCGGCCGGCCGACCTCCCCGCGCTCAGGACCTGCATCGACCTGGTCCATGAGCCCAACAAGGTGGAATGCCATTCATGACGAAAAAACCCGAGCACGTGGATGTGCTCAACGAAGTCAGGGACTACATCGCCGGGACTCTGTTGATCGGCCTGTCCGACCAGTCGGTCGACCCTGACGAATCGCTCGTACAGCGCGGCGTCGTCGACAGCACCGGTGTGCTGGAGCTCGTCGGGTTCCTGCAGGATCGTTTCGGGATCTGCGTCAAGGACGAAGAGATTACGCTCGACAATCTCGACACGCTCAATTCCATCGGGGCCTATGTTCAGCGTAAGCTCGTGGGCTGATCATGAACTGGTGAGAGGAGACACATGTCGGACTACCAGAACGCGTTGACCGAGTTCATTAAACAGGAAATCCTCCACGGCCGCTCCGTCAAGCTGGACGACGACCAGGATCTCCTCAACGCGGGCATCATCGACTCGCTGGGCATTCTGCGCCTCGTGGCGTTCATCGAAGAGCGGTTCGGCGTGAAGGTGCCGGATGAGGACGTGGTCTTTGAGAATTTCCAGAACATCAAGGTCATGGCCCGGTATGTCGAGGAGCGCAGGCGGGCGGCAGAACCTCGTGTGGAGAGCTGACGTCCATCTCGTTGGGCAGGTGAGCGGCTGAATGAACTACTTGCTGACGCAGAGTGTCGATAACGCGGCGGACCGCACCCCGGAACGGGCGGCAGTCGGCTATGCCGGCGCGAGCCTGACCTGGTCGGCGCTGGCGCGAAGGAGCAACGGTCTGGCCCGGATACTCGTCGCTCACGGTGTGCGTCGCGGGGATCGGGTCGGCCTCTTCATGAACAAGAGCCTCGATTCGGCCGTGGCGATGCACGGCGTCATGAAGGCCGGAGGCGCCTACGTTCCGCTGGATCCCTTCGCGCCGGCGGCTCGTACCGCCCTTGTCATCCGCGACTGCGGGATCCGTCATGTGATCACGACGGATCTGAAGCTCGACCAGACGGTGCTGCTCGACGAGGACATCGCCGGTGTAACGTGCCTGATCGGATCCAGCCCGCGTGAAGGGTTTCGGTGTGTGAGCTGGTCGGAGGTCGAGGCCGCCGCGGCGGACGCTCCCCCGGATGTCCAGTTGACGGAGCAGGATCTCGCCTACATTCTCTACACCTCCGGCTCGACCGGTACGCCAAAGGGCATCATGCACACCCACCGCAGCGGACTGAGCTTCGCCGTGTGGGCTGCCGAGACGTACGGGCTGACCGCCGACGATCGCGTGAGCAACCATGCGCCGCTGCACTTTGATCTGTCAACGTTCGATTTCTTCGCCGCAGCCCAGGTCGGCGCCACGACCGTGATCGTTCCAGAGGCGATTGCCAAGCTGCCCAGCGACGTGGGCAGGCTCATGGAACGGGAGAGGCTCACGGTCTGGTACTCAGTGCCATTTGCCCTCATCCAGTTGCTGGAGCGTGGCAATCTGAAGAGCCTTGATCTGGGACTTCTTCGCTGGATTCTGTTCGCGGGAGAGGTGTTCCCCACCAAGCACCTGCGCCGGCTCTTGGCTGTGCTCCCGCATGTCAGATTCAGCAACCTGTTCGGCCCGACTGAGACGAACGTCTGCACGTACTACCACGTGCCGACGGACCTGCCGACGTCCGAGGAGCCCATCCCGATCGGGAAGCCGTGCGGCAATATCGAGTCACTCGTGGTGGACGGGAACGAGGCCCCGGTGGCCCAAGGAGAGCCGGGTGAGTTGCTGATCCGGGGCGGCGTGGTCATGTGCGGTTATTGGGGCAGGCCTGATCTGAACGAGGCGGCCTTCTCCAGGCGAAAAGTGTTCGATGGCCGGTACGAAGACACGTTCTACCGGACGGGCGACCTGGTGGAATGGCTGCCGGACGGCAATTTGAAGTACCTGGGTCGCAAGGACCGCCAGATCAAGACGCGCGGGTACCGGGTGGAATTGGACGAAGTCGAAGCCGCCCTCCTCTCGCTGCCCGCGGTCGAGGAAGCCGCCGCTTTTGCGGTACCCGACGGACACGGGAGCACTCTCATCGAGGCGGCGGTCACGGCCAGGGACGGTTCTCTGCTGACCCCAGAGAGTGTGATGGGCCACGTGGCGACCCACTTACCTCCATACGCCGTGCCAGTCAGGGTTCGCGTGATCGAGGTGTTCCCGCGCACGTCTACGGGAAAGATAGACCGGCGGGAGCTGGCAGCGCACGCAGTGTGAAGCCGACCCGAACGCCATTGGCGTTCGCCACGATTCCCGATGGCGAGACGACTGCTGCTGCTGAACGGCCTGGCAATCCTCTGCGTGATTCTGTTCCACGCCACGGGCTTCGGCTTCACCGCTATGTTCGCGTGGGCGCACCGGTATCGCGACGTCACTTCACCCAACTACGACGCCGCAGGCACGGCCGCCTACTACGCGCTGCGGCTGGTCGAGCAGTTCGTCACGTTCTGCATCCCTGCCTTTCTGTTCGTGTCGGGGTACTTCGTGTCGGTGCTGGCCGGCCGGAGCCACCGAATCATGGATCCCCGTGCCATCGGCGCCCGGATCAGAGGCCTGCTCATACCCTATCTGATCTGGTCGGCCGTGGTGCTACTCGGCCTGGCACTCCAGGGACGAGTGTTCTCGGGGGCCCGGTACCTCAGCCTGCTGGCCACCGGGGCCACGAACCCAACCTACTACTACGTCCCGCTGCTCGTGCAACTGTATCTTGTGGCGCCACTGGTCGTCCTGTTCGCCAACTGGAGGTGGAAGGCTCTGCTTGCGACGACGGCGGCGCTCCAGGTGTGTGTCTATGCGCTTCAGTACGTGATTGTGGTGCGGGTCGTTGTTCCAGGCTTGACCTCGTTGGCGGCGGCCTTGCCAAAGTGGCTGTTCTTGGCCCACTTGTTCTGGTTCACCTTCGGCGTGGTCGGTGGCTTCCAGCAGCGGACGCTCCGGGTCGTCCTGGAGCGCAGGAAGCGGGTCCTGGCGTCCTGTCTGGTCGGGCTGTTTGTGCTCGGCGTGCTCGAGTGGGAACTGCTTCTGCAATGGTCCGGTCAACCGTGGATCGACAACAGGCCGACGCTGATCGACGGTCTGTACTCAAGTGCGGCCATTCTGTCATTTCTGGCCTTTGAAAATCTCAAGATTCCACTCGCGAATTCGCTGGTCGCGCTCGGGGCCAAGTCGTATGGCATCTACCTGGTCCACGGTCTCGTGATGGAGTACTTTTCGCGCGGCCTGTATCACCTGGCGCCCTGGATCCTGGGATGGCAGATCCTGTTTCAACCGATGCTGATTGGGGTCGGCCTGTCCGTTCCACTCCTCCTCATGAGCCTCGTCAGCCGACTGGGGTCCCCGGGTCTGTACCGGCATTTGTTTGGCTGAGCTGGTGGACTGTCGCAGAAGCGTCCGGAAGTCGACCACATGACGCGGATCCTGGTTAGCGGCGGTGCGGGATTCATCGGATCGCATGTGGCGGAGACGCTGGTCGGTCACGGGCACAGCGTGACGGTTCTGGACGACTTGAGTGGCGGCTTCAGGGACAACGTGGTCGACAGCGCCGTCTTCGTCGAGGGCAGCATCAACGATGTGTCGTTGGTCAACAGATTGTTCGAAGAACAGCGGTTCGACTACGTGTATCACCTGGCTGCCTATGCGGCCGAGGGTTTGAGTCACTTCATCAAGCGCTTCAATTACGCCAACAATCTGATCGGCAGCGTGAATCTCATCAACGCCTCGGTCAACACCGGTGTGCGATGCTTCGTGTTCACCTCCTCAATCGCGGTGTATGGGAGCACGGAAGAGCTGCCGCTCACGGAGGATACGCGGGCGCGGCCGGAAGACTCGTACGGCATCGCCAAGCTGGCCGTGGAACAGGAACTGAAGATCTGCCAAGAGATGTTCGGCCTGGACTACATCATCTTCCGGCCTCACAACGTGTACGGCGAACGGCAGAACATCGGTGACAAGTACCGCAACGTTGTGGGCATCTTCATGAATCAGATCCTGCAGAACAGGCCGATGACGGTGTTCGGCGATGGCCTGCAGACACGGGCGTTCAGCTATATCGACGAGGTCGCCCCGGTTATCGCTGAGGCGATCAACGTGCCCGGCGCCTACAACCAGGTGTTCAACATCGGCGCGGACCATCCCTATTCCGTCAGGGAGCTCGCGCTGGCCGTTGCCCGCGCGATGGGGGTCAAGCCCGAGATCGTTCATTTGGCCGCGCGAAAGGAAGTGCTGGCGGCCTATGCATCGCACGAGAAGGTGCGGCGGGTGTTCGGCGAGCGCCAGCGTGTGTCGCTGGAGGAGGGTTTGTCTGACATGGCGGCCTGGGTGAGACGCCATGGCGCTCGGGCCAGCCAGGAGTTCGAGAACATCGAAGTCAGACGGAACTTCCCGGAAGGCTGGTTAACCGAGATTAGCGGCGCCGCGCACAGCCGGGAGGAGCGCGGCGCGCCGCCGAAGAAGGCGATCAAGGGTTAGCGGTGGCCGGTGCGCTCCAACGGGTGAGGACGAATGCGCGGCCCCGGGTGGTGTCCATCATCCTGAACACGAACCGACGGGAAGACACGCTGGCATGTCTCTCTTCGCTGGCCGCCAGCACGTACGAGGGCCACAAAGCCATCGTGCTCGACAACGCGTCCACCGATGGATCGACGGAAGCCATCCGTTCCGCGTTTCCGGAGGTTGACATCATTCCCCTGGCCGGGAATCTGGGCTATGCCGGTAACAACAATGTCGGCATCGAGGCCGCCGTGGCGGCTGGCGCCGCTTG
>Ga0209341_10003819_pt1 | contig 14018 bp, 13 predicted proteins | sample RifCSP13_2_FD_184020 | JGI IMG/M metagenome (GOLD analysis project Ga0209341, IMG submission 184020) | Soil microbial communities from Rifle, Colorado - Rifle CSP2_sed 13_2 (SPAdes) (version 2) | ecosystem: Environmental > Terrestrial > Deep subsurface > Rock core/Sediment | place: Rifle...
CCATGAACTCCCTGGCATCCCGCGTGTCCTTCTGCCATTCCAGCATCTGCCTGAGCCATGTAAATCGCTTATCATCCTTCTCAAGCATTGCCTTGCCTTCTTTATACTTCCAGTGGGCTGCAATGCCCTCTTCCGACACTTTATGCATTTCATGTGTCCGTATCTGTATTTCCATCCTTTCGCCGTATGGCCCTATTACACTTGTGTGGAGTGACTGATACATATTGGGTTTGGGGATGGCAATATAGTCCTTGAATCTTCCCGGTATGGGTTTCCATGTCGAGTGGATGATGCCAAGGGCCTCATAACATTCTTTAATGTTGTCCACTACTATCCTGAATGCAAGGACATCATAGATATGCTCCAATAATGTCCCCTGGTCTGCCATTTTTTTGTATATACTGTAAAGGTGTTTTGGCCTGCCGGTAACCTCGGCTTTAAGGTTATACTCAACCAGTCTTTTTTCTATAATTGCTTTTACCTCATGGATATACTTTTCTCTTTCTTCTCTCTCTGTGGCGAGCTTCTCATTCAGGTCCTTATAGGCCTCTGGCTTTAAATGATAGAATGCCAGTTCTTCCAGTTCTGTTTTAATCCAGCCGATACCGAGGCGGTTTGCAATGGGTGCGTAGATATCTATAGTTTCTTGTGCTATTTTCGTACGTTTTTCAGGTGTAAGGGCATCCAATGTCCGCATATTGTGAAGCCTGTCAGCGAGTTTTACCATAATGACCCTGATATCCTGCGCCATGGCAATTATCATCTTGCGGAAATTTTCTGCCTGCTGTTCTTCCCCTGATGTGCCCTTGCTATCAAATGTTATCTTTCCTATCTTTGTAACCCCGTCTACAAGCATTGCAACTTCATCTCCAAATAAATCCTTGATCCTGTCAATGGTTGTCAATGTGTCTTCCACCGTATCGTGAAGGATACCCGTTGCAACGGTCACTGCATCCATTTGCATATTTGTAAGAATGTGGGCTACTTCAATAGGATGGCTAAGGTATGGTTCTCCCGACAAGCGCATCTGTCCTTTATGGACCTTCGCCGAGAAGATATACGCCTTTTCTATGAGGTCAAGGTTTGCTGATGGGTTATAAGAGGAAACCTTGTCTATAATTTCTCCAAGCCTGACCATAGGTATAATAAGGGATAATACGTAATGTTAGTTAGATTATGTTTATTAAGGATATATTATAATCTAACGCAATTAATGGAAATTTGCAATAAAGGCAAAACCGGGGGCACTACTTAGCGTTGTTCCTTTATACAGGTATCGGGAAATAATTCTTGCTGATAACCCGAACAATTACCATGAAAGATTGTTATAAAAGAAGGGTAAATGAATCTGCTTAAAGGCAAGATAAATCTGTAAGGATAAAAAAAGGCCCGTGCATTACACGGGCCTTTAGAAGAGAGGAATGTGTTATCGCAGGTCAGACTTTAATTGCTTCAGCCATATTGCTGTACTGTGGTTCTCCTTTCCAATACTCGTTGAGGGGGAGATAATCTACAACATTTGCTCCCTTGAGCAAGAAAACAACCTGCTGTTCCTTCAATCCCCAGATATTTACTTTGGAAGGCCTATCGAAGATAATCACATAATATAGAATAGTTACAGAGTATTTCTCCTGGCCGTCTGTATCTTCAAAGCGATAAAGACTGGAGCTGATTAGTTTTCTTTCAACCTTGACATCATCTGCGAGATTTACCTCCCTGGAATGTTCAGTAAACCATCCTTTTATCCAAGGCTGGATTACCGCACTAAAAGCGCTCTGCCTATCGTCGGGGATATTACCGACAGCCAAGCTGCGCCCTGTAAATATACTGCCCAGCGACAAGGTGATTATTAAAGTGGAAACCAATAATGTCTTTAATGTTTTCATTATGGTTAACCTCGTTTTATGACATACAAAAAGCCTCGTAAGGAAATCCTTACGGAGGCAATCACTACCCCTCAAAACTGTCATCTTCAGCCCTTAGTGCTTAAATTAACAGGTTTTAATTATCCTGTCAACAAATATATTTACCGCCTCCAAACTTTTTCTTGACTCCTTTGATTTAAACCTGATAGTCTATTGTTGCCATAAGGCAGGCGATTCATAAAATATATACGCAGGGAATCCCGTTAGAACCGGGAGCTGTCCCGCAACTGTAAAGGGAACGAAATCCATCAACCACTGGAGCATCTGTCTTTGGGAAGGGATGGAGAGTAGGCTGCCCTGAGCCAGGAGACCTGTTCAATATCTTAAGCCAATACCTTCCGAGGAAGAGGGGTTAGGTAATTAACCGTTACCCATCCTTATTTTCTCCGGATGGGTTTTTTATTTAATACAAATGCAAATGTTTTTATACTGCTAACGGGGTAAGGGCGTGAACTAAATATAGAGGGAGAATTTGAAGATACATGCTTAAAGTCAGCGGTTTGGAAAAGGCATACGGCAGTCAGGTGATTTTTGACAATGTGAGTTTTGTCATGAATCCCGGGGAGCGTATCGGATTGGTCGGCAGAAATGGACACGGCAAGACAACCTTGTTCAGGATGATACTCGGAGAGGAGCAGCCTGACGCAGGTGTTATCAGTATTCCGAGTTATTACACCATCGGGCATCTTTCCCAGCACATCCATTTTATCGAGGATACTGTTCTGAAAGAGGGGTGTCTCAGTCTTCCTGTTTCAGAGGATGGAGTTGATGAAAGCTATAAGGTGGAAACCATTCTCATGGGTCTTGGATTTTCTGTGGATGATTTTAACCGGAACCCTAATGAATTTTCAGGCGGTTATCAAGTTCGCCTGAACCTTGCCAAGGTATTGGTATCAGAGCCGAACCTGCTCCTTCTGGACGAGCCGACCAATTATTTAGACATTGTATCCGTGCGCTGGCTCACGCGGTTTCTGCGCGCATGGAGGGATGAGATGATTATCATCACCCATGACCGCGACTTTATGGACAGCGTAACAACCCACACTATGGGTATACACCGCTGCAAGATGCGGAAGATTGCAGGACCTACGCAGAAACTGTATCAGCAGATATTGCAGGAAGAAGAAATCCATGAGAAGACCCGCATCAATGACGAAAAAAAGCGCTCTGAGGTAGAGGAGTTTATTAATCGCTTTAGGGCAAAGGCTACAAAGGCAAAGGCTGTTCAGTCGCGGATAAAGGCCCTTGAAAAGATGGAAAAATTAGACAGGCTGTCAGACATAAGAACCCTTGATTTTTCATTCAAGTCTGCGCCTTTTCCCGGCAAATGGCTGATGAGCGCAACCAATATATCATTTTCTTACAATCAGGAAGAGGCGCCGCTGATTAACTGCTTAAACATAGCGGTCGGTAAAAACGACAGGATTGCCATCATCGGCAAAAACGGAAAAGGTAAGACTACCCTTTTAAACATGCTTGCAGGCGAGCTGCAGCCGCAGACAGGAACAGTTCAGCACAATCAAAATTTAAGCATCGCCTATTTCGGCCAGACCAATATCAACCGTCTCACTCCGCAAAAGACCGTTGAGATGGAGATAATGGACACACATCCTGATTGCAGCCGTGGTGTGGCCCGCAAGATATGCGGCATTATGATGTTTGACGGCGCCAAGGCGCTGAAAAAGATAGAAGTACTTTCCGGCGGAGAAAAGAGCAGGGTTCTGCTCGGAAAATTATTGGTGAGTCCGGCGAATCTTCTCCTTCTGGATGAGCCGACCAATCATTTAGACATGGATTCCATTGATTCCCTTGTTGAGGCTATTGAGGCATTTGACGGCGGCGTGATTATCGTTACTCACAGCGAGCTGATACTCAATAGCATTGCCACAAGACTGATTGTGTTTGACAACGGAAAGGTGGAGATGTTTGAGGGAAGCTATCAGGAATTTTTGGATAGGGTAGGATGGGAAAGCGAGAGAGAGGCCGAGGCAAGCCGCTCCAGCAGCAGGCAAAATAAAAACTTCAACAGAAAGGAGATGCGGCGGCTCCGCGCCCAATTAACCGAAGACCGTTCAAAGACTTTAGGCCCTCTGCAAACAAGGATTGTTGAAAGGGAAAAAACGATTATGCTTCTGGAAAAGGATGTTGAGAAAGAGAGCCAATTCCTTGTGGAGGCCTCTGAAAAAGGGGATGGTGAGGCCATATCAAAACTCTCCATCGCTATTCATAATTTAAACAGCAGAATTGAAATCCTTTTTAAAGAGTTAGAATCGCTGACCTCTGAACATGACGCAAAGTCCAAAGAATTTGAGGAAAGGATGAGCGGGTTGCAGCAGGAGGGTTAAGAAAAGCAAAGGAGAAAAGGGTGCAATCCTTACAGCATCAACTATTTATGAAAAAAGGTCTGCTACATATTTATACAGGGGAAGGAAAGGGGAAGACAACTGCCAGCATCGGTCTTGCCATAAGGGCGGCAGGCCAGGGTAAGAAGGTGCTTTTTGTGCAGTTTTTTAAGCTCGATGATGCGTTATCAGGAGAGAAGGAGATATTCAAAAAGATTCCTGAGATAGAGCTTATCCGATCTAATGTAAGACACCCGATATTTACAAAGGAAAAGACCGACAAGGAATTAGTTAAAAAGTCCATTGCTGATACCTTTGAAGCAGTACAGAAAAGAATTGATAATGGCGATATAAACCTTCTTATTCTGGACGAGATAAACAGCGTGCTATCAGGAGGCTGGTTAAATATAGATGATATGATAGATTTTCTGGAGAACAGGCCCGAAGGGCTTGAGGTGGTTCTGACAGGAAGGGATGCGCCAGTTGAATTAGTCAAGATGGCAGACTATGTTACAGAGATGCTCAAAATAAAACATCCCTATGATAATGGGGTGAAGGCAAGGAAGGGGATTGAATATTGACGGCTTTGTAAAAAGTCCATCTGCTGCGTTGTCGCTGCGGCTTCTGCGTTCAACATACTAAAAAGTATGCCTCACTTGAAGCCTTGCTCCGTCTTGCATCTGGAGCTTTTTACTTTGCCGTCTGGTTTAAGGTGAATAAGGTGAAAGGAAAAAAGCTAAAAACTAAAGAAGTTAACTCCAAACTCCGAATCTTGCCCCCGCAGGCTTTAAGCAGGGGTCCGAACTCAAAACTTATTTTTATTTTGGGCGGCGCAAGGAGTGGAAAGAGCGCTTATGCGTTGAAGCTGGCGGAGTCAATCCCAGTAAAAAGATTATATCTTGCCACTGCAGAGGCGTTAGATGGGGAGATGGCTAAACGAATTAAAAAACATAGAAAAGATCGGGGCAATAATTGGACAACAATAGAAGAGCCGATAAGGATTGTAGATGTCATTGCAAAAGATAAAAAACACGCTGTGATATTGCTGGATTGTTTGACGCTTTGGGTTTCTAATATAATACATAAGAAGTCAGGAGTCAGGAGTCAGAAGTCAGAAGTTATATACAAAACTGTCAATCAATTCATCTCTGCCTGTAAAAAGGCAAAGGCCAATATTATCGTTGTTTCCAATGAGGTGGGGCTTGGCATTGTGCCTGATAATCCTCTGGCAAGAGAGTTCAGAGACATTGCTGGATATGCAAATCAGAAGATAGCGGAGGCGGCTGACGAGGTATATTTTGTAACAGTGGGGATACCTGTAAAGATAAAGTAGAAACTTTCCTACAGCCTACTCCCCATATCCTACATCCTAAAACAAGGAGGGTTCAAATGTCCAAATTAGAACAAACCATTAGCTCCATCAAGCCGGTAAATCCGTCTTTTTACGAAAGGGCGCAGAAGAGGCTTGATAATCTTACCAAGCCGCAGGGAAGTCTCGGAAGGCTGGAGGAATTTGCAGCAAGGATTGTGGCTGTAAGCGAAAATACCAAGCCTATGCTCAACAAAAAGGCGATATTCACCTTTGCAGGCGACCACGGTGTTGCAGAAGAAGGTGTGTCTGCGTTCCCGAAAGAGGTTACGCCGCAGATGGTATTGAATTTCCTGCGCGGAGGCGCAGGCATCAATGTGTTGGCGCGTCATGCTGGCGTGGATGTGGTGGTAATAGACATTGGCGTTGATTATGATTTTGGCAATACAGACGGCCTTGTGCATAAAAAAATAATCAGAGGCACAAAGAATATCCGCAAGGGCCCGGCAATGACAAGACAAGAAACTGTCCAGTGCATGGAGGTTGGAATTGAACTGGCAGAAGAATACGCAAGAAAGGGTTATCATATCTTCGGCACCGGAGAGATGGGGATTGCAAACACAACACCCTCCAGCGCAATTGCAGCGGTGTTTTCAAAGAGGACAGTGGAAGAGGTGACAGGGAGAGGTACGGGCATAAGCGACGATGCATTTAAAAACAAGGTCAGGGTGATTGAAGATGCTATAAAAATAAATAAACCAAATCCCAAAGATCCGATGGATGTCCTTGCAAGGCTTGGCGGCGCCGAAATAGCAGGTATTGCAGGATTGGTGCTGGGTGCTGCTGCAAATCGTATCCCGGTTGTTATTGACGGCTTCATATCAACAGCAGGCGCTTTAATAGCCTGCGAGATTGAGCCTAAGGTTAAAGAATATATATTTGCGGCGCACACATCTGTTGAACGGGGGCACTGGATAATGCTTGAGAGGATGGATTTAAAACCCATATTAAATCTTAATATGAGACTTGGCGAAGGCACAGGCGCAGCCCTGGGCATGTCCATGATAGAGGCAGGCGTGAAGATTTACAATGAGATGGCAACATTTGGCGAGGCAGGGGTGTCGGAGAGAAATGATGAACCTCAGGAGTCAGAGGTCAGGAGTCAGAAGTCAGAAGCAAGAAGATAAATTGTGGCGGCAGGAGTTACCTCCTGCCACAGACTGGAGCTGCCTGTCAGGAGGAAGCTCCTGACAGCACAAGAAAAGCTGAAGATGAAGGGTTTTTTATACGCACTGCAACTCCTTACCATCATTCCCGTCAAAATCGAAGCCGCTGTTGATGAAAGGGAATTGGGCAGAAGCACGGTCTTTTTCCCTCTGGTCGGCGCTGTTCAAGGGATAATCCTTGTTGGCGCAAATCTCCTCTTCTCGAAATTCTTACCGCATGATATTACAAGCGCCCTTATTCTTGTGGTTCTGATTCTCACCAATGGCGGTTTTCATCTTGATGGCTTTGCAGATACCATTGATGGCTTCGCAGGCGGAAGCACCAAAGAAGAACGATTAAATATCATGAAAGACAGCTGCATTGGCGCAATCGGCGTTGTGGCAATCGCCCTTCTCCTGCTCATAAAATTTCTGGCTATCAACAATCTCAGTTCTCAGTTCTCCACTCTCTACTCTCATTACATCCTCTTTCTCCTACCGGTTGTCGGCAAATGGTCGATGCTTCCAATGGCATATTGGGCTGATTATGCAAGGCCAACAGGCGGCCTTGGTAAGGCATTTATTGAGTATACAGGAATAAAGGAGTTTTTACTCGCAACCATCTTTGCATTATCAGCTTCTGTAATCCTTTTAAGCTGGCATGGGCTGGCCTATGCAGGCATTATATTTATTGCCGTTTATCTCCTCACTCTTTTCTTCAAGAGAAAACTCGGCGGCGTGACCGGCGATGTATTCGGTTTCCAGAGCGAGATAAGTGAGGTGATTTTTTTAGTGTTAGTTATGCTCAAAGTATAGCGGAAAAGGCAATCTGCCTTGACTTTATTATACTTGCATTGTATGTTAGAAAAATAGGAAAATAGGGACAGATACCGTTAAAAGGTCCAATTTATTTGTTAAAAAAATAGAATCATCAATCAAGCAGTAAGAATTTGAAAATTATAAATGGGATGTGTCCCCTTCTTTAAAATTAAAAGGAGGTATAAACATGAAAAGAATAACCGCAACCGATACTCTTGAATTATCAATACCTGAAAGAATTCAATTAGTAGAAGATATCTGGGATACGATAAGCGCAAAGGCATCTTCTGTTGAGCTGACCGATGAGGAGAAAAGAATAATTGATGCACGGTTGGAAAAGTATCACCAAAACCCTGAATTAGGTTCTCCGTGGGCAGAGGTTTACAAAAGGATTGCAAGCAGACAGTGAAATATAGCGTTATTGTAAGACCCGAAGCTGAAAAAGACTTAAAAGAAGCATTTTCCTGGTATGAGGATAACAGGACAGGATTAGGATATGACTTCATCCTGCAGGTTGATGCAGGAATCAACTTCATCAAGAGAAACCCTGAAATCCATCCGATTGAATACAAAGGGACAAGAAAACACATCCTCAAAAGATTCCCTTACAAAATCATTTACCTTATCGAAAAAGAAAAGATAATAGTTCTTGCGGTGCTTCATGGTAAAAGAAGCCCTGATTTATTGAAAAAGAGAATAGGCAGCATATAACAATGCAGCTAAAAATTATTTCCCTTATTTTTTGAGGGGTTAAGAATATATCTCAACAAATCTTTCCTTGACTCTCCGCAGATGTTGACCTAAAATTGATTTAAAAATGCATGTGACATAAAAAAGAATGTTAGCGTATAAAAGCGATAAGGAGGTGTAGATATGGGTCAATTGACGTTATCAGAAGAAGACAAACAATTTGCATATGCATTTCTGTCCGATAGGGAGAGTTATCATAGTCATAAAGAAAGTTCGGCATATACAATATTCGCGGTTGAAGCTGGATTTTTTGGTGCTCTATTAACAACAGATTGGTATACCAAGATTGCAAGTGCAACCTATTGTCCAAAACTTATAGTAGTTACTTTTTTTATCGTTCCAATCTGGGTGCTCGTTCATACATTTATGCGATGGCAGCTAAGAAATAGAAGAATAGCTGCTTTGCAAGTGGGCACTATAATTACAGCTTTATTGGATGATTTGAAAAGAGTAGATACTGTGGTGGCACAGGATTCGGGCCAACAAATAACAGGAATAATGCTATTTATGGACTATTTCGTGCCAGTATATTCTGCAACGATTAAGGGCGACGTTGACATAAAAAGCTTCCCGGACTGGTATAGGAACCGGTATATCAAATTTCAACAGCAAGATGGAACCGGAGCGGTAACGGCAGAGTGGTTCCCTACAATTGGCAGTCTTTTAATACTAATTTACTTGGGAATACATGTAATTTTTCTCGTGAAGTGAATCGTTACGCTAACCATTCACTGGTACGGATGGCTTTCAGCCACCGCACAGTTTGGTCGTTGGGCCCTGCTAATTGACTATGGAGTGTGATCCTGTTCTACCGGTAACCGTGACCAAAATCGGAACCATCTGACTCTTAAGGGACAATATGCCATGATCTATGATTTTTTAGTTGGGGCTTCGATTTGTATGACAGGTATGATCCTGGCAGCAATCTGGCTCAAAATGAGAGGGAGGGATATTTCGGAACTTTCTAATCCGCGAAGCTCTCCGACATGGATTGTTAGTCTTTTGATCGCTTATTTTATTTGGAAATTTTTGTTTAAGCTGTAACGGAAAATAGGGACAGATACCGTTGAAAGGTCCATTTATTTGGAAAAGAGAATCATCAACCAAACACGAAGAATTTGAAAATTATTGACCCAACAATCCGCTAAGAGGGACGCAGCGAAATGCCGCCGCTGAGTTCAGGCGTTCGTTCCCCTCGCGCTGCATGACGTAAATCTACGAGCACCCCGCCTAAGAAAAAACCGATTGAATAGCATCCTCCTTTGTTGCACTTCACGGTTGAATATAGTATATAAATAACGCGATGAGTGTAAACCTTCACAGAAAGGCTCTTTTATTATCATACTTCACAGTAGGGTATAATATTTTAGAGGGGATTGTATCAATCCTTGCCGGACTGTTGGCCAACAGTATAGCGTTGGTGGGGTTTGGCCTGGATAGTTTTGTTGAATCCCTTTCAGGGAGCGTAATGATATGGAGGTTCAGTAAACATGAACAGATGTCAGAGGAGGAGGAAGAAAGGATAGAGGCAAAGGCTGTAAGGTTAATTGCATATACCTTTTTCATCCTCGGGGCGTATGTTTTATATGAATCAATCAAAAAGCTGTACTTACAAGAGATGCCAGACCCAAGCCTCTTTGGAATAATTATTGCTATTGTCTCCATTATTGTAATGCCTGTTTTATTCTATATGAAATACCGGACAGGAAAGACTATTAACAGCAGAAGCCTTGTGGCAGATTCTAAGCAGACGCTGGTTTGCTGTATTTTATCGGTTGCTCTGCTGATTGGACTGGGGCTTAATTATCTTTACGGTTTCTGGCAGGCAGACCCGATTGTTGGATTGGTTACGGTCATATTTCTCATAAGAGAAGGGTATATTGCGTTGAGAGAAGAAAAATTATGCAGTTGTTGAGCAAAAAATGCGATTGCATTTTTGATTGAGATAAACATATGAAAGCAACCCGTCTATATCTTATACGGCACGGCCAAGTGGTAAACCACCACGAACTCCGCTATAACGGCCACTTTGATGTGGATATAACCGACATCGGTGTCCTGCAGATGGAAAATATTGCAGCATTTCTCGCAAAGGAGCCGATAATGGCAGCATATTCCAGCGATTTGCAGAGGGCATTCAAGGGGGCTGAGATTATAGGAAAGTATCTTGAGATAAAACCTGTAAAGGTTCATGCCTTCCGGGAGCTTCACCTTGGCAGATGGGAAGGGCTTACGAGGGAGGAAGGTGTTGCAAGATTTCCTGAAGAGGCTGATTTCAGGTTCAGGGACCTTGCCCATGCAAGGGTCCAGGGTGGCGAAAATCTCTATGACCTGAAGGAGAGGGTTATCCCTGCGATGGAAGATATTTTAAATAAACATAAAGGCGAACATATAACGCTTGTTGCACATGGCGGCGTAAACAGAGTTATACTGTGCGATGCAATGAAGCTCCCTATGGAAAACTTCTTCAGGATTGAGCAGGATTACGGCTGCCTGAATGTGATTGATTATTTTGACGACGGTGTGAAGGTTGTAAAGCTTTTAAACGGCGGGCCTAATCAGGAACTGAGGGTGGCGGAGGTTTATTAGTACAAACGCAATAAATGTTTTTATACTGCGTTGGACTCCTCGGAAAATCCTCAACATACTACATAAAGTATGCCTGCGGTTTTCCTCGTTGTCCGCCTTGTCTAAAACTATTTCATACGTTTGTATTAATTCTATATTAGGAAACTACAAACGCAAAGATACCACTTTTTTCGATAGCAGTGATATAGGATGCCAATGCTTAACGAAAAACAAAAACTCACGCAGATAATAAACCTCGGGCTGGAGGTTGCTCAGGTTAGGGATATTGATGTGCTTCTTGAGAAACTCCTTACCGAGGCAAGGCAGTTTGTCAATGCGGATGCAGGGTCAATCTACACAAAAGAAGGAAATGAGTTAAAGTTCAGTTATACCCAGAACGAAACCCTCAGGAAAAAACTGTTAGAAGGCAAGAAACTTATCTACTCCACCTTTTCAATACCAATAAATGAAAAATCCATCGCAGGGTATGCGGCGCTTACAGGCAAGACGCTGAATATTAAAGATGTTTATAACCCGCCTGCTGGAGTCCCCTATTCATTTGACCGGCAATATGATGAGATATCCAATTACCGCACCAGGTCAATGCTGACCTTTCCTCTTAAAACCAACAGGGGGGATGTAATCGGTGTCTTACAACTCATTAATGCACTTGACAGGGATAAAAATATCATCCCGTTTGCAGAAGAGGATGAGCCCTTTATCATGCACTTTGCAAACAATGCAGCCATTGCCGTGGAACGTGCCATGATGACGAGGGCTATAATCCTGCGTATGATAAGGATGGCTGAACTCCGCGACCCAAAGGAGACAGGCGCCCATGTAAACCGCGTGGCTGCGTATTCTGTGGAGATTTATGAAACATGGGCTTGGCAGAGGGGAATTCCGGAGAAGGAGATTAACAGGAATAAGGATATCTTAAGGATGGCTGCAATGCTGCATGATGTGGGCAAGGTGGCAATCTCTGATGTTATACTAAAGAAGCCTGCCAGACTGGATATAAATGAAATCGAAATCATGAAGCAACACACATATCTCGGGGCAAGGCTTTTCTCCAACCCGTACTCTGATTTTGATGAAGCTGCTTCCCTTGTTGCGCTGAATCACCATGAGAAGTGGAATGGCAGAGGATACCCGGGACATATTGACCTTATGACAGGCAAACCACTCCCGGGCTTTGAATCCGGTAAAAGGGATGCTGCCGGCAAAAAAGAAGAAGATATACCGCTTTTTGGCAGGATAGTTGCCATAGCGGATGTATATGATGCATTGTCCTCAAGAAGGGTATATAAAGAGTCATGGGACGAGCCAAGGGTGCTGGAAACCCTTAAAGAAGATTCAGGCAAACATTTTGACCCGGATATGGTAAATGCCTTTTTTGCAAGCCTTGACACCATCCGCAGTATCGCAGCACGGTATCCTGATTAAGAAAAACAGGCAGGGGAAAAGGTATTGCTTGATATGATAAACCCATTAATGTTATGACTTCGGACGATAAAGGCATGGGAGGTTTTACTGTATTTTGAATAGAAAAGATTATATCCTTGCAGCAAAAAGGATTGTAATAAAGATAGGCAGCGCCGTGCTTGCAGGCCCTCACGGAGAAGGGGTTGATGAAGGGGTATTTGCAAACATTGCGCATGACATCTCTTCTCTAAAGAAGGACGGCAAAGAGGTCATCCTCGTAACATCGGGCGCCATTGCCATAGGCATGAAGAAGATGGGGCTTAAAAAAAGGCCTGCGAGCATACCTGAAAAACAGGCAATTGCAGCCCTTGGCCAGGGAAGCCTTATAACCATGTATGAAAAGGCCTTTGGCTCTATGGGTGAAAAGGTGGCGCAGGTGCTTCTAACCCATGACGACCTCGGCAGCAGGCAGAGGTTTTTGAACGCCAGGAATACCCTCTCCACCCTCCTTGGCTACAATATTATCCCCATTATAAATGAAAACGACACTGTTGCAGTTGACGAGATAAAATTCGGCGATAATGACCATCTATCAGCCCTTGTGACAAATCTGGTGGAGGCTGACCTGCTGATTATCCTTACAGATATAGACGGGTTGTATGACATAGACCCCAAGAAGGACAAAAAGGCAAAACTCATATCCACGGTGGAAAATGCAGACAGCCTGACAACTGAACTGGGAGGGGTAGGCGCCTTTGGCACAGGCGGCATGGCTTCCAAGGTGGAGGCAGCAAAAAAGACAGCCCATTTCGGCATACCAACTATTGTTGCAAATGGCAGGAATCCTGGGATTTTAATAAGCATCTTTAACAGCAGGGAGTGCGGGACGCTATTCCTTCCCATGGAGGACAGGCTCACAAGCAAAAAACACTGGATAGCGTTTTCAGCAAGACCCACAGGGAGGATATTCGTTGACGATGGCGCAAAGGAGGCCATACTCAAAAAAGGGAAGAGCCTTCTCCCCTCCGGCATAACCAGGGTAGATGGCACCTTTGAGTCAGGCGAGGTAATCCACTGTATTGACCAGAGCGGGAAGGAGTTTGCGAGAGGGGTTGTCAATTACAGTTCAACAGAGGTGGAAAAGATAAAAGGGGTAAAGACCACAGATATTGAAAAGGTTTTGAGTTATAAGTATTATGATGAGGTGATACACAGGGACAATCTTGTGGCGGTTTAAATTTTTTTCATTACCCCTTTTTATATGCTCTTTGACAGAGAGCAGCTATGTGATATAATCAAAAAATTGTTTTTATTGTTGTTTTAGATTGAGCCGCATTTCTGAAAACGGAGGATAATGTGACGGAGATTGTAAAAAAAGACGAGAAAAGGCTGATACCCACCTATCAGGAAACATCGGGCGCCATTTGCGTAGCCCTTGAGAAGAACCTTGCCCTTGCTGCGCTTTTCATCAACTGCGCAAGGATTCAGAGCATTGAAAAGATATTTGGCAAAAAAATCTACCAGGATATTCTGGCAAAAGTCCATGGTATCATAATAGAACTGAAAGGGAATGTGGTAAGGCAGGATGATGTGATTGTTACCGCTGATTCAGGGGGCGAGGAATTTTTGATCTTCCTCTCTAAAAAACGCGAGAGCGAAACCTTTTATCCAACAG
>Ga0209341_10003823_pt1 | contig 14012 bp, 5 predicted proteins | sample RifCSP13_2_FD_184020 | JGI IMG/M metagenome (GOLD analysis project Ga0209341, IMG submission 184020) | Soil microbial communities from Rifle, Colorado - Rifle CSP2_sed 13_2 (SPAdes) (version 2) | ecosystem: Environmental > Terrestrial > Deep subsurface > Rock core/Sediment | place: Rifle...
CGACGCTGAAGGAGCAGGAGGTCAAGATGCTCGAGCGGGAGATGGAGGTCCTCCGCTTCGGTTGAAGCCCTCGGGTCCGGGCTAGGCCACTTCCTTCCGGAACTCCTTCAGGTACCGCATCGCCTCGCGCCAGTCCTCGCGTTTCGCGTGGACGCTCGCGGCCTTGAGGATCCCGATCGGTTTCGAGAGGTCGGACCCTCGGACTTTCATGTCCAGGAGTCGGTTCCTCGCCTTCCGCATCTCCTCTTGGACGAAGACGGGGAGGTCCCTCGAGAGGCGATCTCTCGCGGCCTTCGCGGATCGCAGGGCGCTCGCCTGGTCCCGTCGCGCCATCGCCTCCCGCCCCTGTCGGATCAGGCGGTCCGTCTCCCGCACGTCCATCCCGAGGCTCCGGGCCTCCGCGAGGAGCCGGTCGTCCTCGTCGAGGGCATCCTTCGCCGTGATGTAGTCTCGGGAGCCGCTCTGGAATCCCTTCGTGGCGGTCTGGAGCTGGTCGAAGGCCGCGTCGTAGTTGCCCGCCTCGAGTCGGTCGATCGCCTCTTGGAGGATCTTCTCCACGTTCGCGGACTCCGCGCTCGGGCCCGCTCGGTTCAGCTCCATGACGAACGCCTCGATCCGGCCCGCGATCGATTCCGTGAACGCGACGTCGAGCGCGTGTTTCGCCTCGTTGATTATCCGCACGGCGCGCTCGATGTCCCGCTGCTTGCCCGCCCCGATCGCTTCGTTGATGAGCCGCTTCTCCGCTTCGATCTCCAGGCCGAGTCGCTTCGCGGAGACGAGGAGTGTCTTCACGTCGTTCACGAGCTTCGGGAGCTCACGGTACATGAGTTTCCGGTCTCCGCTGGGCGTGGGGATCGCGGCGTCCCGCTTCGCGAGCCGGACGACCGCGAGGCGGTCTTTGAGGCCGATCCCGATCGCGGGGCCCTTCGGAGTCCCCGGGCGCGGAACCGCGGTGGCCGTGGGGACGGCCGGGGTCGCGGCCCGAGCGGGGGGTGCCCCGACCGGCTCGTCGTCCGTTGGCTCCTCTCCCGTCTCGAAGCGCACGCCGCAGTTCGGGCACGCGTCCGCGTCCGGTGCGACCGCTCCGCGGCAGACGGGACACTCGAACTCGGCCGCTTCACCTTCCGCGAACTGGGCCCCGCAGCTCGGACACGTCGTCGCGGTCGCGTCCACGTAGCTCTCGCACACGGGACAGATGAACTGGTCTCCGACGGATTCCGCAGGCTCCGTGATCGGCTCCCTCGCCTTCGTCGCAGATTGGGATTCGGTGGACGGATCGTCCGAAAGGACGTCCTCCGCTGCGGCCGTGTCGCCCTGGGACTTCGCGACGCTCTTGAGGGCCTCGAAGATCTCCGGATGGCTGTCCGGACCGCCCGCGATGGACGCGAGGATCTCGTCGATGCTCCGCGAATCCCGGACGGGCGGGTCGTGGGCCTCCGTGGAGGTCGAGGCCACGTCGAACAGGCTCAGGTCCGTCTGGCAGAATTCGCAGCGATTCGCGTCCGCGGCGATCGTCGAATCACATACGGGACAGACCTTGGTCTCCCTAGGAGGCGTAGATGCACACCTCGAAACGCGAATGCTCGTTTTGGACCCGTTGGTTCGTACAAAGACTTTCCGGTATCGGTACGGAGAATGATAAGTGCTCAGTCCGGATAATCAGCGCGCAACCGTTAAGTCAGCGTCGCACCCGTGTTGCGCATCGTCGTCGGCGTTGACTCATGTCCTTCCGCCATGCCATCGAAGGCCTCGACAAAGTCCTACGCACGGAGATCGCTCCGCCGAAGATCATCCTCGTGACGGGGCCGCCCGGTTCCATGAAGACCTCGTTCTGCTACGCGCTCATGTCGCGGTACCTGAAACACACGGGCGAGTTCGGGCTGTACACGACGCTCGAGGAGACGGTCCAGTCCCACCTTCGGAACATGGAGTCGCTCGGGATCGAGCTGTCCCTCAACATGCAGATCAGCGATTTCACGGACCTCCGGGAAGTCGACGCGGTCGTGGGGCCCGAGGACCAGACGGACTACCTCGCGTTCATCGAGAAGATGATCGCCCACTTCAAGCGCATCCACGGCCCGAAGTTCAAGATCTTCGCGCTCGACTCCCTGGGCGCCCTGTACTCCCTCATGGAGCACACGTCGAACATGCGGAAGCGGCTGTTCTACTTCTTCAAGATGCTGCGGGACAACGAGCTCACGTGTCTCGTGATCATGGAGCGCACCGCGAACGGAGACAGCCAGCTCCTGGGCAACGAGGGGTTCCTCGTCGACGGGATCCTCCTCCTCGGCCTCGACCGGTCCCGCGGCAAGCTCACTCGATACCTGCAGGTCGAGAAGATGCGTGCCGCGGATCACTCCATGGAGAAGCACGCGATCGAGCCGAAGAAGGGCGGCCTCACGGTCCTGGGGCCGATCTTCGACTCGGGAGGTTCGTTCTGATGGCTCACGTTCACGCGCCGATGCCCCGGTGGCCCGGCGCCCAGCGGACGCCCTTTCCTTGGAGGGACACATAATGGCCGACACATCGATTCTGGAGACGCTCGACGCACTGAAGAAACTCGAAGAGTCGATCAAGACCCGCGATGCCGAGTTCAAGGACCGCGAGGCGTCCCTCCAGGGACAGCACGCGAAGCTCGAGCAGGAGCGCCAGGCCATTGGCCAGGAGCGCGCCGCAATCCAGGAGGAGCGGGATGGCCTCGTGGGCCGCGAGAAGGGCCTCCGGGCGCGCGAGAAGGAGCTCGAGCAGATCGAGCGGGCCCTCGGGACCCGCGAGCAGGAGTTCGAGACGTCCCGACAGAAGATCCTCGTCAAGGAGAACGAGTTCCTCGCGCGCGAGCAGGAGCTCGCGAAGCGCCTCGAAGGACTCGTGAGGCGCGAGGAAGATCTCGCGAACCGCGACGCGGAAGCCTCCTCCCACGTGTCCGAGATCGTGGCACGGAAGAACGAAATCGCCACTCGGCAGGAGACGATGCTCAAGCTCCTAGCGGACCAGAAGGCGGCCCTCGAGCAGCAACTCACGCGCGGCCGGGAACTCCTCGACCGCGAGAAGAGGCTCGCCCAGGAGGAGGAATCGCTCGCCGCGACGAAAGGACGAATCGCGGAAGAGGCGCGTCGTCTCGCAGACCGAGAACGACAGCTCCTCGCCCGCGAGCAGGCCGTCCGGGCGGTTCCCACGCCCGTGCCGCAAGGCCCCGCGACGGCCCCGGCGACCTCGCAGTCGCCTGCGGCTCGGCCTGCGCCAGGCCCCCAGCCCGCCCCCGCGGTGCGGCCTCAGCCCGTGCCCGCGCCCGTCCCCGCAGCCGCCAAGGTGGACCGGCCCGTGACGAAGCCGGTCGTCCAGGCGGAGCCGGAGGTGGAGCGCGAGGGTGGCGAGTCCGAGCTCCCCTGCCCCGCCTGCGGGACGATGATCTCCGGCGACGCGATCATGTGCTACGCGTGCGGGCACAGGCTCGCGGACGAGGCTCCTGCCGTCGAGGATACGGGCGAGTCCGAGCTCCCCTGCCCCGCCTGCGGGACGATGATCTCCGGCGACGCGATCATGTGCTATGCGTGCGGCCACCGGATGTCATCGGACGAGGGCCGCTCCGCGAAGAAGGAAGCCCCGCAGACCGTCAAGAAGGTCCTCAAGAAGAAGATCATCTGAAGGCTCGACGGCCCCGTCGCAGCTCGTCGGGCCGGCCCGAACGGTCGATCGCAAGGCCACGTGGACGCTTCCCATCTCATTTCTATTGTCCGGAATAGATAATTCTATCCACCTCCATGCCTGGAGCGTGTTCTCGCCCGCGAGAATAGTTGCGTATCGAGAAAGATAATCGGCCAATAGGCTTTTTATAGAGTGCCCTAGGATGGCCCGCGCAACATGGCTACCGGTCCTGCCTCCGGGGTATGTCCAGAGGACTCGACCACGGGGAGTGTTGGGTTGTCCAACCGAGCCAGTCGAAACAACGTTGCGCTGCGCGTCTTGATTGTGTGGTCCCTCGCACTCGCGGGCCTGTTCGCGACGGTCCTCGCCCCGGCTCCGTCCGTGCAGGCGGCCGTCTGCGACCAGGTCGGCGGCGTGATCACGGGAGACTGGACGATCACGACGGTCCAGACGTGCACGGGGATCGTCTACACGGTGGACGGCACGATCAACATCAACGCGGGCGGGAGCCTGACCCTCGTGGACGGCGGGCTCAAGTTCGCGAAGGACACGGCCCACGCCGGATACGCACTCAACGTGAACGCGGGCGGCGAACTCGTCCTCGACAACTCGATCGTCACGACGGAGACGAACGCGATTTCCCCCTACGTCAAGCTCGCCCTGACCGTCTCGGGTGCGGGCAGCCGGTTCACGATGCGGGACGGAGCGTCCCTCAAGTTCCCCGGATGGTTCAACGCGACGAGCGCGACGATCAACATGACGGATTCGACGATCACCGGGTTCACGGACGCGGACATCGTGAACCTCGGGGTCGACATGGATGACAACAACGACGCGCCTGCGATCGCCTGGGCGTCCACGTCGGCCAGCATGTACGGCTCCCGGATCGAGCGGCTCTACGAGTACGTGAGCGTCGGGAACGGGACGGGCACGGGCGTGTCCAGCCTGACCGCCTCGTCGACCCTGTACGCCTACGACACGTACGTCGGTGTGGATTACTCGGACCTCGCGGACCGGCACAACGAGCTGCGTGTCGACGGGACCTCGAACGCGTACCTGTACAATGTCACGATCGACCGCACCCAGGACCCCGGCTCCCAGACGGACTGGCAGCCGGCGTTCGTCCCGACGGCCGCGGGCGGCAGCGTGTACCTCCTCCGATGGCTCCACCTCACCGTCCTCGACTCGACCGCGTTCCCCGTGAGCGGGGCGGCGATCACCTCGACCTTGAGCCCGAGCGCGACCCTCGCCCAGTATCCGGACAACGGCCTCGCGACGACCCCGAGCTCGCGGACCCTCTGGTATCTCGGTCGCGCGGCGAGCGGGACGAACGCGTGGGACGTCACGGACGCCTCCGGCACGGCCACGATCCCCCTGTACACGGACCAGATCACGCTCGCATCCCTGCCGAACGCTGAGTCGTTCGGCAACTACGAGGAAGCCGCGGATTTCTCGACCTCGACGACGACGGGCGGCGCGTTCTTCCCGGCGTACCCGTCGATTAGCGAGGAGGACAACAACCTCGCGGTCAGCCTCGTGTTCAGCGACCTCCGGGTCCGGACCCTGCCCGACCTCGAGCTCCGGCAATCGGAGTACACCGGCACGCTCACCGTGATCCAGAACCAGCCGTTCACCGTGTACGCGCGGATTTACAACAGCGGGCAGACGGACGCCACGGGCGTTTCCGTCGCGGCGTACCTGGACGGCATCCCACCCGAGGTCGCGCGTGCGGACGGCTTGGCGGTCCCCGCCGGCCCCGCCGTCGTGAACCGAACCCTGAACGTCGGCGCGTTGGCCACGACGGGCCCGCACACCCTCATGCTCTGGGTGGATCCTGGCAACACGATCGACGAAGGCGGCTCCGCGCAGGAGAACAACAACTTCGTGAACATCACGCTCAACGTGGTGCCCCCGCCCGAGGGCTTCATCGCGATCGCCACGCCCGGGTCGAACCAGCGGGTGGAGCCCGGCAGCGCGCTCAGCGTGACCGGATACGTCCGGGACACAGACCAGAACCCCCTCCTTGGCGTGCCTCTCCGGATCGAGCTCCGCTCCGGCGCGACGGTCTACGCGAACACGACGGCGACGTCCTCGGACGTCGGATTCTTCGTCGGGACGATCAACGTGCCCGCCTCGATCCAGGAAGGCGGTTACACCCTCGTCGTCGCGCCCGCATCCGGATCCATTCAGTCGGACAGCCGCCCGATCGCCGTGCAGCGGTCCCTCCCGATCCTGTACCAACCCGTGCCCTTCATCGGCCTCCCGTACTGGCTCTTCCTGAGCATCATCGGCGCCGTCGCAGCCGTCGTCATCGGCGTGACCGCGTACTGGAAGGTGTACGGCCTCGGCAAGATGGTCGAGTGCGGCGAGTGCGGCGCCTTCATCCCGGAGGACGCGACGGCCTGCCCGAAGTGTGGGGTCGAGTTCGAGAAGGACATGGCCAAGTGCTCGAACTGCCAGACCTGGATCCCCGTCGACGTGAAGCGATGTCCCGAGTGCGGCGTCGAATTCGCGACGGGCGAACTCGAGATGGCCGACTACCAGGAGAAGATGCGCCTCCAGTACGACGAGGTCGTCACGAAATTCAAAGACGAAGCCGGACGCCAGCTCGGCCGCGCCTTGTCGGACCGCGAGTTCCAGGAGTGGTGGCGCAAGCAGCCCACGTTCGTGACGTTCGAGGATTGGCTCCGGGAGGAAGAGGACATGCGCAAGATGGGCTCGAAGCCCTGCCCGGTCTGCGGCACACTCAACTCCGTGACGGCCACGGTCTGCCACAAGTGCGGATCCCTCATGAAGGAGACCCGCCCGCCGGGCGGCGGAGGCGGCGGCGTCATCGCAGGCCCGCCGGCGCCGAGGCCCTCGTCCGGCGGCGGGATCCCGCCTCCGGACGACACCGTGGGTCGCGGGGCGGCTCCCTACGGGGGAGGCGCGGCGGCCGGCACAGAAACGATCCCTCACCGAGTCATCCGGAAGCCCGTGTCCCAGCAGCCGGTCGTCCAGAAGAAGGTCGTCCGGAAGCCCACGGAAGGACAGGGGAGCGAAGGGTCCGAGGGACAGAGCGAAGGCTCCGGCGACGATCTGTAGGCCTCGAGCCCACTGGCCTTCCGGCCCCGCCCGGCATGGCCACCCGCCGCGCAGTTCCGCGGGCGCCCATGAGACTTGGTGTCGAAAGGTCCGTAGGGAGCCAACCCCCCAATCGGGTCGAGCGAATCGCAGGCTCCTCGGGATACCCGCGTAGTTCCGCGGACCTCGTCCGGTCATGCCGGCTCGAGGAGGTCCCCACGCCTCCCGCGGGACTCACAGGAGCGGGTGGCCCGTGGCCGCGGCGCCTCCCTGCGGCTTTCTCCCGGACGAACTCGGGCGGCGCCTGGGTTTCCGCGGACGGTCCCGTGCCCCTACCGCAGCGGACGAGCATGTTCGCCGAACTCTCCGGATCGTCGAAGCTCGACGAAGGGCCAACCTAGGTCGTCAGCGCGCGGAGCTCGGATCGAAAGCGTGCCCACGGGTCCGCCGGAGAATCACGCACGCGTCCACCGGGCCTCGTCCGCGTCGCGCCTTGACCATGTCCCAGAGCGGTTCTCGGATGTTTCTCAGAGATAGCATCGGGGCATCTCGATATGCCGGGCAAAGGTGGATGGGTCGGAGGCCGAAGCCTCCTGGCGAGGCCCCAAGGACCTCGGCGGGCATACATCGATTGTCAGTCCCTCAAGGCATCGCTGAGGTCGCATCAGACTCCATGACCTCGGCGCACTCCGCTTCCGGGGCCCGTTTCAGCCTCGTCCCGGGAGCCCCCACGCGATCCAGGCCCAATCGAGCGGATCGCTCGCGAGCACCACGCGGCGCAAGCCGATGCCCGGATGGCAGGGGCTCTTCCTCGCGGGCGAAGGATCCGTCCACGCCGAGGGGCCGGAGGGTACGCCCCGGACATGTACGGACCTCCCCGCCAGTCTATGTGGTGACTTCGAGCCCGATCGTCACGGCCTGCGCGTCTCGCGGCGAGGCATCGACCGTCCGGGGGAGTCCGATGCGGGGCCCGGAGGCGCCCGATGGACAGAATACCTGTGAGGGGACGTCTCGCACCCACGGAGGGACCCGGGGGTTGCCCGTGCCGCGCCGCGCGGTCGCACTAGTAGACCGTCATCCCGATGAAGGGGATCACCTGGGCGTACCACTGGGTCCTCGTGGACAGGTCCACGTCGTTCAGGTGGTCGTACGGGTTGTAGCCGGCTCCCCACCGGTCCACGATCTGCTGGTACGTCATGTTGACAGGGCCCGCCATCCCCGAGACGAGGATGTTGATGAAGTACGAGTCCGAGATGAACCCGACCGGCCAGTCCGTTCGGAAGGCCGTCTTCGCGGCCGCCAAGATCACGACGGAAGCGCCGCCTTCCTCCTGGTCGAGCGGGTTGATGTCGAACACCTGGGCGTACTGGAAGTTCGTGGGGTTCGTGGCGATGCCCGGGTAGACCGCGAGACCGCCTGCGTTCGCGGGCCTCGTGATGTCCGCGGGCCTCGTGATGTAGATGCCGAAGACGGACGAGCGTCCCGCGGCGCTGAAGGACATCGTGGTCCATCCGTCGATGAAGATCGTCCGGTTTCCGTGGTTCGCCATCTGGAGGTGGAACAGGGGGCCGCCCCCGCCGTTCAGGTCCGCCCGCGTCACGCGGTACGGCTGGAACTGGGTCGCCGTGTTCACGGGGTCACCGAGGTGGGTGAACCACATCTCGCCGGCCCGGATCTGGACGAACCCGATGTACTGCCACAGCTCGCTGGGGATCGTCTGGGTCCCGCCCCCGCTGAACTGCTCGACGACCTTCAGGACGAACCGGGTCGTCGTCTGGTGACCCTGGATGTCCGACGCGTTCAGGAGGATGAACGCACCGTCCCAGGTGAGGAGCGGGAACGGCGGGCTCATGCATGCGATCGCGCCGAGCGCGAACACATCGTCGCCCGCGACGCGGTCCGGGCCAATCCCGTCATCGTGCATCTTCTGGGGAAGCGCGCACGGGTCGGTCGTTCCGTACCACATCGTCAGGGTGGCCCACACGGAGTCCCGGTTCAGGTCCCGGTCCGGGTCCGTGACCTTCACGTAGAGGAAGAAACCGAGGCTCGCTTGGACGGGGTCGATGGCGTCCGTGCCGCGGATGTCGTCCGTCCACTTGTCGACGAAGACGGGAGGCCGGCTACCCGGCGCCGCCTCCATGGTGCCCGTCCACACGACCGTGCCCTTGATCACGTCGACGATTACGACGGCGACCGTGTCCGAGGAACGGATCTGGAAGTTCTTGTACACCCACCGCTCGCCGATGTCCCACACGCTGTCCACCCCGTCGAGGAGGCCGCTCGGGGTCGCGAGGAGCCCATTGTACGGATGGAGGATGACCGCGTCCGTCTGAGGCGGGTTCGTGCCCCGCTGGGACGTCACGTAGACGATCGTCGGCACGGGCGCGAGGGCCTCGCCACCCTGGTGGAACAGGGTGATGTTCACGCCGATCTCGACCCCCCCGCTATACACGGGGTCCAGCGCGGAGGCGATGTCCACGCGGGTCTGCGCGGACGGGGTCGGGATGCTCGAGACCCAGATGATGATCGTGGAGAACAGGACGACCGTCATCGCGAGGATGAGGATCGTCCCGATGACTTCCGAAACACCCGACTCGTCTTCGCGCAGGATGACCTTCATGGGTGGCCTCCCGGTGGGCTGGGAGAGACATGTGCGGACCCGTCCCGACGATATATAAACTGTTCGTGGTAGTTACCATTCCCTGATAGCGTGGGGTCATCCCGCCATGGTCTCGCGAGCCAGGAGCCGGCCCGGACACCGGTCGAACACGCGGGCCGGGACGCGTGCCCGTGCGAGCGGCCCTCGGCGGAACCGATGAGCGGCCCGGCGCGGCGGCCTTCCGCGCCTCCTACGCGGCGCAGGATCCCAACTTAAATAAGCGTCACTCAATACAATTTTCTCTCCTTGGAAATCGCATGTTCTCCATCGTGAGAACACTTGCGTATCGGGACGGATAATCGCCTGGTAAGCTATTTATGAAGCAGGCCAGGATGGCCTCGCATCACGCCCACCGGCTGCTGGCCCCAGGGGCTCCCCTGGCGCCGGGATCCGCGGGGGGTCGCAGGGATGTCGAACCGATCCGGACGGTATGGCAGGGCGCTCAGCCTTCTGATCATCTGGACGATGGCCTTCGGCGGGCTCGTCGCGGCGATGGGCGCGTTCGTGCCGGCGGCCCGGGCCGGGGTGTGCGACCAGGTCGGCGGCGTGATCACGGGAGACTGGACGATCACGACGGTCCAGACGTGCACGGGGATCGTCTACACGGTGGACGGCACGATCAACATCAACGCGGGCGGAAGCCTGACCCTCGTGGACGGCGGGCTCACGTTCGCGAAGGACGAGAATCACCAGGCCTACGCCCTCAACGTGAACGGTGGCGGGACCCTCATCCTCGATGACGCGTTCGTCACGACCCAGACGGACGCGATCGGTCCCTTCCTGCACCTCGCGGTGGCCGTTTCGAGCAACGCGGGCGAGACGGGCACCCTCATCATGCGCAACGGGGCCTACCTGAAGTTCCCCGGCTGGTTCAACGCGACGGGAGTCGCGGGCACGCCCGCCGTCCTCAACATCACGGACTCCTGGGTGACCGGGTTCCTCGACTCGGAGCTCGGAGGCCTCGGGCTCGACTCGGATGCGAACAACGACGCGCCCCTCGTCCGATGGACCCAGACGACCGCGAGCCTGTATCGGGCCCGGTTCGAGCGTCTGTATGAGTACACGACGGGCGGAGGCGACATCGTCCTGGCCGCGAGCACGTCCGTCTTCGCCTACGACACGTACCTGGGCGTGGACCACTCGAACGTGGCGACGCGGCACAACGAGCTCGCGGTGGACGCGACCTCGAACGCGTACCTGTTCAACGTTACGATCGACACGGCCCAGAACCCGGGCTCCCAGGCGGACTGGGACGTGCCTTTCCGACCCGCGGCGGGCGGGAACGTGTACATCCACCGATGGGCTCACGTGACGGTCACGGACGGCGTCGCGGCCCCGATCAGCGGCTCGACGATCTGGTCCCGTCTCGGCCCGAGCGCCACGACGGCCCAGTACCCGGACAACGGGCTCGGCACGACCCCGAGCTCGCGGACCCTCTGGTACCTCGGTCGCGCGGCGAGCGGGGCGAACCAATGGAACCGCACGGACGCGGACGGAGAGGCGACGATCCCGGTCTACACGGATCGCGTGGACAGCGGGACCCTCCCGAACGCGGAGTCGTTCGGGAGTTACGACATGACGGCCGCGTACTCGACTTCCACGGCCGCGGGCGGCGTGGCGTTTCCCCCGTACCCGAGCCTCCGGGCGGAGGACAACAACGAGGACGTCGTGATCGCGTTCGGCTCCCTCGTCGTCTGCTCCTCGTCCGTGACGACTTGGAACTTCACCCAGTCCATTACGGGGGTCGTTTCCGTGAGCCGGAGCATCGAAGTCTCCGGGCAGGTCACGATCACGGACGGCGGGATCTACGTGGACCAGGATGCGACCGCATGCGCGTACATCCGGATCCTGGCGGGCGGCCGGCTCACGCTGATCAACTCGACCGTGTCGAGCAACTTCCGCCTCACCGTCGATGTCGTGGACGGGGGCACCCTGATCGTGTCCCAAGGCAGCGCCCTGCTCCTGAGCGCCCGGGGAGTCCCGGGCAACCTACGGTCCTCCGGGGCGACCGCGAGCGTGACCGTGACCGACACGTGGGTCGACGCGAACGTGAGCCTCATCGGCGGCTCCGCGACCCTCGCCCGGGACACGTTCATCGGCCCCCGCCTCGCAATCGACACGGACGAACGGGCCCGCCTCTGGGACGCGTCCCTGTTCGGGGTCACGAGCCTTGCGCTCCTCACGGACGACGGGAACGCGGGCACGGTCGACCTGGACATCCGGAACACGACGTTCGACGAGAGCCAGACCGAGCAACTCGTGTTCCGGGGCACGCAAGCCGTCCAGCTCACGTCGGTCGACCTGTTCGACCCGGACGGCACGTGGTGGCAGTCCATGATCACGCAAGGGGCGACCGTGAGCCGGTACTGGTGGCTCACGATCCGGGCCGTGGACGGCACGGGGACCCTCCTCGCGGACGCGAACGTGACGATCGACCTGGAGCGGATGGACCCCGTGCTCCTGCGCCGGTTCCGCGCGCCGAACCCGGCCGCGGACGATATCTACTATGCGGCGACGAGCGTCTGGCCCGTCCAGGCACCGGACGGCCTCGTCCTGTACCGCGCGTTCCAGGAGTCCCGGACCTCATCCCCGAGCGGCCGCGTCGTGAACAATTCGTACTTCGCGACCGGGCAGGCGTTCCTCGACCTGACCACGTATGGTGCGGACGGCCCGGCCCAGGGCGCCGTCACCGCGGACGCCACCTTCGACCTGCACTTCTCCAGCCTCACGCCGGACCTCACGATCGTCGAGATCCTCGTGAGCGGCGGCAACGGGCCCTTGGACACCCAGCCGATCAACACGAACATCACCCTGACCGCGGTGGTCCGGAACTCGGGCCAGATCAACGTCCAGAACGTCGTCGTGGCGTTCTTTTCAGACGACGTGGACAAGAACCTGGACGGGCTCATGGACTTCGACGTGACGAGCTTTCGCTCCGTCGCGGGGATTGGCGGCGACGCGATCATCCCCGTCGTGCCGAAGAACGGGACCGCGAACGCGGTCGTCGTGTGGACCCCCGCGGGAGCCCTCGAGACGAGCCGCGCCGTGTCCGCCGTCGTGGACCCGCCCCTCGGGCCCGTGACGGACGGCGGCCGGGTGCGGGAGACGAACGAGCTCAACAACATTCGCTCGAAAACCCTCACCCTGTTCACATGGCCAGACCTGTCCGTCGGGTCCGCGGACGTGACGTTCCTCACGGACCCCGTCGTGAACAACGCGGTCACCGTGCGGATTCAGATCCAGAACGAGGGCACGAACCGCGCGACGGAGGCGACCGTCCAGCTGTTCGAAGGGGCCACGCCCCAGTCGAGCCTCATGACGTTCACCGTGAACAACGGCGCGACGGCCGTCGTCACGACGACGTGGACCCCGACCGCCGTGCGCCTGTACAACTTGGAGGTACGCGTCGCGGCGAAAGGGGACTCCATCCGGAACACGGACTACAAGACCTCGAACAACGTCGCGAGCGTCCCGAAGACGGTCCTCACCCCGCCGGACCTCGAGCTCCGGCAGTCCGACTACACGGATCCCGTGGATGCGATCCAGGGTCAGTCCCTCACGATCACGGTCCGGCTTTACAACCTCGGCCAGACCCCCGCGCAGAACGTCGCGATCGCCGTGTACCTGGACAGCACGCGGTCCGTGCAGCTCGGGCGGACCACGAACGTGAGCGTCGCGAACTTCACGGACGTGTCGATCTCTCTGAGCGCGATCAACACGGCGGGCACGCGGGCCCTCCTCGTCGTCGCGGACCCGGACGCCGCCCTCAACGAGGGCGGAGCCGCCCAGGAGAACAACAACTTCGCGAACGTCACGGTGGTCGTCGCGCCGCCCCAGGGCACGGTCACGATCGGCACCCCGACGAACGGCACGGTCATCGAGCCCGGGGTCGACTTTGTCGTCTCGGGCATCGTGAGAGACCAGAACCTGGCGGGCATCGCGGGAGTCCCGTTGAACGTCGAGATCCGGGACGGGGCCAACACCCTCATCGCGAACCAGAGCGTCACATCGGGCCCGGGCGGCACGTTCACCGTGTTCTTCTCCCGCACGACGACGAACGGGTTCGCGGACGGCTCGTACCGGGTCGTCGTCACGTCGCCGGGCGGGTTCATCCTCGCCTCGAGCGCCTCGTTCGGGGTCGAGCGGAAGCTGCCGTTCCTCAACCAGCCCGTCCCCCTCCTGCGGATCCCGTGGTGGCTGTTCCTCGTGATCGTCGGGGCCGTCGCGGGCATCGTCCTCGGCGCCACCCTGTACTTCAAGTTCTACGGCCTCGGCAAGATGGTCGAGTGCGGTGAGTGCGGCGCCTTCATCCCGGAGGACGTGACCGCGTGTCCGAAGTGCGGCGTGGAGTTCGAGAAGGACATGGCCAAGTGCTCGAACTGCCAGGCGTGGATCCCGATCGACGTGAAGCGATGTCCCGAGTGCGGCGTCGAATTCGCGACGGGCGAGGTCGAGATGGCCGACTACCAGGAGAAGATGCGCCTCCAGTACGACGAGGTCGTCGGGAAGTTCAAAGAAGAGGCCGGACGCCAGCTCGGCCGCGCCTTGTCGGACCGCGAGTTCCAGGAGTGGTGGCGCAAGCAGCCCACGTTCCTCACCTTCGAGGACTGGCTCCGGGAGGAAGAGGACATGCGCAAGATGGGCT
>Ga0209341_10003825_pt1 | contig 14008 bp, 11 predicted proteins | sample RifCSP13_2_FD_184020 | JGI IMG/M metagenome (GOLD analysis project Ga0209341, IMG submission 184020) | Soil microbial communities from Rifle, Colorado - Rifle CSP2_sed 13_2 (SPAdes) (version 2) | ecosystem: Environmental > Terrestrial > Deep subsurface > Rock core/Sediment | place: Rifle...
ACAATAACTGGGCCAAAGATGACGTGTGGTACGTCTCTTGGGGAGTACAATCCGCCTGGCCGCTTCCCGAGATCTACAACACAAGCGGTAAGAATGCCGATCAATGGTACAGGATGAGCCTCTACTCTTATAGTGACCACGGCTTACGGATGAGCTTTAGGGGAGTCCTCACTCAGTGGGATGCGTGCCAAGGTCAATCGTGTGCTGGAATTGACAATACGCCAGGCGCCGGTTGGGGACAACTTTACAGCTGGCTCAACTTTGATTCGAGAACAGCCCAGTACCTGTCGTGGTCAACCGATATCTCATGGTACGATTAGAAAGCAGGGTAACCAAATGAATCCATGCTGGAGGGGCCGTGAGTCTTTATGGTCATCGCTCATTGGACTCGTGGCTATACTAATCTTCAGTCTTATTTTCGCACAAATGTTGAAGAGCGCTTCAGCCCCAGCCAACGGCTCTTATCCTTATTATCCCTATCCCCCTCCTGTGTTGGAGGCGATGAACAGTGCTTTGCCTCCAGAAACCCTATGTGATCAGCGTTTTTTGGACCGGCACGAACTTCCTCTTGGGACCGAGAAACGAGCAATGGAGGAAAAGGCATACCAAGAATGTGTTGAGGCTTTCCAGACTCCTACTCCTCCGCGAGGCACCAAGCCATCGCCTCCGATGACACCTGAGCCAACCGTCCTGGCGAATATCTTCCAGAGAGCAGCCGGCGCGGGGATGATCGTCGAGGGTGATGTGACGTCACAATACTTGGTGCCGGCAATGAACTATGTCACCCTGAATAGTTGGCGGTATACAGAAACGGGTGGCAAACGCGCCCTTGTCATCGCGGGTGCGAAGAAAGACGACTCCAACGGCTACCTGGATATTTCGCAAGGGGTGGTCATTGTTATGATAATGGAGGTCATTAACGACCAACAGGTACCCGGAAGTAGTGAAGTGTATCAAACCCCGATCAAAGCCGGCCCGGTACGCATCGTAGATGCCAACGGTATGCAGCTTATCCTTGTCACAGCGAGCGGGAAGGCGTTTTTCTTCAATGTTGCTTTACGCAAGTTTGTATCTCCTGATCCATCCTCGCCAGTGCGTCGCGCCTCTGGGGTAGGGACGATAGTGGAGACGGGAATTACCCCGTTCCCCATCGAGAATTATGCCTTCGAGAACCAGTGGTACAAGGAAGTGGGCAGCCAGCGCATTGCGGTCTTCGCTGGTTCAGAGCAGCAGAACTACTGGCAAGGGGTCCTCATTGTGGCTGTGACGTCTTCGAGCCAACCAACCACTCCTTCTGCATTGGAGACCTATCTGACCCCGGATCAGGCCGGGCCAATATGGATTGTCGAAGCAGAGGGTGAGCGATTGATCCTTGCTACACGTGCTGGCACTAAGTTTATCTTCGATGTTGCCTCGCGTCAGTTTGTATCCTGGCCCGATGCGCCCCCAGAAATGGAGATGGCTCTTTCCGCCACCCCGCCACTTGGTTATACCCCTATAGGATCACCGATAGCGCCCTGACCTCGCTAGTGCTAACGCCTTTGCCACTCTCACCATATCTATAGAACGCAGCATGCCAGCCATGGTTGATAGTGGCTGGCATATTTGTTCACCCATGCATGGGTTTCACGCAAACACCCCCGCAATATCCGGCGCGAAGCAGCCGATTTCGAGTGTGTCGCCGTCGGCGAAGAGCATCGCGCGCTCAATCGCGTTGCGCAGCTGACGGATGTTGCCGGGCCAGTCGTGGGCCTTGAGCGCGTCGAGCACGTACGGCCCCACACCCTGCACGCTGCGGCCCATCTCGCGGTTATATTTCTGGATGAGGTACCCTACGAGGGCGGGGATGTCCTCCAGCCGTTCACGGAGCGGCGGGAGGCGTAATTCCACGACGTTCAGCCGATGATACAGGTCTTCGCGGAACGTCCCGGCCTTGACCATCTCGGGCAGGTTCCGGTTCGTCGCCGTCAGGATGCGTACGTCCACCTTTGTCTCGCTGTTCCCCCCGAGGCGGCGGATCGAGCGGTCTTCTAGCGCCCGCAGGATGTGGGCCTGGAGCTCGGTTTTCATCGTGGAGATTTCGTCGAGAAACAGCGTGCCTCCGTCGGCCGTCACAAACAGGCCGTCTTTTCGCTTGATCGCGCCGGTAAAGGCTCCCTGTTCATGGCCAAACAGTTCTGATTCCAGAAGGGTATCGGTGAAATTGGCGCAGTTCACGGGGATGTAAGGCCGGTTGGCGCGCGGGGACATTTTATGGATGGTGGCGGCCAGCATATCCTTGCCGGTGCCGCTCTCGCCCGTGATGAGGAGGGTCGCCTGAGAGGGCGCCACCCGGGCCAGGTCGCTGCTCAACCGTTTCATCAGCGGGGTCTCGCCGACGACCCACGCGTCGAAGGGCATCCGCGAGTTCCGCAGGTGGGTCAACTCGCGGTGGAGGGCGACGGCCTCGGCGGCCTTCTCGACTGCGCCGCGCAGGCGGTTGAAGTCAATGGGCTTCTGGATGAAATCCTGTGCGCCGAGCTTCATGGCCTCCACGGCCATCTCGATGTCGCCATAGCCGGTGACCATGATGACCGGCATGCCCGGCTGTTCGCGATGAAGGCGTTCGAGCAGGTCCGGCCCGTAGCCATCCGGGAGCTGCACGTCGAGCACGACGATGTCGGCTTCGCCCCGGTCAATGATGGCGTGGGCGGCTTGAAGCTTTTGAGCCTCGCGCACCTCGTAGCCCGCATCGCGTAACATGGCGGCCATAAAGGAGAGGGCCGGTTCTTCGTCATCCACTAATAGAATCGCAGCCGTCATTTTCACTTCTCCGTTCAGGTTGACGTGGGTATTCGGTCAGGGTCAGAAACGGGCAGGGTGACGACGAAAATCGTCCCCATCCCCGCGAAGCTTTCGACGTCTATCCCGCCGTGGTGAATGGTGACCAGCCGCTTGCAGATGGCCAGCCCCAGGCCGGTCCCGCCGGGTTTGGTCGTGAAATAAGGATCGAAAATGCGGCGGTGGACATCTTCGGAAATGCCGGGGCCGGAATCGCCCACACGGGCTTCGATGAAGCGGCCTTGCGGACCGCGGTCAACTGTCCGCAGAGCTACCGACAGGTGACCGCCGGTGGGCATGGCCTGGAGCGCATTTTCGATCAGGTTGACAAAGACGTGTTCGATCAGGCGCAGGTCGGCCAGCACGGGCGGGCAATCCTCGATGATGCTCACGTTTACGCGCACATTCTGCTGCTTGATCCTGCTCTTCCAACGCGCGACGAGGCGCTGGAGCAGGGCGCCCAGCTCAAACAATTCCAGTTTCGGGTCGAGCGGTTTGGCCCACGCCAGCAGGTCGGTCATCATGTCGGACAGGCGCTGGCACTCGGCCTGGATCTTGCTCAGGTGTTGCTGGATCGCGTCGTCCGGCGGAAGCTTGGTGGCCAGATATTGAACGCCCATGGAAATATTGTTCAGCGGGGCGCGCACATCGTGGGCAAAGGATTGCGTGGACTGGCCGACGTAGCTCAGGTGGTCCAGATACTCCTGGCGCAGTTCATTGGCCCGCTGTTCGGAAAGGTCGCGCAGCGTCAGGACGGCGCCGCAATCCGGAAGGGGGCGCAGGCGCACGAGAACCGGGAACGGCTCGCCGCTGCGGCGGTGCAGCTTCCCTTCCCGGGCGAGCAGGATGCTTCCACCAAGCGCGTGCCGGACCGTTTCGGCCAGGAAGTCATCGAAGACCAGGACATCGCCCAACGGCAGGCCGATGATGTCTTCGGAGCGATAACCCAGCATCTGGGCAGCCGCGCCGTTGATTGCGTCAATCAACCCTTCGGAGTTGATGACCACTGCGCCCTCTTCGATTTGCGCGTTAATCGCCGCCAGTTGGCTGGATAGCCGCAGGGCCAGCGTCTGCGAATCGGCCAGGTTGGATTCGCGCACCATCTTGGCGACCAGGTGATCAATGAGCTGGGCAGCCATGGCGATCAGCGCCGCCGCCTGAGGGGGCGGTTGACTACCGGGGCTATAACCGGCGAAGAGCGTCCCCGCCATCTCCTGAGGCGATACTTCCTGGAGGGAGCCGATGGGATGGGAGAAGAAGCTGGCCCAACCTGCAGCCCGCACCAGGCGCTGCAAAAAACTCTCTGCGCGCTGGCCGCTGGTCCATTGCAGCGGCTTCATCAAGTAACCGACTTCGCTTGGGCCGATCACGACCGGGAAAGTCGCCGGCAAACCCTCGGCGCATTGCAGGCGGAAGCCTGGCGCGCTCGGCGCGACGCGATAGAGGCCGACGGCACTGGCCCCCAGCATTTCGCGGATGAGCCGAACCGCATCCGCCAGCATCTCTTCGGTGGCGGCGCCGAACAGCGTCAACAACTGGGCCAGTTTGTGCAGCGCGCGGGTCTGCTGCGCAGCCGCTTTCTCTTGCCCCAGCCGTTCGCTGATCGGCGCGGCGAGGATCAGGACGACGACCTCGTCGTTTTCGGTGAAAGCCGTCAGGCGCAAGTCAACCAGGATAACCTGCCCGGACCGGGTGCGCAGGGGCACGGCCCAGTGCACGCGGTGGCTGCCCGGCTGCATGAGGTCGAAGTAAGCGACTACCTCCCCTTCGGGCGGCACAGCCAGGATATCCAGGAGGTAGTGGGACGCCAACTCACCCCGCGTCCATTCGGTTAATACGGCTGCGTTGCCGTTGATGGCCAGGATGGCGCGGCTGCGTTGATGCACCATGAACCCCGCCGGGAGCTGCTCGAAGGCGTGCTGGAAGCGTGGGTCGTAATCGCGGCCGGGGAAGAGGCCAAAGACGCGAGAGAGCGGCGAGGTACGGCCGCTGCGGGTCGCAGGGCGGGTCATATGGGCGCCAGTTGGTAGACGGCGTCCACGCGCAGGCGCCCCACGCGGGCGCGGACGTTGGCGGGCAGGATGCCCAACATATTCCGGTATTTGGCGACGGTGCGGCGGGCAACGCGGATGCCTTCATCCCCCAGCGCCGCGGCGATTTCGTCGTCCGTCATAGGGCGCGTTTCCGTCTCGACGAGGCAGCGCACCCGGTCGCGGACGGAGAGACTGCGGTCGAAAAACCTGGCGAGTGGGACGATGCGGCCATTCGGCAGGGCGGCGAACTTCCCGGCGACGGCGCGGGAGATGGTGGACTCGTGCACCCCAAGCGCTTTCGCCACGCGCGCGCGGGTCAGCGGACGCAAATCGCCGTCGCCGCCCAGGATAAAATCGCGCTGCTCGGCGGCGATCAGCGCCATCAGGCGGCGCATGGTATGATTGCGCTGCTGCACACATTTCGTGATGAGCGTGGCGCGTTCGACCACCGGAGCCCATTTCTCGCGCTCGGTCTCCGAGCATTCCGCGAGAACGGCTTTGAATTCCGGGTTGACGCGCAGCCAGCCGGCGAGCGGGGCGAAGACTTCGATCAGCAGCGGGCCATCCGGCCTCTGCGTGAGCATGGAAATGTTCACGTCGGGGGCGATGAGCGCTGCGCCATCGTCGTTTCCCCCGGCTTTGCCTTCGCCCCAAAAGGCGCGGGCCGGGTAGGGGGTCAGGTTGCGTTGAATAAAGCGCGCGGCGGCTTCCACGGCCGTGCGCGGCACGTGCAGGCGGTGGGCAATACGGGTGTATTCGCATTTCGCCAGCCGCTCAAAATGGTCGCGAATGATGGCGCGCGCCAGGATGAACATGGTAGAGGTCGGCAGCTGCCGACCCCTGGGCGCGTCGTCGGCCAGGCATTCCAGTTGGATCAGGAGGGCGGCCTCGGGCGTGCGCGCACAGATGCCCGGCGGGTCGGCGCGTTGGATGAGCGCGAGCACACGTTCGACCGTGGCGAGAGGCGCGCGCTGGAAGACGGCGGCTTCCGCGGGCGACTCGGTGAGAAAGCCGTTGTCGTCAATCTGCGCCAGGAGGTAAGCGGCTATCGGGCGCTCGGCGGACGAAAGCGCCGGCCCGACCTGCCGCAGAATGTACTCGTCGAGCCGCTCGGGCGTCTTGATTTCGCGCGGCTCACCCTCGTCTCCATCCAGCGCGCGGAACCCAAGCGGGTCGTGCTGAGAAAGGTAAACGACCGGCGCGTCGTCGCCGCGCGGCGCGGCGCAGGTCGGGCACAGGCCGTGCGCGAGGCGCTTGCCGCACCCGGGGCAGCGCAATTCTTCGACTAGCTCGAGAGCTGGGTTCTCGTCCAGTTCGGTGAGTAGCTTGGTTTCCAGTTCTGCGATGGGCAGCGCCAGAAAGCTCATCGTCTGCGCGAGATGAGCCGTTGTCTGGTGCTGGCGAAAGTCTTGAGTAGCGCTGACAAACATATTTCAAACCTTTTGCAGTATATCTATAGTGATGGATCAGGTCAAATCACGCCTAGCAAGAGGGTGCATTTCCCGTTGAAGGTCAGTTTGTCACCTTGAGCGAAGGGTCTCCACGCTCGGCCCGGAGATGCTTCGCTTCGCTCAGCATGACAGCGGGTCAAAAAAGAGAAATGCACCTAGCAAGATACGCCAGGCCGGTCAGGTCTGACGTAGCAAGTTTCATGCCAGGTCGGCGCAAGAACCGTGCTCAAGCCACATGTCTTTGCGCATAGCCATCGCAGATGACTGAAGTGGAATGGTCAAACCTATGACCGGATTTGAGGCTATCCGCAACTTCCGCGTTCTCGTGACTTCAGTGGGGCTTCTCCTTGTGTTTCTGGTTGGGTGGGCTGCCTGGCAGCTTTACTTTTCCACCCCATCGCCCACCGAATTCAGCGGCCAACTTGCCTACCAACATGTGACGGCCCAGATGGATTTCGGGCCGAGAATCACGGGGAGTGAGGCCAGCCGGGCGGCGGGCGACTACGTCGCCGCTCAACTTCAGCAGTCGGGCTGGGCAGTCGAGTTCCAGCCTTTCACCTACCTGGGCACCCCCGCGCGGAACATCGTCGCCCGCGCGAACGTGGGGCGCGGCCCGGTCATTCTCTTGGGCGCTCACTATGATTCCCGGCGGCGCGCCGATCGGGATGCCGAACACCCCGATGCCCCAGTTCCCGGCGCGAACGATGGCGCCTCCGGCGTCGCCGTCCTCCTGGAACTGGCGCGTAGCCTCGATCTCAAGCCAATCCCGCATGAAATCTGGCTGGCGTTTTTCGACGCCGAAGACAATGGCGGATTGGACGGCTGGGATTGGATTCAAGGCTCGACCTATATGGCGCAGCAGTTAACCCCCGAGCAAGTCAACCAGATCGAGGCGATGATCCTGCTGGACATGGTCGGGGACGCCGACCAGCAGTTTTATTTCGACACTAATTCCAACGGCGAACTCTCGGCGAAGGTGTGGGCCATGGCCGCGAAATTAGGATATGCGGACTACTTTCTCCCGCTCCCGCGCTGGGCTATGCTTGATGATCATATCCCGTTTGCCCAGCGCGGGATCCCGGCCGCAGATATAATTGACTTCGACTATCCTTACTGGCACACGACCGCGGATACCGCCGATAAGGTCAGTCCGGAGAGCCTGGAGCGCATTGGCCGGACGGTCGAGGCTTTTCTGGAATCAGAGAACCGCTGACATATGCCGGAATTGGTCATTCAACTGCGAGACCTGCATCCGAAGCTGATTCAGCGCGCCGTGGACCGCCTGGCGCACGGCGAACTGCTGCGCGAGTCGCTGGAGGCCGAGATCGGCCGCTTCTACGACCGGTTGGCGGCAGCCGTCGAGAGCGGGTCACAGGAATGGCTGAACACGTTGATGCAGGAATGGATGGCTTCACGCCCGGCGCCGACGAATCACGAGCAGCAGACCTTTGTCCCGCTTCTCCATACCCTGCGCAGCTGCACCTGGGAAGTCCTCACCACGGATCTGGCGCCGGTGGAGGCGCTCCGGGCGATTGCCACACTCGAGCATTTCTTCGCCGAAGCGATTGCATACCTTTATGTCGCGGAATATGAGGCGCGGGTCCGCGAAGTTGAAGCAGAACTGGGCCGGGCGCAGGCCGAGATGGAGAAGCTGGACAAATCCAAATCGGACTTTATCGCCGTGGCCGCGCATGAATTGAAGACGCCGCTGACGCTTATCGAAGGCTATTCCCAGCTCCTGGCCGCCGAGTTGCCTGGCGACCGGTATCCGCGCGTGGCGGTTTTGCTGGGCGGCCTGGGCAACGGCACGCGGCGCTTGAATGAGATCATCGAAGATATGATTGACGTCTCGCTGATTGACAACAACCTCCTGGCGCTGCATTACACGTGGGTGAACCTGGGCGAGGTCGTCGAGCAGCTGCGGGCGGAAGTGGAGGCAACCGTGCGCCAGCGGCGGCTGTCGTTGACGATTGAGCCGATTGAGCCTGACCTGACGACTTACGCCGATCCCGAGCGCCTGAGTCAGGTGCTGGTGCACATCCTGGAAAACGCGGTCAAGTTCACGCCGGACGGCGGCGCGATCACCATCCGCTCGCGCCGGCTGCCCGGTTTCCTCGAAATTGCGATCGCCGATACGGGGATCGGCATCGCCCCCGAAAACCAGCAGCGCATCTTTGAAAAGTTCGCCTCGCTCGGCGACGTCTCGCTGCATTCCAGCGGCAAGACCAAGTTCAAGGGCGGGGGGCCGGGGCTGGGGCTGCCCATCGCCCGCGGCATCGTCACGGCGCACGGCGGCATGCTCTGGGTCGAGTCGCCGGGTTATGACGAAGTCGCGAACCCCGGCACGACCGTCCACATCATGCTGCCGCTGCTCTCCGAGCCGCCGGAAATCAAGGAGCCTGAGCTGCTGACGTGGGCGAAAAACCCCAAGCCCTGGCGCAAGTTCTCGCTCGACGCGGATTAGAGAAAATTCCGAGTTCACTTACGATGGCGCATCCTTCGACTACGCGGCAAAAAACGCCGCTCCGCTCACCTGTGCCTGCGCCACAGGTGCAGGCAGGATGCTATTGTAAACCAAAGGGGTATAATGGTGAAAATATTCTCTAGAAACGCCGAGATTTGGCGTTTAGGAGGTCAGTCCGGATATGAGTCTGAGTCGGCTGGCGCAGGCGATCGCCGAATCGCCCACGCTGAAGCTCAATGAAGAAGCGCAAATTTTGCGGGAGAAGGGGGAGGCGGTGATCCATCTGGGCATCGGCGAGCCGAAAAACAAAGCCCCTATTTCGGCGATCCTCAGCTCGGCGGCCAAGCTGAACACGGGCGATGTCAAGTATGTCCCCACCGACGGTCTGCCCTCGCTCAAGAAAGCCATCATCCGCTACACCGAGGAGAACTACGACCGCGTGGTGGGGCCGGAGAACGTGATTGTTTCCGCGGGGGCCAAGCAGGCGTTGTATAACCTGCTGTTCGCGCTGCTTAACCCTCAGGATGAGGTGATCGTCCTCGCGCCGTACTGGGTAAGCTATCCTGAAATGATCAAGATGGTGTACGGCGTGCCGGTGATTGTGACGCCGGAGGATGGGGGCTTCTATCCCCGCCTGGCCGATATTGAGAAGGCCGTCAGCTCGTATACCAGGGCCATCATCGTCAACAGCCCGAACAACCCCTCGGGCGTGATCTTCCCCGCCAAGTTCATCGCCGAGATCGTCGCGTTCTGCGAAAAGAAGAATATCTACCTCATCATGGACGACATTTACCACAGGCTCGTCTTTGACGGGAAGACCGCGCCCCCGGCTTACCAGTTCACCCATCAGGACGTCGAATCCACGCGGGTCGTGGTGATCAACGGCATCTCCAAGCTTTACGGGATGACGGGGTTCCGCATCGGGTGGGCGGTCGCCAGCCGGAGGCTGGTCGAAGTCATGACGAACGTGCAGGCGCAGACCACTTCGTGCACCTCGCCTATTTTGCAGGCCGCCGCCGAGGGCGCGCTCAACGGCTTGCAGAGCGCCATCGAGTCCCTGCGGTTGAGCATCGAAAACAATCGTAACGTGATGCTGCGCGAGCTGCGGTCGTTTGCCGGGGTCAGGACCACGCCGCCGGAGGGGACGTTTTACTGCCTGCCGGATTTCCGGGCCTACAACCCTGACTCGGTCGAGCTGTCCCGCTTCCTGCTCAAGAAGGCGCTGGTCGTGACCGTGCCGGGCAGGGAATTTGGGATGGAGGGCCACCTGCGCTTGAGTTACGCCGGCTCGGTCAAGGACGTGACCGAGGGCGTCGCGCGCATCAAGTGGGCGCTCGACCCCAACTCGCCCAACGAGATTTACGTCGGCGATAGAAAGCTGGTCAGGGATTGGCTATGAACAACCTTCTGGATATCAGATCCCCCGCGCAGGCGGAGGCGTCCAGGCTGAAGAGCGACTACGGGCTGGAGAACCACGGGCTGACGAACCTCCATACGGTCTACTGGAACCTGCCCGGCCCCGCGCTCTACGAGGAGATCGCCTTCCGGCGCGAGGCGCGCATGGCGCACCTGGGCCCGGTCGTCGTGGACACGGGGGCGCACACCTCGCGCTCGGCCAACGACAAGTTCATCACCCGCGAGGCGGCGAGCGCGGACAAAGTGTGGTGGGGCGAGTATAACCGCCCGTGCAGCGCGGAAAAGTTCAACGACCTGCTGAGCCGCCTGCAGGGCTTTTTGCAGGGGCGCGACGTGTTTGTGCAGGACTGCTACGCGGGCGCGGACCCCGAATACCGGCTGCCGATCCGCATCGTCACCGAGTACGCCTGGCACAGCCTGTTCGCCCGCAACATGTTCCTCCTGCCCCGCACGGCGGAAGAATACCGGCGGCACGCGCCGGATTTTACGGTGATCTGCGTCCCCTCGTTCAAGGCGCTCCCGCAGATTGACAGCACGAACTCCGGCACGTTCATCGCGCTCAATTTCGAGCAGCAGCTGTGCGTCATCGGGGACACGGCCTACGCCGGCGAGATCAAGAAGTCGGTCTTCACCGTGCTGAATTACCTGCTCCCCTTGCAAGGGGTGATGCCCATGCACTGCTCGGCGAACGTCGGCCCCGGCGGCGACGCAGCCTTGTTCTTCGGCCTCTCGGGGACGGGCAAGACGACTCTGTCCGCCGACCCTGCGCGGGGGCTGATCGGAGACGACGAGCACGGGTGGAGCGATAACGGCGTCTTCAACTTCGAGGGCGGGTGCTACGCCAAGGTCATCCAGCTTTCGCCGACCGCCGAGCCGCAGATTTACGCCTGCACGCGCAAGTTCGGGACGATCCTCGAGAACGTCGTCTACGACCCGGTGACCCGCTATATTGACCTGGACGACGACTCGCTCACCGAGAACACGCGGGCGTCGTACCCGCTGGAGTACATTGACAACGCCGTGCCGGAGAAGACGGGCGGGCATCCCAAGAACATCATTTTGCTGACGTGCGACGCCTCGGGCGTGATGCCGCCGCTCGCGCGGTTGACGCCCGACCAGGCGCTTTATCATTTCATCTCCGGCTACACGTCCAAGATCAGCGGGACGGAGGTGGGGGTGGGGAGCGAGCCGGAGATCACGTTCAGCGCGTGCTTCGGCGCGCCGTTCATGGTGCATCACCCCTCCGTGTACGCCGATCTGCTCAAGCGGAAGGTCACGCGCTACGGCGCGCAGTGCTGGCTCGTCAACACCGGCTGGATCGGCGGCCCGTACGGAGTGGGCAAGCGTATCAGCATCGCCTACACGCGCGCCTTGCTCAACGCCGCGCTCGGCGGCAGGCTGCAAGGCTCAGAGTACGCCGCCGACCCCGTGTTCGGGTTTGAGGTCCCCCGGTCGTGCGACGGCGTGCCGCCAGGCGTGTTGAACCCGGCGGGTTCGTGGCCCAGCCCCGAGACGTACACGCAGAAATACCGCCAGTTGGCCGCGCGCTTCGTCGAGAATTTCAAGAAATTTGCCGACCGCTGCCCGCCGGAGGTGATGAAGGCCGGGCCGCGTTTATAATTAGGGGTGCACAAGCAAGACGTTTCAGGAGGCAAGCATGGCAATCACCGACCGGACGCCCTCAGCCGAAAGGCTGATGACTGCCGAAGAAGCCGCTCAACTCTCCACCGTCAACCGCCGTTTCGAGCTGGTGAAAGGAGTGTATGCCGAAATGTCCCCCTCAAGCGCTCGCCATGGCGATGTGGCGTTGACCCTCGCGCTCCTGCTGGGCAATCACGTCAAGCAAAATAAGCTGGGCAAAGTCACGGCGGCGGAGACCGGCTTTTTGCTGGCGCGCAAGCCAGACACGGTGCGTGCGGCTGACGTGGGTTTTATTTCGGTAGAACGCCTCCCGCCGGGCGGCGTGCCCGCGACCGGCTACTGGCCTTTAGCGCCCGATCTGGCCGTCGAGGTCGTTTCGCCCCACGACGACCCGGACGAAGTGCAGCAAAAAGTCGAGGACTATCTCGCCGCCGGGACGCGGATGGTGTGGGTCGTGTATCCCAAACCGCGGAGCATCACGGTCTATCGCTCGCTGACTGACATCAAAGTCCGGCGCGGCGCTGATCCCCTGACGGGCGAAGACGTGCTGCCGGGGTTTGAGTGCCAGGTGAGCGAAGTTTTTGAGTGAGTCGGAAGCGGTGGGGGGAGTGATCCCCCCGCCGACCGTAACTTAGCCCGCCCGGATGTCTTACTGGCGGTCGCTGTTTGTTGGCGGCCTGCCGCGGAAGGTCAACATCGCCCCCAGCAGTTCTTTCAAGTTCTCGAATTGCTCCTTGATGTTGGCGAGCCTCTCCGCCGGGATGCTGGCGAGCGATTGTCTCCCGCCCAGACCAGAGAGCAAGTTCGAATAGCTTTGATAGATCTTATCCATAAGTCTTGGCTCTCTTCGAGCTTGACTTCCACCATTCTCGGTTGTACCTCATCCAGTCAAGACTACCGACAACCTGCTACGTGACTCTCCGATGTCCAGAAGGTATACACCTCACAATCGTCAGGCGCGGGCGGGCGGTCTGCCGGAATCTTGTTCTTTACGAGCGGGAGTGTGTGCAGGTAGGCAATCAGCGCCCGGATATCCTCCTCATCCCAGTTCGACGCGTGGTCCCAGATCATCCCCTGCCAATGCAATACATAACCATCCCGGCTGACGCCACTGCGAATGGCGCGGGCGATCTCGGCATCGCTCCAGCTGCCAAGCCCAGTTGCCGCGTCGGGCGTAAGGTTGCGCGTCCATACCGTGCCCATCGGCTTCCAACTGATTTTAGATCCGCCACTGCCGTCAGGGCCGTGGCACATCGCACACGAGGCGACGGTGAAAACGTAGCGGCCACGCTCCACCAGCGCCGCCTGCTCCGGGCTTTTGAGCGTTGCCGGGTCGGGCGTGGGGATGAGGGCCGCCGCGCCGCCGGCAATCTGTTCCGGCGGGATGACGGTCAACATGGGCAAATCGTAAATCGCCGAACCTATCACGCCGAGGACGAACAATCCGAACAGGCTCGCCGCCACGCCAACCCATCTCCGCGGGCGGCTGGGGAAGCGTCGCTCGCGGGGCGCGGCAAAGACGAAGGCGACCAAGCCCAGGGCCAGCACGCCCCATTGGGCGGCCATCAGCGCGGCTTGCGGCCAATCGCGCGGCAGTCCGCCATTCTGCCCGTAGCGCTGGTCGGCGAAGGTCAGGACGGTCGTCGGCACGGCGGGCAGTGGGCGCGTGAGTTTGGCGATAAGCGTTTCGATGACGCCATAGTGCAGGGGCGCGGGAATTTGATTACGCACGGGCGGCAGGGTCTTCAAATATCGGGCGATGGCCGTGGCGTCGTCCTGGCTCAAATTATGGAGGTTAATCCACGGCATGTCGTACATGTTGAGCACGCGGCCACGCGCCCGCCCGTTGCGCATCGCGTTGGCGATTTGGTCCTCGCTCCAATTGCCCAAACCTGTTTCGGGGTCGGAAGTGAGATTGCGGCTCACGAGCACGCCATGCGGGTAGGCTTCCACGCGCATCCCGCCCGCCAGATAAAAATCGTCGCCACGATAAATGCCACTGTGATTAATCATCGTGTGGCACAACCCGCACATCTCGGCGTGGATAAGGTACTCGCCGCGCCGCGCTCGGCGATGCCTTTGACGTAGCAGCCCATGTTGATGTCAATGATGTCCGGCCCCAGGTCTTGCAGCCGGTGGGCCGTCTCGATCAGCCGGTCTTCGTCGTGTCCGTAAATCTGGAA